>PVBE011807955.1_pt1 | contig 38125 bp, 30 predicted proteins | sample 1631181 | NCBI WGS metagenome assembly PVBE01 (sample SAMN08397723, study PRJNA350692) | Marine metagenome, whole genome shotgun sequencing project. | isolation source: water | place: Pacific Ocean | collected 2012-04
ATCTCGGGTCCCACAGCCGCATGTGCAGGTTTCCGGAGGTCAGTTGCTGAAGCATCACAGCGAACGGCTGACTGCTCAGCCAACGCCGGGGCGCCCAGTTCCATATGGGCAATCCCGGTAAGGAGGGGTACCCATGGTACGGAATGACACGCGAGTAGGTTCCTGGTGGCGCCCGATCGTAGCGGGAGTGCTGATGTCGCTCGTAGCGGGCTCGGCCCACGCGGCGTCGCGTTCTCAAGTTGGCGTGAACCAGCGAGTGCTGGTGATCTGCGTGAAGTATGACAACGTCGCCACGACGAGGCTGACATCATCGACGGACTGGGTCACGCTGCTCAACAACGAAGTGAACCAATTCTACAATCGCGCGACCTACAACCAGACGAACTTCCGGTTTGAGACGCCCGCCGGCATGCCGAATAACGGTTGGCTCGACCTCGGCTATGCCAACACGGCCTATGAGTTCTACAAGACCTCGCAAGACGCCATCAACCTGATCGACGCGTCCGCGAACTTTGCCAACTACGACCGCGTCGTGGTCATCACCAACTGGACGGGTTTCGGCGGCCAGGGCGGCGGCCCGTGGTGGTGGCAAACCGCCGAAGGCACGGAAGCGAACTTCCTCGAGGGCGGCGTCACCGTCGGCAAGCGGCTCATGACGATGTGCGTCACGAACGAATGGGAGGCCAACGGCTATGGCCTGCCCTTCGATGAGGCCGCATCGGTTGTGGCACACGAACTCGGGCACGAACTCGGACTGCCGACTCACTACGGCTCTGTTAGCTGGCACCCGGGGCACACGGACCGCATCACGCCCTGGGGCATCATGGGCCTCAGCCCCGGCTACAACCACTTCATCGGCTGGGCCAAGCAACACCGCTCATGGATCCCAGCCATGCCGACTCCGCGCATCGAGGTGATCGGCCCGCCGGCCGGCTCAGACATTAACCGCACGATTCGCCTCGAGCCGCTGGAGACGAGCACGGCGGGCGCGCAGCTCATTCGGATCCCGTTCACGACAGTGAGCGGCGGCGACCCGTTCTCGGGGTACGTGTTGGAGACTCGCCGGCAGATCAACGGCGACGAGCAACTCCCCAAGGAGGGCGTGCTCATCAGCCTCGTCGACGAGAGCCCCGACACGGTTCTCAAGCTGGTCGTCGTGCACAATCCAAACCATCCTGGCGACATGGGGCAGGCACCGCTCGTGATCGGCGAGAGCTTCAGCGACCCGACGCGCAACCTCACGATCGACGTGTTGAGCGAAACGGGCAATGCCTACAACGTCCGGGTCCGATACAACCTCCCAGCGGCGGCCAAACCCGATCCGCAGATGATTCCTTGGGGCGCGCCGCCATACGAGACCGTCGATATCTGGGTCGACAGCCAGAAGAACGGTTGGGGCACGTACCGCTATACGGATGGCGGCGGCAACCCGACTGGCAATGGCGACGACGCTTGGGTCGACCACGATAACCGGGTATACGCGAGGGTCCGCAACATAGGCCCTGGCGCAGCCGCCAACGTTCGGGTGCAGGTGTACCAGAACGACCCACCGGGGATGGGGGACTCAGGCGCCGACTGGAAGTACCTGGGCACCATTCTCTTCCCGGCGATCCCGGCTGGTGGAACGGTCGAGAACTGGGTCAAGTGGAAGCCGAAGGTCGGTTCGCACACGTGCATCAAGGCGATTATCGACGACATCGCCGGCGAGCTGAGCCACGCGAACAACCGGGCGCAAGAGAACGTGACTCATTTCGACAGCTCCTCCGCCAGCCCGTTTCGACCGGTGGGGCTCAAGCTGTCCGTCAACAACCCGTTCGAGGATGAGGACACCTCGGTGCACATGCACGTTCGTGATGTGCCGCTGGGTTGGACGGTCATGGTCGAGCCACGCGAACTGCGTCTGCGAGCCGGCGGCACCGACTCGATCCAGTTCATGGTGTTCCCGAGCGGCTCGCCCGGAGCGCGCATCACTCCCGAGATGGAGTCGGCGATGCGGCTCTATCAGCCTGGGTTCCTCGGCAAGCCCATCGTCGAGGCTCAGGTCCCGTACGCGGACACGTGGATCACGATCGGCGGAGTCGAGGTCTGGACGCGACTGACGCAGAAGACGACGCTCACCATGGAGGTCATCACCGAGGAGGGCGCGACTCCCGGCATAACGCCCGGAGGCACCACAGTGCCGGGCGGGGGCGGTGGGACGGTGGTTCCCGGAGGCCAGGGCGGCACAGTGGCTCCAGGTGGCACGATCAAACTGCCGACCCGCGGGACGCTCTCACCGCGCAGGCTGCCGACCGGTCCGGTGCTCCTCCCGCGTACGGACGTCAAGCCCAACACCGAGGTCAAACCGAACACGCCAACCACGGCGGCCGGCGACGTAAAGGTGCTGCAGAAGCCGCGTCTGGTGCCCAGACTGCGCGTGCCGGGCAACGTGAGGTTGAAGGTGGATCCTCGGATCATCGGGGCAGGACGTCGGGGCGCGGCGGTCAACGCGCGCCGTGGCGAGACGGCCCAGATCCGCGGGCAGCTCCTGCCGGCTCGAGTCGGCGGGATCATCGCCGTTGAATGCACCCACGAGGGCGGGGACTCGGAGATTATCCACGCGAGAACCGCCGGCGGGGGCAACTTCCAGGTGCGCTGGCCCGTCAGACAAGATGGACTGTGGCAAGTCCGAGCGTACTTCGTGGGCGACGACGTGCTCGCCCCGGCGGAGACCGGCGTCATTCACGTGAGCGCGAAGTAGGGACTCGTCGCATCATGGCAAGTGAAAACGGCCGGTGGTGAAGAGCAGCCGCCACCGGCCGTCGTCGTCTCTGAGGCGAGAGGGGAGAACGCGATGGGGCGCGCGATGGTGTTGCTAGGGCTGCCCGGCCTACTCGTGGGTGCCGCCAACGGACAGCTGGCGAGACCGGGGCTCCCCGACGGGTGGACGGTGTCGCCCGAAAACGAGGCCAGGGCCGGCGAGGCAGGCTATCGGATACTCCACGACGACACGGGGATTGAGCTGCTCTTCATGCCGGCGGGCGCGTTCGTGATGGGCGCCACCGAAACAGACCCCGACGCTGTCGTGTGCGAGAAGCCCGAGCATGACGTGCAGCTTGGGGCGTGTTGGATCGGTCGCACCGAAGTAACGGTCGGCCAATGGCGCGGCGTCATGGGTGGTGCGCCCGATGGCAACTCCCTGGGCGACGACTATCCCCTAGTCAACGTGCCGTGGCAGCAGGCGAACCTGTTCTGCATCAGGCTTGGCCTGCGATTGCCCACCGAGGCGGAATGGGAGCAGGCGGCTCGCGGTCCGGAGCGGCCACTGTACCCATGGGGAGACGAGTGGCTCGATGGGAGATGCTGCTTTGGGGGAGACGCGCCCTGTGCCCCCGGGCAGCACGCCGAAGGCGCCTCGTGGCTCGGGGCGGTCGACATGGCCGGCAACGTCTCGGAGTGGTGCGCGGATTGGTATGCTGATGGGTATTACGAGACCAGTTCTCGTTCGAATCCCGAAGGTCCCAGGATCGGCACGGAGAGAGTCACGCGTGGGGGATCGTGGTGCAGTGAGTCCCAGCGGGACCTGCGTGGCTCGGCCCGGGACTCACGCGATCCTACATCAGGCGCTGCCGACCTCGGCTTCCGCGTGGCCCGCGACGGCGCGTGAGGCCGGTTACGAGTCCGCGTAGATCTCCCGACACCGCTTCAGGTAGTGGGCGAAATCGTCGAGCGAGACATCCGGCGGGATGTGGTGATCGACGCTGGGAATGAAGCCCCGACTCGCGAACATCACCGGCAGCTTCGCCTCGAGTTCCGCGTCGATGGCCCCGGGCCCGGCGGCCAACGCGCGCTTGTCGATGCCGCCCATGATCCGCAGCCGAGGATGGTTCTCGCGCACCACCCGCACATCCATGTTCGCCGCGACCTCGAAGGGCAAGAGCGCGTCAACGCCGACCTCGGTGAAGAGCGGGATGAGTTGGGTGATGTCGCCATCGCTGTCGAGCACGATGTGGCGGATCCCGTGGGCGCGCAGGAAGTCGAATAGCTCGCGGTAGTATGGCAGCATGAACTCGCGGACCATGTTGGGCCCGATGAGCGGACCGGAGTTATAGGCCATGTCCTCCCAGATGAAGGCGAAGTCGAACTCGACGTCCTGAAGCTCGCGCTCGAGCACCGTCCGCAGGAAGTCCAGGTGGTGACTCGCCATCGCGTGGAGCAGATCGGGATCATCGTGGTACGCCACCAGCAGATTCTCGACCCCCATCAGTGACCGAGGCCAGCCGAAGAAGCTCACCTGTACCGCGCCAGGCGTGAGGAAATGGTCGCGGGTTTTCCACGCCTCGACGCGGGAATCCCAGTCCGCCGGATAGCGTCCGGGAGTATCGGGATCAAGTCGCTCGAGAATCGCGTTAAAGTCAGAGTGGTTCTTGACGGGGAACTCAAGCCACTGGGGCATCGACAGCTCGTCCTTGCGCCGCCGGACGACGACGCCGTCGGTTTGGCGCTGGACAAACGTCTCGCCCTCGTCCTTCAGGATCTCGGGCTCGAAGGCCGGGCAGATTCCCAGATTGACCGGCGCGTGCTCGTACCAGGTGATGGGGAAATGGTCCCACGGTTGGGCGTCGGCCGCCAGGCCCTCACCGCGCCAGCGTTCAAGCGTGGCGGGCCAGTATCCCCACTCGAACATCGGCAGAAGCTCGGGCCGGCCGAACTCCATGATCTCGACGAAGGCATCGCGATAGCTCATGATTGCCCGGAGTTCGGCGGACGCCCAGCGCGCGCCTTCAGTCCGTCCGTGCTATAATCACAGCGAATGCGTACCGCAATGATAGATACGGGGTAAGTGATGAAGCTCTACAAGCTCATGCGCACGATCCACATCGTTTCGAGTCTGGCGCTCATGCCGTGGATGATGATCTACGCCATAAGCGCTTTCTACCTCAACCACGGCCAGTGGTTCAATGATGGGCCTCGGGAATCCGAGGTTCTCTTCACGCGCGAGCTGAGTCAGGGAGATCCCCTGCCAATCAACCCTCACGCCAAGGCGGATGAGATCTTGAGGCGGCTGAGCCTCGACGGTCCTCACTACATTCCCGGCAATCCCACGCATCAGGGCATGACGATCATCCGCACATCGGCGGCCGGCGCGTACCGGGTCTACTGGCACGAGGCCCAGCAGACGGCGGTCGTCACTCGTCGACCATTCAGCTTCCGCGCCCTCGTCAATCAACTCCACTTCACGCATGGGTACGGGCGGGGCTACGCGAGATTCACGGCGTGGGCGGTGATGGTAGATCTGTTCGTGATCAGCATCGTGCCCTGGTTGGTATCAGGCATTTACATGTGGGCGAGCAGAGGAGGCAAGAAGAAGGTCGGCGTAATAAGCCTCGTGGCAGGGGTGGTGGCGTTCATCGTTCTCGTGATTGTGCTCGTGCAGTGAGGGGATCGCGCGTTGAGTCTATCGCGGGAAATCGTGGAGCTGGTCGAGCGGGTGCCGCCGATCGATGATGGCGAAGACGACGCGATTCAACAACGGTGGGCGCGGCTGAGTGGCGATGACCTGCCGGATCCGGATTACCTGCCGCTGATCGTCCATGGCATCGACCCCGACAGCCCCGAAGAGCGCGCCAATATCTTCCCCGGACACATCCGTTACCCCCTGGCTGAGCAGATCGACGACCCCGAGAAGATGCTCTGGGAGCAACTCGTCCGGATGGCGCCCCTGCGCCGCTTCCCCGGTGACGGCCGCCCGGCCGCGATGCCATGGTTCGGCAATGCGTTTCTCATCACCGGGCTCGGCCTCGACGTGCGGATCATCGATGACCTCTGCGAGCCCGCCCGGTCGCTGAGCCGCGAGGAGATTCGCGAACTGCACGTGCCGGAGACTTGGGCGGATGAAGGCCTGGTCGCCAAGGCTGTTGAGTTCATCCGATACGCGAGATCGGTCCTCCCCGATCACATCCCCGTCGGCCTGTTCTTCATGATGAGTCCCTACGATCTGGCGTACCTGATCCGCGGGAGCGACCTGATGCTCGACATGTATGAGGCGCCGGATGACGCGCACCACTTGATGGGCGTCTGCACCGACCTGTTCGTCCGCGCGACGAAGCTCCTCAGGCAGGAGGCGGGGGAGGCTGACGACTCGTACCGGTACATGTGGCGGACGTTTCGCGGCGGCGGGCATCTGTGTGAGGACTGCTGCGTGATGCTATCGGCGGAGTTGCACCGCGAGTTCAGCATCCCATACACGCGTCGGGCGCTGGACGCGATCGGCGGCGGGTGGGTGCACTTCTGCGGAGACGGTCGCCACCTGCTGGATGCCTACCTGGAGATCCCGAATCTGCATGGGTTCGAGTTCGGGCAACTTGAGATGAACGGCCCCGCCGACGAGACGGCGCGCAAGATCATTCGCGCGGGCAAGGGGCTGAACTACCAGCCCGCGAAGGGCGACGGCGAGGATTGGCCCGCCTACTTCCGGCGCGTTATTGAGGTGATTGACCGGCGGAAGGGGCTGTACCTGAACGCCTGGACGGGCGTGGGCGGCGGGGACGGCGAGGCGCTGAGGGCGAGGTGGCACGAGGCGCAAGACGACGCGATCGTGGACGACGGCGACGCTGACAGGAGACTCACATGATTCGCACTTCGTGCATGCTCATGCTGCTATCCGGCGCGGCGTCCGCGCAAGGCACTTGGCACTCGGATCTATCGTATCCGGGCGGGGGATATTGGCCCGCGCGGGTCCCGGTGACAGTGACCAATCCCGGCGACACGGCCCTGAGCGGCGCGCCTATCAGCATCGAGGTCGGCGCGGCTGAGGGCCAGGCCGACTTGATGGGAATGGCCGCCGAGAGCGTTCGCGTGGTCGGCGCGTCAAGCCAGGAGTTCAAGTACGAGATCACCAGCCAGGCCGGCGTGGTAAAGCCTGAGGGCGCGCTGGCCGAGGGCGATCTGATTCACTGCCCGGTTGAGGTCGAGGCCGACGAGGAGACCACGGTCACCATCTACGCCGGCAACGATGGCGCCTGGGCGCCGCCGGAGCGGCTGGGCGCGGGCTTCGCGAACGGGGGCTTCGAGGCCGGTGGCGATCCGCTGGTTGGGTGGAAGGCGGCGCTGACCGACGGCGAGCACCGGATGCATTGGCAGGAGGGCGGCGCGCATAGCGGCGAGGCTTGCGCGCGGTGCGAGGTTGACGTCGGCTCCGAGGCGACGTGGGTCAAGTACACGCAAGGGCCTATCCCGGTCACGCCGGGTGGGAGCTACCGGCTGACGGCGTGGGTGAAGGGTGAGGATATCGTCGGCAACGCCGGGTGGTACGTGCATGTCGACGGCGAGCAACCGCAGGTCGTCAACATGCACCAGGCGTGGGACGGCACGTTCGATTGGCGCGAGGTCAGCCTCGAGTTCACCGTGCCCGAGAACGGGCAGATCTTCTCATGCGGAACGCTGCTGAATGGAACGGGAACAGCGTGGTATGATGACGCGGCCTTTGAGACGGTCGGCGGCGTCGGGCCCGAGGTTGCGGTCGGCGAAGTCGAGCGTCGGGAACTCGAGCGCATCGAGCCCGGACAGCCATGGGCGGCGGGCGAGGAGTGGACGTGGCGGACGCCGATCGTGGCGAGGAATTTTGGCGACCGCGAGCGGGAGAACGTGCTGCTGAGTGTCAACATGCACCGGCCGCGAACCCTACTGGCGAAGCACGCCGGATGGCGTTACGACCTGGCCGTGCGGATCATCGATCCACAACGCGATGGCGTGTTGCCATGCACGTGGGTCGGTGGGACGATGATGGTCGCAACGGATCTCCCGGCGCTCAGCGAGAAGGTCCTGATGGTCTACTGGTCGCCCGTCGAGAAGCCATCGGGAGCCAGCGTCCGCATGGACCTCGCCGAACTCGGCGCGGCGGGGCATAGCCCCGTGCTGAACGCCTCGATGGAAGAGGGCGACGACGACACGGCCGACGCTTGGCCGAGCGGGATCGAGGACGGCAACGCGCGATTCACCGTCAGGCGCGCGCGTGGCGGCGTTGACGGGGACTGGTGTCTGGAGCTGGACGTGCCGGCTGAGAACACAACCGTCGGCTGGGTCGGCTCGCGGCAGTCCGTGGCGGTGCAGCCGAACACGCGGTATCTGCTTGCCGGGCACATTCAGGCGGAAGGGCTGGCGGGCGGGGCGCGCATTCATGGCCATAACCAGAAGGCCGACGGAACGCTCAGCGACTTCGGGCCTTTTTTCAGCACGGGCACGACCGCCAGCGGCGACAGCGAGTGGACGCTGACTACCGCGAGTTTCGCGACGCCTCCGGACACAGCGTTCCTCGAGATTCACCTCACGATGGACACGACGGGCACGTTGCGGCACGACGGCATCGTCTTGCTGGAGGGCGAGACGGCAACCGTGGGAGCGATCGAGAGTGACGGGGGAATGATCGACGCCGAGCGGGCGCTTACCGTCTGGCCGACGAACCCGATGGTCAAGGTTTTCGCGGATGATTGGCCGAGCGTGGCCGAGCCCCAAGGCCGCGTTGACGTCTTCGCTTGCCGCAACGAGGGCGAGCCGATCCAGATCGCGATGCGCGCGGCGGAAGCGGGGACAGTCACCGTGACGGCGGGCGCGCTGACGGGGCCGGGCGGCGCGACGATTGCCGCCCCGCAGATCTACGACGTTGGGACCGTGCCGATCGACCACCCGATGGGCTACGCGAGCAGCGATCAGCCGAGTTACCACCGACTGCGACCGACGTCGACGGGCACGGACGGCTGGGTCGGCGATTGGCCCGATCCGCTGCTTCCGACGGACGGCGAGATGGCGGTCGCGGCGAATCGCACTCAGAGCGCGTGGCTGGACTTCGACATCCCGCCGGACGCGGCGCCGGGGAAGTATGAGGGTGAGATCTCGCTTGCGTTTGGCGACGAGACGACGCGGCTTCCCGTGACGCTGACAGTGTGGGATTACGTGCTGCCGGACCGGAAGAATTGCCAGGCGATTCTCGATCTGCGCAGCGGGCCGGGACGGAACATCTTCACTGCGCCGGACGCGGATCGGTGGGAGATGACTGAGGCCTGGTACCGGATGTTGGCCGAGTACAACATCTCCCCAGGACTGGTCGAGCCGCGGCCGGGCATGACCGAGGTCGATGGGAAGATGGCCATCGACTACGCGGAGTTCGACCGGGCGTGTGAGTTGCTGTTTGACGAGTTGAACTGCAACGTGGCGTACACGCCGTGGTTCTTCTACAGCTTCGGCTGGGCGCACAAGGCCCGCGGCTACTTCGGCCACGACGCGTTCACGCCGGAGTGGAAGGAGATCCTGCAGGGGGGACTGCGGGACTTCTACGGGCACCTCAAGGAGCGTGGCTGGGAGAAGTACTTCGTGCATTACGTCTCGGACGAGCCGGACGCGAATGACGAGGAGATCCACGCCAAACTCGCCGAGGTCTGCGATGTCTCTCGCGAGGCGGTGCCGGACGTGCTGGTCTACTCAAGCACCTGGCGGCACCTGAAGGACCTGGACGATTCGCTGAACCTGTGGGGCGTCGGCCCGCACGCGAGCTTCCCCGTGGATGAGATCGAGGAGCGCAAGACGCATGGCGACCGGTTCTGGTTCACCACCGATGGGCACATGTGCATCGACACGCCTTACCTGGGCATCGAGCGGCTCCTGCCCTGGTTCTGCTTCAAGTACGATGTCGAGGCTTACGAGTTCTGGGGCGTGAGCTGGTGGACGTACGATCCGTGGGATCGCGGCTGGCACTGGTACATCCGCCAGAGCCACGACGGCGAGACGTACCGCTGGGTGCGCTACCCGAATGGCGATGGATACCTGACATATCCGGGAGACCGAATCGGCCGCACCGAGCCCGTGCCGACGATCCGCCTGATGGCGTGTCGTGAGGGGATCGAGGACTACGAGATCTTCATCGAACTGGCGAAGCGCGCGGAGAATGATCCGGCGGCGCGGGCGGTGCTGGATGAGGTGAAGAGCCTCGTCGACATGCCGAACAAGGGCGGACGGTACTCGACGGACATCATGCCGAATCCGGATGCAGTGATGGCTGCGAGGGTGAAGGCGGGGGAGGCGTTGGGCAGGCAGTAGTACGACAGGAGGAGAGGCAGATGGCTTTGAGAGGCGGGACAGCAGGAGTAACTGTCGAGATCGGTCCACTGCGGGCAGCATTCCTCGTGCGGCACGACAGCGCCGATGAGGTGCTTGACGCGGTTCGTCTGAACACTTGGCTGTGGGGAGGAGTGAGGAATCCCATCGTCCCGGTGACCGAGGATGACGGGTTGAGCGAATTCTCCTGGCAAGTGCTGGGCCGCCACGACCCCGATCTCATCTACTGGTTCACGGAGCCTCCGTCTACGCTGGTGCGCGATCTTGACCGGGCCTTCAAGCCTCTGCGCGCGGGGCCTGCACCTACCGCAGGCCCCGATCTGAGGTCCGTGGAAGTAGCCATCGCATCGCACGCGCTGGGCGTTGACCCACCCACCCCGGAAGATGCCACGCACTTGTGCGTACTGAGCAGTGACCTCTCGGATCACGGCGTGACCACCGTGTTGGCGTGCGAACTGGGCATGGTTGAGGACGGCGATGTGCCTGCCGTGCCGTACAGACTGGGCCAAAGGTCGTTGGCTCAGACGGGTAGTAGTATTGCCGAGTACATCCGCGTCCTTGAGGAGGCCACCCACACACGTCCCCTTCTGAGCACCACCGAAGCATCGCTTGAAGTGCGCATCACTGGTCCGTCCTTCATCCGACGGACGGTGGTCTGCGGCACCCCTCATGACACAGGCGCCCTGTGCCAGTTCTGGAACCTGCGGACGATGGAGCCGCGCAAGTGGCCACGTGGGGAACCCAGTAGAGTCGTGTTCCTTCCCGTGGGGCCGGAGACGGCCGGCACCCAACTACCGGAGTTCCTGGAGTGGGTGCGGCGGGACCTGTGCTCGGAGAGTGGCGCCTTTCGATCGACGCCTGAAGTGGTGATGCACTGCCACGGTGAGGGCACAGAGGACGCGCTGCGCGAGAGTATTGCAGAGGAACCTGAGCACGCTGTCCTCCATGACTGGCAGGCCGAGGGCTCCAAGTTCAACGTGAAGCAGCCCCCTGAGTCGCGTCTTCCCGAGGCCCCACTTCGCGTCGGGTTTGGGGGATTTCATCTGCCGCATGCAGTGGAGTGCATCTCCAAGGCGGCGGGCCGGCAGGCGACCTCCGTTCCGCGTCGGGCGCGGGATTTCGCCCTCGTGGCAGAGGTGCCGCGCGTGTTTACGGGACACGTGAGCGCGAACATCGCGCTCCGCCTCTCAAACGCACCGCAGCTCAACCTCCCACGGCAGATCAACGCGCGTCGACTGTTCGAGGAGCCCGCAATCTGGGCAAAGGTCGGCCTCCTCCCCGCGGGGGTCCGGCGCACCATCTCCGCGACCGCGGGACACGTAGTCCTCTCCGTGTCCTTGCCGCGCGCGTTCGAGTTAGTGAGCGACATCTTCGGCGATAGCGAGATCGCGATCGAGCGCACGAGCAGCACGGGTCGAACCGAGGCCATGGCGGAAGCCGCCGGAGGACTGGACGACCTGAGCGCTACACTGGCGGGCCAGACCGCGCTCCATGTGGTGCGCAGACTGACGCCGGAGCGCACCGAAGCGGTCGCACGCCGGGTAGCAGAACACGTCGACGTGCCAGACGTTGGCGCCGTGGCCAATGCAGTCCGCGAAGCACTGGCGGCGGAGGACGTGCATGTCTTGGCGAGGCCGCCCGACCGACCAATTGATGAGCTGAAACCCCCGGGTGTGGGGCGTCCCAGTGTACTGGGCGTACTTGCCAGGATGGTCAGAGCCGGGATGGTCCTGCGCGGTGCTCGCGTGTCCTGCGCGGTGTGCGGCTGTGATGACTACTATGCCCTCGGTGACATTGATGACCACACAACGTGTTCCGTCTGTAGGAAGCAGTTCCCACTGCCGGTATGGGACGGCCAGCACGAGACGCGCTGGCGCTATCGCCTCTCACCGGTGTATTACCCGCTAATCGACCAGGGGATGTATGCGGTGATTCTTGCACTGGCCTGGCGCAGCAACGAGTGCCGGGACATCTTCGAATGGCAGTCTGAGATCCTCCTGCCCCACCGGTCAGACGGCATTGGCGAAATCGACGTAGCCTACATTGCAGACGGCAAGTTCGGCTTTGGCGAGTGCAAGATGGGAACTGACCTGACGCCCCAGCGCGTGGAGCAGTGTGTCGCGCTGGCGAGCACCACACGCGCCGACGAGCTGCTCTTCGCCACTGCAACGAGTTTCACTGCCGAGGTGCGCGAGGCGTTAGAGAAGGCACGTGATGACGTACGGACGGTCCATGTGCTGGAGGCCGCAGATCTACTGGGCGCAGAGCCCGAGGCCTAGCTGTCGGTCCCGTCTCGGAGGCCTTGGACTGGTTCGGGTGGCGAGTCGACTACGTCGTCTTCGGGCTCGTCGTCGGGTTCCTCGAGCCACCCATGGACGGCGTTCTTGTCCGCGATGTCGCCGGGCGTCTCATCATACCAAGCGCGGGCGAGGTCGTAGCGCTCCAGCTCGCACAACGCGCCGACCACGTAGCATCGGGCCATCGTGTTGAGTTCGTTGATCGTCAACGCCTCGCCGCACCACTTTACGGCCTCTTCGAAGTTATCGTTCTTGTAGTAGCACTCGCCGACGTCGCGGCAGAGATCGCTGAGATCTTCGGCCGGCCCACGCATCTCGCCGGGGGCGGCGGGCAGCCGATGATATCCCTGAGCTATCAGACCCTTTGCTTGAGGGATGAGGCTCTCGACCCGCTGTCGTCGGCGCCTGTGGGATGCCTGCCGTCCGCGCTGGCGCGTCGCGGGACTCGCGGCCATCGCTCGGTGCATGTAGGCCTGTTCGTTGCGCTGGTTGTCGGCCTCGACCATGGCCCCCACGGCGGCGGCGTCAACCGGACCCACGCCAATGAGCACCGCCCCGCACGACATGCACCGCGGATCGGTGGCGTAGCTCTCGTCGCCGCACTTCAGGCAAAGCACCATCGCAGCCATCGCGTCAGATCCCCTTAGTCGATTCGGGCAGCACGGATGCAGCCGCGTCGCCATGGCCTCAATACTCATTTACCGCACGACGTGCGGGATCTCACATGATTATGACTGGCCCCGCTTTCGATACGTCAGCAACTGGGCCTGTCGCGGAAACTCGCGGAGTTTCCCTGGAGATCCGACCTACGGGGAGTCTGGCGTCGCCCTCGGTCGACTGGGGTCTATCGCCAGCTGACGTTGGGGGGCTCTCGTTCGGGGATTCCGGTGAAATGCTCCAGGGGGTAGCCCATGACGAGGACATAGTAGACTTGGTTGCCGGCGGGGATGCCGAGCTGCTCGCGGAGGTCGTCGCGGCAGCGCAGAGCGTCGGATGCGAAGCCGATCATGCAGGAGGCCAGCCCGCTGGCCTCGGCCATGAGCGTTAGGGTGAGCGAGGCGAACGCGCACGTCGCCTCGGGCATTACGACGTGTTTGTCCGAGTGAACCACCACGACGACCGGCGCCTCGAAGAACAGACGGTCGCGCCCGGCGTCGATGCTCTTGACGAAGGCGGGAATGGCGGCGCGGATGTGAGGGTGGTCCGCGGCCTCGGGGATGTGGCCTAGCGCCATGACTCGCTCGACGCTGTTCTCCTTGTCCGCCAGCGCGTCCGCGAAGGCGCGGTAATGCTCCTCGATCGCCAGTCGCAACTCGTCGCGCGCTGATTGGCTCGTGAAGACAATGTACTCTTGCGTCTGCGCGTTCGCTGCCGTCGGCGCCCAGCGCGCCGCGTCGAGCAGCTCCTCAAGCAGTTCACGCGGGACCGGCTCGGGCTTGTAGCGGCGAACGGTCCGACGCTTCAGAAGGAGGGCCTTGAGGACTTCGGGTGAGGGAGGATCGGTGTCGATTTGGGAGAGTTCGGCGCCCTCGGGGCCCGAGATCGCGCCGGTCGGACAGATGGCGATGCAGTGGCCACAGGCGAGGCAGGCCACCCTTCCGATGCGGATGACATCGCCGCGCATGCGTACCATGTCGCTCGGACAGGTACTGATGCAGGCGCCGCAGAGGGTGCACTTCTCGGCATCGACGGTTAGTCGCATGTTCTATCCCTGATGACCCGACATCGCGCGCCGCCTATCGGCTACGCAACGAAGTCGGCCAGATTCTGCGAGAAGATTGCGGTGACATCGGCCTGGATGCGCGCCTCATCGAGCGGCCAGCCCGTCGCCATCAGCTCGGCGTACTTCTCCTTCAACACCTGAGCGATGATCAATCGCGAGTGATCCCACTTGTAGATGAGCTGATCGAGGATGCGCGCGTCCGAGTGCTGCGGGATCACGCTGAATCCGAGCAGCTCAAACCTCATGCGGGTCATCTCAGTGATTATGCTCGGGTTGTTCAGGAACCACCAGCACCCGAAGGGCAGGAGGTTCGGGAATTTGCGCGACGTGACGCACAATTCGTGCTGGTTCTCCTTGGCGAGAATGGTGACCATGAACTTCACGTCCGGGTTCTCGCGGCAGAGGTGTTGGAGCGGGGCCATGTCCCAATTGCCGACGCCGTCGCCCGCGAGCTGGAGGTCCGGATTCACCAGCCTCTTCACGCCGACCATCATCGCGAAGGGAATTCCTCGGTCGCGACAGAGCGGCAGAACGCACTCGGTGATGATCTTCGAGCGGGCATCGTCGACGGGGTAGGCGAAATCGTTCGGCAATGATACGGCCAAGTACGTCGGCTTCATCCGGTCGGCCCAGTCATCGAGGAAGCGACGGACTTCCTTGAGCGTTCCGATGTCGAGGGCCGGCTGGACATCGTAGTGCCAGGCGCGGAGCTTCTCGTAGGCCTGCTGCCAGGAGTTCAGCAGCGTGTCGATGCGCATGGCGGCCCTGAAGCGAGGGTCGGCGTCGGGACCCGACATCCACACCTCATGCTCAGCCTGGTCAAACGGGTCGTTGGTCATGACGACCGCGCTGACGTTTGAGACCTCGAGGACTTTGTCGATGTGCTCCTCGACGGTCACGTCGGCAAAGTACTCGCGGGCGGATGTCAGCGAGTTCGGCCCGACCTCGATTCCAAGCTTGCGGAGCGTGGTCAGGACGCCGCGCCGGGCTTCGGAAATGGGGCACGTCTCGACGAAGAGCTTCTGCCAGATGTGCTCGGCGCGCTTGGCCGGCTCCATGGCCCAGTATTCGGTCGGAGTGACGGAGCGGTCGGCGCGGAGCACCTCGGCGATAAGGTAGTGGTATGAGACCAGCTCGTCGACACCCCAAAGGAGGAGTGGACCGAAGGCCGGCGTGAAGACGTGCGTGTGCGCGTCGACGATGGGCGTGTCGGCCACGATGCGGTCGACGGCGCCGGCGAGCTGGTCGGCGTTGGTGATCGCGGCGGAAACCTCGGACATGAGTCTCGCTCCTCAGGGCGCTAGCGGAATAGGGACAGCAATCGCATCGAGCCCGGAAGCCCGACTAACATTGCGATATCGGCAGCATCCGACTATTCCGCCGACGAGCGGTTCTTCCCTGCCGGCCCGGCCGTTCTTACGTGGTTTGGCGGCCCAATCACAGCCCTGAGTCGGGTTTCTTGACTTCACGTTGACCTCTTGAGTATAATGCTTCCGCTGTGGTGGCTTGGGGGAGTGACCGTGGCATGTTCCAGAGGGGCCTGATGTCGTAGGATACGACGCGACGCACTTATTCATCACACTACCACCTCGCAGAACACGCGTCCCTCGTCGGCCCTACTCTACCGGAGCAGAAAGCGCCAGCTATGACGCTTCTGGATGTCGCTTCGGTCGCGCTTTTCGTCATACTTGGCTTCGTGGAATCGAAGCGCAGTGCCCCCACTGCCGCTGTCGATCTCGGCTTGGCGCTGATTGGCCTGTCGATCGCGAAACGGTTGGCGGTTGCTGGCATCCTGACGACGATGTCAGTCGGCGCGGGTTTCGCACTCTGGTTCGTTCTGCTGATGATCGTCGCAGGTATCGCGGGTTGGGTCTTCGACAACCACACGAAGTGGGACATCGGACCGTACGACGGCCCGTTGGCGGGGATCCTGGGCACGATCACAGGACTGGTTCTAGCACACGGGATGTTTCACACGGCAGTACTGATGGGCGGAGATGCCGCCGCGATGATGAAGGCATCGCTTCTCAGCGGGGAGATTTACAACCTCAACACGCTGAAAGCAATCGGTGGCATGTTCGGCAACCTCGGCTCAGGTCCTCGGATCGGGGACGAGGTCAAAGACCAGATGCAGTAGACCCTAAGCCGTAGCGACCGGTGAGGGCGATTGCGTGTACGATCTGGATAGCATTGATGTCCTCAGGGAGCGTCTGGATGCCTCGTATTCGGAGGCTAGGGAAGCTCTAATCGCGACTGACGGTGATGTTGTTGCAGCCCTCGCCTACATCGAGGAGAGGCGAGGACTGGAACAGGCGGGTCTACAGGGATTTGTAGGAGACGTCATCGAGGACGTTAGAGGAGTCGTAGACGGTAAGTCGGTGACTTCGGCGACCGTTTCGATCCGAGGCCAGAACGTACTCTCGTTGTCTCTGCACCTCGACGGAGTAGCGGGAGCGGCGGTGCTTGTACTCGGAGCGATACTTAGCCAATGCCGTTTGGATGTAGCCACGGGTGAGCCAGAGGATGTCGGACCAGTCGTATCCGACTAGCCTAGCCGAGGTGACTAAATGGTCAATGCCGCTGAGTTCTTCCGCGAGACTTCGTTCCGCAGGCCTATGTCGATCACGCCGTCGTCGGATGAAGAGCTGGTCAGAAGAGCCCAGGAAGATGGCGACAGGGAATCATGTGAATTCCTGTTGTACAAGTACCGCAACCTTGTGCGCTCCAAGGTCAAGTCGTATTTCCTCATTGGCGCGGAGCGCGACGACCTTCTGCAAGTAGGAATGATCGGGCTTTGGGAAGCCATAATCGATTTTCGTCCCGATCGGCACACCTCCTTTGCCTGCTTCGCGAAGGTCTGTATCCAGCGCCAGATGATCTCCGCGATCAAGGCCGCAACACGCCAAAAGCAGACCCCGCTGAATTCCTCCATATCTCTCGAAGCAGCACCCAACGGGGACCGACGCGAGCGCGCGTTGGCGGAGATGCTCAGCTCCGACAAGGAGATTGACCCAGAGACAATCGTCCTGGGCACCGAAGGCAAGCGCATCCTGCAGCAGTGCCTGCAGCGCGAGTTGTCGCCCTTCGAGTGGCAAGTCCTGGCGGCATACCAGACGGGCAAGTCATATAAGGAGATGGCGGACGACCTGAACTGCAAGATCAAGTCGATCGACAACGCCCTCTCTCGCATCCGCCGGAAGCTGCCGCAGGTTGCGCCCGAGCAGGCAGCTGCGATGGAGCACTACGAAGACGCCGACTGACGCGTCGACGAGCGGTGGATAACTATCGGTCGCATGCGGGCGGGTCACTCGACCCGCCCGTGTTGCTGCCGGAGCGTGACCAGCCGGCGCGAGGCAACGTAACCAGTGGAAACCTAGACGGAGGCGTGCTGTGGTGACATTTCAGCAACTTCTCAACACGCTCAACGAGTACTGGGACGAGCAAGGCTGCATCATCGCCCAGACCTACGACATGGAAGTCGGCGCGGGGACGATGACGCCCGACACGTTCCTGAGGTCGCTTGGACCAGAGCCCTGGAACGTGGCGTACGTTCAGGCGTGCCGGCGCCCGGCCGACAGCCGGTATGGTGAGAATCCCAACCGGATGGGTCGGTACTTCCAGCACCAAGTCATCATGAAGCCATCGCCGAACGACATCCAGGAGAGGTATCTTGGGAGTCTGGTGGCGCTTGGGCTGGACCCGCTGCAACACGACATCCGGTTCGTCGAGGATGATTGGGAAGCGCCGAGCTTGGGCGCGGCCGGCGTGGGCTGGGAGGTCTGGCTCGACGGGATGGAGATCACCCAGTTCACCTACTTCCAGCGCGTCGGCGGGATCGAGTGCAAGCCCGTCTGCGTCGAGGTCACCTACGGTCCCGAGCGCCTCGCGATGTACCTGCAGGATGTCAAGGACTACCGCGACATCATGTGGAGCGAGGATGTCAGCTACGGCGAGATCCGCTACGAGGAAGAGCGCCAGCACTCAGTCTACAACCTCGAGCTGGGCGATATCGAGATGCTGCGCAAGCTGTTTGAGATGTACGAGACCGAAGCCTATCGGATCATCGACGAAGGGCTCGTGCTGCCGGGCTACGATTACATCCTGAAGTGCTCGCAGACGTTCAACTTGCTCGACGCGCGCGGCGCGGTAAGCGTAACTGAGCGCGCCGGGTTCATCGAGAAGATTCGCAAGATGGCGTGCAAGGTCGCGCGGGCGTATGTCGAGCACCGCGAAGAGATCGGGCACCCGTTGTTGAAGACCGTGGACGCGTAGCCGCGCCGTCCCGTGCCCGCGGGTCTCCCGACCTGCGCGCCAGCAATAGGTAGGAGTACAGACATGCCGAAGACGGCTCTGCTTGAGATTGGTGTTGAGGAAATCCCCGCCAGCGTGGTTTTGCCGGCGCTGAAGCAGATGGAGAAGCTTGCCGCCGAGGGGCTGGAGCGACTGCGGCTTGGGTGTGATGGAATTCGCACCTACGGCACGCCACGGCGGCTTGCGCTTGTCGCGACCGGGGTTGCCGAGAAACAGCCTGACGTCACCAAAGAAATGAAGGGGCCGCCAGCGGATCGCGCGTTCGACGAGAACGGCGAACCGACGAAGGCAGCCCTCGGCTTCTGCAAGAAGCAGGGGCTCGAGGTCGGCGACCTCGAGGTGCGCGAGACTGAGAAGGGCACCTTCGTGTACGCCCAGGTCAGTCAGCCCGGCTTGGCGGCGGCCGAGGTGCTCGGCGAACTGTGGGCCGAGATCATCGGCAAACTCGCGTTCCCCAAGACCATGCGGTGGGCCGATCTATCCATGCGCTTCGCCAGGCCGATCCGGTGGCTGGCCGCGCTTTACGGGACGGACACGGTGGCGTTTGAGGTCGCTGAGGTCAAGTCCGGCAACGCGTCGCGCGGGCACCGATTCTTGAGCGAGGGAGACGTTGAGTTCGCGAGCGCCGATGAGTATCTCGACAAGCTCGAGGGCGCGTCTGTCATCGCTGACCATCGTCGGCGGCAGGAGATGATCCGCGAGCGCGCTATCGCGGCGGCCGCCGAACGTGGCGGCAGCCCTCGGATCGATCCCTCGCTGCTCGAGGAAGTTGGCTTCCTGGTTGAGTACCCAACGTGCCTGTGCGGATCGTATCCGGAGCAGTACCTGAAGCTGCCCGAGCCCGCGCTCGTGACGGTGATGGCGAAACACCAGCGTTACTTCCCTGTCGAGGACGAGGGCGGGGAACTGATGCCGCTCTTTGTCGCAATTCGCAATGGCGACGACCGCGCGCTCGACACGGTTCGCGCGGGCAACGAGATGGTCATCGTGCCTCGGTTCGCCGACGCGGAGTTCTACTACACCGAAGACACGAAGACGAAGCTCGCGGACCGGCTTGAGGCGCTCGACCGCGTCGCGTTCATGGACCGTCAAGGCTCGATGCGCGCGAAGACGGATCGGATCGCCGAGCTGTCGAAGACGACGTGTGATGCCCTCGGCCTGGATCCGAGTGTGCCGGCCGAGGCGGCGCGGCTCTGCAAGTGCGACCTCGTCACGCTGATGGTGCAAGACCTCACGAGCCTTCAGGGCGTGATGGGCGGAGAGTACGCGCGACTGGAGGGCGTCGGTGAGGCGGTCTGCAGCGCGGTACGCGACCACTACATGCCGGCGTTTGCCGGCGACGACGTGCCGGAGACAGACGCGGGCAAGGTCGTGAGCCTGGCCGACAAACTCGATAGCCTCGCCGCGTGTTTCGCGATGGATATGATCCCTAAGGGCGCGAGCGATCCATACGGGCTGCGCCGTCGCGCGGCGGGCGTGTTGGCCATCGTGCTGGATGCCAGGTGGCGACTCGACGTGGCTGACCTGGCCGCTCAGGCAATCGCGGCCGTGCCGTCTCGCGAGGTCGATGACGCGGAGGCGTTGGCCGCGCTGATGGAATTCATCGGGATGCGGCTGGACGCGGCGCTGGAATCGGCAGGCGTCGCCTATGACGTGCGGCGGGCGGTGCTCGGCGCGTCGGTGTCTGACCTCGTCGACGCCCACGATCGTGCCATCGCTTTGCAGGCCGCGCGCGACGCCGATTCCGAAGGCTTCGACAAGGTCGTCTTCGCCGCGTCGCGTTCGGGGAAGATCCTCAGACCCAACATGGAGAAGGCGTCGGCAGCGGTCGACCCCTCGTTGTTTGACGGCGAATCCGAGGGAGCCCTGCACGAGGCGCTTACCGCAGTGAAGGCCGAGGTCGAGGCGCTGCAGAACCAAGACGGCGAGCGCGATTGCGCGGCGGCGTGGCAGATTTTGGCCAAGCTTGAGAAGCCAATCTGGGATTTCTTCGACGTCGACACGGGCGTGATGGTCATGGCCGATGACGAGGCCGTGCGTGGCAACCGCCTCGCGATGCTGCGGGAGGTTGACTCCCTGTTCCTGCGTGTTGGTGATTTCACGGAGATCGTGGTCGAGTAACGGCGAATGACGGGTGGTCTCAAGTGACGATCCGTGAGCGGATAGAGGAACTCGAGCGAGAGACGCTGTCACCGTATGCGGCGTTGAGCGCCGATTCGCGCGGCCGAGAGATCGACGAAGACGCGTGTGACGTGCGCACGGTCTACCAACGCGACCGCGATCGGATCATCCATCAGTGCAAGGCCTTCCGGCGCCTCGCCGGCAAGACGCAGGTCTTCATCTCCCCCCGCAGCGACCACATCCGCACCCGCCTCAGCCACACCCTCGAGGTCAGCCAGATCGCGCGGACGATCGCCAAGGCGCTGAGGCTTAACGAACCCCTCACCGAGGCCATCTCCCTGGGACATGATGTTGGCCACACCCCGTTTGGGCACGCGGGAGAGACGGTCGTCGACGGCCTCTGTCGGAGGTTCGGCGCCGATGGATTCCAGCATGCCGAGCACAGCGTTCGAGTGGTGACGAAACTCGAACGCGGCGGCCGGGGCCTGAACTTGTGTGGCGAGACGCTCGACGGGATAGGGACTCACAGCAAGGGCAGGATGGATGTCGAGGAAGTGCTGCAGACGCGGGGCACGCGGACGCTGGAGGCGGTGGTGGTCGCGCTGGCCGATCGGATTGCGTATACGAACCACGACACCGACGACTGCATCCGCGCGGGCTTCATCCATGCCGACGATATCCCCGACGATTGTGCCGCCGTGCTGGGAGATCGCTACTCGGCGCGGATCAGCACCATGATCCGTGACATCATCGAGCAGAGCGAAGGCTCGCCCGAGATCCGGATCAGCCCGAGAGTCGCTGCCGCCACCGATAGCCTCAAGAACTTCCTCTACGAGTGGGTCTATCACTCGCCGCCGATGCTGGAGGAGCGCGAGCGCGTCCGCATTGTGGTGGAGAGTCTGTTCGAACTCCACATGAACTCGAATGATGCGGTGGAGACGGCGCTGGGGTTCGTGCCAGAGGACGAGCGACATCGCGCGCGGCTGGTCTGTGACTACATCGCCGGCATGACCGATCGATACGCCGCCGACTGCTACGTGCGCAACTTCCTCCCCGGCGCGGCGACTATTGGCGAGTGAGGTTACCTCTCGTGTCCGCGGCGGGTGGATGGAGCCAGTCAACAGGGGACAGTCCTGCGCCACGGGCACTACGTGCCGTGGCTTGGACAGTCCCGAACGGAAGGACGATCTTCTCAACAGCCCCCCTGCCCTACTCTCCGGTGGCGAAATACGGCTGCACCTGAATGAAGTTCCAGATCAGTTCCTCGTCGGCGGGTCCGGTAGGTGATGCCCAATCGGAGAACGTCAGCCTGGCCGTCTCGCCGCGCGGCGTGAAGATCGTCTGGTGGTAGTTCAGCCGGTATGGGTTAGTGCGATCGAAGAGATCGGTCGTGTGCGAGTAGCAGCTCTTGATCTTGACCTGGAACGATTTCGCTTCATCGATATCGACGTCGTCGATGGTCACCGACACCGCGTGCTCGTACTCGCGCGACCGTCCCGCCAGCAGGTCCTGGTGGTTGCCGGTGTAGAAGCGCAGCGAGTACGGGCGCCCCGGCTCCAGATCCCGGACAATCTGCGAGAAGCTGTTCGGACCATCTCCCGATCTGCGCGTCAACAGCGCCGTATCACCGACCCCACTGCGCGTATATCGCGCCTGCAACCAGCCGAAGTGCTTGGCCTCGATGGCAGAGATGCTGCCCGTCTCGGCCGGTGAGAGGTCCCAGCCGTCGGCGCCCTCGGTGAAGTCGGGGTTCGCGAGGTGGGGCAGGATGTACGTGCCGGCGAGCATCCGGTCAGTCCGGCCCTCGATGGCGTAGTGCCGGACGAGTGCGGCAAACAGCCGCGTCTGCTCCTCGCCCATGTAAGGGGAGTAGTAGCCCTGCAGCCCGCGCAATCCGGCGAAGGCGGGGTCGTTCGCCAGGAACTGGAATTGCCGGTCGAGGAAGACGTTGAAGTCGCAGTGCGGGTAGATATCGCAGGTCTCCTCCGGCTGGGTGAACAGCCCTAGGATCATCACGCGGTTCTCGGCCGCTCCCGGGCTCGCGGCCTGCCAGCGCGCGCGGTTGCCTCGCTCGAACTCGCTGCCGAAGTGCCCCGCGACGCCCTCCTCAGTCGGCACCTCAAGCACGTACCACTCGGGCGCCAGCCGAAGGCCCGAGTCCATGATCGTCTCGACCATGGGCGACACGACATCGCTGAACGTGGAGCCCATGTAGCCGTAGAACTGGCGGCCCCTCAGCGCCGGGTCGTCGGCCACCATGCGCAGCCCCTCGCACCAGATGTCATACATCTCGGCGAAGCGCCCGCCGCTCAGGAACTCGTCCGCCCAGATCCCGCTCATGCGCGGATCGGTCATGCCAAGCTGCCCGGACCAGAACTCATACGCCTCCTGAGCTGAATCGACGAAAGGCAGGCCGCGTTGTGTCATCCAGCGCTTGCCCTCGCCGGTCCACTCGTTGATCTCGGCGTCAAACGCGCCTGGGTTCTCCGCGCCAATGACGATGTTGTAGTGGTCGAGGCAATGCTCGCGGAGGAACTCCCACGTGTAGACGCCGGTCTCTTCGACCATTGGGTTGGAGCCATACATCGAGTAGACGAGATCACCAACGGCGCGGACGACGAGTCGGCGCGGGCGGATGCCCGGCTTGCACGCGACGACATGCTCGCCGGACGTGACGTGATGCATCGCCTCGAGGGAATCTCCGACCGGTCGGAAGACCACCTCACGCCCATCGACCGTCGCGGCGACGATGGGACGATCGGGGAGGGAGTCGCCAGGCGTCACGCGTAGAAACAGCCAGCCCTCACGCGGCGCGGTCAAGCTGTGGCCACGCGTGCCAGGGCGCTTGGCGTCAAGGAGCTCGTAGACCAAGTTGTTCAGGAATCTCGCCCCCTTGTAGGCGGGGTCTCGCCCGGGCCACTGGACGGTGGCAGACACGGGCTTCCCGTAAGGCTGGCCTGCCTCGACCCAGGCCGTAACGGTCAACTCACCCGGGGGGGAGTCGAGCAGATCCACGTGGGTGGAACTGCCGGGGTTGATGGATGCGGGCCAGTCCTCCACGCCGCGGGCGGACCGGACCTCGACGCGGCCCTTGGCGTTCTCGGGCAGCGGCTGCATCAGGGCACAGTCGACAGAAGCGCTCAGCCGGCCGGTCCGCGCGTCGACTGAGACTCGGAGCTTGGGCGTCTCGAACTGGGCCATATCGAGGCCCTTGGCAACGGCGCCGGACCTGTAGGTGGCCAGGATGTCCGCGCCGCTGAGCGCGCGGGAGTAGATGCGGGCGTCGTCGATCGCCCCTTTGAAGAAGGGATGGCCGAGACCGGAGCATCTTCCGAGGAGAACCGGGACGTCGGTGACGTTCGGAGTTAGCGTTTGGGTGGCAGAGGCGACCTCGACGGCGTTGAGTCGCGCCGTGAGGCGGCGGCCACCGAAAGTCACGGCAAGATGCGACCACTCGCCGAGTTCAGGGAGGGGCAGCTTGACGAACTGATGCTTCTCGCCATCGGCGATGGCCACGATCAGCGTCGGGTCGCCGCTGTAGGAGTTGTAGGCCAGGACCAGGCGTTGGTCTCCCCAGCCTCCGCCGGTGGAGCGCGTGATCAGCCCGCCCTGGTGCGCCTCGGGCTTGAACCAGAGCATTACCGTGCCCTCGTCCGCCACGTCGGGATCGGGGACGCCCAGGTCCACGAAGTCGGTGACGCCATCGAGAACGACCGGGCCATCGCCGGGCAGCGGGGCGTGGAGAATGAGCAGGGCTGCGAGCGCGTTCATGGGCATGCCTCCGGGGTAGAGGCAGGTTCAGTAGACGCCGGAACGGGACCTGCCCAAAACGCCGTTGAAGTCCCAGACTGCCCGGTTTCTTGACGCTACGGCGATTCTGTGGTAGGTTCTCGGGGCTACGCGAAAGCGTGGCTTACAGGGCTTGGGCGCTCGCGGCTTTGCGGGTCCGCATTGGCACATCGCCAGGCGGGCGCGCGAACGCGTGTGCTTGGGCAATCCACAACCTAACGTCTCTGACCTGCTCGACAGCGTTTGCGCACGTCGCATGGCTCACCGAGCCTGGATGTGGCTCGCTCCGGTGACGAAGCGGGACGGGGATGTGCGTCGCCCCAAGAATGGGCGGCGTGGCCATAGGAGGCCGATCAATGGCGTTAGTATCGATGAAGGAATTGCTGGAAGCCGGTGTCCACTTCGGACACCAGACGCGCCGCTGGAACCCGAAGATGAAGCGTTACATCTACGGCCAGCGTGACGGGATCTACATCATTGACCTGCACCAGAGCCTACGCCGTCTCGAGCAGGCCTACAACGCGATCCGCGACGTCACGGCCGCGGGCGGGACGGTCCTGTTCGTCGGAACGAAGCGTCAGGCGCAGGAGTCGATCGAGCAGGCTGCGGAGCGGTGCGGTCAGTTCTACATCAACCAGCGTTGGCTGGGCGGGATGTTGACGAACTTCGAGACGATGCGCGGCCGCGTGAAGCGGATGCAGGAACTGTACGAGATGGAAGAGACGGGGATCATGGAGCGCCTGACCAAGCGTGAGGGCCTCAAGCTCCGCGAGACCCGCGACAAGCTCGAGCGCTACTTCGGCGGCGTAAAGACCATGACGAAGCCCCCGGACATCGCCTACCTCGTCGACCTGAAGAAAGAGCACATCTGCGTCGCGGAGTGCGTGAAGCTCGGCATTCCGACCGTCGCGATTCTGGACACCAACTGCGACCCCGACCCCGTCACCTACCCGATTCCGGGCAACGATGACGCCATTCGCGCGATCCGTCTGATCACCAACAAGATGGCGGACGCGGCGCATGAGGGCACGGGCATCTACCAGCAGAAGCTCGTTGAGGAAGCGGCAGCGAAGGAAGCCGAGGACATGCGCATCGCCGCGGAGGCGGTTGAGGTCGACACGTCGCTCGACGCGCTGGACGAACTTGATGCCGGGGCCGCCGAGTAGGCGCACCCAACGGGTCGCGCCAGCGTACGACTACGGAAAGAACCCGCCGACGGCCGGTGACGCTTGCCGGCCCGTCGGTGTGAGAGGAGTGCCACATGGCGATTAGCGCAGCAGACGTGAAGAAACTTCGCGAGACGACCGGTTCGGGCATGATGGACTGCAAGAAGGCCCTCGACGAGGCCAACGGCGACTTCGAGGCCGCCAAGGATATCCTCCGCAAGAAGGGCATCGCCGTCGCCGCCAAGCGCGCCGATCGCGCCGCCAGCGAGGGAGCGGTGGTCTCTTATATCCACGACGGGCGCATCGGCGTCCTGCTTGAGATCAACAGCGAGACCGACTTCGTCGCCCGCACGGACAAGTTCCAGGAACTCGCCACGAACATCGCGATGCAGATCGCAGCCTCGCAGCCGCGGTGGGTCTCGCGGGATGAAGTCGCCGAGAGCGACCTCGAGCGCGAGCGCAGCATCCTGATCGAGCAGGCGAAAGCCGAGGGCAAGCCCGACAACATCGCGGAGAAGATGGTCGAGGGCCGGATGCGCAAGTTCTACGAGGAGTACTGCTTGCTCGACCAGGAGTACATCCGCGACGACAAGGTGAAGATCGCTGACCTGATCGAGGATTTCACGGGCCAGGTTGGAGAGAAGATCGAGGTCCGCCGGTTCGTGCGTTACTCGCTCGGCGAGGAGCTCTGATTGACTAGCGAACCCGAGGCCGACAAAGCCCTGCGTTACCCGCGCATCCTGTTGAAACTCAGCGGAGCCTCCTTCTCCGGAGAGCGAGGTTTTGGTTTTGACTGGCCGACGATTCGACGGATCGCGGGGGAAGTCCAATCCGTTGCGCAAGCCGGAGCCGAGGTCGCGGTCGTCGTTGGCGGCGGGAACATCTGGCGGGGGAAGACGGCAGCGGAATCGGGAATGGATCGCGGTGGCGCGGACTATGTGGGCATGGTTGCCACGGTGATCAACGGCCTCGCGCTTCAGTCGGCTCTGGAAGAATTGGGCGCGGAGACGCGGGTTCAGACGGCCATCGAGATGCGCGAGGTGGCGGAGCCGTACATCCGGCGCCGCGCCCTGCGACATCTCGAAAAAGGGCGGGTGGTCATCTTTGCCGCGGGCAGCGGCAACCCGTTCTTCACGACCGATACCGCAGCGGTTCTGCGCGCTGTGGAAATCAACGCCAGCGCCATCATGAAGGCAACCGACGTTGATGGAGTTTACGATTCGGACCCGGATACCAACCCCGAGGCCCAGCGCCTCCCGTACATCAAGTACAAGGATGTGCTGGCGCGGGACCTTGGGGTGATGGACTCCACTGCCATCGCCCTGGCGATGGACAACTCCCTACCGATTATTGTCTTCGACATTACCGTACCGGGCAACATTGCACGCGCCGCCTCCGGCGAACGCATCGGCACACTCGTTGACGGCGGGCCGGCGCCGACGGAGACGTCGCTCGACTCCTGAACGCGAACGGCCGCGGGCTTATCGGCCTCGGTCGAAACACCACTGCTAAAGGGGCGCCTGATATGGACAAACTCATCGCTAATATGAGAGAGAAGATGGATGCCAGGCTCGAACGCACCGAGGGCGAGCTGGCCAGGATTCGCGCCGGACGGGCGACGCCTGCCCTGCTGGAAGGCATCTCCGTGGACTACTATGGCACGGACACGCCGATCAACCAGGCAGCGACTGTTGCTGTTCCAGAGCCGCGTTTCCTGACGATCACGCCTTGGGACAAGACCCTCGTGCCCAAGATCAAGAAAGCCATCCTGACCTCAGACCTCGGTCTGAACCCATCGGACGACGGCAACATCATCCGCATCGAGATCCCGGCCCCGACCGAGGAGGGTCGCAAGGAACTCACCAAGCGCGTCGACCAGGCTGGCGAGGATGCGAAGGTCGCGATCCGGGGCATCCGCCGCGAGGGGATCGACGGCATCAAGTCGATGGAGAAGAACGACGGCTTGAGCGAGGACGAGGTGCGGATCGGTGAGAAGGAAGTGCAGCAGGCCACCGACGACATGATCAAGAAGATTGACGGAGTCGTGGAGGCCAAGCGCGAAGAGATCATGGAGGTCTAACCCGTGGACCGCAGCCTGATTGCCCTGCCACTGCCGGAGGCGACTGAAGCGATCGAGGCTGTGGGTCAGACCGTATCACGGGTGATCGCCACGGGACCGACCGGCATGGGGTCAAGCGATGCGCTGCCCCGCGTCATCCGCGAGCGCGTTACCGACGAGGGCATTGAGTTGACCGTCGCGGCGCCGATACCCGGGCCGCGACGCGACGAGGTCTAGGTGAACTCGGCGGAGAGATATTCGGGCGTCTATATCTACGTATTCGAGATAGTTGAGGGGGCCCCCGTCAGGGTTGGCGCGTTGGGACAGATCAACCTTGGGCGGGGGTTTCACGCATATGTCGGCAGTGCCAAACGCGCCATCGCCAAGCGACTGAAGCGGCATCGTCGGAAGCGCAAGCCGATGCGCTGGCACATCGACTACCTCGCCCGCGTGGCCCGGCCGGTTTGCGCCGTTACGTGGGCGTGGCGTGAGGGACGCGAGTGTCGGCTGGCGGCTGCGATTGACTCGTTGGAGTTGGGGGAACTGGCCGCGAAGAGCTTTGGCGCTTCGGACTGTGCTTGCCCGGGACATCTCTTCCGCCTGAACGTCAGTGACCCGCGGATCTTGCGCGATGACCTCAGCGCCGAGATCGGCGAGGCCGGGGCAGTTGAGTCGTATGAGAAGCCGGCGGCGGCCAGCCGGTGACGGGAGGACGCAATGGCTGAAAACGCGGGTCTCTTGCCGCGGCACGTAGCGGTCGTCATGGATGGCAACGGGCGCTGGGCCCAACAGCGCGGGCTGTCGCGTATTGAGGGCCACGTTGAGGGCCGGAAAGCCGCGAAGCGCCTCGTCCAGGCTTGTGCCGACAAGCGGATGGAGTGCCTCACGATCTACGCGTTCAGCACGGAGAACTGGAAGAGGTCTGACGACGAAGTCACGGGCCTGATGGCCCTCATGGAGGCAGCGCTCGCGGCGGAAGTCCCGGATCTCCAGGCCAACAGTATCCGGTTCAGAGCCTCGGGCCGAACGCACGAACTCCCCGACAGCTTCCAGGAGACGATCCGCCGAGCCGAAGAGGAGACGAAGACCAATGACGGCCTTCTCCTCAGCATGGCCGTGAACTACAGCGGGCGCGCCGAAATCGTGGATGTCTGCCGGAAGCTCGCGCACGACGTGACGCTGGGTCGGATCGCACCGAACGACATCACTGATGAGTCGGTCATCGCCAAACTGTATCTCCCGGAGTCTCCGGAGGTCGATCTACTCATCCGACCGGGCGGCGAGATGCGGGTGAGCAACTTCTTGCTCTGGCAGATCGCCTATGCCGAGATCTTTGTCATGGACTTGCTCTGGCCGGACTTTCAGGTCGAGCATCTGAACGAGGCGATCCGGGCGTATCAGGACCGAGATCGGCGTTTTGGCGGCGTTCCGGATTTGTGACATGGGCCGCGTGGGCATAAGCAGGTGCCCGCAGGTTGTTGACGAACTCAGGGACAACAGGGTACATTGAGTCGGGACGATGCTTGACGATCCCGGACCGAGGTGACTTCCCGCATGTTTGCAAGGTATTCAGTCGTGATCGTTCTGGTCGCAGCTCTGCTCGCCACGAGCGTCGTATTCGCGCAGGATGCTCCGCCGGAGCGCAAGTATGTCGAGCCACTCGAGGCTGACATTGCCATCGACAGCGTGCTCTTCCTTCGGCTGCGCACGCCTGCCGCAGGTTTCAGGGTGGTTGAGCGAGAGAAGATCATCAACGATCGCCTGATCCAGATCCTCTCGTATCACAACCCGGCTCCCGTGACGATCTCCGCCATCCGCGGCAAGCCGACGATTTGGGTCGACGGCGTGAAGCTGGTCACCGTCTACCCGCGCGATGTTGAGGCCAACAACGCCAAGTCGATGATGGGGCTCGCGAAGATCTGGGCCGGCAACGTGGCCACCGGGCTGGTCAAGGTCTGGCCTGGATGCCGCTTTGGCAGCGATGCCAAGGGGTCAGAAGTGATCATCGCCGGACCCGCGCCGGACGAGCCGGCAACACCAGAGGCGCCGGCGGATTTCCGCGGCAAGTGACCTCGAGCCAAACCTGCAACTAGAGGCGCTCCTCATCGGCCCATCCGGTCGGGGGAGCGCCTTCTGTGTCTGTAGGGTGTGATTCCCGTCGTGTCAACAGAACCAACTACCAATGGTAGTGGTCTATATACATAGAGGGCGATGGGCGAGGCTGGGGCGAGAAACGCGGAGCAACGATGGATGTCTGAAGGGGGCGTTTGCAGGTGCTGCTTGATATTCAGCGGGAGATCGGCCAGTTGCACCAGTCCATTCTGAAGGTGAGGGATCGTCTTTGACTTGGCCGGGAAGGCCAGTCAGATAGCGGAATGGGAGAAGGAAATAGAAGCCCAGGAATTCTGGGATGATCCGGAGTCGGCTCAGGAGCACATGCAGAAGCTGAGCCAGCTCAGGGACTACGTGAACCCGTGGGATCAGTTGGCGCAGGACGTCGAAGACCTGCAGATGCTGACCGAGATGGCGATCGAGGAACAGGACGAGACGCAGGAGGACGAGGTCCGCGACGGCTGCGCGCAAGCCGCGAAAGAGTTCGGAACGCTTGAACTCGCCGCGATGCTGACGGGTGAGTACGATGCCAGCAACGCGATTCTATCGGTCAACGCCGGAGCCGGTGGGACGGAAGCATGTGACTGGGCTGAGATTCTGCTGCGGATGTACTCGATGTGGGCTGAGAACCGGAAATACGGCTTCGAGGTTGTCGACTCGGTCCCGGGCGACGGCGCGGGATTCAAGAGCGCAACCGCCAGGGTGACCGGACTCAATGCGTACGGTTACCTCAAGGCCGAATTGGGCGTTCACCGCCTGGTGCGGATCTCACCCTTCGACGCAAGCAAGCGTCGGCACACGAGTTTCACGGCCGTGGACGTGGTGCCGGAGATCAGCGACAGCGTCGAGGTTGAGATCAACCCGGATGATCTGAAGATCGACACGTTCCGCGCAAGCGGCGCGGGCGGGCAGCACGTGAACAAGACGGACTCAGCCGTTCGCATCACGCATCTGCCGACGAGGACCATCGTCAGTTGTCAGAACGAGCGCAGCCAGCACGCGAACCGACGCACGGCGATGACGATATTGCGAGCCAAACTGTTTGAACTGGAGCGGCAGAAGCGCGAAGAGGAACTGGCGGCGCTGAGAGGCGAGCAGGGGAACATCGAGTGGGGGAATCAGATTCGTTCTTACGTGTTGCAGCCATACACGCTGGTCAAGGATCATCGGACCGGCTTTGAGGTGGGGAACTCGGCGAAGGTGTTGGACGGTGACTTAGACGAGTTGATGGCGGCTTACCTCCAAGCGGAGGCAGGCCGAGGAGGTAACTGACATGAGAAACACCGTTGCGACAGTAATTGTCCTGAGTTTGGCGGTGGGTCTGCTGTCCGCGATCGCGGCGGATGCAGCGAAGACGGATACTCCTCTCGCGACCGAGGGGATTCGCCAGCGCGAGGTCCCATTGGGGAACCTGGTGGCGGATGCGCTGAAGACTGCCGGCAACGCGGACGCGGCTTTCGTGAGCGCGGCGCAGTTCTCATCCGGCGCGGTCGAACCCGGCAAGGTGACGGCTGCTGATGTCTCGGCGCTGCTCGTAAAGCCCACGCGAGTGTGGGTGGTCTCGAACTTCAGCGGCGCAACGATCCGAGCCGCTCTCGAGCGGTCCCTCGCGCGAGCGCCAACCGCGGCGAGCGCGCACTTTCTGCAGGTTGCGGGCATCAAGGTGCAGTATGATCCCGATGGCGCGCCGGGCACCCGGATCACGAGCCTGACGGTGAAGGGTGCCGCCGTGCAAGCTAACACCATGTACAAGGTCGCGCTGCCTGAAGACCTGGCCAAGGGCGGATCCGGTTACTTCACCGTGCCAGGCTTCAATGAGGGCGCTATCATAGAGGGCGTGTCAGGGACGATGGCCTCGGCCATTGGCGACTTCCTGGGCGCGAACGCGTCGATCAACTACGCGCCCCTCAACCGCATCGCGCCGAAGTAGGCTCGCGCCGCGGGCCCACTTCACGCGCGCTTGGTCTCGACTGATGGAATGAGGCGGGTTGGGGGCCCGCCACAGCTTCATGCGAAGAAACCACGCCTGTCTTGCATGCTGGGGCTTGGTCGTAATCGCAGCCGTTGCGGCGCTCGCCGCGACGGTTGCGCGCGTTCGCCTGGAGCGGAGCAATCGGCGCGTGGCGCTTGTCTTGGACCACGCGCAACTGCGCGACCTCGCAGGAATCTCCGGCCTGCCAATCGGAGATGTCGCCCAACGAATGCGCGACGCCGGCGCGACTGATGTCGCGATCACCGAGCATACCGTCCGCGAGATGCTGTCGGGCGGCGCGATATCTTCCGTGCCTGTGGAGTTGCCTGGCGGCGCCTCGGACCAGGGCATTCCGCAAGCCTCGCTGGTCGGTCCCCCCGAGATGATTCGCCGCATCCACCGAAGCGTTGTCACCCGGCTGTCCGGCGGCAAGGACGTCGCTGAGATCGTTCAGCTATCCGCGTTCGCCTCGCGCCTGAACCTCTACTCGATCGGCATAGCCGAGATATCGGGTCTGGGGATTGGGTACGCGCGCGACGGCGTGTGGGACGTGAAGGGCGCCGGGCTGGGCTTCGTGCCGCGCCCTCGGGCCGATGGCAACCAGTGGGGCGCGGCGACGGCGGACGCCTTGGACTGGGCGAGCGATCTCGAGGCGACGCTGGTGATATTTGCGGGCAACGCGACGCTTGGCCACCCTGAGAGCCTGGAGGACGTTGCCATCGAAATGCTCTCGCGGGATCTCGTCTATGGCTACGTGGAGTTTGGCAAGCAACACGGCGACGCGGCTCTCGCCACGAAAATGCCCGGGGACTTCGTGCGCGTACATAGCATCAGCGAGAGCGAGATGCTAGGCATGCCTCAACGCCGCGCGGTCGATCGGTTCGCGTTGGCGGTGCGGGAGCGCAACATCCGGGCCTGCTACGTGCGGCTCTTCCCGCCCAGCAGCTACGAGCCGATGGCGTCGGCCGAGGGCTATGTCGGCGAGATCGCGACTCGTCTGAGGGCGGATGGGTTCAGTCTCGGGCACCCGAGGCCCCACTCCCCCCTTGGCGTTTCCCCGTGGCTGCGGTGGATGGTGATGGTCGGCGCGTTGGCGTCTGTTGCGTTGTGCCTCATGGAGCTGCTGGCAACGGCGCCGGTGGTGACGTTGATCGGCCTTGGCGCGGCGATCTTGCTGTCTGCCGCCGGCATGTGGGTATCGCCTAACATCACTGCCCAGGGCTGCGCCCTGTTGGCGGCGATGGCTCTGCCGACTTACGCGGTTGCGCGACACCGGCCCTCCGCCGAGGCGCTTGGACGGTGGGCGGCGTTGGCGAAAGGCCTGTTGCTCTACGCCGTGGCAGCGGGCACGAGTCTTCTCGGTGGGTTGTTTATCGTGGGTTGCTTGGCCGAGACGAAGTTCATGCTCAAGCTCGACCAGTTCCGCGGCGTGAAGCCCTCACAGTTCGTGCCGCTCGTGGCCGTCTTGCTGATTCTGATGGGGTGGGACCTCGGCGCCGACGGAGCGGGCGACGACGAATCTCGGTGGCGCGTCCTGATGCGTGGCTGGCGCAAGGCGGCCGAGGGCGTGGTGCGGTACTGGCACGTTGCGGCGCTGCTCATCGGCGTTGCCGGCATGGCCGTCCTCATCATGCGAAGCGGCAACGACAGCGGACTGGGCGTGTCGGTGGTTGAGCTGAAGTTTCGCGCGTTGATGGACCGGGCATTTGGCGTGCGGCCGAGGACGAAGGAAGTCCTCATCGGATACCCGTTCCTGGTTCTTGGGCTGGCGCGCATGTTGGCTGGGAAACAGGCCGGGCGATGGATCATCCTGTCGGTTGGCACGGTCGGGCTCGTGTCGCTCGTGAACACGTTCAGCCACCTCCACACCCCCGTCGAGATCTCGCTATCGCGCGCGCTCCATGGCCTGTGGCTCGGCGCCGCCCTTGGCGTCGTGCTCTACGCGATCTGCGAGATCGGCGAGACCTGCTGGCGGAGGCTCGCGTCTGGGTCGCCGCGGGATGGCGGGGAGTAGACGGCGCGGCGATCTCATGCGGATACTGATCTCAGGCTACTACGGTTTCGGCAACGCGGGCGACGAGGCGATTCTGGCGGGAACGCTTGATGGCCTTCGGCGGCGTGTCCCGGACTGCGAGTTGGCGGTCTTGTCGAACGACCCCGCCGCCACCCGCGGCGGGCATGGCGTCCAAGCCGAGGACCGCTGGGACAAGGCGGCTGTCTGGCGAGCAATCGGCTGGGCTGACCTCGTGCTCCAGGGCGGGGGAGGGTTGCTGCAGGACGCGACCAGCGCCAAGTCGGCGGCCTATTACCTGGCAATCCTCGAAGCGGCCACGTGGCGGCGAACGCCATACGCCTTCTACGCCCAGGGCATCGGACCGCTCACGGGCTCCCTCGCGAGACTGTTCACCGGACGCGCCGCGCGCAAGGCGGCCGCCATCACCGTCCGTGACGAGGCATCGGCGGACTTGCTGGTCAGCCTTGGCGTGGACCGCGAGCGCGTGCTCGTCGCCGCTGACCCGGCGCCTTTGGCCGAACCGTCTCCTCCCGAAGATGTGGCTCATCTGCTCCCGCCCGCGAGCGAGGGTCCGCGGCTAGGCCTGGCGCTTCGTGACGTGAGCGGATGCGAGGCGTTGGTCGACGGAGCGCTTCGGGCGGCGGGCGAGTTGTCCGCCGAGGCGAGCATTGTCCCGTTGGCCCTGCACCGGCCGGTCGATGCGAGGATTGCCGAGCGCGTTGCCGCCGAGGCGGGCGGACGCGTCGTCGGGGCGGATGACGAACTGTCTCCCCAACGGTGGATCGGCCTTGTCAGAAGCCTCGACCTGGTCGTGGCGATGCGCCTGCACTCGGCGATCTTCGCCGCCGCGCAGGGCGTGGATTTCGTGGCCCTGTCGTACGATCCAAAGGTCGCCGCGTTCGCGGAGAGCGTCGACGCGACGTGGCTGGACCGGAGCGCGTCGGAGGACGAAGTGGTCCAGGTCATATCGGACGCCTGGGCGGATCGAGACGCAAGCGGGGACTCGCTCGAGACGCGGGCCGACCGCCTGAGGGCCGCCGCCGAGAGGAACCTCGACATGGTCGAGGAACTGATTACCAGATTCGGCCTCTGACCCCGGAACAAATCCCACTCAGCGAGAGTCGAAACACCGCGTCCCCAGCCAGGGGAAGCATCTACCACCCGGGGCCCGTCAATCGTCGAACGGCAGATCACCGAATGCGGAGGGCACTAGCTTGCGTGCATGGGGCGCCGCACTGAGATTGGGTTTGGTCATCGGCGGGCTTGCCATAGGCCCGCTGGCCAACGCGGATCTGTTCGACGCTGTTTCGCGATGGTTCGATAAGGCGGACGACGCGACGGGCGATCTCTTCGACGGACTTCAGATCTCTGGCCGAGGCGAGTTTTCCCTCCGGCAGAACTTCACCGCCGGCTCCGAGGAAGCGTATCAGTCGCAGTTTTGGAACACGTCGCCGATGCAGGCGACCACGAGCTTCGACATCGTGGGACCTATCTACGGCAACTTCGGTTTGCGCGCCCACATTGCCAACAGCGGGTATGGCTTCAACAACAACCAGTTCGTCGTTGGCTACCAAAGCAAGAACACGGCGCTGCTTTGGGGCGACCTGAATGTCAACATCGGCGGGAACCAGTTCGCGTCATACTCGAAGAGCCTCGAGGGGCTGCAACTCGATCACCGCATCAACGACAACATGCTCTTCCGGGCTTTCACGTCGCAGGAGAAGGGCCTCGTCCGGCGCCAGACGTTCCCCGGCAACAACACCTCTGGTCCGTACTTCCTGACGTTCACGCCGGTTGTCGATGGCTCCGAACTCGTGAAGATCGACGAGCGGCCCATGCGCTTTGGCGAGGACTACACCCTCGACTACGACACGGGGCAGCTCTGGTTCGAGCCGCCCGGCCAGCCGCCGACGATCATTCCCAGCACGAGCGTGGTGTCAGTCAGCTACCAGTCGGCGACCAACTACGAGACCGGCGGCACCACCTCCGGTTGGCAGCTTGAGAGCGCGCTGCTGCACGACGACCTGCAACTGTCCGTCACGCGACTCGAGCACGCGACGAGCGCGGGGGGCAGCAACAGCACGGCGCGCTTCCAGGAAGACCTGTTCACCGGATCAGGTACGACGGGTCCGTTCGACGTGCGCTTCAGCCCAATTCTGGCCGACGGCGCGACGGCGACCATTGACGGCCAAGAGCAGATCATCCGGCAGGCGCTCGTGTTCCTGGTCGACGAGACAGAGTGGCGCGAGGGCATCGAGATGGACTCGATCCGGCAGATCGGCCGGATCATCACGCGCAGACCAGTCCCCGCCACGGCCGTCGTGCGCGTTCGGTACTACTATCAGGTTGGGCCGAGCGGCAGCTCGCTTGGGGATACCACGGTGACGGGGCTTACTCTCAGGCACCGATTGGATGATGATCTCCAATGGGACCTCACGGCGGCTCAGAGCGAAAGTGGCGGCGAGACTGGCGTGGCGCTGAGCACGGGCGCGCGTTATCGGCGCGGGCGCAAGTTCGACATAGACTTGCAGTATCGTGACGTCGACCCCACCTACAGCTACATTGACACGGTCGGGTTCTTCCGGAACGAGAAAGGCCTGACGGCCGCGTTCGGGTATCGACCATCCGACAAGATCTCCTTCACCCACCGCTTCTCCGACGTCAAGACCGACTCGGGCTACGCGTATGGCTATAGCGGCTACACGGGCGGAACGGGCTTTGGGGCTGATACCAGCCTGGACCGGGCCTACCAAGACCCCGCAACGACGCCAACGCTGGGTGTTCGAGCCACGCGCAACGACTCGATGCTAATGTTGAACTATCCGGGCTGGCCGAATCTCAGCCTCTCCCGCCAGACGATGGAAAACACCGGCGGGAGTCAGGCCAACAGTTTGCTCGAGACGATGAACATCAATCTCGACTACGCGCCAGCCAAGAAGCCATACACCTTCCGCATCGGCGTGATGGACACGCAGCAGAACTACGCAGGCTTTGCGGACGCCGACGACACGGATCCGTTGGGATCGGCTCAGTCCAGCAGCACCAAGACGCTCACGATGGCGGCCTCGTGGACGCCGAGCGACTCGCTGTCATTCGCCACAAACTACAGCCAGAACAACTCGGCCAGCAACTTCCAGGCGCAGCGCGGCGACTCTGAGAATCTTCAGGTCAGCACGCGTTGGCGCGTGATGGACAACCTCGACCTCAACCTCGACTGGTCGCGGACCGAGGCGATCGGCGCCGTGACGAGTGGCTTCTATGGCGGCGGAATCGGGTTCGGCGGGTACTCCTCGGGTCTGGGCGGCGGTTACGGCGGGAACATCGGCGGGGTTCCGTTCGGCCTTTCCGGCACGCTCATGCCGCTGCAGATCGGCGGCGGCGATCCGTTGCCGGATGAGGACGAGCCCGAACTCAGCCGGTACACCGACTCGACCTCCCGGCTTGGACTGTCGTGGCAACCGAGCGACAAGATCAACGTCGATGCGAGTTTGGGCATGCGCAAGTACGAGAGCGCCGGCTCCGTGGGGTATCTTGCCGACAGCGACCAGCGCTACGGGAACATCGGTCTGAGCTGGCTGCCTACTAGGGAGTGGTCGCTGAACGCATCGGTCGGTTCGGACCTGCTGCAGTTCCTCGACGAGGACCGCGGCGGAGTGCTCAACAACAGCTTCAGTCTTGGCGCCAGCTACCGCCCCGAGAAGAGCGCGTTGAGTTACCGCTTCAACGTCAACAAGCAGTGGGGCGTGAGTCCGGACTTCGCTGGAACGGGCGAGAACGAGATCGCCACGCTGACGGACACGAGCCTGCTCGATGTCGTGACCGACGTTCAGTACGAGTTGAACGATCGGTCGCGGATCACCGGGCGCGTGGGGTTCAGTGACTTCGTGAGCGGCTACTCGGACTTCGCCAAGCAGACGGCTGAGATCGCCCTGAACTAAGAGCTGACCCCCAGCATGGGGCTGAACTTCGGGTGGCAACTCATCCGCAATGACTCGCGACTCCCGCAGAGCGATACGACGATCCCGGGCGTCACCGCTGCGGGCCAGGACTACACGACCAATCTCCTCATGCTGTCTCTCTCCACGAATTTCCAGGGATCGGTCAGCGGCGATCGTCGTCGTGACGCCGGCAACATGAACCAGTCGATCAGGCCTGGCGGCGGCATCTTCGGCGGCGGCGGCGGGGGCGGCGGTTTCGGTGGCGGATTCACTGGTGGACTCTCCTCGCTCGGCAACCGCAATCAGAGCTTCCAGATGTTGGGCGGCCAGGGCGGGATGTACGGTGGGTCCAGGGGCGGGTCGATGGGAGGCGGGTATACCAATTCCTACGGCGGCTACGGGCAGTTTGGCCGGTCCGGCGGGGGATCGTCGGGCTTCGGCGGCGGCAGCTACGGCGGCGGCAGCTATGGCGGCGGCAGCTATGGCGGCGGCAGCTATGGTGGCGGCAGCTACGGTGGCGGCAACTATGGTGGC
>PVBE010013406.1_pt1 | contig 38119 bp, 27 predicted proteins | sample 1631181 | NCBI WGS metagenome assembly PVBE01 (sample SAMN08397723, study PRJNA350692) | Marine metagenome, whole genome shotgun sequencing project. | isolation source: water | place: Pacific Ocean | collected 2012-04
ACCTCTACGAAGTTGAAGACGAAAAAGCAGGCCGAAAGGTCCTGGTCTACGCAACGCGCTTCCCCGTCATCCTCGTCATAGTCTTCGGCGCGATCTTCCTCTACTTCCGTTCACGCGGTGGCTACAAGCCCGTCGAGCTGACCGATAAAGGCGGCACCTGACCTCTCCTTGAGTGGCGCGGAGCGTTCGGTAATCCTAGTCGCACTGTCCATGCCTCATTGTGACATCACTATGAGCGCCTCTCAGCGGTTGTCCCAAAATGGCCCCCGGCATTGCGCAGGCACGGCTGCGACGGTCACTCCGGGGTGGTGGGCTCCGGCCAGGGCAGCCGGCTCCACCAGGCCGGACCGTCCAGCGGGGAGCGTCCGATCACATCACGCATGAGGGTGGTCAGGGCCTCGACGCGCTCGGGCATCTTGTCCGCCAGGTTGTGCTGTTCTTCCCGGTCCGTCTCCATGTCGTAGAGCTGCACCGAGGGGAGACCGAGTTTTTCGGCCTGTCTGGCGCCGCGGGGCTCCGACCAACCACCAGAACCCGGGCAGAAGCAGAGTTTCCAGCGTGTTGTCCGGATCGCAAACCAGCCGCTGGAACTGTGGTTGATGATGGCGTCGTGGAGTGGCGCGTCGGGAGGCGAATCGGAGAACATCGGCAGCAGGCTCACGCTGTCCTCCGCCATGTCCGCATCCAGGTCGACGTGCAGCGCATCGGCCACCGTGGCCATCACATCCGTCAAGACGATGGGCTCACCGGAGTGTGTACCCGGTTCCACTACGCCGGGCCAGCGCACCAGGAAGGGAACCCGGTGGCCACCCTCCCAAACATCCGCCTTGTACCCACGCCAGCCCGCGCGCAGGTCAACGCCCCCGGCGGACAGGCTCGCAAAGTCAGCCTTCGGCGAGGTGCCGTTGTCGGCGGTAAAAATCACGAGCGTGTCCTCTGAGAGACCGCATTGCTCCAGGGCATCCAGCACTTGCCCCACCGACCAGTCGGTCTCGAGCAGGAAGTCCGCGTAGAGGCTGACGCCGCTCTTTCCCCGGAATTCCTTGGACGGGTTGATCGGCGTGTGCGGCGAGGTCATCGGGAAGTAGAGGAGGAAGCGCTCCTCAGCCTTGGCGCGGTCCTTGATGAACTGCACACAGCGGGCCGTGAGCTCTGGCAGCACCGCCTCCAGGCTCCAGTCCGGTGTCATCGGCCCCGCCCGCACACCGTTCCCGTCATCCTCCTCCATGTGGCCCGAGGGGACGGCCAGAGCGCGGTCGTCCTCGATCCACACGTAGGGTGGCCAGTTGGGGACGTCGTCCCCGAAGTAGTGGTCGAAGCCGGCCTCGAGTGCGCCACCTCCAATGGATTGGCCATAGTCGATCTCATCCGGCCTGCGCGTGGTCCCTCCGCCTTGCTTGGGCCAGCGCCAGCCCAGGTGCCACTTGCCGATGCAGGCGGTGGCGAGGCCGGCTGCCTGCGCAACATCCGCCAGGGTCATGCGGTCCTCGGCGATCAGCGGCGGCCCCCACTTGGCAACGATGCCGGACTTCATCTGCGTGCGCCAGGCATAGCGACCCGTCAGAAGGCCGTAGCGTGTGGGTGAACACACCGCCGACCCGGAGTGGGCATCGGTGAAAGACAGGCCCTGCGCGGCAAGCCGGTCCAGGTGGGGCGTAGGCAGGCCAGACCCCGCGTGCTCGGCGTGCAGCGATGCCAACCCCATGTCATCGGCGAGGATGACGACCACGTTGCGCGGCGCGCGGACGCGGGGCACCGTGGGCTGGTGCTCCGGGAGCAGGTGTGCGGACTCGGGTGGCAAGTCATCCAACGCCTGCTGAAGGGTGAACCGCTCCATCTGCGCATCGGAGCCCGCTGCGCTCCCGGGCAAGGAGTTGGCCTCCAGGGGATCGGCCGTGCCATCTAACCGGCGGCCACCCCCGTCAGTCGCTTCCCCCGTCCCCGCATACGCCGCGAGCAGAAACGGCAGGGTGAATATGAGAGATCGGTAGGCCTGGGGGTCGCGCGGAGACCCTGGCGAGTGGTGGGATGTCATGGGATCAGCATACGGCGTTGCACACCCTGCCGCAGTTATTCGCAGGGTGGTGTGCGGTGCCATGCCGCTGCCAGGCTTCAGAAAGGTGTGCGACGCCGTATGCTCGTGGGCCCCATGCCGGACCTGGAACTCAAGAACTGCGCCGGAGAACGGCTCGACCATGTGCTCACACCGGGGCGTGGAGATGGCCGGGAGCTCGTGATCGTCGCCCATGGCGTGACCTCCTGCCACGACCGGCCCTATCTCAACGACATCTGTGAAGCTTTGGCGGAGGAGGGGATCGCATCCCTGCGCTTCTCATTCTCAGGAAATGGCAACTCAGAGGGGCACTTCGAGGACAGTTCGATATCCAAGGAGGTGGCCGATCTCCTGTCCGTGATCGATGCCCTCTCCGGGTGGACCCTGGCCTACGTCGGCCACAGCATGGGAGGCGCCGCGGGCGTTCTGTGCGCGGCCCAGGACGAGCGTCTCTCGGCCCTTGTCTCCCTGGCGGGCATGACCGAGGTGCGGGCCTTCATGGATCGCCACTTTGGCCACCTGACCCCGGAAGAGGACTGCATGTTCGAGCGCGAGCACGCGCGGCTCACGACCCAGTTCCTGGAGGACGCCCGCCGCATCGGTTCGACTTTGCCCCAGGCCCGGCGCATTTCGATCCCCTGGCTGCTCGTGCACGGCACTGATGACGAGCTCGTGCCCTTCGGAGATTCAGTCCTGTGCGCCGATGCTTGTCCGGAACACGCCACCCTGACGCCGGTGACGGGTGCCGACCACTGCTTCACGGATCGCCACGGGGACCTGATCCGGTCGGTGGTGCCCTGGCTCGTCCGCGCACTCAGGCACCCAACCGAGGGCTGATCCAATGGGATCGAACGCTTTGCCGCCACACGGCAGCAGGGTGTGTGACTCGGCAGGAAAGATCAGCGGATGGTGAAACTCCGGATGACACCGGTCGTGGTCCCGGCGGAGTTCACCTCAATCGATGCGCCAGAGGTGGCCGGCCCATGGGTTTACCGCGAAGCCATCATGTGATCCCGTTCAGGGAGCCACGGTGAAGCCGACCGGGTGGCTGAAGACCTCGTCAAGACCGGGGAACCAGCCACAGAAATCCACACGGCCACCGATCCAGTTGCCGAGGGTGCCCGGCTGCAGGTGCAGGAACGCCTCGGCCCGCCCGGAACCGTCCAGGTAGCCACTGCTGCCGGGGAACAGGGGGGAGTCCGTTCCCGGGAGTGTCCAGTGGAGCCAGCGGTCTTCGTTAAGGGGAATCGTGTCGCTACCAAAGGGTGTTCCGGGCACAGTGCCGGCTGCCGACGCAAGGACGCGATAGGTGTGGTTCGTTGTGAAACCGCTCGGGTGCAGCACGAAGGGTACCTCCATCTCCGCCGCCGAGGAGACGACCTCCCAACCCACGTGGATCGGCGCCGGTAGATCGACTGCCATGGTCAGCGGCGGCCAGAGCAGCGCCGTTTCACTGTTCTCCGTCACGCTGATCTCGAACACGGAGGTGCCAGCGGCTGTCGTGGCGGTTACCGGGAAGGTATGGGTGCCGTCGCCGTGGTCCGTCACGGTCCCGGCCGTGGCCGCGCCCGTGCCCGTGTCCACGACGGTGATCGTCTGGCCGCCATGATCGAGGGGGAGGCCGTCGATGTCCACCAGCCGAATAGTCACGTCGGTCCCCGTGATCCCGTCCGCCACCAGGCGAGCGGCCTTGGCATGGACCTGCGATTGCAGGTGATCCGCCAGCCCCCGACGACCCTCCCGCCACCAGTCCACCTTGCGCTGCAGGCGGATCACGGGATCCGTCTGGTTGGCGCCGCCGGTGACGCGACGGCTCAGAAAATACGTACCGTTGGCACAGCCCGCGGCGTAACTGCAGGTCCCGTCCCCATCACCCATGCGCGCTACCACGATGCAGGCGCAGTAGGCGGAGTGGGTGAAGTCCGGAGGGGGTGCCCCACAGGAGTCCGCGTTCACCGGGTGGCAGGAGCAGCGGCCATCGCCCCCCATGGTGCGTGCGGCCTCCATGGCGGCCATGACCCTCTGGCTTAGATCGCCATCCGCCGCCAGCAGCGCAGCCTCCGCCGCCAGGATAACCTCGGCACCCGCCAGCACATTGCCCTGGATGGCGTAGGCCCGTGAGCCGTCCTGGCCCGTGACGCCCAGGCGTGCATGACCGGCTCCGGTCCCAGTGAAGGAGACCGGCACACCATCGTAGAGGGAGACGATCCCATACTGACGGGTCTGATGGCTGCTGTCCGTTTGCGAGAGGCTCGTCAGGATCTCATCCGGGGAGAGGCCTGCCACGAAAGCGTCTCGGATGAACTGGCGGTTGGCGCCCGTGTTGTCGATGAAAGACTGGGCCGCCGCCGCTCCGCGTCCCACCATGATCACCGGCACGTGCTGCTGGATGTTCGCGTTAGGAATGCAGGTGGCTGTGGCCACACACACCTCGCCCGTAAGGCGATCCACGATGACGATTGACCAGGTGGCGCGCAGGGGAGCGACCAGAAGGACCATAGCGCACAGCAGGGCCAGGGGGCGCAGGCCCCGGTGGTACAGGAGGGGTTTTCGCATGCTCCTGTAATTTACAGTAACCGGCGCTAAGTGGCAGGGAGGACAGGCGAAAGAAGGGCTCCTCTCACCTTCTCCATTGCCTTGCTTGGGGTAATAGCCGGGGGGGGGATTAGGGGCAGGAGCCTATACCCCGAAAGTGATCCGCAGGCCGTCGGACAGGTCGTAGTTAGATCCGCCGGCGCTGGGGTCGCGGAACCAGACCTGAAAATACCGGGTGCTGTCGGCGGCGAAGGCTCCGCTGACCGGGGGCTCAGTGTTGTCGAGCGCGTACTGGATGTCACCGAAGACGCCCGCAAAGACGACAGGCAGACGCACCATGGGGGCGCCGATGCAACGTGTGCCGTTACCGAAGGGGAGTGCGTGCCGGATTCCGCCGTACGACGACCATCGCAGGAGGGACAGAATCCTTGCCCCTTGCAGCTGAAGGGGACCAGGAGCTCCGCTCCGCAGGTGAAGCAGTGGAAGCGGCAGAAGCCATGAGCCAGGATGTCGCAGGAGAGGTAACCGCGCAGCTCGCGCTCGACGTGGAGCGGCAGGCCAGGGCGGGAAGGGGCTCCGGCGTCTACCCGTCGTTGCCGACATCGAGGGTCAGGATCCCCGGCGCCCCGGTGGGCAAGGAGGCGACTCGCTCTCCGCGTGCATTGATGACGCAAGCGCCTCCCACCATCGTGCCGGCACCGTTGGGCCAGCCCGGGCCGCACTCGAGCAGGTTCACCATCAGGACCTGTGCATCCAGCGCCCGCAACCTCTCCGTGTAGTAGCCGTCGACCGCTTCCTCCCAGGTCAGGTCGTCCTCGGGGTTGGCTGCCAGCTGGTACAGGAGGTAGTCGGGACGCAAGGCGCTGGTCATCTCCAGGACTTCGTCATTGAAGAGATCGCCGCAGAGCAGCGTGGAGAGGCTCCCGTGCGCTGTACTCGAAAGGAGGACCGCGTCACCACACCGGTAGATCGAAGGATCCACTTCCCGGTTGCGCCAGTGCGTATCGACGCGACGGTAGTGCTGAACGATCTCTCCGTCGCCACCGAAGATGACGGAGGAGTCGCGGATCGCCTCGCCGTCCTTCTCGAAGAAGCCGATCGAGATCATCGTCCCGTGGCTGCGCGCGAGCCCTCGCACCGCGCGCAGGAAGTCACCGCCGAGGTCCTCACACAGGGTGCGATCGTGGTCGGGCTCTCCGTTGTCCTGGTAGCCGGTGATCACCGTCTCGGGCAGGACGATTAGATCGGGACGCTGTTCGAAGGCCTCGGAAAGGCTCGCCAGGATGCGGCGCTTGTTCTCCGCGACGTCGATGACGGTTTGGGGGACGACGAGGGAGACTCTCATGCTACTCATGCTACTCGCGCTCCGCCCCTGAGTTCACCTCAGTCGCGCTGTTTCTACACATCCGCGAGGGATCGTGATCAGGCACTCACCCTAGCGTCCCGGATGAACTGGCGGTTGGCGCCCGTGTTGTCGATGAAGGACTGGGCCGCCGCCGCTCCGCGTCCCACCACGATCACCGGCACGTGCTGCTGGATGTTCGCGTTAGGAATGCAGGTGGCTGTGGCCACACACACCTCGCCGCCCCCCCTGTAAGGGATGAAGGCCCTTTACTGGACCTATCCTTAGATTCCCTACGCACCCTTGTTGGTCATGTAGAGCCAGATTGCGTTGTCGAGTCGGGCGGGGGTAGTGTTGATGTCTGCTGCGGCCCGTGTGATAATTCGCTCGATGACTCCGATGTCTCTCACTTCCCCCATACGGGGAGACCAATTCGAGAGGCTGTCGAAGAAGCGGATGATCATCGTATCCGGCTTGATCTGACTCTCGACACCGAAGAGTAGGGGCAAGTATCTAGAGAGCGCCTCGCCGATGCCATGGATGGCGTCACGCAGAGGGCCGCGGCAGAGCTTCACGAGGGGTTCCTCGCCGATGGCAAGCAGGTCGTCGCGCGTTTCGTAGCCGAGGTCTCTTAGAAAGTGGGCGACCTCATAACAGACCTCAACCTTCCTACGACCAGAGATTTTCTGAAGGTTGAGGACCGCGCTTCCGTAGCCGTCCCACCTATCCGGTTCGAACTGGTCGACATCACGCATGAAATCGCTGAACTTCAACTCAGGGGTGTCCTTCATGCCCGGGCGCGCCGGCAGGCGCTCACGGAGCATTGGGAGAACGACTGATTCATACCTTGCCTGAGAGCTGAAGACGCAGTCGACGAGCCCGTAGACGCCGCTCTCCCAGGTCCAGAAGTCATCGTCTATCGAGATCTTCCCTTCGGACAGGAGCCGGCTCAGTTCAGTGCACAGCCCGTCTTCGTTAGGGGAATAAACGTCTGTCATCAGGTTCTCCAGGTTCTCATTGTGCCGTTTGCCATCCCAACGACATTAATGGAGCGGCTGATGGGACTCGAACCCACGACATTCAGCTTGGGAAGCTGACGCTCTACCAACTGAGCTACAGCCGCTTTGGCCCTCGCTCTGGCTTGAGCTTGGGGGCGGGGATTCTAGCGGGAGTCGGTGGCGAAGGGGATTGTGGGCTGGGGAAAGTGGGCTGGGGGGGGCTGGGGCCATGCGCCTGCGGGCGGGGATGGCTCTGGGGGCTGCCACGGGTAGGGGGGCCAACCATCCACAGCCCCCACCACCACCCCCCAGACCGGCGGAGAGGATGCGCGGTCGCCCTCGGTCTGGGAAAAACCTGGGGGAACCTGGGGCGCAGGGGGTCTTGGGGAAGGCCCTTGGGGGTGGGGCAGAAGGTCCTCACCGCCGGGACCGGTCCCGGCTATCCTCGGCGGTCCCATGAGTGACGATGACAAGCAGCCGGGAGGTTCTCCCGGGCCTGATGAGCGCGGTGCAGAGGGCGCGGGGCCGGTGGCGTCGGGCTTTGCCAAGCGCCTGGCGCGTCTCTTGGGGCGGGAGCCGGAATCTGTCCTGGGCCTCGGTGGAGGTGAGGGGGATGGCGGGCCGGGGGTGTGGCCCGGGGATGCGGAGCTAGGGGATGTGGTGCCGCGCGGGACGCGCTATCGAGTGCGGCGGGAGGTGGGGCGCGGGGGCATGGGGTCGGTGCTGGAGGTCTGGGATGGGGATCTCAGGCGGCGGCTGGCCATGAAGGTGTTGCTGCGCCATGGCGGAGCGGGTGGGGGGCAGGTGGACGAGCGCACGCTGTCGCGCTTTTTGGAGGAGGCGCAGGTCACGGGGCAACTCGATCATCCGGGCGTCATGCCGGTACACGAGTTGGGGATCGATGATGAGGGGCGTGTGTTCTTCACCATGCGTCTGGTGCGTGGGCGGGAGCTGAAGGAGATCTTTGGGTTGCTGTTGGAGGGGCGGGGGAAGCAAGAGGGTTGGACCCGGGAGCGCGCGTTGGGTTCCTTGCTGCGTGTGTGCGAGGCCATGGCCTATGCCCACAGCAAGGGTGTCATTCATCGGGACTTGAAGCCGGCCAACATCATGGTTGGGCGTTTTGGCGAGACCTATGTGATGGACTGGGGCCTGGCGCGCGTGCTGGGGCGCGAGGATACGCGTGATGTGCGCCCGCGCGTCGCCAAGGACACGAGTCTCTCCATTGTGCACACGGATCGGCGGGAGGAGTCTGATTCAGACGGAAGCTCGCGGCTGCTGACGATGGATGGTGATGTGGTGGGCACTCCGTCCTACATGGCGCCGGAGCAGGCCAAGGGGCAGTTGGAGAAGATGGGGCCGCACTCGGATGTGTATGCGGTGGGCGCCATGCTCTATCAGCTCCTGACCGGCTCGGTGCCCTATGTGCCGGTGGGCGCCAGCGTCTCGGCCCATCGTATTTTGATGTGTGTCATGGAGGGGCCGCCGAAGCCCGTGGGTGAGTTGGCGCCGGATGCGCCGCCGGAGCTGCTGGCCATTTGCGAACGGGCCATGGAGCGCGAGGCGGAGCGGCGCTATGCGAACATGGGCGAGGTGGCCGAGGATTTGCGCGCCTTTTTGGAGGGGCGCGTGGTCAGCGCTTATGAGACCGGCGCCCTGGCGGAGTTCAAGAAGTGGATTGAGCGCAATCGCTTGACTGCTGCTGCGGCCGCGGTGGCGGTGGTGGCGGTGATCGGGGGCCTGGCCTGGGGCTGGAGTGCCCAGAAAGACAGGAATGCGACGCTGCTGTCGGCTCGCCTGGCGGCGGAGGAAGCGGCGCAGAGCGCCCTGCGCCAGAGTTACTCCGCCAACCTGGCGGCGGCCCAGGCGGCCTTGGCCCGGAACGATACGATCTCGGCCCGCCGTCACCTGGGGGATTGTCCCGGGGAGCTGCGCGGCTGGGAGTGGCATCACCTTCGAGGGCAGACAGACGAGTCCTTGGGCTCCATTGAGCTGGGGAAGGGGTTGCGCGCCCTGGCTGCCGGCGGGCGCTTTGCGGTGACCTGGGAGGAGGAAGAGGGCCTTGGGCTTTTTGACACGCTGGTGGAGGACGGGGCAGGGGAGGCCCTGCACGGCTGGACCTGGCCGGGCCACAAGCCGAGCCTGCTCGCCATCTCGCCGGGTGGGCAGCTGGTGGCGACGGCCGCCGGGCTCGGCCAGCTGGCGGTCTGGGATTCCACGGGACGGCAACTCTGGGCCCACGAGTCCGGCAGCGGCATCTACCGCCGCCTGCTCTTCAGCGGCGATGGTTCCCGGCTGCTCGTTCATGGTGCGGCCCGTGCCGTGTCATTCGATGCTCGCAGCGGCAAGCTGCTGGGCGATTTCAGCGTCCTGGGCAGCCAACGCCTGGCCATGAGCGCCGATGGCCGGTACGTGGTCAGCGGTCAGAATGGCCTGGCCCTGGTCAGGGACCTGGAGAGCATGGAGGTTGTCCACCAGCTCGGTTCATCCGGCAAGGCACTGCTGCCCGGCGCGGCCACTAGTACCGCCACCCTTGGCATTCGCACACCCATGGCCCTTTCGCCGGACGGTACGCGCCTGGCAACGGCCTATGGAATCGGGGGCCTCTGGGTCTGGGCGTTGGAGAGCAAGACACCGGAGATGACCTTCCACGGCCACGAGGGCGCCATCGAGTGCCTGGCCTTTTCGCCCGACGGCCAAACCCTGGCCAGCGGCTCAGCTGACCAGACCTTGCGCCTTTGGGATCTGGCATCACGGGCTACTGGGCAGGTGCAGCGAGGCCACTACGCACCGGTCGAGAGCGTCGCCTTCCGGTCCGGGGGCCAGGGATTGGCCTCGGTAGACACCGAGGGCCGCCTCTTGCTCTGGCACCGTGATGTGGAGGGCGAGCGCCGGGACATTCCCCTGGAGGGCATGCGAGCCGCGCGCATCGCCATACACCCGGACAGCCGTCGGTTGGCCATGATTGACAAGAACCTGGCCGTGGCCCACGGCTTCGACCTGCTCCTGGAGGAGGGAACGCACAGGTATCTGTCGCGGGCTGGAGCCTTCACAAACCTGGCCTTCAACCCCGAGGGCAGTCGTCTGGCCACCGCCACCTACGGCTCCTCGCGCGCGGGCCGGGCTCTGGTGGGGCAGGATTCCCTGATCTGGAACACGGACACCTGCATCTTGGAACGCCGCATGACCGGCGGATCCCTGCCCTATTGGGGTAACCCCTGGTCGGCGGATGGGGGCCTGATTGTCACGGCGGACCGCCTTGGGGCAGGCGGGGGCGCGGAGGCCACGGGGGCCGGCTCCGACGACGGAAACCAGGAGCTCTCACGCCTCGTGTTGCGGGAAGCCGAGGCCGGCTCAAGGCTGCGGGAGTTGTCGCGGGAGGGGTACTGGACCTGCGCGGATTTCTCTCCCGATGGGAAGCTCCTGGCCTGCACCCGCGAGAACATGGGCCTGGATTTCAGAGCCGGGGCCGCGGAAGGCCGCACCTATCAAATTGTCGTCATGGACGTGGCCAGCGGGACCGAGCGCTTTGCCAGCGAGAGTTCCCCGGGCCAGGGGCGACTGGACTGGCTCCCGGATGGCACGGCCCTGTGCGTGCTGGATGAGCGCGGCCTGCGGCTCATTGACCCATTCGATGGCCGGCTGCGCACGAGCTTCGAGGAGACGCCCTTTCCATCCAAGGCCTTTGCCCTGCACCCGGATGGCAAGCGCGTCGCGGCCTGCGGCGATAGCAACACCGTCACGCTCTGGGAAACGGAGCACGGTCGCATCATCGCCAACCTGCCGCTGCCCCAGGGCAATGCCAAGGACATCGCCTTTACACCGGACGGGGCGCAGCTCGTGGTGGCTTCCCGGCCCTATGGCCTGCACCTGTGGGGGCGGGAGGAGCCCGGCGTGCAACACCTGCGGCGTCGCTCCGCCCGGGATACCTGGGACAGGTGTGCGACCATCGTGGAGCAGCTCTTTGACGAGTACGTGACTCCGGATGAGGTCATCTCTGTCCTGGAGGGGGGGGCGCCCGGGGCAGCAGCGACCGACGGGGTGCTTGTCCCCGCGTTCGAAGCCGCCGGGGGCGTGGCGGAGGCCGCGGTGCCGGTGACATGGGGTGCAGCGGGGGCGGGCATGGAGGAGGAAGAGCTGGCGGAGGCCGCGGCGCCGGTGACATTGGGTGCAGCGGGGGCGGGCATGGAGGAGGAAGAGCTGGCGGAGGCCGCGGCGCCGGTGACATGGGGCGCAGCGGGGGCGGGTATGAACGAGGAAGAGCTGGCGGTGGCCCGGCGCCTGGTCCTGGCCCGCAGCTCGGACTTCGACGAACGGGAACCCTTGCTCCTGGCCCGTCTGCGGAGTCCCGAGCGCGGCGCGCTCGGGCGCGAGCAGACTCTGCGGTGGGCCGAGGTGGCGGCTCTGCATTCGCCCGGTGGCAAGAACCGCCTACGCGTTCTCGCGGCGGCTCGCCTGCGCACGGGCGATTTCGGCGGCGCCCTGGCCGCCTTTGAGAGGCACTACGCCGGGCGCGAGCGGCTGCGCTTCGGCGTACTGGGAACCTGGGGCGGGTTCGTCTACTCCGCCGCCGGAGCCGCGGGGCTGCGCCTGCGGGAGCATGATTCCGGGGCGTTGGGAGCCTTGCTCGGTGACCAGTCCGGCGGTCGCTCTGGCACCATCGTCGCCAGCGCCCGCCTGGCCGCCGGCGATCTGCTGACGATTTCCGCAGGCAGGGATGTGCAGCGCTGGCCAGCCGCCGGCCTCGGTGGGGCCGTCGGGTCCATGGATCCCCTGCCCCTGTACCGTTGGAGCGGGCGCAGCTCTGATTCGATCGCCCTCTCCCGGGACGGGTCGCGCTTGGTGACCGGTGGCAGCGGCGGCGTGGCCGTGGTGCGCAACGGCCTGAGCGGCGAGGAGTTGATTCGCTTGGGCGCCCGCGGGTCGCGCATCACAGCCCTGGCGATCTCCGGGGACGGAACACGGGTGGCCAGCTTGCAGTCCGGTGGACAGTTGCGATTGTGGGATGCGGAGGACGGCCACGTGATTCTTGAACGCGAGCTGGAGCGCGTGGTTGTCCTGGACATGGCCTTGAATGCGGATGGCACTCGCCTGGCACTCATGCGGCGGCAGCAGACGGGCAACTATCTGGTGGCCGGAGCGGTCGTATCCCTGTGGGATGTGGATGGTGATCGCTCCCTGGTGCTCGGCGCACCCCAAGGCAGGAGCACATCGAGTGGGGCCGACGGCACCCCGCACCCCCCACGCTCCTGGAACGAGGCACCGGGAACGGCGGGGGCCCTGTACTTCGGCGAGGGCGGCACTCTGGCCGTGGGCTGCACGGATGTGGCCCTCTTTGACGGAAAGAGCGGCGCTCATCTGCGGACCCTGCCACTGGGTGCCCGGGCCAGGATGGAGAACGATTCACGGGAAGCTGGTTCACCGCCAACGACCGGTGATGTGTCGGCCCCGGAGATTCAGGCCCTGGAGTTGGCCTCAGACCACATCCTCGTCGCCTGCACGGATCGCAGCGTGCGGCGCCTGGACCTGCCCGGGGGCGAGCAGCGCTTTTCCAGCAGCGAACCCCTGAACCTGTCGGTGGCCGGTCTCGACGACCTGGCCTTCTACACCCTGGCCCTGATCGAGGTCGGATACCTGGGCCGGGCGAGCGAGGCCCTGGCGGAACTCAAGGCGCGCCTGGCACGCTCGGAGAGGGTTCTGGCGCGCATGGAAAACGGCGCCGAGTTGCTGGAAGAGGTCATGGGGCGGGCGGCGGCCGCGGGCCTGTAGTAGGTCATTATCGCACGCCCTGGCTGATCCCGGTGGCCTTGCCATGGCGCCAGTGGAGTTGCGCGGCCATTCTTGGTCGCCGGGGACTTGCAATCAGCCCCCCCCTTGGTGGGAGACCCCCGCATTTCTTTGGCTGCCTGCAGCGGGAATTCAGGCGCCGCTCTTGGCCAGCTCCATGTCGCGCAGCTCGCGGCGCAGTACCTTCATGACCGAGCTCTTGGGGAGCTCGTCTAGAAATACAACCTGGCGCGGGATCTTGTAGGGGGCCAGGTTCTCGCGGCAGTACGTGGAGATGTCCTCCTCCGTCAGGTTCACGCCCGGCTGCAGCACGATGAAGGACTTGACCGTCTCGCCGCGCTTCTCGTCCGGGACGCCGATGGTGGCCGCCTCCAGGATGCCCTCATGGGCCATGAGCACATTGTCCACTTCGTCGGGGAAGACCTTGAGTCCGCTGCAGTTGATCATGTCCTTCTTGCGGCCGACGATGCACAGGTAGCCATCTTCATCCTGCGTGGCCAGGTCGCCGGTGTGCAGCCATCCGTCGCGGATGGTCTCCGCCGTGGCCTTTTCCCGGCCCCAGTAGCCCTTCATGACCTGAGGGCCCTTGACGATCAACTCCCCTTCCTCACCGAGGGGGACATCCTCGACTCCGGTTTCGGCGTCGACGATGCGCACGTCCGTGTCGGAGACCGGGATGCCCACGGATCCCAGTTTCTGCAGACCGAAGAGCGGGTTGACCGTCGCCACCGGAGAGGTCTCGCTCATGCCGAAGCCCTCGACGATTGTCGAGCCGGTCATCTTCTCGAAGCGCTGTTTGACATCATCCGGCAGTGGAGCCGAGCCGGAGAAACAGGCTTTGACGCAGGAGAGATCCATCTGCTCCACACCGGGGAACTGATTGATCTGGTTGTAGAGGGCCGGCACGGCGGGGAAGAGGGTCACCCTTTCCTTGACGATGGACTTGACCAGGGCAGGGATGTCCCGGGGGTTGGGGGCCAGGACCATCTTGGTGCCGGTCAGGACGGCCCAGTTCATGCCGACGGTCATACCGAAGACATGGAAGATCGGCAAGCAGGTCAGGACGACCTCCTTGCCGTATTCGACGCCGTTGAACCAGGAACTCACCTGCTGCACATTCACGGACAGGTTGCCGTGGGTCAGCATGGCGCCCTTGGAGGGGCCGGTGGTGCCGCCTGTGTATTGGAGGACGGCGATGTCATCGAGGGAACGCGTCACGGGGCGCGGGAGGGGCTTCTGCTTGGAGACGAGTTCCTTGAAGAAGTGCAGGCCGGGCCCGGCGGGCACTTTGGCGATGCGCGCCGGGTCCTGTTTCTTGAGCTTGAGGGGCGCCAGGAAGTTCAGGGGGAAGGCCAGGTACTCGGGGATTGAGGCGATGATGTACTGCTTGACCGGGAGCTTGTCCCGGCAGTCGCGCACGACCTGATCCCAGAGGAAGTCGGCGGTGACCGCCACCTCGCAGCCGGAGTCGTGCCACTGGTGTTCGATTTCCCGCGGCGTGTAGAGAGGGTTAGTCAGCACCACCTCGGCTCCGGCGGCCAGGGCGCCCTGGTAGGCGATCACCATCTGAGGAATATTGGGCAGGTGGATGGCAACGCGGGTACCTGCCTCGACACCCAGGGACTGGAAGGCCGCCTCCATCTTGTCCACCTGTTCCTTGAGTCGCTGGTAGTTCAGCCGGCAGTTCAGGAAGACCAGGGCCGGGTTGTCCGGGTAGGCCTGGGCCGTGCGGGCCAGCATCTGGGGGATGGTGAGCTCCTCGTAATCACAGGTTATGGGAACGCCCTCGTTGTAGTGCTTGTGCCAGGGACGGGTTTCCATGTGGTGCCCTTTATTAAATTAGGGAAGGTTGAGCGCTGGCCGGCTGGCCGACGCATGCCGCGGGGTGAACCCCCATGATAGGGATGGGGCCCAGGCGGCTCCAAGAGTGATCCGAGGGGGGGCAGTGGGGCGCTATTCCGCAGACTACTTACCGGCGGATTTCTTGCCGGAGGCCTCCGCCGGCCGCGCCGGGGCGGGTTTGGTTTTGGTCAGGATATCCGGCACACGGGCCATGACGGTCTTCTCGCCCTTCTTCTCGATGGGCTTGTCGCCCAGGAAGTTGTCGAAGAGCGCCCAGCACAGGGCCTTGTTCTCGATGTCCGGCAGGGGCTTGCGGTCGATGGCCGAGGACAGGGTGCCGCCGGGGTGCCAGGTGAAGATGAACTCGGTCTTCTTCTTGATCTTGTCCAGGTTGAAGAAGCTCTTGAAGGTCTGGAGGGCCTCCACGCCGCCGGGCATGTCCAGCTCCTTGCCGGCGCGTTTGACCCGCGGCCCCAGGTCGTCGTCAAAGGCCTCGCGCATGTCCTCGCTGTTCACATTGCGGCACAGGATCATGCGCAGGGTCTTGTCGAAGTTGTCCTCCAGCATGGTCTGATAGAAGGAGCGGTCATGCTCGAGATCCTTGGACTCGATGCCCTTCCAAGCCGCCAGGTCCCGGGCCATGGCCGGCGCATCCACATAGATCGCGAAGGCGTGCACCTTAATCTGCAGGAACGTCTTGGTGCGAATGGCGGTGCCGCACAGGGTCTGGGGAGCCTTGAGCGCCGGCGGCACGAGCTCGATGGGGAAGGGGTACTTGCTACGCGGTTCGAGGATGAAGTCTGCTTGCTTCTCGGGCGCCTCCTCCTAGGCGACGGGCAGGGCGGGCGAGAGGAGCAGGGGGCTGAGCAGGACTGCGCTGAGGGCGATCATTGGTCGGGGGGGTTGGGGTTCGTGAATCTCAAGGCTGGCGATTGTGGGGGATTCGCCGACCACTCCGGCAAGCCGCCGGGTTTTGCCTGGCCAATCAATGTTCGATTACCGGAGAATGGAGCCATGGGCAGGCGTGCATTGGGCGTGGTTTTGGGGATCTTGGAGGGGGACCTGGATTGGCGCGCCCTGGGGCAGGCCCACTGTTGGGAGGGTGGCGCTGCGTTCTTTCCTCCCGAGCAGGTGCGCGCCATCTGGGAGACCGGCCTGGCCCACGCGGCGGACCTGCGCCCGGAGCTCGGGGTCGGCGGGCGCAGCCTCTACTTCGGGGCCTCAGTGGCGGAGCTCGTGCCCATGCTGTTCGAGGTCCTCGTGCTGGGTCGCAGGGTCACGGCTTTGGATTTGGAAGGGCCTGTGACCAGCGAACTCAACCGTGCCCTGTCCGAAGCCGCACGGATCACCGGGCGCCCCTTGCCCGTCATCGCCACCGATGCCCTGGAACGCCTGCCGGAGGATCCCCTCGAGCACATTTGGTGCGTCAGCGTGTTCACTGATCCGGAGGCTTTTCCGACCCTGCACGACCACCTCTATGGGCTCGAGCAGGAGGCCGCGGTCGCCGGGGTTGGCGGCGATCTGGATGGCGATCTGGCCCGCGCCACGCCCCTGCTCGACGGCCTTCTGGAGCGCCTGGCCCCGGCCGGCCTGCTGACGACCACGGGCGAGGAGCGCGTCCTCTTCGACCCGGCCTGCAGCGCCCGCGGCCGTCGGTTAACAGCGAGCCAAACGGCACGCCTTTCCGCCGTTGTGGGTGATCCCGTGTACCACGCTCGCGTTTCGTAAAACGGTCAGTAAATGAGGCTGTACGGTCTTCCAGGTTTGCGCAAGGCGCTTACACTCTGCGTCATGGCTGGCTCCATGACACGGAAAACTGAAACCACACCATGGGAAACTGAAACCACCGGGCGGCGGCTTCTGCCCGTCTGGTTTGCGCCGGGACTCCTGACCCTCTTGGCCTTCATGTTCTGGACCAGTTGTCACTTGGATGAGCCCCAGCATCTCGGAGGCGTGAGTTCAGACGAGCTGGGCCTGCCGGCACCTTCCGAAGGCGTCGGTGGGGCATTTGCTCCAGCCGGGGAACCCGCGGCCTGGACCCTGGACCTCGACACGGAAGATGCCCTGGCCGAGATGCCCGATGTTTTGATCGAGTTCGAAGGTGTGCTGGAGGAGTACTTCGGTACCCGCGCCGCACCGCGCTTCGCCCCTGTTCCCGGCTTGCCCGATTTCCTGCGCGGGGAGCAGACGGAGCTCGACCCCAATCCGGATCCCGTGATGGCCCTCTCCCTGGCCCGGGCAGCGGACATCTACGACGCACGCTGCGCCCCCTGCCACGGCCTTACCGGCGGCGGCGACGGACCCTTCGCGGAACGCCTGGTGCCACGCCCGCGCATCCATCGCCGGGGTATCTTCAAGTTCAAGACCACCTGCGGCACCAACCCGCCGCGCCTCTCTGACCTGATGCGCACGGTCACTGACGGCCTGCCAGGCTCCTCCATGCCGACCTTCGCCGGCCTGCCCCGGATTCAGCGCCAGGCTCTCGTGGAGTACGTGCGCCTCCTGGCCCTGCGCGGCGAGGTCGAGCGCAAGCTTCTCGCCTGGTGGGAAATGGACGATGTGCGGCCGGAGGAGATCGGAGCGCGCATCTATCGCGAGGCGTGGACCGCCTGGCTGACCGTGGAGGGAGCGGGTGGCATGGTCGTCAGCGACCGCCCCGATCCCACACCGGAACTCCTGGCCCGGGGGCGCGCCCTGTTCCTGGATCCCAACGGGGGCAACTGTTTTTCCTGCCATGGCGAGGATGGGGCGGGCATCGGAACGGCCTCCTTTGGCACGGATGACTCCGGCCAGACGCAGGCGCTGCTCAAGGACGAGTGGGGCGGATTCATCGCCCCCCGGGATCTGACCGTGGGCGTCTTCCGTGGCGGAGGCCAGCCCGAGGACCTCTTCCGCCGCATCTGGTGCGGGATCGCCGGAACCCCCATGCCTTCATTGGCAGGGGGCAGCGACGGCGCCGCCGGAGACGAGTTCTCGCGCCTGGACGCCTGGGCCCTGGCCTACTACGCGCTCTCCCTCTCCGGGGACTGAGGTATCCGGGGCCCGCGCCGGCGCATACACTCTGCGGTGATGATCACGGTTCTGCGCAACGCCCAGCTCTTCGCCCCGGAAGAGTGCGGGCTGGTCTCCCTGGTGCTCGGAGGCGGGCGCGTGCTCTGGGTGGGCGCCGGTGAGCCGCCCCTGGCGTCCGGTTGCCAGAGCAGTGCTGTGGCTGAACACGACCTCAGGGGCGCGCGGGTCATCCCCGGTCTGGTTGACGGCCACGCGCACATCACCGGTGGCGGGGGTGAGGCCGGTGCCGAGACGAAGGTGGCTGCTCCTCCCAGCTGTGCCTACACGGGCGCCGGCGTTACCAGCGTGGTCGGCATGTTGGGCACGGACGCGGAGACGCGCTCGATGGGCGAGGTGCTGGCACGTGTGCGGGCCCTGCGGGCAGAGGGCCTCTCGGCCTGGTGCCTGACCGGCGGGTACCACCTGCCGCCCGCCACCCTGACCGGCTCCGTGCGCGGCGACCTGACGCACATCGACAGCATACTGGGCCTGGGCGAGCTGGCGCTCAGCGACTTCCGCTCCAGCCAGCCGACCCTGGACGAGCTCCTGCGCGCTGCCGCCGACGTGCAGGTTGGCGCCATGCTGGCGGGCAAGCCCGGACTCGTACACCTGCACCTGGGCGACGGCCCGCGTGGGCTTGAACTCCTGCGCGGCGCGCTGGATGCCAGCGAGTTGCCCGCGCGCCTCTTCCAACCCACCCATGTGAATCGCCGGGCAGAGCTCTTCGAGGAAGCCCTCGACTTGGCCGTGCGCGGCTGCACAATCGACATCACAGCCTTCCCGGTCACCCCCGGCGACGGCTGCCTCAGCGCAGCCCAGGCCGTCACCCGTTGCCTGGACACGGGCCTCTCGGAGGGCAGCTTCACGGTCAGTTCAGACGGTGGCGGCTGTCTGCCGACCTTCTCGGCCGAGGGCCGCCTGCTGGCCATGGAGGTCGGTAACGCCCAGGGCTTGTTGGCCACCATCGCCGAGCTTGTGGCCCAAGGCCGTGCCCTGCCGGAGGTGCTGCCGGCCTTTACCTCCGGCCCCGCCGACCTCCTCGGGCTCGCCTCGAAGGGGCGCCTGGCTCCCGGCCACGATGCGGACCTGGTCGTGCTCAACGGGCAGGGGACGGCGCTCCATGTGATGGCCTGCGGACGGTGGCATGTGTTTGCTGGAGAGCTGCTCGAACGAGATCAATCCGAGGCCGACAACCTCACGCCCGGCTACGGGGAGGCGCCAGTGCGCCGGGCCCCGGAAGCGGGATCAGCGGAAGATTCGGCGCCCCACCCAGCATCCTCAATCCAATAGAAATACCAGTGACACGCGGCTATATAGTCCCCATCGGCGGTGCCGAAGACAAGGTTCGCGACGCGGCCATCCTGCGGCGCTTCGCTTCCATCTGTGGTGGTTCGGAGGCCCGCATCATCGTCATCCCCACCGCTTCCCAGCTGCTTGAGACCGCGGACCAGTACCTGGACATCTTCGGCAGCTTCGGCGTTGCTGATGTATTCAGCCTGGACTTCGAGGCGCGCGCCGATTGCAAGCGGCCAGACTGGCTCGAACGCCTGCGCAGCGCCACGGGCGTCTTCATCACCGGGGGCAACCAACTACGGCTCTCGACGACCATCGGCGGCACCGAGGTGGCTGACTTTATCCGCGAGGCCAATCGCAACGAGGGGCTGCACGTGGCGGGCACTTCCGCCGGCGCCTCGGTCATGGCCGAGCACATGATCGCCTATGGCGACGAAGGTGCCACGCCGCGCAGTGACATGGTGACGCTCGTGCCTGGCCTGGGCCTGACCCACAGCATCATCGTCGACCAGCACTTCCGCCAGCGCGACCGGCTGGGTCGTCTGTTGACCTCACTGGCCTACAATCCAAGACCCATCGGCATCGGCCTCGACGAAGACACGGCTGCTTTTATCAGCCCCGAGCGTGTGATGGAGGTCGTGGGCAGCGGAGCTATCACTATCGTTGACGCGGCCGAGATGGAGTACTCCACCATGGACTCCACACGGCGCCACGAACCTGTTTGTTTGACCAACATCCGCCTGCATGTGCTTGTGGCCGGCGGCACTTTTAACATCCTGACCCGCGAAGCCCGACCCGCCCCGCCCCGTCCACCCCGTTGATCCCATGAGAGTCCTCTCCCGTTCGGTATTCCTGGGCCCGAACCTGTATGCCCTCTTCCCGGTCATCCGCCTGACCCTCGATCTGGAGGAGCTCGAAAGCTGGCCCTCCGCCAAGCTGGGGCCGGAGTTCAGCGCTGCGCTCCTCGAGATGCTCCCGGGCCTGGTCGAACACGGCTGCTCCTATGGGGAGGCCGGCGGCTTTGTGCGCCGCCTGAATGAGGACGACGGCACCTGGATGGGGCACATCCTCGAGCATGTGGCCCTCGAACTGCAGAACATCACCGGAGCCAATGTGACCTTCGGGCGCACCCGGGGCACCGGAGAAGTCGGCCAGTACTCCGTTGTCTATGAGTATGAGGCCGAAGAGGTCGGCGTCGAAGCCGGCCGCCTGGCTCTCTCGCTGCTGGCCAGCCTGGTGCCTGCGGAGTTGCGCGGGGACACCCAAGTCCCCGCAGGTTTTGACTTTGCCACGGAGCGCGACCAGTTCATTCGATTTGCCCAGCGCCGGGCTCTCGGGCCGAGTACTCAGAGTCTGGTCAACGCGGCGGAGGAGCGCGGCATTCCCTGGCTGCGCTTGAATCGCTACAGCCTGGTGCAGTTTGGCCACGGTCAGTACCAGCGCCGCATCCAGGCCACGGTGACCAGCGAAACGCGTCACATCGGTGTGGAGATCGCCTCGGACAAGGAGGAGACCAACAAGTTGCTCGGCGACTTGGGTCTGCCCGTGGCCCGCCAGGAGTTGGTCTACTCTGAGCGGGAAGCGGCCCGGGCCGGAGCGCGCATTGGCTTCCCCGTCGTCGTCAAGCCCCTGAACGCCAACCACGGGCGCGGTGTGACGATCGGGGTCGAGTCCGCAGATGACGCGGCGGCCGCCTTCGGCGTGGCCCGTGAGCACAGCCGGGCGGTGATCGTAGAGAGCTACATCGAGGGTCTCGACCATCGCCTGTTGGTGGTCAATGGCGAGCTGGTGGCGGCCTCCAAGCGGGTTCCCGGCCATGTGGTTGGGGATGGCGAACACTCCATTGAAGAGCTGATGGAGGAGGTCAACCGGGATCCGCGCCGGGGTATCGGCCATGAGAAGGTGCTGACGCGCCTGGCGCTCGATCATCAGGCGGATGAACTCATGAAGGCCGTGGGCTACACGGCGTCCAGCGTGCCGGCCCGCGATGAAATCGTCTACCTGCGTTCCACCGCCAACCTCTCCACTGGCGGTACGGCCGTGGACGTGACCGACGTTGTACACCCGATCAACCGCGAGATGGCCGTGCGTGCGGTCAAGGCCATCGGGCTCGATGTGGCGGGCGTGGATTTCCTGACCACCGACATCTCCCAGTCCCATCGCCTGCACGGCGGCGCCATCTGCGAGGTCAATGCGGCCCCGGGCTTTCGCATGCATGTGGCCCCCAGCGAAGGAATGGCTCGCGATGTGGCCGGACCGGTGATGGACATGCTCTTTCCCCAGGGTACGCCCACGCGTATTCCCATCGCTGCTATCACGGGTACCAATGGCAAGACCACCACGGCGCGCATGACCGCCCACATCTTCAAGTCCGCAGGCCGCAGGGTGGGCCTGACGACAACGGATGCGGTCTACATCGATGGTCACAAGACCGTGGAGGGCGACATGACCGGTCCCGCAGCAGCACGCATGGTGTTGCGCGATCCCACTGTCGATACGGCCGTGCTCGAAACGGCCCGTGGAGGGTTGCTGCGCCGGGGCATGGGCTATCGGCATTGCAACGTGGGAGCGGTTCTCAATGTGGCCTCCGATCACCTGGGGCTGCGTGGCATCAACACCCTGGAGGAGCTGGCCGAGGTCAAGCGCATCATCGTTGAAACTGCCTGGGATGCAGCCGTGCTCAACGCCGATGACGAGCACTGTCTGCAGATGGCGGACTCCACAGAGGCGGATCACATTTGCTATGTGACGCTCAACGCGCACCACCCACTGGTGCGCGAACACATCCTGGCCGGTGGCCGCGCCGTGGTGCTGGAGGAGGGCATTGCCGGGCACATGCTGACGCTCTACGACAGCGGCGCGCACATGCCCCTGTGCTGGAGCCATTTGGTTCCGGCCACGCTAGACGGCAAGGCCCTGCACAATGTGCAGAACGCCATGTTCGCGGCCGCCATCACCTTCAGCATGGGCGTCAGCCTGGACGAGATTCGCCACGGCCTGCGCACCTTCGACACGACCTACTTCCAGGCCCCCGGGCGCATGAACATCTGCGATGATCATCCGTTCAAGGTGATCCTCGACTACGGCCATAACCCGGCGGCGGTGGAAGCCATGGTCAAGCTGGTCGGGCTGCTGGAGGTCGAGGGCAAGCGGACAGTTGTCATGGCCGGACCGGGTGACCGTCGGGACGCTGACCTGCAGGAAATTGCCAGGCTGTGTGCAAAGAACTTCGACAGCTATATCTGCCGTCGGGACGATCAACTGCGTGGACGGGCCAGTGACGAGGTGCCGCTCATTCAGCGCCATGTGCTGCTGGATGAAGGCGTGGAAGCTGAGCGCATTCAACTGATTCCCGAGGAAGCGATGGCCCTGGACGCAGCCCTTGTGGGAGCGCAGCCCGGGGACCTGTTGCTGGTCTTCGGTGACAACATCGACCGCTGTTGGAAGCAGATCACCGAGTTCAACTCCAGCGACGCACAGGATGGAACCAAGTCAGCGTCGGAGGCGACCAGCCCCGCTCCGGAGTTGCCGAGCATGCCGGACATGTCCCTGGACCTGGGGGAGTTGATCCGCGATGAACGCGGCGTGCGCTTGGCGCGCAGCGTCGATCTGGAGGACTGATGCGCCTGCAGGATTCCCGCCGGTTGCCCGGCCCGAATGTGCTCAGCGCACATCCGGGGGCGTTGGTCGAGCTGATCTTTTCGCCGGAGGAGTGTGCCCACGGCCCACGTCCGGCGGATATCAGCGGGGCCTGGCGGCGTGAACTGCGGAGCATGCTGGAGGCGTTGGGTTGGCAGGCGGAGACAGAGCATGTGGGCGAGGTCTTGGCCATGCCCGGGGAGCCCGACGGAGCCCGCGGTTTGCGCCTGGCTTTCAGCGCGCCGTTGGATGCACTCTACGCGGCCACGGAGGTCAATGAGTGGGCCGTGGCGGCCGCCCTGGGAAGCTGCGGCCTGAGCGTTGAAGGCTTGAGCTGCCCGGAGGGGGAACCCTTCGGCGCAGCCGTGGCACGGCTCCGAGCCGTAATCGCAGCGGAGGAGCGCCCGGAGCTCCTGAAGCTGCGGGCCGCGGCCCTGGGCCACGGCCTGACATTCCTCTCGGATGATGAGCAGGCTTCCATCGGGGCCGGCTCCGGGGCGCGCACCTGGCCCGTGACTGAGTTGCCGGAAGTGGCGGCCGTCGACTTCTCGCGCTATCACGACATTCCCCATGTGACGGTCACGGGAACCAATGGCAAGTCGACCACCGTGCGCCTTATGGCTCGCATGGTGCAGGCGGCGGGCTTGACTGCGGGGCTGTGCTCCACGGATTGGATTCGCATCGGCGACGAGATCGTCGACGAGGGCGATTGGTCCGGGCCCGGCGGGGCGCGCCGCGTGCTGCGCGATGGGCGTGTGGACGTGGCCCTGCTCGAAACCGCCCGGGGCGGGCTCGTGCGCCGGGGCCTGGCTCTGGAGCGCGGCGAGTTGGCGGTGGTCCTGAATGTGGGGGGCGATCACCTGGGGGATTGGGGCACGCCGGATCTCAGGACCCTGGCCGAGGCCAAGTTCATCGTCACGCGTGGGGCGCGGCGGGTGATCCTGAACGGAGACGACGCGGAGGTACGCGCGGCGGCGCAGCGCCTGCTCTCCGAGGAGCAGGAGATCATCTGGTTCAGCCTCCACGGGGATGGTGCGGAGCTGCGCGAGCACCTTGCCCGGGGCGGCGGAGCGACGTACTTGGAGGGGGAGAGGCTCATGTTACGGCGGGCAGCAGGCTCTGGCGGGCAGACCCTTGCCGTGGCAGCGTTGGACGAGGTGCCCATGACCCTGGGCGGGGCCGCCCGCCACAACGTGGCCAATGCCCTGGCGGCGATTGCCGCCGCGGATCTCTTGGGGCTCTCTCCGGAGGCCATCGGCAACGGCTTGCGCACCTTCGCCAGTGACCCGCAGGACAACCCCGGGCGTCTCAACGAGTTCACCGTGAACGGCGCCCGCGTGCTCGTGGACTTCGCCCACAATCCGGACGGGGTCGCCGCCCTGTGTGCCATGGCCGTCGCCCTGCCGGCCCGGCGGCGCCTGATTCTCCTGGGCCAGGCCGGAGATCGGGATGAAGCCTCCATCCGTGAGATGGCACGCATCGTCTGGGAGGCCCATCCTGATCACATCATCATCAAGGAGCTGCCCGGCCACCTGCGCGGCCGGGAGGTGGGCGAGGTGCCGGCCCTGATCGAGGATGAGCTCCGACGGGTCGGGGCCGGGCCCGGAAGCTTCTCCCATGCGGAGGACGAGCCGGCGGCGGTGGAGCAGGCCCTCAGGTGGGCACAGCCCGGGGATCTCGTGCTACTGCTGACCCACGAGGAGCGCAGCGCTGTGCTCGCCCGCGTAGCCGAGGCCCAGGCCGTCGGCGGTCGGCGGTAACCCGCGTCAGACCTTCAGGCGACGGGCTTGCTTGCGCCGGGCCACTTCGGTCAGCACATGCTTGCGCAGACGCAGGTTGGTGGGCGTCACCTCAAGCAGCTCATTGTCCTCCACGTACTCAAGTAGCTCCTCAAGGGACATGTCCACGGGCGGCGGCAGCTTGACATTGTCATCCCGGCCGGCGGCGCGCATGTTGGTCAGCTTCTTTGCGCGACAGACATTCACATCCAGGTCTTCGCCGCGGTTGTTCTCACCGATGATCATGCCCTCGTAGACCGGGACACCGGGGGCGATGAAGAAGCGGCCGCGGTCGGTCAGACCGTCCAGGCTGTAGGCCACCGAGTCGCCGGCGCGGTCGGCGATCAGGACTCCGCTGGTGCGTCGGGGGATTGGGCCGCCATCCGGGCGGTAGCACTCGAAGACATGGGAGAGGATGGCCTCGCCCTGGCTGAGTGTCAGGAGGGCCGTGCGTGCTCCGATCAGGCCGCGGGCCGGGATCAGGAACTCGATTTGTGCCAGGGAGCCAACCGTGTCCATGTGGACCATTTCGCCGCGACGGCGGCCGAGGTAGTCGATGATGCGTCCGGCGCTGTCGCCGGGTACTTCAATGGTGGCGCGCTCCCAGGGTTCCGAGGTGACGCCGTCGATCTCCTTGATGATCACGTGAGGCTTGCCCACCGCGAACTCGAAGCCCTCGCGGCGCATGTTCTCCACCAGAACGGAGAGGTGCATGACACCGCGCCCATCGACGCGGAAAGCATCGGGAGTGTCTCCGGGGCCCACGCACAGGGCCACATCCCGGGCGCTGGCTTTTTCCAGGCGGTCGAGAATGCGTCGGCTGGTGACGTACTTGCCCTCCTGGCCCGCGAAGGGTGAGGTGTTGACGCGGAACTCCATGGAGAGCGTGGGCTCGTCCAGCATGATGGCCGGCAGGGGATCGAGCTCCTCCAGTGGGCAGAGGGTGTCACCGATGGAGATCTCGTCGACGCCGCAGACCACGGCGATGTCGCCGCAGATGACTTCCTCAACGGGAACGCGCTCCAGGCCCTCCTGGCGCAACAGGGAGCGCACGGTAAGCGGAGTGCCAGGGGCGTGGTCCGGGTGACAGGGGCGCAGGCGATCTCCCACGCGCAGGGTGCCGCGGCTGACGCGACCGACGGCGATGCGCCCCAGGTGGTCGTCGTGTTCAAGGGTCGCCGCCTGGAAGCGCAAGGGGCCGCTGAGATCGCTCTCCGGTGCGGGCACTTCGGCCAGTAGCAGGTCGAAGAGGGGCAGGAGATCTGTGCGCTCATCTTCCGGTTCGACCATGGCATAGCCGTCGCGACCGGAGCCGTAGACCACGGGGAACTCAAGCTGCTCATCTTGGGCGCCGAGGTCCACGAAGAGGTCGAAGATCTCGTCCAGCACCGTGTGGGGACGGGCGTCTGGGCGGTCGAGCTTGTTGACCATGACCAGGGCTCTCAGGCCCCGCTCAAAGGCCTTGCGCAGGACGAAGCGTGTCTGGGGCATGGGGCCCTCGAAGGAGTCCACCAGCAGCAGCACTGCATCGGCCATGGCCAGGGTGCGTTCCACCTGGCCGCCGAAGTCCGCGTGGCCCGGAGTGTCCACGATGTTGATGCGCGTCCCCTGCCAGGTGACCGAGGTGTTCTTGGCCAGGATCGTGATGCCGCGCTCGCGCTCCTGGGGATTCGAGTCGAGGACGCAGTCGGGCACATCCTGGCCCTGCCTGATGGCTCCGGCGAAGCGGAACATGGAGTCCACCAGGGTCGTCTTGCCGTGGTCCACATGGGCCACGATGGCGATATTGCGGATGTCGGTGGGCATGCTCGGAAGGGGGCGGGGGAGAGGGGAGGCCGGGCGGTCCCAGAGAGTTGGGTTGGGTGCCAGGAAGCGCGGGATTGTACCACCGCAGCCCTGAAAAACCTGATCCGGTCAGGATGTTCCGACCCCGGGCCGGCAGATTGCAGGCGGGCTAGTCCTGGAGTGCTTCGAACTCTGGCAGGCCGCGCAGGGGGTCCATGTCGCTGTTGCCGGTCATTTCGCTGCGGATGAAGAAGCCGCGCTCGCGGGCGTTGCGCAGTTGTGCGAGGGCCGCTTCTGCGTCTCCGACCGAGACCAACACGACGCTGGCGTGGAAGGAGGTGTAGCCGTCCCGGGGGAAGCTGGCGAGGGCCTCTGAGATCACTGCCCGGGCCTCTATTTCGCGCCCGAGGCGCGCCAGCAGGCTGGCCATGTGCAGGCGCGACTCCTGGTCGTCGCGGACGGATGCCAGGCGCAGGCGCGCAGCTGAGATGCCCTGCTCCGCGATCTCCACAGCCTCGCGCTTGCGATCCAAGTGGAGCAGAACCTGGTAGAGGTGGTCGTAGGAGCCGATGTGGGCCGGGCGCAGGGCGATGGCCCGCTGCAGCAGCGGCGTCGCGTGCTTGTAGTTTCCCTGGCGGCCGAGCAGGGCGCCGAGCAGGCGATGGCCGAACCACTCGTCCGCGTCGAGCTGAATGGCCAGGCGGTACTCGCGCATGGCATCAGCGGCGCGGCCGGTGATGTGATAGGCGAAGCCGAGGGAGGTGCGTGCCTCGGCGCAGTTGGGTTCCATGGCCAGGGCGCGGGCCGCGTGTTCGCGGGCCTCCTCGATGAAGGTCGGGTCTCCGTCCCAGTGCAGGTACTTGTGCACCTTGGCCTCGGCCAGGCCGGCGTAGGCCAGGGCGCAAAAGCTGTCAAGTTCCAGGGCGCGGCGGAAGCGGGTGGTGGCTCCGAGCAGGTGGCGGGTTGTGCCGCGGTGCAGGATCTCGTGGGCCGCCAGGCTGAGGGCGAGGGCGGCTTCCGTGTCCCGGTCCTCCGTGGCGTGGGGGGAGAGGGCCAGCGCCGAGATGTGGCGTCGCACGCTGCGCACGGCACCGCGCACCAGGGCTCCCTGGAGCGTCCACTCATCACTCTCCGTGTGTTCGATCGTCTCGTCCCAGAGCACCTGATAGGTCCCGTCCGCACCCCGCGAACCGGTGGTCATGTGGACCTCCAGCTTGCCTGTCTGGCCCTCGATGTGGAACGAGCCGCCGAGCATGAAGTCGAAGCCGGCCCCACCGACGGACTCACCGGGTTCCAGGAGGGAGATGGAGAGGGTCTTGGTGCGCGCCAGATCATCGGCGATGTCCTTGCGCAGGCTGCCCACGATGCGCAGGCAGGCGGTCTCTTCCGCACCTTCGCAGTTGAAGGCCTCGATGGCGATCTTGGCCCGTAGAACGCGGGAGGCGCGCACGATGGAGCGGGGCGTGACCACATCCGAGGCGGCCTGCAGGGCGATCTCGACTTCGTCGAGGGACTTGGCTCGTTCATCCGGCTCAACCTTGAGACACTTCAGGATGATGTCTTCCAGGGGACCGGGGAAACCGCGCCGGATCTGTGAGGGGGGCGCCACAGAACCGTCGAGGATCGACATGCACACGGCCGGGAAGCTCTTGCCGGGAAACGGCAGTTGGCCGGTCAGGGCGTGGTAGAGCACCGCGCCCAGGGAGAAGAGGTCCGAGCGATGGTCGAGGTCGTCGCCGCGCACCTGCTCCGGCGACATGTAAAGTACGGTGCCCACCAACATGCCGTGCTGGGTGATCTTCGTATCACCGGAGGCGCGGGCGATGCCGAAGTCGAGCAGCTTCACGGAGCCATCGTCGAGCAGCATGATGTTGCCGGGCTTGAGATCCCGGTGCACGACGCTGGCGGCGTGGACGACCTTGAGGGCCGAAGTCACCTGGCTGGCAATGCGCAGGCCCTCCTCATAGGGCAGGGGGCGCTCGCTGATCAGGGCGTCGAGAGTGCGCCCGCGCAGGTACTCCATGGCGATGAAGGAGGTCCCGTGATCCTCGCCGTATTCGAAGACGGTGGCGATGTTCTCGTGGGCGAAGCCGCTGGTGTGCACGGCCTCGCGCAGGAAGCGCCGGTCTGCCTCCGGGTCGATCTCCGCGTGGGAACGCAGGATCTTGAGGGCCACCGTGCGTCCGAGCTTGGTGTCCTGTGCTCGGTAGACCTCGCTCAAGGGGCCTTCGCCGAGGAGGTCCTGCTGGGGGTCAAACTGGAAGTGGGCTAACTTCATGCTGGGGATAGTGATAGCCGCCATCGTACCTTGGTCTTGTCTGGGACGCTCTGTTTCCGAGCCCACCGGTGGGTGTTCGCCCGTCTGGATTTGGTTTGACCACTCTCCCCTGGGCTACCATCCGGGGCCGTTTCCTGGGGGGGGCTACCCCAATGGCGATCCCAGGTCTTGTCGATAAATGCCATGGAACCCAAACCCTTTGTTGAAGCAGACTTCCGTGTCCTGAGCGCCTCCTGCGGGGCCTCCGCGGAATACAACCCATTTCGCCTGGAGTCACGGCGGCGCCTGCTGGGTCTCGGAAAGGGCCTGGTGGGCAGGGCCAAGGCCTCCGAGCTGGCTCTGGAGGCGCGCACCAGCCTGCACAATCCCCACGCCATGAATCGGCAGCGGGTGACGCGCCAATGGGCCTATGTGACGCGGGCCAAGGCCGAGAAGGCCCGCCTGCGCAAGGTCCTGGGGCGCGATCTGGCCAAGGACCTGGATGCGGCCTACCGCAACGCCTACCTCTGTCTTGCCATCGAGGAGGAGGCTCTGGAGGTCAGTCTGCGCATCCACCCGGAGGGCTGGTACGACGGCCAGAACATGGTCAACCGCATCAAGAAAGAGGGTCTGGGGCCCTGGAAGGCCATTCTTGACGACCTGGAGGGCTTCACCCTGCGCATGCACGACTGGCGCGGGGCCTGGGAATGTGGGAAGGCAGACACCAGGGCCCTGGAGGAGTACCTGGGCTACTACGTGCCCGGCGAGCACCGCCTGGCCGTGGAGCGCCGCTGGCCGGCCCCGGCCGGGCCCGCCCGGGAGGCGGTCTTGGGGGCGGAAATCCCGGGGCTCTTGCTCTCGGAGGCCGAACGCCTCCTGCCCCTGTACCGTTTTGCCGCCTGGTCAGCGGAAAGCGACCACCTTTTCTCCTCCTGAGGCGGGCGTCGGCCGGAGCCCGCCGGAGCCCGCCGGACGCCCTGGCCCCTTCCCGACCCCGCCCTCCTGCCGCCCCAGCCCGCCCTCCCTTGCGGCCCGCCCGGGGTCCGCATTAAAGTGTCTGGCCAATTCCGCACCGGAGCGCCCCCCAGCCCCCACAATCAGCCTGCCCAGCCATACCGCCATGACTTGCCCCGACACCGCCTCCCAGTCCACCATCACCGGATACCGCTGGCAGATGACCGCCGCCGGCGAGCCCCTGGCCCGCGCCGCGGACGAACTCTTCGAGGCCGGGCCGGGACAGGCCGTCGTGCGCGTGGCCGGCTGCGGCGTCTGCCACACGGACCTGGGCTTCCTCTACGACGGTGTGGCCACACGCCTGGCCGCGCCCATCGCCCTCGGCCACGAGATCAGCGGCGAGGTCGTGGCGGCCGGCGCAGGCGCGCAGCAGTGGCTCGGTCGCGCCGTGATCATTCCGGCTGTGACGCCCTGCGGAACCTGCCCCGACTGCGCCTCGGGAATGGGAGCCATCTGCACGACCCAGGTCATGCCCGGCAATGACATCCAGGGCGGCTTCGCCAGCCATGTGGTTGTCCCCGCCCATGGCCTGTGTCATGTGGATGTACCCGGCGCCCTCTCGGGCGAGCAGCTCGGTACATCCGGCTGCAACCTGGCGGAGCTCAGCGTGATCGCCGATGCGGTGACGACGCCCTACCAGGCTATCCGACGCGCCGGCCTCCAAGAGGGCGACTTCGCCATCGTCGTGGGCCTGGGCGGCGTAGGTGGATTCGCCGTGCAGATCGCCGCCGCCCTGGGAGCCACCGTGGCCGGCTTCGACATCAATCCGGCGCGCCTCAAGTCCCTCGAAAACCACGGCCTGTCCCTGGGCCTCGACCCCAGCCAGAGCGATCCGCGCGAGATCAAAAAAACCGTGCGCGCCTTCGCCAAGGAAAAGGGACTGCCGCGCACTGGCTGGAAGATCTTCGAGTGCTCCGGCTCTGGGCCTGGCCAGGAGCTGGCCTTCAACCTGCTCGGCCACGGGGCGCACCTGTCGGTGGTGGGCTTCACCATGGCCAAGGTCAACCTGCGGCTCTCGAACCTGATGGCCTTCCACGCCACCGCCCAGGGGAACTGGGGTTGCCTGCCCGAGTACTACCCGGATGTGTTACAGCTGGTCCTCGACGGACGCGTGAACCTCAAGGAGTTCGTCGAAACGCACCCCATGGACGACATCCAAGAGGTCATGGAGGACGCCCACGCCCAGCGCCTCGAACGCCGCGCCGTCCTGATGCCCTGAACCGTACATCACAAGAGAACACCCGCCACCGCGCACCTCCCCCCATACAGCCATGCCTGAGTTCAAAGATCACGACCTCGTCCCCGCTTCGACCACCCACGCTGGCGTGCTCTACGAGCGCCGCCCCTGCAAGGACCGCGAAGGCAATGATGTGGAAGGCCTCTACACGGCCTGGATCATCCTCGACAATCCGCAGCAGCTGAACTCCTACACCACGGAGATGGTCAAGGGTGTCATCCTGGCCTTCCGACGCGCCTCCAATGAGCGCGATGTGGTGGCCGTGGTCTTCACCGCGTCCGGCGAGCGTTCCTTCTGCACCGGCGGCAACACCGCCGAATACGCGGAGTACTACTCCGGCAACCCGGATGAGTACCTGGCTTACATGCGGCTCTTCAACGATATGGTCACGGCCATCCTGCACTGCGACAAGCCGGTTGTCTGCCGCGTGAACGGTATGCGCATCGGTGGCGGCCAGGAGATTGGCATGGCCTGCGACTACGCGGTGACCAGCGATCTGGCCGTCTTCGGACAGGCCGGCCCGCGCCACGGCTCCGCTCCCGATGGTGGCTCCACCGACTTTTTGCCGCTGTTTGTGGGAGCCGAGCGGGCCATGACCTCCTGTACCCTGTGCGAGACCTGGACCGCCTACCAGGCCCACCAATACGGGCTGGTAACGGAGGTTGTCCCGGCCCTCAAGGTGGATGGCGAGTGGGTGCGCAACCCCATGGTGATCACCGATACCTGGCTGGATGACACGCATCAGCCGGTCTGGGGCAATGCCAAGACAGGCGCCGCCCTGGCGGAGGGCAAGCAGCTCTTCCGCTCCGGCAGCGTGGATCTCTCGCGCCTGGACGAGGCCGTGGACGCCCTGGTGACCAAACTGCTCTACACCTTCCCCGGCTGCACGCGCAAGACGATCGAGTCCGTGCGCAAGCACAAGCTGGCCTGGTGGGATCGCAACCGCGAGACGAACCGCAGCTGGCTGGGACTCAACATGATGAACGAGGCGGCCGCGGGCTTCCGGGCCTTCCACGAGGGGCCGCGCGGCAACCGCGAGGTGGACTTCATCGAGATGCGCCGCCGGCTGGCGGCGGGCGAGCGCTGGACGCCGGAGTTTGTCGACAGCCTGATCCCGCGCGAGACCGCCGGCGCCGGCCAGGAGGGCTGAGGTGACTGAGACTTTGGCCGGTGAAGTGAAGGTCGAGCTGCTCGACGAGGAGAAGATCCTGCACCTGGTGATCGATGCGGGGAAGGGCAACATCATCGACGCTGCTCTGATGGGTGAGTTGGGCGCGGTGCTAGAGCGCGAGGCGAGTGCGCCGGGACTGCGGGCCATCATCCTGGATCATGCGGGCAAGCACTTCTCCTTCGGTGCCAGCGTCGAGGAGCACGCCCCCGGAGCCGTGAACGACATGCTGCCGAACTTCCACGCCCTGGCGAAACGCATGCTGGGGCTGTGCGTGCCGACAATCGTCATCGTGCGCGGGGCCTGCCTGGGAGGCGGGCTCGAAGTAGCCTGTCTCGGACACCGTATCTTCGCCGCGCCTGACGCCAGCCTGGGACAACCGGAGACGGTGCTCGGGGTCTTCGCGCCCATTGGTACGGCGCTCTTGCCGCGGCTCGTCGGGCGTACCGCGGCGGCGGACCTGCTCTTCTCCGGACGCAGCGTGAACGCCACCGAGGCCTTGGCCATGGGGCTCGTTGCCTGCGTGGATGACGATCCCCTGGAGGCTGCCCTGGATTGGGTGCGCACCCACCTGGTGCCCAAGAGCGCCTCATCCCTGCGCTTTGCCGCGCGCGCCCTGGCCATCTCCGCGGATGGCGAAGTGGAGCGCGTGCTCGATGAGCTGGAAGCCCTCTACCTCGGTGAGTTGATGGCCAGCGAGGACGCCGTGGAGGGCATCGGCGCCTTCCTTGAGAAGCGCAACCCAACCTGGAAGGACCGCTGAGCCTTGGGCAGTTTTCAGGTTGATTTCACCGGAGAAGTGGCCCTGGTTACCGGGGCGGCGCGGGGCATTGGCTGGGCGGTGGCCTCGGCCCTGGCGGAGGCCGGGGCGCGGGTCCACGGAATCGATGTGGGTGAGCCAGGCGACGGCGGTTGCTTCGCTGGATTCCACGCCGTCGACCTGCGCGAGAAGCAGTCCGTGGCGGACACGGTGGCGGCCATCGCCGATCGTGAAGGTCGTATCGATCTGCTCTTCAACAACGCGGGCATCACCCGCGATCGGGCCCTCTGGAAGCTGGAGCTGGAGGACTGGGACGCGGTGCTGGATGTGAACCTGTCCGGCGCCTACCGCATGCTGCGGGCGGTGGCCCCCCACATGCGTGCCGCCGGCCGCGGGCGCATTGTGCAGACCGCTTCGATCAACGCCCTGCGCGGCAAGTTCGGCCAGGCGGCCTATTCGGCGGCCAAGGCCGGCCTGATCGGCCTGACGCGCACCGCATCCCGGGAGCTGGGCCCGAAGGGCATCACCGTCAATGCAGTGGCCCCGGGCATGATCGAGACCGCCATGACGCGCGACCTGCCGGAGGAGGTGCTGGCGCGCTCCCTGGCGGAGACGGCCACCGGCAGGTTGGGCCAGCCCGAGGATGTGGTGGGGGCCGTTCTCTTCCTGCTCTCGGACGCGGCCGCCCATGTGAGCGGCGAGGTCCTGCGCGTGGACGGCGGTCAGCTGTCCTGACGCGGCTTTCAGCGCCCTGAAACCTGGTTTCCAGGGGACGTAACTGTCCGGAATCCACTCCGGGAGGGGGGCGCCGACCGCCTGCGACCGCTAGACTGTTGCCGCTTTTATTCGGCACACCCCCAGAGGGAATCATGACCATAGCTTTTATCCCCAATGAGACCGCGTCCGGCGAGACACGCATCGCGGCCTCCGTAGATGTTGTCAAGCGCCTTTGTTCCGCCGGCTTCACTGTTCAAGTGGAGAGCGGAGCGGGGGCCAGCGCGCACCTGTCCGATGCTGACCTGGCCGCCGTGGGCGCGGAGGTCGTAGGCGACGGGGCGGCGGCCTGGTCCGGGGCCGACCTGGTGCTCAAGGTCGCGCCGCCCAGCGTCGAGGAGGCCGGGCGTCTCGGCGCCGGCAGTGTGCTCGTCAGCCACATTTACGCGACCAGCTGCCCGGAGGTGGTGGACGCACTCCTGGAGCGCAAGGTGACGACTCTGGCCATGGAACTCGTCCCGCGCATCAGTCGCGCCCAGTCCATGGATTCGCTCAGCTCCCAGGCGACCCTGGCCGGCTACAAGGCGGTCTTGCTGGGTGCCACAAACCTGGGCAAGCTCTGCCCCCTGATGATGACCGCCGCCGGTACGACGGCTCCCGCCAAGGTGGTGGTCTTCGGCGCCGGAGTCGCCGGCCTGCAGGCCATCGCCACGGCCAAGCGCCTGGGCTGCGTGGTGGAAGCCACCGATATTCGCCTGGCGGTCAAGGAGCAGGTGGAGAGCCTCGGCGCCAAGTTCATCGATGTGCCCGGGGCCGAGGACATGGAGGACGAGGGCGGCTATGCCAAGGAAGCCGACGAGGACTTCCTGCGCCGCCAGCGCGAGGAGGTCGCCAAGCGAGTCGCCGAGGCCGACATCGTCATCACCACGGCCCTGATCCCCGGGCGTCCGGCGCCCAAGCTGGTCAGCGGCGACATGGTGCGCTCCATGCGGGCCGGGTCGGTCATCGTCGACATTGCAGTCGAGACCGGTGGCAACTGCGAGCTGTCCAAGTGCGGCGAGATCATCGAGGCCGAGGGCGTGACCATCGTCGGCACCCCGAACCTGCCCGCGACCTTGCCTGTGCACGCCAGCGAGCTCTACGCCAAGAACATCTACAACCTCCTGAAGCCGTTCATCAGCGAGGAAGGTGCCCTGGAACTCGATGCCGAGGACGAGGTCATCGCCGGTTGTACGCTGACACGCGACGGAGAACTGATCCACGAACGCACCCGGGCCCTGCTTGAAAAGGAAGGCGCCACCTCATGAATGTATCCCTCTACCTGGCCGTTCTCGAAGCCGAGGGCTCATCACCCCTGCCCTTTGCCGTGATCGGCTTTTGGATCCTGGTGTTGGCCGCCTTCACCGGCTTTGAGATCATCACCAAGGTTCCACCCACGCTGCACACGCCCCTGATGAGTGGCGCCAACGCCATCTCCGGCATCACGCTGGTGGGCGCACTCTACTGCGTATTCGAAGAGTACAGCCTGGCGGCCCATGTTCTGGGCGATCTTGCCATTGGCATGGCGACGATCAACGTGGTCGGAGGCTTCATGGTCACCGACCGCATGCTGGCCATGTTCGGCACCAAGAAGAAGGGAGGCAAGTGATGAGTTCCTTCCTTCCGACCCTGGCTCTGCCGGATCTCAGCCTGCTGGAGCAGCTGCTGTACATCACCTCCGCCATCTGCTTCGTCCTCGGACTGAAGAAGATGACCAAGGTGAAGAGTGCGCGGGCCGGCAACCGGCTGGCGTCCTTTGCCATGCTGCTGGCCATTGCCCTGACGGTCTTCCTGGTGATCTTCGAGGGCGACAAGACCGTGGCTCTGCCCTGGATGCTGGGTGGCCTGATCGGCGGCGGGCTAGTCGGCCTGCTGCTGGCCAAGCGTGTAGCCATGACCGAGATGCCGGAGTTGGTGGCCTTCTTCAATGGCATGGGCGGAGCTTCATCCATGTTCGTGGCCCTGGCCTCCGCCGTGTTCATGTCCGGAGAGTTGACCGAGAGTGCCAGCCTGCCCAGCGCCACGGGGAATGATGTGGCCCTCTCAATCGGCCTCTCGATCCTGATCGGAGCGGTGACCCTGACCGGCAGTCTGATCGCCTACGGCAAGCTGGCGGGCAAGATCTGGAAGAACCGCTTTGGCCCCGTCGGATCCCAGGCGCTCAACATGCTGTTGGCCGCTTCCGCCATCGGCCTGATCGCCTACGGGGGCTTTGTGGCCACCGGAAGCGAGCAGGTCATTCTGGCCTTCGCCATCCTGACCGGGGTCGCCCTCTTCCTGGGCATCGGCCTGGTGGTACCCATCGGAGGCGCTGACATGCCGGTGGTGATCTCCTTGCTCAACTCCTACTCGGGTATCGCCGCGGCGGCCACGGGTTTTGTGTTGCAGAACAACCTGCTGATCGTGGCGGGCATGCTGGTGGGCGCGGCGGGTCTGATCCTGACCCAGATCATGTGCAAGGCCATGAACCGCTCCCTGGGCAATGTGCTCTTCGCCAAGTTCGGCGAGGACGGTGGCGGCGGCGGCGGCAATGATGAGTACGCCGGCGTGACCTCGACCACCGCCGAGGAACTGGCGCCGTTGCTAGAGGCCGCCAGCAAGGTCCTGATTGTCCCGGGCTACGGCCTGGCCGTGGCCCAGGCCCAGCACAAGTGCCGCGAGCTGGGCGACCTGCTGGAAAAGGGGGGCGCCGAAGTGGCCTATGCCATCCACCCGGTGGCGGGCCGCATGCCGGGCCACATGAATGTGCTGCTGGCCGAGGCGGATGTGGAGTACGACAAGCTATTCGATCTGGACCAGATCAATGGTGAGTTCTCCCAAGCGGATGTGACCATCGTCCTGGGCGCCAATGATGTGTGCAACCCGGCGGCGATTCGCGATCCACAAAGCGCCATAGCCGGCATGCCTGTGCTGAATGTCTGGGAATCCCAGACGGTGATCGTTATCAAGCGCTCTCTCTCCGCCGGTTACGCGGGCATCAAGAACGAGCTCTTCGAGGCAGACAACACGTTGATGTTTTTCGCCGACGCCAAGAAAGCTCTGGAAGACCTGGTCACAGAGATGAAGGACCTGTAGCCCGCGGCCGTGAGCATCACCATATGATCACTGTTAAAGCTAGGCGGAATTGAGAGCGTTTGGCCACACTGTGGTTTCCGCGGGCCGCTTCCGGATCGGCGCGATAGTGGGCTTTACCTCGATCGTTCTGTTCGTCTTGAAGAATCGCGATCAGACGAAGGCCTCGCTGTTGCCACTATCTAATGCTCTAGTCCCGCGAGGCCCCCACGCCTGCAACGGTCTGCATAATCTTCCCAGAGGATAAGGGGTTCATGATGCAGCGACTGCCGACCCCCGGACGTACCCCCGTGTGGCTCGGACGTGCACGCCGCCCCTATGGGTTCTTCTCACCCTGTGAGGGAGAGGAGTTCGCGCTCCTGCTCGTCCTCGGAGCGGATGAGATCTCACCCGACGAGCAGGGGCGTCTGTCGACCCAGTTCGTGCGCCAGGGGTGTCGGTACGCGGTGTGCTGGGGGCGAGCCTGCTCCTCGTGGGACGACTCGATCGACATGGTCGGGGTCATGGACGAGATCGACGGAGCATCTGGTCCGTTCGTGATGACCACGTGGCACGAGGGCCAGCTGCTCGGCGAGGTGGCCGAGTTCTTCGTTCGCAGCACATCCTTCGACGACTGGGTGCCTCCACACTTCGTCGTGCTCGTCGTGGGAGGAACCGACGAGCTGGAGCAGGAGGTCCGTGCGGCCGTGGAAGAGGCGTCCCGGCTCGAGTCCACCTGACGGGAACGTGCAGGCGGGCGGGCGTTCTACCTTCGACGGAAAAGAGACTCGGGCGGACCCGGGACGACGGTCTACTCCGTCTGCTGGTGATAACCGCTCATGGACGTGTACTCGATGGTAACGGGACTTCCGTCCGCGCCCTTGTATTCGACCCGGATCACAGAGGTAATCTCATGGCGCTCCAGACCAGCGGTGACAGTGACGACCTTGGTGGTAAGCTTGTTTCCACTGACGACATTTTCGGCCGTCACATTGGCCATTGCCGTGTAGTCCTGGGGCGTGAGCGGCGAGTTGTTCTGCCAGACCCGCGGCTTCACCTCTTCGTAGGTCAGCGCGTGGCCGTGGATCTCCACGAAATAGGCCCCTCGCGCCCCGTTCTCTCCCACCTCGACCCCTTCGATGAATGCCATCTCGAAAGGCTTGTCCCCACCCATGTCCATGCTGGAGGCAACATCGACAATCGCCCGGTTCTTTTCGATCCGCGGGTTCTTGGCGGTGACGGTGTCCGTGAACGTCTGTCCGGGCACCGTCTTGTCGTTGGCATCCAGCCCGAAGAGATTCCACTCGCCGGTGTAGCTGCCGACGAGCCGATCCTTTACGTAGCGCAGGGCTTCGGGGTCGGCCTCCGGTGTGACCTCTACCGCCGCTTCGCTTGCATGTTCGGGTGCCGACTGTGCTGGCGTGGCAACCTCCTGAGCAGGGTTCGCGCAGGCAATCAGAGCCACAGGTATGATCAATGTGAATATGTAACGCATAGACTTCCTTCGTGAACGTGTGGAAACCCCCTCGCCCGCGATGGGGTCTGCCCACAATTGGATAAACTGGTCTCGCGATGGAATCAAATTCTTGATGAGGCGTCAATTGCGGGTACGACCGTTGATGCTAAATGCTGAGGATAGCACCCGAGTCAGCCGGACCGAGTTCATCCCCCCCACGCCCACCCCGTCCCTGCAACCGCTACTCCTGGCCTGAGTTGATGGCCAGGGTCTTCGCTGTCGACGTCCTGCGTTGTGGCAAGTGTCGATCGCGCCTCAGGTGG
>PVBE012111301.1_pt1 | contig 38110 bp, 34 predicted proteins | sample 1631181 | NCBI WGS metagenome assembly PVBE01 (sample SAMN08397723, study PRJNA350692) | Marine metagenome, whole genome shotgun sequencing project. | isolation source: water | place: Pacific Ocean | collected 2012-04
GCTGTCGGAGATTGGCCAAGGACTGGGAGAAAACAATCGCCTCCGCCGAGGCATGGCTCCTCGTCGCCCACATCAGGCTCGTCACGCGGCGTCTCGCAAGATATTGTTATCAAACATAGAGTTTCGAGTCAGACTCTTAGCAACCGCCAGCCAATCATTCCCATCAGGAAAACGACAACCGGCGGCAAGAATACGTCGCCCAGCTTCGCATAAGGAGGTGCTGCGGGCAGCGCCGCCGGCAACGGGCTGTCGATGACCCCCGAGACACCGCTGTCGAGCCGGGCCCGGATCCGGCCGTAGGCGTCGACCACGGCGCTGATGCCGGTGTTGGCGACCCGCACCAACGGCACCCCTTGCTCGATCGCCCGGGCTCGCGCCATCTGGAAGTGCTGCGCTGGGCCGAAGCTGTCGCCGAACCAGGCGTCGTTGGTGAGGTTCAACAGCCAGGCCGGGCGCGGCTGGGCGATCTCGTCGGCGAAAATCGCTTCGTAGCAAACCAGCGGTTGCAACGGCGGCAGCCCGGCGAGACGCAACAAGCCCGGCCCCGGTCCCGGCGAGTAGTCGGTGCTACCGGCGGCCAGCTTGTCGAGACCGAGGCCAGCCAGTAGCCGGCGAAACGGCAGGTATTCGCCGAAGGGAACCAGGTGATGCTTGTCGTAGCTGGCGACCACCTCGCCTTCGGCGTCGACGGCGTGAACGCTGTTCCAGATCGTCCGAGGCGTCGCGCCGGGCTGGCGGCGGCGTGGCGAACCGGTGATCAACAGCCCTTCCGGGGGTACGATTTGGGCCAAAATTCGGCGGCGAGCGGAATCGCTGGCGACGAAGAAGGGCGTTGCCGTTTCGGGCCAGACGACGTGGCTGATCGGGATCTCGGCGGGGCCGGCCGAGAGCTCTAAATGGCGGGCGAAGTTGACGCTCAGGCGGGACCGCAGCCATTTCTCCCGTTGCGGTATATTCGGCTGCACGAGGCGCAAGCCGACGCCGGGAACGACGCCGTCGTCGGCGGTCGCCAAGCGCAACTGACCACCGCCGTAGAGCAATGCCAACAGCCCGAAGAGGGCCACCGTCGCCAGTCGGTGGCGCCAGCGCCCGCGGCGGGCCGGCGCGCCGGCGGCGAGGACGGTGAGGAGGCCGAGGGCGTAGACGCCGGCCAGCGCGTAGCTCTGCACCATGGCCTCGGAGAAGCTCCAGACATAGCCGATCAGGTCCCAGGGAAAGCCGGTGAAGAGATGTCCCCTGAGCCATTCCGTGACGCTCCAGGAGATCGCGAGTGCTACGACCCGGCCCCAGCCGGCCGCCGGCGCCGCCAGCCAGGTCGCGAGGCCCGCCAGGGCAGGAAAGAGCGCCAGTCCCGCCGCCAGGCCCAATACGGCGAACGGCATCAGATAGGCGAAACGCTCGGCATCGACCAGAAAGGCGTTGCCGATCCAGTGGAAGGCGAACAGAAAATGTCCGAGGCCGAAGGCCCAGCCGAGAGCGAAGGCGCCGCGCGCCCGTCCGGCGCCGTCGAGCAGCAAGAGGAAGCCGGAAAAACCGACCACCAAAAGCGGTAGCAGATAGAGCGGTGGCAACGCGGTCGCCGCCGCCAGACCGAGCACAAAGGCCACCAACCAGGCGCGCCAGCCGCGAAGCTCGCGGAGCCGTTCGGCCAGTCGCGTCGTCAAGGCGGTGGCTCCGGGCTCAATCGGCGACTTCGGTGGTTTCGGAAGGCGTCCACCTTACCTTGAGTTTCTTGATCCGTCGTGGGTCGGCGTCCAGGATCTCAAACTCGAGCCCGCTCGGGTGGCGGAGCATTTCGCCCATCCGCGGCATCCGGCCGAGATAAGCGATCACGAAGCCGCCCAGCGTATCGATGTCATCGTCGGTCTCGTCGGGCAGCAGATCGACCCCGAAGCGTTCCTCGAAACCCTCGATCTCGGCCCGGGCGTCGGCATCGATGCTGCCGTCGTCGCATTCGACGAGCATCGGTCCGGTGGTCGCGTCGTGTTCGTCGGCGATCTCACCGACGATCTCCTCGACGACGTCCTCGATGGTGACCAGGCCGTCGACGCCACCATACTCGTCGACCACCACCGCCATGTGGGTGCGGGTCGTCCGCATTCGCGCCAACAGATCGAGGACCAGCATCGAGGGGACCACTATCAGCGGCTCGCGAAGGATTTTCTCGAGCGCGAAGCCGTCGCCGTCGTTCCAGAAGTCGATGATGTCCTTGATGTGGATGAAACCGACGATGTCGTCGAGATTGTCGCGGTAGACCGGCAACCGGGAGTGACGGACCTTTGCATAGGCGGCGAGCAGGTCGTCGAGCGAGGTCTCGATCTCGATGGCGACGATATCGGCGCGCGGTACCATGACGTCGTCGGCCTGCAACTCACCGAAGCTCAAGATGTTGTACAGCATCTCGCGCTGATCGGGATCGAGGCTCTCGCCGTCGTCCTCGTGCTCCTCGATGACCTCTTCGAGGCTTTCCCTGAGATCGCTTTCGCCGATCCCGGCGAGGCCTTTCAGCCAGTCGCGGATGGTCTCGCCTATGGAACGCTCTTCGTTTTTGGATGGGGCCCCGTTCTCACGGGGCGATCTACTCTGTGAGGGTTCGTCGCTCATCTCTCGGACCTGATGGTTTCCGGTTCCGCCGGCTTCGGCGCGTAAGGATCGGCGATGCCGAGCCCGGCCAGGACGCGGCGCTCCAGTCCTTCCATTTCCCGGGCCCGTTCCTCGTCGTCGTGGTCGTAGCCGACCAGATGCAGGAAGCCGTGCAAGACCAGATGGCTCAGGTGATCGCCCAAGTCCTTGCCGTCCCGCGCCGCTTCCCGGCGGACGACGCCGTGCGCCAGCACGATATCGCCGAGGTCGATCGCTTGACCCGATCGGTCGGCGGTCGGGATCAGTCCGGCCGCGTAGCTCGGGAAGGCGAGGACGTTGGTGGATCGGTCCAGATCCCGCCAGCGATCGTTCAGCCGGCGCTGGAAAGCGTCGTCCGCGAGCACGACGGCAACCTCCCAGTCCGTCGCGGGTGGCGGCGCGGCGGCGGCCGCCGCCAGCACCGCCCGGCGGGCGAGTTCGGCCGCCTCAGGCAGGTCGACGCCCCACGCGGGGCAATCGACCGATACGTCCACCGTCATCGGCTTCCTCTTCTCCATCGCCCTTGCCGATGGGCAGGGCCGGATATTCGATCCGGTTGTGAAAGACCCCGAGCGTCAGGGTGCGGGTGAAGGATTCTTGAACCTGGGCCAGGTCCCGCATCGTCAACTCGCATTCGTCCAACTGGCCGTCCTGGACCTTGTCGGCGATCACGCTGGCGACCCGCCGGCGTACCTCGGGCGGGGCCGGGTTGGCGAGCGCGCGGGTCGCCGCCTCGACCGAGTCGGCGAGCAGCAAGATCCCCGCCTCGCGGCTTCTCGGTCGGGGTCCGGGATAGCGAAAGTCCGTTTCCTCGACCGGGGCACCGCCTTCCTCGGCGCGAGCCAGCGCCTTGGCGTAGAACGGCTTCAGCAGCGTCGTGCCCTGATGTTGGGCGATCGCCGCCAGGACCACCGGAACCAGACGTTCTTTTTGACAGGTTTCGATGCCGTCATGCACGTGGGCGAAGATGATCCGGGTCGAGGTTTCGGGCGCCAGTCGGTCGTGGATGTTGTCCTCGCGCTGGTTTTCCGCAAAATAACCTGGCCTGACCGTCTTGCCGATATCGTGGTAGAGGGCCATCACCCGCGCCTTCAGGCCGTTCGCGCCGATCGTGTCGGCCGCCGCCTCCGAGAGGTTGGAGACTAGCAACGAGGCGTAATAACTGCCTGGTGCCACCAACGCCAGCCGCTTCAGAAGCGGATGGTCCGAGGAGGCGAGTTCCAGCAAGCGCATGTCGCTGGCTTCGTCGAAGACTTGCTCCAGTACCGGCAGCAAGCCGAGCGCGGCGACCGCCACCACGGCGCCCGAAACCAGTGCCGCGCCCAACAGCGGCAGGTGCTGCGGCCCGAAGGTCTCGCCGCTCATCATCGTCACGATCGGCACGATCGCCGCTTGGGCCAGCGCCACCATCAGACCGGCGCGGAGCAGATCGGTGCGCCGCCGGCAACCGCGCGCGGCGATACCGGCGACGAGCACGCCGACGATATAGTAGGTAACGAGCCAGAGGTCGCCATCGACCCGGTAGGCCACCAGCAAGGTCAAACCGATGCCGACCAAGAGACTGGTGCGGGCATCGACCAACAACGAGACCAGCGTCGTCGCCAGCGCCAATGGCACGAAAAAGGCCGCCGCTTCGGGTCCGATGGCCAGGCCCTCGGCGAGGCCGAGACCGGCATAGTACATGCCGACGGCCAGCGCCGCCGTCGTCAGCACCAGCGTCAGCGTCATGATCACCTGTTTGCGGCTGAGCCGGTGCGGCACCCTGCCGCGGCGGAAGAAGATGCTGGCGAGAAGAACGACGCCGACCAGCAGCAACGCCACCGCCAGGGTTTCGCCCCAGAGGGTGCGCGCATCGACGCCCTTGTTCAGCATCCGAATTCGTTCCTGCACTTGCAGGGTGACCCGGTCGCCGCTGCGGACCAGCACCTCGCCCGAACGGATGCGGACGAAGACCGGGTCGATCTCGGCGATCGCCGTCTCTTGGCGCTGGCGCATTACCGCCTCGTTGGCGCGCAGGTTGGGCGCCGCCAGGTAGGTCACCGCCTCGATGATCCACGAGCGGATCAATCTGGCGCCGCCATAGGGCGCATCGCCGGCCCGGGCCTGAACCAGCCGGCGAAACTGCCGCAGGTCGAGGATCGCGCCCAGCCTGCTCGGCCGCGTGGTGCCGCCGAGGCCGAGGTCGCGGACCTCGATGCCGCCGCTCTTGGGCAGCTCGGCCCGGTTGGCGAGGATCATCCGGTCGAGGCCGATATTGAGGAAAAAATTGATCGCAATAGAGAGGTCGAGGGGATCCTCCAATTTCTCGATCAGGGTGAAGATGCCGGCTTTGATCGGCACGCCGAGGTCCCGCTCGAAGGCGGCGCGACGCTCCGCCGCCGGCTGGGCCTCTTCGGTCCGACGCTCGGTCATGGCGCGAACGGCGCTGGAGATCTGGTCGCCGAGGGCGAAATAGAGTTCGGAATCGTAGTCGTAAACCGGCAGCACGGCGGCGGTGGCGGCCTGCTGTCTCAGTTCGGTCGCCCGGCGATCCTCCAGCAGCACGTCGCGCTCGGCGCGGACCGTCGTCTGCGCCACGCTGTCCAGCGCCGGAATCGGGCGGCGGCCCTCCAGAGGCGGCGCCAACAAGGCCGTCATAAGCGCGATGAAGAGCGCCAGCAACGGCACGTCGAGATAGGGTCGCCAGCGTTGCCAGCGATCCTGGGCCAGCGCCTCGGTGGCCAGCCGGTACAGCTCCTCGCGCGCCTGCGTCAGCTCGTTCCGTTGCCTGCCGCTGTCGCTCTGGCGCGCCATCAGTCGTCGTCCAGGAGGCCGCGGTCGCGGGCGCTGTAGGCCTTGACCAGTTGCGTCACAAGTGGGTGGCGGACCACGTCGGCGTGGGTGAACTCGATGACCTGGGCATCCGGTATCGCATCCAGGATCTCCATGACGTCCTTCAGACCCGACTTGGTGCCCAACGGCAGGTCGGTCTGGCTCGGATCGCCGGTCACGGCCATGCGGGAGTTCTCGCCCATGCGGGTCAGGATCATCTTCATCTGGATCGGCGAGGTGTTCTGCGCCTCGTCCAGAATGACGAAGGCGTTGGCCAGCGTCCGACCCCGCATATAAGCCAACGGCGCGATCTCGATCTCGCCGCTGTCCCGGCGTTTCATGACCTTCTCGCCCGGCATCATGTCGTAGAGGGCATCGTACATCGGTCGCATGTAGGGATCGACCTTTTCGTCCAGGGTCCCCGGCAGGAAGCCCAGCCGCTCGCCTGCCTCTACTGCCGGCCGGGTCAGGATGATGCGGTCGACCCGGCCGCGTTGCAGCATCGAGACCGCGACCGCCACGGCGAGATAGGTCTTGCCGGTGCCGGCGGGGCCGAGACCGAAGACCAGCTCGCAATTGCCGAGAGCCTGCAAATAGCTCACCTGGGTCGGCGAGCGTGGCGTAATCAGCCGTTTCTGGGTCCGAACCGCCAGCTCGTCGGTCCCGGCCGAGGTCGGCAAATGCGCTCCCTTGGCCGACGCCTCGGTCAGGCGAAGGACGCCGTCGACTTCGCCCTCGTTGATCTCCTGGCCGCGCTTCAGGCGGCTATAGAGATCGGTCAGAACCGTCTTGGCGAGGCTCGCGGCATCGGCCTCGCCGCTGATCGCGACGCGATTGCCGTGCGGCACCAGGGAGACCCCGAGCCGCTGCTCGATTCGCGCCAAGTGGCGGTCGTGCTCGCCGAAGAGGGGCGCCAGCAGGCTGTTGTCTTCGAAATCGACGACCAAGGGCCGGTCGCTTTCGGGGGAGGGTGCGGTCGTCAAGAGGTCACGCCTTTCCCTTTTACGGCGGCTTGCCGCTCAGGCCGCCCGCACGCCGCCGGGAAATCGAGCGCCGGCGAGGCTGTTGCTGGTCGCGGCCTGGATTTCCACCATGGCGATGTCGCCCCGGCGCGATTCGTCGACTTCGACGTGAACCGCCTGCATATAGGGGCTACGTCCCACCAGTTGCCCGGGCCGGCGGCCCGGACGCTCCAGCAGGACCGGCAGACGGCTGCCGACGTGGGCCTGGTTGAAGGCCAGCTGCTGCGCCCCGAGAAGCGCTTGCAGGCGCTCCAGCCGGTGCGCCCGCACCGGCTCCGGGACCTGCGTCGCCAGCAGTGCCGCCGGCGTCCCGGGACGGGCGCTGTACTTGAAGGAATAGGCCTGAGCATAGCCGACCCGGCGGACCAGATCCAGGGTCGCCTCGAAGTCGTCGTCGCTCTCGCCGGGGAAGCCGACGATGAAGTCGCCGGAAAGTGCTATGTCGGGGCGGGCCTGGCGCAGCCTCGCCACGATGTCCAAATACTCCGCCGCCGTGTAGCGCCGGTTCATCGCCGCCAAGACCCGATCCGAGCCCGCCTGCGCCGGCAGATGCAGATACGGCATCAGCTTCTCGCAGTCGCGGTGCGCCTCGATCAGGCCGTCATCCATGTCGGCCGGGTGCGAGGTGGTGTAGCGCAGTCGTGTCAGCCCGTCGATTTCGGCCAGGGAGCGGATCAGCCGGGCCAGATCCCAACTGGTCCCGCCCTGGCCCGCGCCGTGATAGGCATTGACGTTCTGGCCGAGCAGCATGATCTCGACGACGCCGCGCCCGACCAGACGACGGGCCTCGCCCAGGATCTCGCTCGCCGGGCGCGAGAACTCGCCGCCGCGGGTATAGGGTACGACGCAGAAGCTGCAGAACCTGTCGCATCCCTCCTGCACGGTGAGGAAGGCGGCGGGGCCGGTGGCTTGGCCCGCATCGGGCAAATGATCGAACTTCGGCTCCGCTGGAAACTCGGTGTCGAGGATGCCGCCGCCGCCGGTGCCGGCGTCCGCGGCGCGTTGGGCGCGGGCCAGCAACTCTGGCAGCCGGTGATAGGTCTGCGGGCCGAGGACGATGTCGACGTAGGGCGCGCGGCTCAGGATCTCTTCGCCCTCGGCCTGCGCGACGCAACCGGCGACGGCCAGCACCATGCGTTCGCCGGCGGCGGTCTTGGCCTCTTTAAGGCGGTTCAGGCGGCCGAGCTCCGAGAACGTCTTCTCCGACGCCTTTTCCCGGATGTGACAGGTGTTGACGATCACCATGTCGGCGCCTTCCGGAGTATCCACCGACTCGAAGCCGAGCGGCGCCAGTACGTCCGCCATGCGAGCGGAATCGTAAACGTTCATCTGGCAGCCATAGGTGCGAATGAAGAGTTTTCGGGGCAAGGACGGCTCTGGGCGGTGATCTCTGGGCTCTGTCGTCGGCTTCCGGTTCACGCCTCTCGAATGCACCACCAAGCTATGCATCATGGCGCCCGAGTTCAAGGCCTCCAAGTTGATGTCCGACTCGGTTCCACCGGGCCGTCCGGCGCTCAGTCGCTACCGGGCTTGGCCTTGCCCCGGCCTTCGAGCGGCACGCCGTAGAGGGCCAGGCGATGGCCGACCAGGCGATAGCCCATCTCGCGCGCCACTTCTTCCTGCAGGCGTTCGATCTTCTGGTTCTGAAACTCCACCACGTCTCCGGTCGTGGTGTCGATCAGATGATCGTGATGGTCCCGCGGCACCAATTCGTACCGGGCCCGGCCCTCGCCGAAGTCGATCTTGTGCAACAGCCCGGCCATCTCGAACAGGCGCACCGTGCGATAGACCGTGGCTTGTGAGATGCGCGGGTCTATCGCGGTGGCGCGACGCAACAACTCGTCGACGTCCGGATGGTCGTCGGCCTCGCTCAGGACACGGGCGACGACGCGGCGGCGTTCGGTCATGCGAATGCCGCGCTCGCCGCACAATTGCTCCAGTCGCTGCGACATCTGATGCTCAGGTCTCGTCGACGGTTCGATCCAAGCCCGGAAGCCCGATCAGGCGCGCCGGCGCCGCCGTGTCGTGCCGAGCCCGATCTTCTTGGCCAGCTCACGACGTTGCGCGGCGTAGTTGGGCGCCACCATGGGATAGTCGGCGGCGAGGCCCCATCGCTCGCGATATTGCTCCGGCGTCATGTTGTAGGCGGTCTTGAGGTGACGCTTCAGCATCTTCAGTTTCTTGCCATCCTCGAGACAGACGATGTATTCCGGCGTGATCGACTTGCGAACCGCGACCGCAGGTTGCGGCCGTTCGCTCTGGGCCGTCTGCGGTTCGCCGCCGAGCCCCGACAGACTGTCGTAAACCTGCTTGATGAGTTGTGGCATCTCGCCCACCGTCACCGAATTGTTGGAAACGTGCGAGGCGACGATGTCGGCGGTCAATTGAAGAACTTCAAGAGGTCTTTCTTGCTGATCGCTCATGAAACTTTCCCTCCCAAGGGGATCGCTTATAGTTATGTTGCTTACTATATAGTACAGACCAAGAAACACATCAATAGTGGCCATAGAACCCGAGAGCGAGTTACAGAGCGATGACATCGGATCAGGCGGAGCACTTCCTGGATATCACCAATTTGGTCTGCCCCATGACCTTCGTGCACACGAAACTGTTGATCGAACGCATACCGGTGGGCGATATCGCGGAAATTCGCCTCAACGCCGGGGAACCGCTCAGAAACGTGCCCCGTTCGCTGCGCGAGCACGGCCACGAAATCCTCGAGCTAATACCGGAGACGGCGGGCACATCCGAGGGGCCGCACGTTCTACGAGTTAGAAAGCGTTGAGGGTAGAGGTGTCTCCCGCGAGATAGGGAATCGCCGCTCGCCGCGGTAGGAAGTCGCAAGCGACGAGGCGGCGGCATCATTCCGACGCTTGCCGGGGTTCGGCGTCGGGCTGGCGCAGGTAGAGGGGGCCGGGCGGCTTGCCCCGTATCGCCTCCGCCCGCCGGCTGAAGGCGAGAGCACCGAACCGCGCCGCCTCGGGCAACGCCGGTGCCGCCGCCGGTGCCAGGTCCGGTCGGCTGACGGCGAGGTGGGGCTGGGCCAAGGGGACGCCGCTGCCGACCATCAGCGCCGGCGCCGGCGGTGCCAAGGCCGCCACCGCCTCGGGCGCCACCGCCTCGGGCGCCGTCAAGGCCCGGCCGCCGGGGTCGAAGGCCTGGGCGTAGAGCTGGCCGCGCCGCGCATCGATCAGGGCCAGCACCGATTGTCCCGCCGCCGGCCGGGTGCCGGCGGCCAGCGCCTCGAGCGTGCCCAGCCCCAACACCGGCAGGTCGAGGGCCAGCGCCAGCCCCCGGGCCGTGGCGAGGCCGATCCTGAGGCCGGTGAAGCTGCCGGGTCCGCGCGTCAGGCACAGCAGCTCGAGATCGCCATAACGCCAGCCCGCCTCCCGCAGGACTTCCTCGATCATCGGCACCAGCCGCTCGGCATGGCCACGGCCCGGCGTCTCCAGGCGGGCGGCCCGGACCCGGCCATCCTCGAGGGCGGCGGCGGAGCAGGCTTGCAACGCGGTATCGAAGGCGAGAACGCGCATCCTTCGGCTCGGGCGGTCCGCGTCTCAGAGAACGCGACAGGCTTCGTCGAATTCGAGGCGCGGATTGCGGGGCGGCAAGGCCTCGGCGTCGCCGTAGCCGATGTTGCAGAGGAAATTGGACTTCACGTCGCCCGCGGGGAAAAACTCGGCATCGACACCGGCATTGTCGAAGCGCGACATCGGGCCGCAGTCGAGACCGAGGGCGCGGGCGGCGACGATCAGATAGGCACCTTGCAGGGTGCCGTTGCGAAACGCCGTCGCCTGCACCAACTCGTCATTGCCCTCGAACCACGAGCGGGCTTTGGCGTTGTGGGGAAACAGCTTGTCCAAGCGTTTGTAGAAGTGCAGGTCGTAGCCGATGATGGCGGTCAACGGCACCGTCATCGTCTTCTCGGTGTTGCCCTCGCTCAGATACGGCCTGAGGCGTTCCTTGGCCTCTCTGGAGCGTATGAACAGGAACCGTGCCGGCGACGAGTTGGCGCTCGTCGGGCCCAAGATCAAGAGCTCGTAAAGCGCTTCCAACGTCACTTCCGAGACCGGCTTCTCGAGCCAGATGGAATGAGAGCGCGCGTTTCTGAAGATCAGTTCAATGCCGCCGTCGCTCAGCATCGCCATCGCCAAACCTCTCGACTCTGTTCGAACCCCGCCGCCTTTCTAGCCGGATGGCGGCGGTCTCGGAAGACCTGGGCGGTTCCACCAGGCGGCCAAGTGTACTAGAAATTCGCTAGCCATGTGACGCTTGGTTCGCCTCCCGAAGGGTCGGGAGGCGTGGAATTAGCGGCCCGGGAGGCCTCGCTTGAGGATCGCGCGTGCGTTCTACTCGGCGGCTACGATGGCCGCCTTGGCGTCGGTGTCGACCCCTCTGGGGGCCGCGGAATCGGCCGTGGTGTTCCTCTATCAGCGTTTCGACGACGGCGCCGCGCCGGCCGCCAGCATCAGCCCGGCACAGCTGGAGGCGCATCTCGACGAAATCCGGGCCGGCGACTACAACGTGGCCTCGCCAGGCGACGTCGTCGCCGCCTTCCGGCGCCGCGACACCTTGCCCGAGCGTACCATCGCGATCACCATCGACGGTGCCCATGCCTCGGTCTATACCGAGGCTTGGCCGCGGTTGCGAAAGGCGGGGGTGCCGTTCGCGCTGTTCGTGGCGAGCGATGTCGTCGCCGCCGGCCGTGCCGGCTACATGAGCTGGGACCAGATCCGCGAGCTGACCCGGAGCGGGGTCGCGATCGGTAGCCTGACGGCGCGCCAAGCGCGTTTGCCGAAGCTGGTCGGAGAGGCGAAGGCGCGACAACTGAGCCGGGCCAACCGCCGCTTCGTCGAGGAACTGGGCTTCCAGCCGACGTTGCTGGCTTATCCCTTCGGCGCTTACGGTCTGGCGGAGAAGCGACTGGCCAAGGAGAGCCGTTTCATCGCCGCCTTCGGTCAACATTCGGGCGTTGGCCATCCCGACGCCGATCTTTACGGCCTGCCGCGGTTCTTGATGAACCGACGTTTCGGTTCGGTCTCCCGCTTTCGCCTCGCCGCCAACGCGCTGCCGCTCTATCTCGGCGATCTGACGCCGGTCGACACGGTGCTGTCGGCAGCCGACAACCCGCCGCTTTTCGGCTTTACGCTCGCGGCCGAGCAAGGCCCGCTCGACCGCTTGCGCTGCTTCGCCTCGAACCGGCCGGGACCGGCCAGGATTCAGCGCTTGGGCGCGCGCCGGGTCGAGATCCGCTTCGAGGCGCCGTTTCCACCGGGCCGCGGCCGCATCAACTGCACCATGCCGGGTGACGGGGGCCGCTGGCGTTGGTTCGGGTTGCAACTCTACATCCCGGGAGGTTGAGGTCTTGCCAGCGCGGTCAGGCGACGACGAGGTGGCGACCGGCGCCGGCCTGGCGCCGCCCGAGCATGCCAGTTGGTCGACCAACCCGATCGCCGATTGGTTGGTCAACCATGGTGGCAAGGAGACCGACCTCGGGCATTTCTTGCAGGAATTCTGCCAGCGCCTAGCCGCCCAGGGTGTGCCGCTCTTTCGGGTCTACATGGGGGTACGCCCGATGCATCCCGAGGTCGCGGCCAGCAATGTGATCTGGCGGCGTGGCGAGGCAGGCCACGTTCAGGCGGATCACGGCTACGGGATGCAGCTCTCCGAGGCCTACCTGAATTCGCCGGTCCGTCTGATCCTGGAAGGCGCCGGTGCCTTTCGCCGTCGCCTCGAGGGGCCAGACGTGGTCCGCGATTGTTCGATCCTGGACGAATTGGCGGGGCTCGGCGTCACCGATTACGTGATTATGCCGCTGTTGTTTTCGACCGGCGAGGCCAGCTTCATCTCCTGGACCACGGATCGGCCGGGCGGTTTCGCCACGGACGCGCTCAGCCTGCTCTACGATCTGTTGCCGTTGCTGGCGCTTCGGGTCGAGCTCGAGACGTCCTACCAGACGCGACGGACCTTGCTGACCACCTATCTCGGCCGCGAGCCGGCCCGGCGTGTGCTCGCCGGTCGGGTCAGGCGGGGCCAGATCGAAAGCATCCGGGCGGCGATCTGGATCAGCGACTTGCGCGGTTTCACGCGGCTGTCGGACCGCTTGGCGCCGCGCGCGGTGATCGCGCTTCTGGACGACTATTTCGATGTTCTGGCGCAAGCGGTCGAGGGCAACGGCGGCGAGATCCTGAAATTCCTCGGCGACGGCATGCTCGCCATCTTCGAGCAGGGGACCGACGCCGGTACGCAATGTACCAGTGCCCTCGCCGCCGCGAAGGACGCGCTCGCCGGGCTGGCCGACAGCAACGCGGAGCGCACCGGCGAAGGCCAGCCGGCGATCCGCTTCGGTATCGGCCTGCATGTCGGCGAGGTGCAATTCGGCAATATCGGTTCGCGCCAGCGTCTCGACTTCACCGTGATCGGACCCGCGGTCAACGAGGCCGCCAGGGTCGAGGCCCTCTGCAAGGAGTTGGGGAAACCGCTGCTGGTCTCCGCCGCCTTCGCGGCGGCCGCCGGACACCGTGGCCTGCGAAGCCTCGGCGCCCACGCCCTCCGTGGCATTGAGGAACAGCAGGAAATCTACGCCCTGGAAAAATCGTAGACGATCAATCTCGACCCAGTTCGTTCTTGTAAATTCGGCCGCCTTTCATGATCAGCTGCAGGTGCCGGCCCTGACCCTGCAGCAGCCGCAGGTTCCGGAGCGGATCGCCGTCGACGACGATCAGGTCCGCCAGCGCCCCCTCGGCGACGGTGCCGAGCTCACCGCCCCGTTGCAACAGCTCGGCATTGGTGGAGGTGGCGCTCCGCAGGACCTCGATGGCCGGCAGCGCCCGGGCGCGAATGGTGAACTCCTCCGACTGGTACTGGTGGCAATCGCCCAGCAGGTCGGTGCCATAGCCGATCCGGACGCCAGCGGTGTGCGCTATTCTCAGCGCGCCGAGACCCGCCTGCCGGACGCCCGCGATCTTGGCCAGGCTCGCCGGCGGAAAGCCGAGGCCCTCGCCTTCGCGGCTCAAGGCTTCGTAGGTCGCCAGCGTCGGCACCAGGAAGGCGCCGCGATCCGCCATCAGGCGCGCCGTCTCGGCATCGATCAGGTTGCCGTGCTCGATCGTGCGAACGCCGCATCTGACCGCTCGGGCAATCGCTTCCGGCGTATAGGCGTGCGCCATCACGTAGGTCTTCCACGAGGTCGCCTCCCAGACGATGGCGCGGATCTCGTCTTCGGAATATTGCTGATTCCAGATCGGATCGGTGGGCGAGGCGACGCCGCCGGAGGCCATGATCTTGATTTGCGTGGCGCCACGGCGAAGCTCTTCGCGGGCCGCCTTCTGCACCTCGGGCACGCCGTCGGCGATGACCGAGAACTCGGCCCCGGCGCAGCAGGCGCAAGCCCCGCCCTCGGCGGTGAGCGGGCGAAAGTCGCCGTGGCCGCCGGTCTGGCTCAGGGCCCGGCCGGAATAGAACAGCCTGGGGCCGTCGATCAATCCCGTCTCGATCGCCTTGGCGAGGCCCCAGTCGGCGCCGCCGGCGTCGCGCACCGAGGTGAAACCCCGCGCCAGCATCGCTTTCATGATCCGGGCCGCGCGGGCGCCGGTCAGCATCGCCGCTTCCTTGTCGATGGCGCCGAGATCGACGGTGGTGGCGGTGACGTGGACATGGGCGTCGATCAGCCCCGGCATCAAGGTGCGGCCGGCGAGGTCGATCCTGGCGACGCGACCGGCGCGAATTCGCTTGGTCGAGATCCGCTCGATCCGATCGCCGTCGATCAGGACGTGGACGCCCGTTCTCGGCTCGGCCTCGGCGGGGTCCAGTAGGGTACAGTTTTCGAGTAGGGTTAGGGTCATTTCGCCTCGCGGAAGATGTGGGGTGGGCTAGTCTAGGCAGCCGGCTCGAGGGGGAAAGCGGTTAGAGGTAAAGCGATGGCGGAAGCAAGCTCGCTGGAGGAGGTCCTGGCCTGGCTTTACGAGGCCCGGCCGTTGGCGGAGGCGCCGGTGGAGGCGCGGGCCCGTCTCGTCATGCTCGATACCATCGGTTGCTTCGTCGGCGCCCTCGGTCACCCGGAACCGGCGGCGCTGGTCCGAGAGTTGGCCAGGCTGGAGCCCGGCAAGGTGCGGCTGCCGGGCTTGGCGCAGGGGCTCTCGCCCGGTGCGGCGGCCTTCGCGCTGGCGCTCGGCGCCTGTTGGGACGAGGCTTGCGAGGGCTTGGCCCGGGCGCACGGGCGGCCCGGCCTGCACGCCTTGCCGGCGGCGCTGGCGCTGGGATTGGCCGAGCAGCGCGACCTCGGCGCGGTCTTGTCCGCCCTGGTCACCGGCTACGAGGTCGGCGGCCGGATGGGGGAAGTGCTGCGGATCAAGCCCGGCATGCATGTCGACGGTGCCTGGGGCGCCTTGGGCGCGGCGGCGGCGGCGGCACGCATCTTGTCGGAGGACCCGGCGCTCGCCCTGACCGCGATCCGCACCGCCGCCTGCCAAGTGCCGTTTAGTCTCTATGCGCCGATCGCCGCCGGCGCCACCGCGCGCAACACCTACCCGGGTCATGGCGCCGCCTTGGGGCTATCGGCGGCATTGGCGGCGGCGGCGGGCCTGAGCGCGCCGGCCGACGCGATCGAGGCCTATGCCGCGCTGGCGCTCGACGGCTCGCGGGGCTCGCTCGGCCTGTCGGCGGCGGGCGAATACCTCGTTCTCGACGGCTACCTGAAGCCATTCGCCGCCGTCAGACACGTCCATTACGGCGCGCAAGCGGCGCTCGACTGGCGCGACCGTCACGGCCCCGATGTCTCGAAGGTCGATCGGATCGGCTTGGCGATCTACGAGGAGGCGCGGCGCTATTGCGGCAATCGGGCGCCGGCGACAGCGATCCAGGCCCAGTTCAGCCTTTCCTATGGCCTCGCCCGGAGCCTGCTCACGGGCAAGCTCGGGCCCGAGGCCTACCGGGCCGAGGCTCTGACCGACCCGGAGACACGCCGCCTCGAGGCCCTGGTCGAAATCGAGACCGACGACGCGCTGACCACCAGCGAGCGGCGCGGCGCCAGGCTCGTCGTGGTGGCCGATGGCAAGACCCATGAAGTCACCGTGTCGACGATTCCGGGCGATCCGGCGAAGCCGCTGGCGGCGGCCGAGGCGCGGGCGAAGTTTCTCGCCTATGCCGGTCCCGAAATCGGCACCGACCGTGCCGCCGATCTCGCCGACGCGATTCTGCAGGCGTCTCTCGCCACGCCCTTGGAAGCGGTTCTCACCGGTGCCCGCCAGGGCAGCTGATCCGCGCGTGCTCGCCGGGGCTTCGCAGACGGTATCGGCTGGTTTATGCTCAATCCGAATAAAATAGGGCGGCAGTCTATCTCGACGAAGAGCTGGCGGCGAACGTCCACATGGCAATCACAGGGAGATCGAGAAAATGCGAACCATGACACGAACGGCTATCGCCGCGGTGCTGGGCCTGGGGCTCGGGATTGCGGCCGTGGGCTCGGCCGCCGCCGAAGGCCTGCCGAAGACCTTCGCCTGGACGGCATACGGCGTCAAATCGTCCGGGTACGCAGTGTCCGTCGCTATCGGCAACGCGCTTTCGGAGGACGGCTACAAGCTTCGCGTGTTGCCGGCCAAGAACGACATCTCGCGAATGACGCCACTGAAGTCCGGCCGGGTGCAGTTCTCCGCCATGGGCGTCGGCTCGTATCAGGCCCAGGAAGGCGTGCTCGATTTCGGCAAGAAGGCCTGGGGGCCGCAGCCGGTGCAGCTCATCATGATGAGCTGGGCCGACACCAACACCGGGCTGGCCGTCACCGCCAAGGACGCCAACATCATCAAGGCGGCCGACATGAGGGGGAAGCGGATCGCCTGGGTCGTCGGCGCCCCCGCCCTGAACCAGAACATGACGGCCTGGCTCGCCTTCGGCGATCTCGGCTGGGACGACGTCATCAAGGTTGATGCCTCCGGCTGGGGCGCCTCGATCCAGGGCATCATCGACGGCAACATCGACGTCGCCATCGCCTCCACCAACTCGTCGATGCTGTTCCAGGTCGAAAGCTCGCCGCGCGGCCTGCGCTTCTTCCCGGCCCCGGTGGCGGAGAAGGAGAACTGGGCCCGTCTCCTGAAGCACGCGCCCTGGTTCGCGCCCCACACCGCGACCGCCGGCGTCGGCCTCTCCAAGGACAAGCCCCTCGAGGGCGCCTCCTACGGCTATCCGATCCTGATCGCCTACGAGAGCCAAAGCGATCAAGTTGTTTACGATCTGGTGAAGCTGCTGCACACCAAATTCGACAAGTACAAGGACGCGCACAACTCCGCCATCGGTTTCGCGATGGACCGGCAGGTCTTCCAGTGGAGTGTGCCCTACCATGCCGGCGCCGTGAAATATTTCAAGGAGATCGGCGTCTGGGCGGCAGCGGACGAGGCCCACAACCAGAAGCTTCTGGAGCGCCAGAAGGTGCTCGCCGCGACCTGGAAGAAGTCCGGTGGCGACGACTACGCGGCTTGGATGAAGGCACGGGCCGCGGCCCTCAAGGCCGCCGGTTTTGACCCCGTATGGGAGAAATAGACGACAAGCTGGGGGTAATGGAGGCGGCCGAGGCACAAGCGGGCCTCGGCCGTTTCCGAACCCTCGGGGGTGTCTGGCGGGTACTGTTTCTGCTCTTCACCGTTGTTGGCGCCTTTCTGGCGGTTAACCAAATTTACAACTTGAAGCTGCTCGTCGGCTTCGTTATTCTCGATAATAGCTACCTCTACCTGTTGCTTGGGCTATATTTCTCACTCGTCTTCCTGATCTTTCCGGCGACGAAGCGGAGCTCGCGCCAGCGCATCCCCTGGTACGACTGCGCGCTGTTCGCGATCGCTATTTTGATTCCGATCTATTTCTCCTGGAACGGCCTGCGAAGCCTGGCGGAGGGCTGGGAGTACGAGTCGCCGACGCTGCCCGTGATCCTCGCCTCCGTCATGTGGGTCCTCATCATGGAGGGGGCGCGACGCGCCGGCGGCCTCGCCATCTTCCTCATCTTCGGCGTCTTGTCGCTCTATCCGGTCTACGCCGACGCGGCCTTCATTCCCTCGATCTTCTCCGGCATGAGCCAGGACATCGTCGATACCGCGCGCTACCACTTGATGAGCGAGGAATCGGTCCTCGGCATCCCGATGCGGGTCTTCGGCATCCTCATCATCGGCTTCATCATCTTCGGCGTCACCCTGCAGAGCACCGGCGGCGGCCGCTTCTTCATCAACCTAGCCTTCGCGCTTCTGGGCGGGGTCCGGGGCGGTCCGGCCAAGGTCGCGATCGTCGCCAGCGGCCTCTTCGGCTCGCTCAGCGGCAGCGTCATTACCAACGTTCTGACCACCGGCTCACTGACCATTCCGGCCATGAAGCGGACCGGCTACCCGCCCCGCTATGCCGCCGGGATCGAGGCCTGCGCCTCCACCGGCGGGGTGCTGATGCCGCCGGTGATGGGCGCCACCGCCTTCGTCATGGCGTCGTTCCTCGATATTCCCTACATCTGGGTCGCGATCGCCGCGATCGTGCCGTCGATCCTCTACTTCTACGGCCTCTTCGTGCAGATCGACGCCTATGCCGCCCGCTACGACATCCGGGGCCTGCCGCGCGACGAGCTGCCCTCGTTGAAGCAGACCGTGCAGCAGGGCTGGTTCTATATCTTCGCCTTCTTTCTGCTGATCTATCTCCTGGTCTATCTGAAGCGCGAGGCGCAGGCGCCGTTCTATGCCACGGTGGCGCTTTTGGCGCTGAGCCAGTTCGGCAAGCTGAACCACCGCGATCCCTGGTTCTACGCCGTCGCCGCCGCCATCATCGGCTTTCTCGCCGTCGTCCTCTCCAGCCTTTATTTCCCGGCCGAATACGTCACCTTTATACCGGTGCTGTCGGCGGTGGCACTGCTCGTGTTCGTGCACCTGCCGAGGCACATCCGGATACCGACCAGCGCCATCATCGGCTTTGTCGAATCGAACGGCCGGCTCTTGGCCGAGCTGGTGGCGATCCTGGCCGCGGTCGGCCTCATCATCGGCGGCTTGATGTTGACCGGCATGGCCGGCACCTTCTCGGGCGATCTGGTCCGGCTCGCCGGCGGCCAGGTGGTGCCGCTCTTGCTCATGGGCGCGGTCACCAGCTTCATCCTCGGTATCGGCATGACGGTGACGGCGGCTTATATCTTCCTGGCCATCGTGCTGGCGCCGGCGCTCGTGAACCTGGGCCTGGATCCGATCGCGGTGCACCTCTTCATCCTCTATTGGGGCATGGTCTCGTTCATCACGCCGCCGGTGGCGCTGGGCGCCTTCGCGGCGGCGACGGTGGCCGGCTCGACGCCCATGCGCACCGGCTTCGAGGCGATGCGGCTCGGTAGCATCATCTATTTCCTGCCGTTCTTCTTCGTGCTGAATCCCGCCCTGGTGCTGAACGGGCCGATAAGCGAGATCCTGATCGAGGTGCCGACGGCGCTGGCGGGCGTGACCTTGATCGCCTCCGGGCTGCAGGGCTATCTGGTCCTGGTCGGCGCCCTTCACAACAACCCCCTGTCGCTTCTCGCCCGGCTTCTGCTGATCTGCTCCGGCCTCTTGCTGGCCTATCCCGAGATGGCCTCGAACGCGTTCGGCTTGGTGCTTCTGGTGCCGGCCGTGGTGATCAGCAAGCTGGTGCAGCGCGGTCGCGGCCCGGTCGCGACCGAGGCGATCGTGGAGAACGCCGACTAGATTCCCCGCTCGGATAGCGCCGTCGCGATCGGTTTTGGGGCGGTGCCGTCGCCCACGCGCGTTCGAGTGCTGCATACAAGAGGAAACGATTCCGTGACCGTGAGCCAGATCGCCCAATCGCTGAAGCCGCTCTTCGATCCCGAGAGCATCGCCATCATCGGCGCTTCGAACGATGTCATGAAGTTCGGCGGCCGGCCGATCCGCTACATGATGGAGGCCGGTTTCAAAGGCCGGATCTTCCCCGTCAACCCGAAGGGCGGCGAGATCCAGGGACTTACCGCCTACGAGGACGTGCGTCTGATTCCGGCACCGGTGGACATGGCGGTGGTCTCCGTGCCTGCGGCGGGCGTGGTGGCGCAGATCGAGGCCTGCGCCGAGGCCGGCGTCAAGGGCGCGGTGATCTTCTCCTCCGGCTTCGCCGAGACCAGCGAGGAGGGCGTGGCCTGGCAGGCGCGGTTATCCGAGATCGCCCGTAGCGCTGGAATTCGGCTGGTCGGCCCCAATTGCATGGGCATGCTGAACGTCAAGAGCCATGCCATCGGCACCTTCTCCAGCATGTTCGACCATGGCTGGCCGCGGCCCGGCAACATCACGATCCTCAGCCAGTCCGGCGCGGTCGGCTCGCACACCCTGGTGCTGGCGCGCGAGCGCGGTCTCGGCGTCCGCGGCTGGATGACCACGGGCAACGAATGCGATGTCGACGTCGCCGATTGCATGCTGTTCGCCGCCGAGGACCCGGCGACCCGGGTGATCGCCATCTACATGGAAGGCTGTCGCCAGCCGGAGCGGCTGATCGAGGCGCTGGAGGCGGCCCGCCAGCGCGAGAAGCCCGTCGTCGTGCTGAAGGTCGGCGCTTCCGAGGTCGGTGCCGTGGCGGCGAACTCGCACACCGCCTCGCTCGCCGGTGCCGATGCCATTTTCGATTCGGTCTACCGTCAGTATGGCGCCCACCGGGTGCACTCGCTGGAGGAGCTGCTGGAGATTTCCGCCGCCGCCTCGGCCGGCCAGTTCCCGAGTGGCAACCGCCTCGGCGTCGCCACCGTCTCGGGCGGGGTCGGCGTGATGGCCTGCGACGCGGCGGCGGCGAACGGCCTCGAGGTCCCGGCCCTGCCGGAGCGGGCCCAGCGGGAGCTGAAGGAACTGATGCCCTTCGCCGCGGTCCGCAACCCGGTCGACACCACGGCCCAGATGTTGAACGACATCGACCTGCTCAGACGCAACATGGAAGTCCTGCTCGAGCACGGCGAAATCGACGCGACGCTCCTCTTCATGAGCTCGATCGGCTACTCCACCCATCTGATGCCGCAGATCAAGGAGGTGCTGCCGGCGGTTCGGGAGCGGTTTCCGGACGCCCTGATCTACTTCTCGGCCATGCTCCGCGCCGAGGACAAGGCCTTCTTCGAGGAATTGAAATTCAACTGCATCGAGGACCCGACCCGCGCGATAGAGGCGATCGGCGCTCTCGTTCGCTTCGGCCGAAGTTTCGCCCGGCCTGCCGCCCCGCCGCCGCCGGCACTGCCGAAATCCGCTCGTCCGGCGCCGGCCCGGACCTTGAACGAGGTCGAGGCCGGCAAGCTGTTGCGCGATGCCGGGCTGCCGGTGGTCGAAAGCCGGCTCGCCGGTGGCGCCGATGAGGCGGTGGAGTTCGCGACCGAGCTCGGTTTCCCCGTGGTCTTGAAGGTGGTCTCGGCCGAGATCCAACACAAATCGGAAGTCGGTGGCGTTCGCGTCGGGCTCGCCGACGCGGTGGCGGTGGTCCGAGCGCACGACGAGATCGTGGCCAGCGTGGCGGCGAAAGCACCAGGCGCTCCGGTCGACGGCATCATGGTGGCGCCGATGGTTTCAGGCGGTGTCGAGACCATCCTCGGCGTCCACGCCGACCCGGTCTTCGGGCCGACGGTGATGTTCGGTCTCGGCGGTATCTTCGTCGAGGTCTTGCGGGACGTCACCTTCCGCGTCGCCCCCTTCGGCCCGGACGAGGCCCACCGGATGATCCGCGAGGTCCAGGGCTATCCGATGCTGGAAGGCGTTCGGGGCCAGCCGCCGGCCGACATCGAGGCCCTGGCCGAGGCGCTCTCCCGGCTTTCCGTCTTCGCGGCGGCGAACCGGGATGCGGTCGACGGCATCGACCTCAACCCCTTCCTGGTGCTGGAGCAAGGCCAGGGCGCGGTGGCGCTCGACGCCCTGGTGTTGGCGAAGACGGGCTGAGGCCGGCAGCCTTCAGACCGGCAGCCGGACCCGGGCCCGGAGACCGCCCTCCGGTGCCTCTTCCAGGGTGACGTCGCCGCCGTGGCTTCGGATCGTGTCGCGGGCGATGGCGAGGCCCAAGCCGACCCCGCCGGTATCCGGGTTGCGCGACTGATCCAGGCGGCGGAAGGGACGGAAGACTTCCTGGCGCTCGGCTTCCGGAATCCCGGGGCCGTCGTCGTCGACGGTGATCAGGATCGCGTCGGCCGAGCGGCTGGCCTCTATCCGAGTATGTTCGGCGTAGCGACGGGCGTTGTCGACCAGGTTGGCGACGGAGCGTTTCAGGGCCCGTGGTCGCAGCTCGGCGATCATGTCGCCACGGGTCTCCAGCTCGATCCGGCCGCCTTCGAGGCGGGCCTCCTCGACCACTTCGGCCAGCAGTCGGGCGACGTCGGTCTCGACCGGGGCCTCGCCCTGGGCGCCGCGGGCGAAGGCGAGATACTCGTCGACCAGCCCCGACATCTCCTCGACCTCGGCCTGCATCGCCTCGATCTCGGGCGCTTCGCCGAGCATCGCCAGCTGCAGCTTCATCCGTGTCAGGGGTGTCCTCAGATCATGGCTGACGCCGGCCAACATCTCGGTGCGCTGGCGGATCTGGCGCTCGATCCGCTCGCGCATTTGCAGGAAGGCGGCGGCGGCCTGGCGAACCTCGGCGGCACCGGCCGGCTTGAAATCGGCAACCTCCTGCCCCTTGCCGAAGCGGTCCGCCGCCTCCGCCAGACGGCGGATCGGCTTGATCTGGTTGCGCAGGAACAGGATCGCGATGGCCAGCAGCAGCACCGACGAGACGATCACCCACCAAGCCAGGATGTGCGCCGTCGCCGAGGTGAAGCGCTTCACCGGGACCTCGATGCGAAGCAAGCCGGGGGCCGTCTCGACATGGATCAGGTAGATCTCGTCGTCCGGGCGATGCTGGATCGAGAAGCGGGCGGGCAGCCGGGATTCCAGGTTGCGGACCAGCTCGGCGTTGAGCGGGGTGGCGCGGATGTCGGGATCGCTCGGCGGCAACGGGCCCGCCGGGTCGTGGCGGATCCCCAGCCCCATGTTGCGCCGCGCCCGTTCGAAAAGACGGGCCCGGTCCGCCTCGGCCGGCGCCTCGGCCATGCTCTCCAAGAGGTGGGCGATGTCGCCGCCGACGGCCGCCGCCAGGCGCCGGGTCACGGTCTGCAAATGGCGCTCGTAGAAGACAGCGCCGGCGATCAGTTGCAGGGCGATCACGGGCGTAACGATGATGATCAGGGCCCGCCCGAAAAGGCTTTTCGGTAGCAGCGCCTTCGACATCCGGGGTTGCCTCCGCGCCCGCCGGTTCAATCGGGCCAGAGGGCGTAGCCCTGGCCCCGGACGGTCTGCAAATAGCGCGGCGTCCTCGGTTCCGGCTCGATCTTGCGGCGAAGTCTGGTGATCTGCACGTCGATCGCGCGAGGGCCGACCTCGCCGGCATGGTGCGACAGTTCTTCCCGGCTGATCGCCCGTCCCGGACTGCCGGCGAAGATCCTGAGCAACGCCGCCTCCGACGAGGTCAGCCGTACGATTTCGCCGCCGCGGCGCAGCTCGCCGCGGGTCGGATCGAAGACATGGGCCCCGAGCAGGATTTCGTCGCCGTCGCCATCACCCGGCCGTCGCCGCAGGATCGCCTCGATGCGCAGTACCAGCTCGCGCGGCTCGAACGGTTTCGCCAGATAGTCGTCGGCGCCGACCTCCAGCCCGGCGATCCGGTGCTCGGCTTCGGCCATCGCCGTCAGCAGCAGAATCGGTACCTCGCTGGAGCGCCTGAGCGAGCGGGTCAGCGCCAGGCCGTCCTCGCCCGGCATCATGACGTCGAGAACGATCAGATCGAAGCGCATGCCGCCCAGTTGACAGCGCGCCTCGACGGCGTCGCCGGCGATGCTGACGCGAAAGCCGCTTTCCGACAGATATCGCTGCAAGAGTTCGCGCAAGCGCACGTCGTCGTCGACTACCAGGATATGCGATCTGTCGTCGTGCACGGGGGCAGAGCCTTTCCGGGCGGTGTCGATCAGACTTTGTCGACGGAGGCGACGACCTGTTCCCGCTCGGCCTCGTCGATCAACCCGATCAGAACCTTGCGATAGCCGGCCACCGCGGCCTCGCCGGCCTCGCGGTAGGCGCGGGCGACCCGGGCGCGCTGCGGGCGCGAGACCTGGCGCTCCAAATCCACGCCCTTCTCGGTCAGATAGAGCAGGCGTTGGCGGCGGTCCCGGACCCCTTGCTCTTGGCGAACGAAGCCTTCCTCGATCAACTGGCTCAGGACCCGGCTCAGGCTCTGCTTGGTGATTTTCAGGATGGCCAGCAACTGGGTCACCGACATGCCCGGGTTGCGTCCGACGAAGTGAACGACCCGATGGTGCGCGCGGCCGAACTTGTACTGCTTCAACAATGCGTCCGGATCGCTGGTGAAGTCGCGGTAGGCATAGAACAGCAGCTCGATACCCCGGCGCAGTTCCTCCTCGCGCAGGTAGAGTGGGTTCGGTCCGAGTGAGGTGTCAGCCATGAATCGCATCATAACGCGGATGCGTCAGCGTTGCTGACATTTTTTTGGTCAGTAGTGTTGACATAATTAAGGCAGAATGTTACTTCGGCTTCGTCTTTCGCGACACAAACGAACGTAGGGACCCTGGTCATGGCAACAATGTCTTACGACGAGCTTGACGGACAAATCTGGTTTAACGGCGAGATGGTGCCCTGGCGGGAGGCCAAGCTGCATGTCTTGAGCCACGGTCTGCATTACGCAAGCAGCGTCTTCGAGGGCGAGCGCGTCTACGAAGGCCAGATCTTCAAGCTGACGGAACATACCGAGCGACTGCACAACTCGGCCCGCGTTCTCGGCTTCGAAATCCCTTATTCCGTGGCGGAGATCGACGACGCTTGCCGCGAGGTCACCGCCATCAACCAGATCGCCGATGGCTATGTTCGGCCCGTCGCCTGGCGCGGCTCGGAGATGATGGGGGTATCGGCGCAGAGCAACCGGATCAACCTCGCCATCGCGGTCTGGCAGTGGCCTTCCTATTTTTCGCCCGAGGCGCGGATGCAGGGAATTCGCCTCAAGACCTCGGTCTGGCGCCGGCCGTCGCCCGAGACCGCGCCGGTGCATTCGAAGGCGGCCGGCCTCTACATGATCTGCACGCTCTCGAAGCACGAGGCCGAGGCGGAGGGCTACGACGATGCCCTGATGCTGGACTGGCGCGGCCAGGTGGCGGAGGGCACGGGCGCCAACATCTTCCTCGCCATGGACGGCGTTCTGCACACGCCGACGCCGGATTGCTTTCTCGACGGCATCACCCGGCGGACGGTGATGGAGCTGGCCCGCGCCCGCGGCATCGAGATCGTCGAACGCGCGATCTGGCCGGAGGAGCTGGCCAAGGCCGACGAGATCTTCGTCACCGGCACCGCCGCCGAGGTGACGCCGGTCGGTGCCATCGACGACCTCGAATTCACCGTCGGCGCCATCGGCAAGCAGATGATGGAGGACTACGACGCCGTCGTTCGGCTGAAGAGGAACGCGGCCTGAGGCGGGCGCCCATTGTTTTCGGCGCTTCGGATCGCCATCTCTTTCGGGTTCGGCAACCGAGAGGTGGCGCCATGAACCAACAGCGTGTCCGCGACGGGCAGATCTCCGTGGGCGTGGTCCACGCCGGCCTCACCTTTATCGTGCCACAGGACGAGAAACCGGTATTCCAAAGCTCGGCCCTGACCGGCGGCGAGCCGAAGATTTGCTTCGAGACCGAAGAACTATCGGTGGCGATCCACGACGCCCGTCCGCTGGCGGACGAGTTGTCGCTCGACAGACAAGGCTTCGAATTGCGCCGGCACCGAAGTGCCGTCGACGATTTCTACGACGATGATCAGGTCGCAAAGGTCTACGACCCGGAGGTCGAAGCCCTGTTGAAGGTGGCGACGGGGGCTAATTCCGTCGCCATCTTCGACCACACCCGACGCTCCGACGGGCCGAGCGGCGCCGCCAATCCGGACGGCTCGCGCGGCCCCGCGAGCCGGGTCCACGTCGACTACACGGTCGCCTCCGGCCCGGTCCGGGCCCGCGACGCCCTCGGCGCCGGGGAGGTCGACCGCGTCCTCGCCTCGGGCGGGCGGATCGTGCAGATCAATGTCTGGTGCTCGATCGCCGGGCCGGTGACACGCACGCCGCTGGCCTTGGCCGATGCGGCGAGTGTGCGACCGGAGGAACTCGTCGCCACCGATCAGGTCTTTCCCGATCGGGTCGGCGAAATCTACCAGTTGGCGCACGCATCGACGCAGCGTTGGTACTGGGTGCCCCGGATGACGTCGGAGGAGGTGTTGTTGATCAAGGGCTGGGACAGCCTGGACGACGGCCGCGCCCGGTTCACCCCGCACGGCGCCTTCCGCTTGCCCGACCAAGACCCGGCGGCGCCGCCGCGCGAGAGCATCGAGGTCCGCACCTACCTCGTCTTCGAGGCCTGATCTTCCGTAAATGACGCTCAGTAGCGGAAGTAGCCGCCGTCGATGACGAGGGTGTCGCCGGAATGGTAGGCGCTGGCGTCCGACATTAAGTAGACGGCGACACCGCCGAAGTCGTCCAATTGGCCCCAACGCCGGGCCGGGATGCGCGGCATCACGTTAGCCGCGAACTTCTCCCAGGCGAAGGTCTTCTCGGTCATCGCGGTCTCGATCCAGCCGGGCAGGATGGTGTTGGCGGTGACGCCGTAGCGGGCCATCCCGGCCGACAGCGCATAGAGCATCGAGATCATCGCCCCCTTGGTGGCGGCGTAGTGGATGCTGCGCGGCGCCGCCGAAATCGCGGACAGGCTGGCGGTGCCGACCAGGCGGCCGCCGTCGCCGCGCTCGATCATGTGGCGGCAGGCGGCGCGAAAGGTAAAGAAGACGCCGTCCAGGTTGACTCCGGTCATCCGGCGCCAGTTCTCGGTCGACATCTCGTGGAAGGCCTCGGCATTGCCGCTGCCGGAGATGCCGGCATTGGCGAAGCAGCCGTCGACGCGGCCGAAATGGGCCACCGCCGCGGCAAAGGCGGCGTCGACCTGGGCCTCGTTCGAGACGTCGCAGGTCGTTGCCTGGACGCGGGTACCGTGAGCTTCCAGTTGCGCCAGGGCGGCGGCGTTCTTGTCTTCGTTGGTACCCCAGATGCAAATGTCGGCGCCCGCTTGCGCCATCGCGTCGGCCATGCCGAGGCCGATGCCGCTGTTGCCGCCGGTGACCAGGGCCACCTTGCCGGAAAGGTCAAACGCGTCGTAAGCCATATTCGCTGTCCCTCTTTGCTGCTCGGCTTGTTCGGCCGTGCTCAGCGCCGCCAGCGCGCCGCCCGTTCCCCGTCGCCCTCGCGGCTCTGGACCCAGCGCTCACCGTTCCCGGTATCTTCCAGTTTCCAGAACGGCGCCTCGGTCTTGAGCCAGTCGATCAGGAAAGCACAAGCCTCGAGGGCGGCCTGACGGTGCGCCGAGGTGGCGGCGCAGAGGACGATCCGGTCCCCGGGTTCCAGGCGGCCGTGGCGATGGATGATCAGAACCTCGTCCAAGGGCCAGCGCGCGCGCGCCTCGGCCTCGATTTTCGCCAACTGACGCTCGGTCATGCCGGGGTAGTGCTCAAGCACCATCGCGGAGACGTTCTCATCTTCCGAGATCTCCCGGACCAGGCCGACGAAGGAGGCGACGGCGCCGACGTTCCGATGGCCCCGGCTCAGCGCCTCCAGCTCGGCACCGACGTCGAAATCCCCAGCCTGGACCCGGATCACCGGCCGAGACCCCCCGTCACCGGCGGGAAGAAGGCGACCTCGCGCGCGCCTCCGATGGAATCGCCTGGTTGCGCATAATCGTGGTCGACGGCGCAACGGACGACGTCGAGGTCGGCCAGGGCCTCGGCATGTCCCGGTGATCGCTCACTGAGCCAGACTGCCAGTTCCGCCACCGTATCGACCCCGGCCGGCGGCGAGACCTCCTCTTCGCCGACGCCGGTCTTGGTCTTCAACCAGGCGAAATAGAGCACCTTCACGACGTCACCCCGCTGAAGGGCAGGAAATCGACCATCTCGCCCTTGGCCAGATGGGTCACCTCCTCGGCGATTTCCACCAGGCCGTCGGCGTCGACCAGGCTGGTGATGATGCCGGAGCCCTGGCGCTCGAATTTCCGCGCCGCCAGGCCGCCCTGGCCGTCGGGGACCAGTCGGGCGCGCAGCCACTCGCGCCGTTCGGGTTTTTTGCGGTGCTCGAAATCGGCCCGCACCTGGAACAGCACCGGCTCCAGATCGCCCGCGCCCGCCAGCTTCAAGACCAGCGGCCGGGCGAAGCGCAGGAAGCAGATCATCGCCGCGACCGGGTTTCCCGGCAGGCCGACGAAGGCGGTGCCCGCGACCTGTCCCAGCGCCAGGGGCCGGCCTGGCTTGATCGCGAGGCGCCAGAAATGAAGGCTGCCGTTGGCTTCCACCGCCGCCTTGACGTGATCTTCGTCGCCGGTGGAGACGCCGCCGGAGGTAACCAGGAGATCGTGCTCGCCGGCCGCCTGGGCCAACCGATCGCGCACCACGGTGGCGTCGTCGGGCAGGATACCGAGGTCGCCGACCCGGCAGTTGAGGCCTTCGAGAAGGACTCGCAAGAGATGACGATTGGCATCGTAGATGGCGCCTGGCGACAACGGCGCCCCGGGTTCTCTCAGTTCGTCGCCGGTCGAGAAGACGGCGACCCGAAGCGGGCGGTAGACCTGAAGTCGGGCCTGGCCGAGGGTGGCGGCGAGGCCGACCTCCTGGGCCCGGAGCCGTTGCCCGGTCCCGAGCACGGTCTGGCCCGCTTGGACGTCCTCGCCGGCGGCGCGGCGGTTGGCACCTTGCTGCAGACCGGGCGGCACCAGAACGTCCTCGCCGTCCAGCCGCACATCCTCCTGCATGACGACGGTGTCGGTGCCCGGCGCCATCATCGCGCCGGTAAAGATGCGAACCGCCTGGCCTTGGCCGACCTCGCCCATGTGGGGATGGCCGGCGGCGGCGCGACCGACCACCGCCAGCCGGGTCTCGGCCGCGGCATCGAGATCGCGATGGCGAAGTGCGTAGCCGTCGACGGCGGTGTTGTCGTGCGGCGGCACGTCGAAGCCGGCGACCACCGGTCGGCAGAGAATCCGGCCCGCGGCCTGCTCGAGCCCGATCTCCTCGGCCTCGACCTGGACGCTGACCCGCTCGGACAAGACGCGAAGCGCCTCGGCGGTGGTCATCAGCGGGCCGCCGAAGGCGAAGCAGTCGTCGGTGAGCTGGCTCATGCCACCCGGCTCGTCAGTTCTTGATGACGGATGATGAACTCGGCGATCGCATCGGCGTCGTCGAGGTCCAGGACCGGCACGCCGAGGCCGGCAAGCGGCCGATCGCTGGCCACCGCGACCACGTTCGGATCGTTGCCGGCGCGCAACGGCTTGCCGACGCTTTCGCGATAGATTTCGATCTTGTCGTGCGGATAGTCCTTGAAGCCCTCCACCAAGACCAGGTCGACCGGCGTCAGGCGCGCCAGCAGGTCGGTGAGCCCAGCCTCGGAATCGCCGCGATGCTCGTGCATCAGGGCCCAGCGATTGTGCGACGAGATTAGAACCTCTCGCGCCCCGGCGTCCCGGTGGCGGTAGGAATCCTTGCCCGGTAGATCGACATCGAAGGCGTGATGGGCGTGCTTGATGGTCGAGACCGAGAAACCTCTCTCGTTCAGTACCGGCAACAGGCGTATTACCAAAGTGGTCTTGCCGGAGCCGCTCCAGCCGGCGATGCCGATCACCTTCATTTCGCGCTCGAGCGGTCGTGGGTGCCGGATCTCGCCTTATTGGCGACGGGCAACTCTTCCGCCATCATGTGCTTGAGGCCGGCGCGCAGATAGTCGTAGCCGGTATAGAGCGTCAGCAACGCCGCCAGCCACAGGCCGACGATGCCGATCTCCACGACCGGAAGGGCCTGCCACCCCGCCTCGCCGACGATGAGAAATCCGATCGCCGTCATCTGCATCCCGGTCTTCCATTTCGCCAACTTGCTGACCGGCACGCTGACCGCCAGCTCGGCCAGAAATTCCCTGAGGCCGGAGACCATGATCTCGCGGCAGAGGATGACCAGCGCCGGCAGCACCGTCAGGCCGGAAATCTGGCCGACATAGACCAGCATCAAAAGCGTCGCCGCGACCAGCAGCTTGTCCGCCACCGGATCGAGAAAACGGCCGAGGCCACTCACCTCGCCACGCAAGCGGGCCAGATAGCCATCTAGCCAATCGGTGAGCGCGGCGGCCGTGAAGAGCACCAGCACCACCCAGTTCGCCAATGGCGGATCGAGGAAGAACGCCCCCACCAGCGCCGGTATGGCGAGGATTCGCGAGAGCGTCAAGAGGTTTGGCAAGCTGGTGATCATGACCGGTATCCGAGGCGGCGACGCCATCCGATTATAGCACTCCGAGCGCTTCCAGCCACGTCCGACACCATATGCTGGATGTTACGCACTAGGCATCGGGGTGGAAGAAGTCATAGATCCGCCGCGCCACCGCCTTGGAGACGCCGGCAATGCTCTCCAGGTCGGCGAGCGCGGCTTGCTCGACGCCGCGGGCCGAGCCGAAATGGTTCAGTAGCGCCCGTTTGCGCCGGGGCCCGACACCGGCGATCTCGTCGAGCGCCGAGCGGATCAGCTCCTTGCCGCGTCGCGCCCGGTGGGTGCCGATTGCGAAGCGGTGTGCCTCGTCGCGGAGCCGTTGCAGGAAGTAGAGGGTAGCGCCCCGCTGGCTCGGCACGATCGGCGGCCGTCCCGCTAGATAAAGGTGTTCGCGGCCGGCATTGCGGTCGGGACCCTTGGCGATCGCCGTCAGCGCGATGTCGTCGATACCCAGTTCGGCGAAGACCTCGAGCGCCGCCGTCAGATGGCCCGGGCCGCCGTCGATCATCACCAGATCGGGGCGCTCGCCGGCGACCCGGCGGTTTTCGCCCGTCGCCTGGCCCTGGGTCTGGCTCTCGCCGCCGCCGTCCTCGCTCTCGCCCGCCTCTTCGGCCTCGGCCTTGATCAGGCGCGAAAACCGCCTGGTCAGCACCTCGCGCATCATCGCGTAATCGTCGCCGGGCGTCAGGCTCTGGCTCTTGATGTTGAACTTGCGGTAGGCGTTGCGCCGGAAGCCCTCGGGGCCGGCCACGATCATCGCCCCGATCGCGTTGGCGCCCTGGATATGGCTGTTGTCGTAGACTTCTATTCGCCCGGGCGTGCCATCGAGGCCGAACAGCTCCGCCACCTCCTCCAACAGCCGGCGCTGCGAGGCGTTCTCGGCCAGCCGCCGGGCAAGCGCGTCGCGGGCGTTGGCGGTCGCCTGCGCCACCAGTTCGCGCTTGTTGCCGCGCTGCGGCCGGTGGACGCGAACCCGCCGCTCGGCCTTGACCCCCAGCGCCTCGGCCAATAGCGCCCGGCCCTCGATATCGAGGTTCAGCAGAACCTCCTTGGGCGGCGGCTTGTCGTCGTAGAACTGGCCGAGGAAAGCGGCCAACACCTCGGGTCCGCTGGCCTCGCGGCCATGGCTTGGAAAGTAGGCCCGATTGCCCCAATTCTGCCCGGCGCGATAGAAGAAGACCTGAATGCAGCTTTGCCCGCCCTGCTGATCAATGGCGACAACGTCGGCTTCTTGGGCGCTGGCGACGTTGACGCCTTGGTGCGCCTGGATGTGGGCCAGCGCCCGGAGGCGGTCGCGAAGCGCCGCCGCCCGCTCGAATTCGAGCGCCTCGCTCGCCACCGCCATGCGCTCGGCAAGCTCGCCCTGGACCTCCCGGCTGCGGCCGGAGAGAAAGCGCCGCGTCTGCTCGACCAGGCCGCCATAATCTTGCCGTCCGACCCGGCCGACGCAGGGCGCCAGGCAACGCTTGATCTGGTATTGCAGGCAGGGCCGGGTCCGGCTTTCGAAAATGCTGTCGCCGCACGAACGTAGCGGAAACGCCTTCTGCAGGGTGTTGAGGGTCCGGTTGACGGCGCCCGCCGAGGCGAAGGGGCCGAAATACTCGCCCTTCCGACTGCGCGCCCCCCGATGCTTGGTGATCTGGGGCCAGGCATGATCGCCGGTGACCAGGATGAAGGGGAAGGATTTGTCGTCGCGTAGCAGAATATTGTAGCGCGGGCGAAGCCGCTTGATCAGGTTCGATTCCAGCAGCAACGCCTCGACCTCGGTATGCGTCGTGATCACCTCGACGGCGCGAATCAGGCTGATCATCTTCAAGATTCGGGTCGAGATCCGGCCCGGGTTGGCGTAGCTGGCGAGGCGCTGCTTCAAGCTCTTCGCTTTGCCGACGTAAAGCACCTCGCCCTTGGCGTCGAGCATCCGATAGACGCCGGGCGCGGCACTCATGCTTTCCAGCGCCGCGTGAACCGCCGCCCGTCCGCGATCGAGCGCCGCCATGCCGCCCGCGGCTTCCCCGGACGGTGTCGGTGGGGCGTCGGCGGGCAATCCGCTCGGCGCGTCCTCGGGTCTCTGGGCTTTCGCCATGCGTCGTATTCTCACCCGATCGCGGCCCCGGTCAACGCTCTGCAAGGCTATGTAGGTCGCCCGTTCACCGACGGGAAGAGCCGCACCGAACGATATCCACGACGCCTGTGGATAACTTTGCGGGCAACTTCTCTCTCCGTGCCTCTTTGGCGCAGTTTTCTGGGATTTCTGCTGCTCTGCCTAAATTTCCGGCAGAAAATTAAACACTTGATTTATCTAAATTTTTTTCGAATCAACACCGAATCGTCACAACAGTTAGGGTAAAGCTTACCGTTAAGTTACTAAAATGTGACCGCCGGGCGGCGCCTGTGAGCAGTTTGCCGGACGAGGTGCAGACAAGGCCAATGTTGGCAAGTGTCGGCGCTCGCATGGAGGTTCGATGGCGCCAAAATCACGAGTTTGTGTTTGCCCCTGAACAAGACTAGTGGGCATCGCGGACTTACTCTGGAACGCCTGAGTATTTCCCTGTCGCCATCTCTACACGGAAACCTCCCATTACTTGCTTGGAAGGTCGGCGATCAGAGGCTGGCGGCTTGCCCGACTCCGGTGAGGCCCGTGAACTGGAACCAGATATAGGCGCCATAGCTGATCGCCAGAAAGGCGCCGGTGATTCGGTTGATCCGCCGGCCGTCGGCGACGAAGCCGACCAACAGCAAGGCCGCCGCCAGCATGATCCAGAGATCGAAGCGCAGAAACTCCGGTGGCACCGGGACCGGTCGCACGATCGCCGTCACCCCCATGATGCCGAGCAGGTTGAAGAGGTTGGAGCCGACGACGTTGCCGATGGTGACGTCGCCATGGCGGCGGATCGTGGCCACCAGCGAGGTCGCCAGCTCCGGCAACGAGGTTCCGATCGCCAACAGCGTGAGACCGATGACAGCCTCCGAGATGCCGGCGGCGATCGCCACCTCCAGCGCGCCCTCGACCAAGAGATGCGAGCCCCCCAACAAGCCCACGTGGCCGCCGCCGATGAATACCAGCGAAAGCCACGTGTCGTGCGGCCGGGCCGCGATTCCCTCGATCTCGTCCACCAAATCCTCGGCGGTGTGATCGTTGCTCGAGCGGGTCGACAGATAGGACCAGAAAAGAAAGGCCAACAGCAGCGCCACCATGATCGTGCCCTGCCAGGATTGGAACGAACCGAACCAAGCGGCTACGATGAAGGCACCGGTCGCCAGTAGCATCAAGACGGTGTCGCGACGGATCTCGCCGGTGCCGCAGGCGATCGGGAAGATCGCCGCGGGCAGGCCCAAGACCAGCAGAATGTTGGCGATGTTGCTGCCAACCACGTTGCCGATCGCCATCTCCGGCGCGCCACTGAGGGCGGCATTGACGCAGACCACGAGTTCCGGCGCCGAAGTGCCGAAGGCGACCACGGTGAGGCCGATCACCAGCGGCGAGACGCCGATGCATTGGGCCAGGGAGACCGCCCCCCGGACCAGGATGTCGCCGCTGACCAGGAGAAGAATCAGCCCGGCAGCTACCATCAAATACATCATCTATGGCAAACCCGCGGACTGTTGGAAGGCTCGTCGCCCCGTCGAGCATTTCGCCGGCGCCGGCATCGACGGGGATCGAGGCGGCGGGGCGCTGCCCGGATATATAGTGTCGCGATCGCCGTCTTTGAAGCGGGCGCGGCCCGGAAAGCCGCGCAAAAGCGAATGATGCTCAACCGGCCTCGGGATAGGCCTTGAGCTCGACGGTGTTGCCTTCGGGATCGGTGAGGTAGAGCGAGGGGCCATCGCCGGCGGCGCCGAAGCGGGTCATGCTGTCGCCGACCGCGACGCCGTGCGCCGTCAGATGCGCGCGAAGACTGGCCTCGTCGAAGTCGGCGACATGGATGCAGAAGTGATCCATGTTGTTGCCGTCCGGGCCTGGTGCCGGGCCGCCCCTCTGGCCGGCGCTGGCGGCGATATCGACCAGGTCGATCATCGAGTGTCCGGCCTGCAGGTGGTAGAGGCCGATATCGTCGCGCATTCGCGCCTCGGTGCAGCCGAGGACGTCGCGATAGAACCGCGTCATGGTGGCGACGTCGGTGACGCGGAGGACCACGTGGTCGAGGCCTAGCGGCCGGATCGGATTTTCCGTCTCGCTCATCTCGGCTCTCCCTCTCGATCAGCGCTTGCGGCGGAGCTGGCGGGTACCGGGCTGGCCGGCATTGGACCGGCCGCGGGGCGCCCGCGCCGCCTCCAGCATCTCGGGCGTCAGCACCGCCGGCGCGGTCTTCGGCGGGGTCGCCGTCTTGACCTTGTCCTTGGCCCGGCGTCGGTCGCGCTTGTTGGCGCCCTCGCCGGCGCGGCCGCCGGTGCTCCGCCTGGCTGGCGTCGGGGCCGGCGCGCCATCCTCGGCCAGGCCGCGGCCGTCGCCCAACTGGGCCAGCTCCATTTCCTCCAGCCGGCGGATCTCGTCGCGCAGCCGGGCTGCCTCCTCGAACTCGAGCTCGGCCGCGGCCGCCCGCATCCGCTTTTCCAGATCCACGATATAGGCGCGCAAATTGTGGCCGATCAGGTGCGCGGTCTCTTCGTCGCCGGTCTCGACCGTGACGTGGTCTTGCTCGTAGACCGATTCCAGAATGTCGGTGATGTTCTTGCGTATCGATTCGGGCGTGATTCCGTTGGCCTCGTTGTAGGCCCGCTGCTTGTTGCGGCGGCGCTCGGTCTCCGCCAAGGCTCGGGTCAGGCTGTTGGTCATCCGATCGGCGTAGAGTATCACCTTGCCGTCGACGTTGCGCGCCGCCCGGCCGATGGTCTGGACCAGCGAGGTCTCGGAACGCAGGTAGCCCTCCTTGTCGGCGTCCAGGATCGCCACTAGGGCGCATTCCGGGATGTCGAGGCCCTCGCGCAGCAGGTTGATGCCGACCAGGATGTCGAAGACGCCGAGGCGGAGATCGCGGATGATCTCGATCCGCTCCAGGGTTTCGATGTCGGAATGCATGTAACGGACCTTGAGGCCGGCCTCATGCATGTACTCGGTCAAATCCTCGGCCATCCGCTTGGTCAGCGTCGTGACCAGGGCGCGGTAGCCCTTGGCGATGGTCTGATGGCACTCGGCGATCAGGTCGTCGACCTGGTACTCGACCGGGCGAACCTCGCAGGGCGGGTCGATCAGTCCGGTGGGGCGAATCAGTTGCTCGATGAAGGCGCCGCCGGTCCGTTCCAGTTCCCAGGGCCCCGGCGTCGCCGAAACATAGACCGTCTGCGGTCGCATGGTATCCCACTCGGCGAACTTCAGGGGCCGGTTGTCGATACAGGACGGCAACCGGAAGCCGAACTCCGACAAGGTCCACTTGCGCCGATAGTCGCCCCGGAACATGCCGCCGACCTGCGGCACGGTGATATGGCTCTCGTCGACCATCAGCAACGCGTTCTCGGGCAGATACTCGATCAGCGTCGGCGGCGGATCGCCCGGGTTGCGGCCGGTCAGATAGCGCGAATAGTTCTCGATACCGGGGCAGGAGCCGGCCGCATCCATCATCTCCAGATCCAGCATGGTGCGTTGTTCCAGCCGCTCCGCCTCCAACAGCAAGCCCCGATCGCGAAGCCAGCCGAGCCGCTCGGTCAGCTCTTCCTTGATCCGTTTCGCGGCCTGCTGCAGCGTCGGCTTCGGCGTCACGTAGTGGCTGTTGGGGTAGACGCGGACCGCCGCCAGCTCGTCGGTGCGGTGCCCGGTGAGCGGGTCGAACTCGACGATCGCCTCGACCTCGTCGCCGAACAGCTCGATCCGCCAGGCCCGATCCTCCAGATGCGCCGGCCAGAGCTCGACCACGTCGCCCCGGACCCGGAAGGCGCCACGGCCGAAACCGGCGTCGTTGCGCCGGTATTGCAGCTCGACGAACTGACGCAGCAACTGCTGCCGCTCCAGCCGTTGGCCGCGCTTGATCGGCACCGTCATCCGGCTGTAGGTCTCGACCGAGCCGATACCGTAGATGCACGATACCGAGGCGACGATGATGACGTCGTCGCGCTCCAAGAGGGCCCGCGTGGCCGAATGGCGCATCCGGTCGATCTGCTGGTTGACCGAGGCTTCCTTCTCGACGTAGGTGTCAGTGCGGGGAACGTAGGCCTCGGGCTGGTAATAGTCGTAGTAGGAGACGAAATACTCGACCGCGTTCTCTGGAAAGAGGCTCTTCATCTCGCCGTATAACTGCGCCGCCAAGGTCTTGTTCGGGGCCAGAATCAGGCTCGGGCGCTGCTCCGACTGGATTACGTGGGCCATGGTGAAGGTCTTGCCCGAGCCGGTGACGCCCAACAGAACCTGGTCCTTGTCGCCCTGGCGAACGCCCCGGATCAGCTCCTCGATCGCCTGCGGTTGGTCGCCTCGGGGTTCGAACTCGGAAACCAGCCGGAAGCGCCGCCCGCCCTCGTCCTTCTCGGGCCGGTCCGGGCGCACCGGTACCCAGCTCGCCTGCTCGACCACCGCCAGGGCCGCATCGAACTCTCTCTGGGTCTCGCGTAGGGATGTCGTCGCCATGGTTCCCCCTATATAGGACCGTCGGTCCCGGAAAGGCAAAGGTGGCGAGCAGACAGCCTCATTCCGCCAGCCATTCGAGCCAAGTGCCGTGGGCGTCGGCCCGGGCCAGCAAGGTGTCGCCGCCGGCCTGGAAGTCGATCAATCGGAGCAGTGGCGCCGCCGCCGCCTCCCACTCCAGGGAGACGTGATGGAGAGGGCGTTCGGCGGCAAGCGTGTTCAGCGCGGCCTCGAAGCGCGCCTCGGCACAGTCATCGAACTGATTGCGGGTGAAGGCGTGATAGACGCAGACCGCTTCTCCAGCAGGCAAAGCCGCGACGATTTCGGGCAACAACGCCGTGCCATCGCCGGTGATCAGCTCCGGCGGGTTCTCCTCCAGCAGTTCGAGGGCCCGGTCGAGGCGTCGCAGGCGATCGGGCTGGTCGGGCCAGACCAGCGCCCGCAGCCAACGCCGATCGTCCGGTCGGCGGACCTCGATCGGATGGGCATCGATGCCGATTCGGCGACCGATTCCGAGCTCGCCATGTTCAAGATCTGGTCGCCGGCCACGCAGCTGGCATTCGAGCCGGAGGGGCGAGCCCCGATCGCCGGCGACGCCACCCGATCCATAGTCGTAGCCATAGCGATCCCAGTTGAGCAGCAGCCCGGCGCTGGCGCCGATTTCGACGAAATGGAGCGGCGCGGGCCCCACGCGGCGGCCGAGGTGCGCGAAAGCGGGCATCAGACAGGCGGCGCGGCCGACCTCGTTGGTATTGACCGCCCGGGCCCGCAACAGCACGGCTATCGGCTCCCGTCGCGCCAGGCAAAAGTTGCGAAAGGCGGGCCAGGCCGCCGCGGCTGGCGAGGGAGTTTCGGTCAGCGTCCCATAGAAGGCCGCGAGCGGGTCGGGAGCGGCTTTTGCCGCCTCTTCCAGCAGCAGGAAATACACCGCGGCGAACAGCAAGTTGGGGACTGGCTGGCCCGGTCGTGTCACCGCCGCCAGCCGAAGGATCTCGGAATCATCGCCGACGGCTATCGCCAAGGCTTCGTAGAGAGCCGAGACGCCCCGGCATTCTCGCGCGGCGAAGCGGCGAAATCGGGCGGCGAGATCATCCCGCGCCGGCGCCATGGCGACCTCTTTGCTTGACGGATACGGACGTTACCTCGTTATCATCGATGCCATCATGGACGAGCCGGTCAATTTCGACGCCTACGCGCCGCCCGAGATCGCCAAACGGGTCGAGACCGTCGGCGTCGCCAAGGCGTCGATGGCCTTCGTCCCGTTGTTGACGCTGTCAATTCTGGCCGGCGTCTTCATTTCGCTTGGCGCCGCCTTCTACACCGTCACGGTCGCCGGCGCCGGCCTCGATGGCGGGCTCGGCCGGGTGGCGGGCGGCCTCGCCTTCTCGCTCGGCCTGATATTGGTGGTGATCGGCGGTGCCGAGCTCTTTACCGGCAACAACCTGATCGTCATGGCCTGGGCCGACCGGCGGATCACGATGGCGGCCTTGCTGCGCAATTGGGGGATCGTCTTCGTCGGTAATTTCGCCGGCGCCCTGGGCACCGTGGCGTTAGTCGCCTTCTCCGGGGTTCTGGGGCTGGACGGCGGCCAGGTCGCCGAGACGGCGCGGGAGATCAGCCGGGGCAAGCTGGCGTTGACGCCCGAGACGGCCTTCTTTCGCGGTGTCCTCTGCAATGTCCTGGTTTGTCTCGCGATCTGGCTCAGCTATGCCTCGCATCGGGTTTCGGGAAAGATTCTCGCCATTCTCTTTCCGGTCACGGCTTTCGTCGCCCTCGGTTTCGAGCATTCGATA
>PVBE010930940.1_pt1 | contig 38100 bp, 30 predicted proteins | sample 1631181 | NCBI WGS metagenome assembly PVBE01 (sample SAMN08397723, study PRJNA350692) | Marine metagenome, whole genome shotgun sequencing project. | isolation source: water | place: Pacific Ocean | collected 2012-04
CTCCAGCACCCGACCCCTCTGGTCCTCGGGCAGGCGCGGGTCATGAATGATGAGCGGCACGCGCACGGACTCCTCGTAGATCAACCACTTTCCGGCGAAGCCGCGCTCGCCGAGGAAGTAGCCGTTGTCGCTGGTGAAGACGACGACCGTGTCCTGGGCGAGGCCCTGCTCGTCGAGCGCATCGAGGACGCGGCCCAGGGCGCGGTCGACCCCCGCGATCATGCGCCAGTAGTCGAGGGTGCGCTTCACCTGCTTCTCGCGCGTGTCGAAGCGCCAGCTCCAACGCTCGCGGTTGAGGGAGCCACGCAGGAAATCGGGCAGGGCCTCGAACACACCCGACTCCGAGAGCGGCGGCAGAGCGACCTCGGCATCCGCATGGAGTTCGGCCAGATCCCGCGGCGGGATGTACTGCAGCGGGTTCGGGTCTTCAGCGTGGGGCGCGTTGAAGCTCAGGGTCAGACAGAACGGACGGTCGCCATCCTGTTGTTCGATGAACCCGATCGCCTCGTCCGCAGCGCGGTCCGTGAGGTGGCGTGCGTCCTCCCCATCCCGCGCACGCAGGTAGGGCGGCGAGAGAGACCGGCGGGTGTCCAGATGCTCGGCCATCACACCCGGATCAAAGCGTACCCCCCACTTGCCGACGAATCCGGTGGAGTAGCCCGCCTCATGCAGGCGCGCGAAGTAGGTCTCGTCCGCCAGTTGCTCGCCCATGGCAGGCGTGCCGAAGGTGTAGCCATGGCTCCCCTCCCAACGCGAGGTCATCAGGCTGGCCCGGCTCGCGGCGCAGATCGACGTGGTGACAAACGAGTTGGCAAAACGCAGACCCTCGGCCGCCAGGCGATCCATGTTGGGGGTCTTGAGTACCGGATGCCCCTCACAGCTGAGCTGGTCGTAGCGTTGATCATCGGTCACGACCACCAGCAGGTTCGGACGACGGCCGGGATACCAGGCATCGAGCTCGGTGCGCAGGGCGTCACCAATGGCTGCGTCCTCGAGAGGGTGCTCCTCGAAGGGGTCCTCGACGACGTTGTAGAGCTCCTCCGGCTTGGAGGGATCGCTGTGCACCAGGAGCTTGTGGGAGTCCCGCAATACCCAGCGGGTGAGCAGGCTCCGGGACGGATCGCCCAGCTCGATCACATCGTGGGTGTAGGCCGCGCCGAACACCGGACCGTGGTCGGCTGCCGTGAGCAGGTCCACGCCCGGGAGGGCCTCGGGCACCGGCACACCACACGCCGCGAGGATCGTCGGCGCGAGGTCGATGGTGCTCACGGGCTGCGGCTGCTCGCCCGCATCGATATGCCCCGGCCAGCGCAACAGGATCGGCGTACGCACGCCTCCCTCGTAGGCCGTGCGCTTGGAGCGCGGCGCGTAGCCCGAGGTCTGTTCAAGCTGGATCCAGCCGTTGTCGACGGCGAAGACCACCAGGGTGTCCTCTTCCAGCCCGCGCTCCTCCAGGTGCGCGAGCAGCTCCCCGCAGGTCTCGTCGAACCACTCGCACATGGCGCGGTAGCGAGCGACCGAGTCCGTGACCCCATCGGCGCGGTACTTCTCCAGGAGGCGCTCGGGCGGGTTGTGGGGACGGTGCGGCAGGAAAGGGGCGTACCAGAGGAAGAAGGGGGTCTCCTGCTCCTGGCAGGCGTCCATGAACTCGAAGGCGGGCGCCAGCGTGTCGCGGCCGATGGTGAGGCCCACGTCCCCGTGACGGCCCCCGCGCGCCGTATCCCCGTGGGTCATGCCCTCCGTGAAGCCCCCCAGGGCGAAGTTTCCCTCCCACCACTTGCCGGTCTGCAGGCTCCTGTAGCCCGCCTCCCCCAGAAGACCCGGGAGGGTGTCGACGCTTGCGATGTACTCCAGCATGCGATCCCGGTCCTTGTCCCGCGGGCGCGGATCGTTGCCGGTTATCTGGTGCTGGTGCGGATAGAGGCCCGTGGCAAAGGTCGCCAGGCTCGCACGGCACAAGGCCGTCGGCACGTAGCCGCGCCGGAACATCAGCGACTCCTGGGCCAGCTCATCCAGATGCGGCGTCTGGATCTGCCCGTGCCCCATGAAGCCGAAGTCCGTCCAGGCCTGATCGTCCGAGATGATCAGGAGCACGTTGGGCTGCTCGACCCCGTTGGCGTGGACACCCACGGGCTGAAGTGACAAGAGGCAGGTGAGGAGGAGGCTCATGCGGGTAGAAACCGATAGGGCTTGGATCAGTTCTTGAAGTAGCGCTCGGCCTTCATCCACTTCGCGAGCAGGTTCGGCCACTGGCCCACGGGAAGATCCGGACGACGCATACCGTAGCCGTGACCGCCGCGGGCAAACACGTGCAACTCGAAGGGCACGCCCGCAGCCTCGAGGGCGGCAGCGTACAGGCGTGAGTTGCTGACCTTCACCCGGTCGTCGGCCGTGTGCACGAGGAAGGCGGGGGGGGTCTTGGGGGTCACGTGCAGCTCACTGGAGAAGCGGCGGACCAGCTCCTCGGCCGGGTCCGGGCCGAGGAGGTTCTGGCCCGACCCCCGGTGTGAGATCCCTGCCAGCATGGAGACCACCGGGTAGACCAGGATGGTGAAGGCCGGGGGCTTTTCGAGCAATTGGACCGAGGCCGAGGCCGCGAGGTGCCCTCCCGCCGAAAAACCCATGACCCCCACGCGCTGCGGGTCGACGCCCCATTTCTCCGCGTGAGTGCGAACCAACTCAAAGGCCTTGCGGCAGTCGGCCAGGGGAGCCTCATGCCCGTACACGTGCCCCTTCGGCCGGGGCATCCTGTACTTCAGGACGGCGCCGACGATGCCTTGCCCAGCGAACCAACGCGCGATGTCGTGGCCCTCCTTGTCAATCGCAAGCAGCCCATACCCCCCACCCGGACAGATGATGACAGCGCAGCCTGTGCGCTTACCGGGCTCGGGCAGGTGCACGGTGAGCGTGGGCACGTGCACGTTGGAGACGTGGGCGTCTCCGCCTTCGGGCCGGTCCTTCAAGATCTCGGGCGAGATCTGCGCCGGAGCCCCTGGCACCCCATCGGCCCACAACCCGAACTCGACCGTTGCGGGCCGCGGCTTGGAGGCCCCCGCGTCCTGAGTAGGAACCAGTGTCAGAGCCGCAGCAAGGAGGAGCGTCATGGACGCACTCTAGGCAATCCTCCGCCGATGCGCCCTGCTGAAAGTAGAGGATGGGTCGGTAGACCGATCGCCTCACATCTCCCGATCCGCAAAGTCCATGTAGGCCGTCCAATCCTCGGCCGTCACGTCGTGCTTGCCGGGGCGCAGCCGGTAGACAAGGGAGGCGGAGTCCAGGAAGCGGAAGACCGGGGCCGCGGCGCGCGCGGCGAGCTGCTCCCCGAGCGGATCAGCCCAGCGGTCCTCCTCGGCACTGCAGATCAGGACCGGTCGTGGGGCAATCAGGGCGATCAGCTGATGCTGGTCCACGGGCAGTCGGGACTCATGATTGTCGTAGCTCCGAAAGCGCTCGCAGAACCAATGCGGAAAGACACGGTTGATACGCGCCACCGTCTCCCCAAAGCAACGTCGGCTCAGCGCGGCCCCTCCGCAGCCTGAGTTGTTGGAGATCACCAGGGCAAAGCGCTCATCGGTGGCACCGGCCCAGAGCGCGGTCTTGCCGAGGCGCGAGTGCCCCAGGAGAGCCACCCGCTTGGCGTCCACGACCCCATCCTCTTCAAGGAAGTCGAGGGCACGTGACAGGCCCCACGCCCAGGCCCCGATGGATCCCCACTCGCCAGGCTCCCGGTCAGCGCCGGGCTTTGCGTCCAGAGCAGCGTGCACGCCATTGGAAAAGCCGTCATCAAAGTCCGGATCAATGTCTCCGTAGTAGGCCGTCGCCACGGCGTAGCCACGGGACAGGATCCGCTCCACAGGCCAGCGCGAGGCGAGCTTGCCCCGCGAGGCCTCGGTTGCGCGATTCCCCTCGATACCATGCCCGGCCCTGCTCCGGATCCACTGGGTGGAGAGGGTGATCTCCGGGTCGGGTTGGATGGAGTGATTGCCCATGAAGTTGAGGGCCAGAAATGCAGGCGCTGGCTCCTTCACGGCCGTGGGGCTGTAGATCAACAGACGGATGGGGCCGTCGGACTTTCCGGGAACGCTCAGATCAAACTCACGCCGCAGAGCCCGGCCCGAGAAGGCCAGGCACTCGTTGACCATCCTGGCACTGACCTCAAGCGACCGCTTGGGCGTGCGCCCATAGACATGCTCCTCAAACAGACCCAAGAGCTCCGGCCGTCGGTGCTTGTACCACTGCTCCGATGTCTCGACGGGCGTGCCGTCCTCCATGACCAGAGGATCGGGCAGCTCGTAGGCGGGCACCTTGGCCTCGTCATAGTTGACGGGCTCATCCTGGGCCCAGGTCAGGCTGGTGCCCACGGGGCACAGGGTCAGCAGGAGAAGATAACGCGGCAGGATCATGCTCAGATCCTACCGGACCTCGTGGACGTCCTCATTCACAACCCGTCCAGCAACGTCATGGTGGCGCATGACCAGCCTGGGCGCGTCATCGCGGTACTCGAGGCTCACCGAGAGAAACCCACCGGCCACACGCAGGAAGCGGTGCACGTCCGACCGGTTCTTCGCCGAGAATCCGCCCGCGTGCTTGTCCGTGGTGGGCCCGCATGAGTATTCACGCAAGCCGGTGTCAGGGTCCTCCGACACATACTGCCAGTGACGATCGCCACAGACGATGAAGGCACTCCCCTGCTCGGCCAGGAATGCCCGCAGCTCGTTGCCCTCGTGCTGGAAGGCCTTGTTTGCGTGGTTGTCGCGCTTGCTCGAGCGATCGGGACCGAGGATGGGCGTGGGCGAGACGAGAACGCGGAAGGTGGCATCCGATGCGGAGAAGGTGCGCCGGAACCAGGCCATCTGCTCGCCTCCCCAGATCGTCTTGTCCGGGCCATCGGTCAGGTTGTTGGGACTGCGGAACTCGCGCCCCTCCACGAACCACACCTCCAGGTCCCTGCCCCAGCGCACGCGCCGATAGGGCCGCGGGCCCGTGGGCACCTGCTCGCGGTACACGGCCAGGCCCTGCTCCCAGGTCAGCTCGCCATAGGACTGGCCCGGCCAGCAGTCGTTCTTGAGTACGTCGTGGTCGTCGCGCAGAAACCAGGCGGGAACCCGGGCGTGGAAGGCGCGCTGCAGGGGCAGGGCGTACATGCGATTCCACTTGTAGCGGGCGAGTGCCTGGGACCTCGCCAGGGGTCCGGGCTTGTCGTGGTAGACCACGTCGCCGGTGTGCACGAAAAAATCCGGGGCCAGCTCGCCCATGGAGGCGTAGATCAGATGACCACCGTCGGCGTCATCCCGACGGGTGAAGTCCTGTCCGGTGACCACGGTAAAGGTAGCCGGTAACACCTGCTGGATATCCGGAGCCGTGCGGAAGGAGACACGCAGCGAACACTGAACCTCCTGCGAACCGGGAGCTCGACCCTCCACAAGCATCTCGTAGACCGTCGCCGGGCGCAGCTGGTCGCGCAGGTCGAAGGCGTGGGTGAAGTCCGCCTGCGGGTCGACCGCCACCCAACCGCTGGAGCTGCGCAGCCCAACCCCACGCTCGGGCCACCACTGGACGCGCACCTCCCCGGCAACCCCCATCACACTGTCCTGCATGTCCCCGAGGGATTTCCCCACAGGAACTGCGTCGGCGCCGTCAGGCCAGGGACGGCCCTGGACGTTTCGTTCCGGTGATGCGGTGAGCCGCGTCCAGATGATCGCCGACCCGGACGTCACCTCCCCCACCTTCACGCCGTTGGCGAAGTACACGCCGCTCCCGGACTTCGGTTCCTGAGCAGGCGCAGCGGGGCCCAGACAGCAGAAGACCACCGAGAGCACGAGAGATAACCTCAGCATGGTGACCATGCTAGCGAATCCAACCGCTCAAGAGGTGCCTGCAGCAGACGGATGGAACGCAATGAGCCCCGCCAGCCCTAGGGGCCGACGGGGCTCGTGGATTACAGACCGTACGGAAACTAGAGGCTGTCCGCGTGGTCGGTCAGGTAGCTCCGGACACCCTCATCGCTGGGGGCCATGCCGGCCTTGCCGGTCGCCCAGCCCGCGGGGCAGACCTCACCGTGCTCCTTGAAGAACTGCACCCCGTCGATGGCGCGCAGGAGCTCGTCCATGTCGCGCCCCAGGGGCAGGTTGTTCACGAGCGCGTGCCAGCAGATCCCGTCGGGGTCGATCAGGAAGGTGCCGCGAGCGGAGAAGCCGGTCTCCTCGTGGAGCACGTTGTAGTCCGTGGTCATCTGCTTGCTGGTATCCGCCAGCAGGGGGTAGGCGACCGGACCGATCCCGCCGTCGTTGATCGCTGCCTCGCGCCAACGAGCGTGGGAATCCGCGTCATCCATGGAAACGCCCAGAACCTGGACGCCTCGCTTCTCGAACTCGCCGATACGGCGGTCGAAAGCGATGAGCTCGGAGGGTCACACGAAGGTGAAGTCCTGGGGATAGAAGAACAGGGCCACGTACTGGCCGGAGTAGTCGGACAGGCTCACGGTCTGGGTGGTGCCGTCCGGCATTACGGCCTCCGCGCTGAATGCGGGGGCAGCCTTGCCGATGAAGTTGCTCATGGAACGGGGATCTCGGAGATCAAAGGAGTAGTTGGAAGCGATGGAGAGCCGCCCACTCGAGCGGCCGAGGGAGGAGTATAGCGAGACCCGACCCTCCCGTGAACGGTAGATTGACGCATGTTCAGGCACGGCGGGAGTTCGGTCCCACCCTATGCGCCCCCGTTCCCAATCTTCGGAGCCGCGGTCCTGCGGAGGTCCCTCAAGGGGCACCGTGCCCGTGCTATTATTCAATCGCCGTGAAATTCCTCCACCGCATCCTCCTCCTAGGCCTGACGGCCCAACTTTCTGGTGCCCAGATTCCCCGGGGCCAGTCCTCACGGCTATTGCGGCGTCCCAACATCCTGATCCTCCTGGCCGACGACCTGGGAGTGGACATGGTCTCCTGCTACGCCGAGGGCAATTCTCCGCCGTGCACCCCGAACATCGACGAACTGGCTGCCCGGGGCCTGCTGTTCCGCAACGCCTGGACCAATCCCTGGTGCTCCCCCACCCGCAGCCAACTTCTCACCGGCCGCTATGGCTTCCGCACAGGCATAGGGGAGCCCGTCAACAACGGCAATCAGGGGCTCCTCCTCAGTGAATTCACCCTGCCAGAAATGCTCACGGGGTACTCCAGCTCAGTCAGCGGCAAGTGGCATCTGGCGGGCCAGGGTCAGGGCAAGAAGCACCCGGGTAAGTCCGGCTTCGGCTACCACGCCGGGTCCATGGGGAACATCACCGACTACTTCAACTGGCAGAAGGTGATCAACGGAAGCGAGTCCACCAGCACCACCTACGCCACCACCGATTGCGCGGACGAGGCCATCCAGGCCGCGCTGACCATGCCGGAGCCCTGGTTCCTGTACACCGCGTTTCAGGCCTCGCACGGCCCGCTGCACGTCCCCCCCAAGGGACTGTGCGCCTGTCCGGTACCGAGCAACTGCGACACAGTCACGAGCAATTCCTCCAAACCCCGGCTGACCAAGGCCATAACCGAGGCCATGGACACGGAGATCGGACGCCTGCTGCAGAGCATCCCCGCAGACACCCTGGTGATATTCATGGGCGACAACGGGACCAGCCCCGCGGCCACCCAGCCGCCCTTCGACAAGAGCCACGCCAAGAGCACCCTGTACGAGGGTGGTGTCAACGTCCCGCTGATCATCGCCGGCGCGGGGACGGTCCAAGGCGAGTGCCAGGCCCTCGTCTCCTCCGCCGATCTCTACGCCACCCTGGGCCAGCTGGCCATGGTGCCCTCCGCTGCGGAGGACTCCGTAAGTCTGGTGCCGTACCTTTCGGGCTCCCTCATCCCCCGGCGCACCAGTGTGTACGCCGAGCACTTCACCCCCAACGGACCCGGCCCCTGGACCACCCACACCCGGGCTGTAAGAGATGAGCGCTACAAGTTGATCCGTTCAACGGGAGTCGCGGACGAGTTCTACGATCTGCAGACCGACCCCTTTGAGCAGATCGATCTCTTCCCGAGCATCGGCCCCGGCTCACCTCTGTGGTCTCCCTACCACAGCCTGGTTGCCGAGCTCGTGAAGCTCGGTGTGGGCTAGCGCAGGCCGGCCCCGCGCAACAGATCGCCGGCAAGGCGTTTGCGAAGCGTCCACGCCCAGCGCCGAACGATCCGACGACAACTGCGGACTTGCTCACTGGGCAGGCTGGCATCGCGAACGGCATTTCGGTATCCGTCCCATAGATCCTTGTGGACCGTGGCCGGGCGAGTGGCATCGGGGTCAAACCACTTGAGAACCTGCTGGGGGGTGGGGTTCGCGGTGAGCGAGTTGTTGGCGTGCAGCCGACGATGGAACAGGTGCTCGGGAACCTGTTTGAAGTCTCCGCGGAGCGCCATCTCCACCAAGAGCACTTTGTCAGAAGCGTTGAAGGGCTGAATCAGTCGTGTGCTGGCCAGGGCCTCCCTGCGCATCAGTCCGAACACGGGATAGCACTTGGTCAGGATGGACACGCCCTCCACCAGGAGCATCTGCGCCAGCCGCCCATCGGGTGTTGGAGCACCCCAAGGAAACTCAGCATCGTACGGCAGCAGGGTCCCCTCCTCTTCGCGCAGGTGAGACACAGCCGTGTAGGCCACACAGACCTCGGGCCCCGAGGCATCCAGGGCTTCCACGCAGCGCTCAAGCCAGGTGGGCTCCAACATGTCGTCGTGTGCCATCCACTTGAAGTACTCTCCCCGGCACAGGCGAAAGACCTCATTGAAGTTGGCTGCTGCACCACTGTTGCGCTCTTGGCGCACGTAACGGATCCGGTCGTCCCGCCCTGCGAAGGCCTTGCAGATTTCGGCCGTGCCGTCATCGGAGGCGTTATCCGAGATCACCAACTCGAAGGCATCATGGGTCTGGGTGAGTACAGAGCACAGGCAGTCCTCCAGGAAGTTCTCACCATTGTAGACCGGAAGCCCGATCGAGACGTGCGGGATGCTCAGACTGCCCATGACTCTGGCTCCAACCCCATACGTCCCAGATCTGCACGGATCTCTTCAAGATAGATCGGGTTCATGACAATCACAGCGTCTGGCTGATACTCGACCAAGAACTCGGGAGAGACGATCTCATGCCCACTGCCCGCCAGGAACTTGCCGTGCTTGTGGGGATTGATATCCACCACGTACTGCAATTGGTCCGTCACACCGAGGGTGGTCAGGTAGGACACGGCCTTGGATCCCGACCCCCAGAGCACGACCTTCTTGCCGGCCTGCACCCACTCGTCCAGCTGGTCTGAGAGGCCCTTCAGCTTGGCTTCGATCCCCACGCGGAAGGCCTCGACGTCTGTACGGATCTGGTCCAGGTCCTGCTCGGCTTCAAAGCGCTTGCCCTCTTCGGGATCGCCGGGGCGTGCCTCGATCATCAGGTACTGGTCGTCGTAGCCGGTGTAGAGGTCGAGGATCTCGAACCCACAACGGCGGAAGAGACGCGCAAGTGATCCCAGAGTGAAGTAGGTGCAGTGCTCGTGATAGATATCCCAGAACGCCATCTCGCGTAGAACGCGTTCTCCACCGGGCAACTCAAAGAAGACCACGGTATGCGTGGCCTCATCGAGGGTGTCGCGGACCATCTGAACAAACTCACGGACGGGCTGGATGTGCTCCAGAGTGTGGCGGCAGGCCACGTAGTCGGCTTTCAGATGCTTGTAGGCCGGGGAGTACAGGTCCTGAATGAACTCGATCCTGTTGGCGGCCTCGCTCTCGTTACGCTCGGGCCGATAGCCCGGGTCGATCCCGACACCGGGTCCACCGCTGATCTCGCACAACTCGGAGATGAACTCTCCCTTCCCACAGCCGATCTCCAACGCCGACTTGCCCTGCAGTCCGTGCTTGGCCACCTGCTCCTGACACAGGCGGGTCTGGAAGGCCCGGAACGTGGACGAGAAGGCCTGGGTCTCCTCATAGTCGGTGCTGTAGTGGATCAGGTCCGCGCTGAAAGCGGAGTTCTGCAAGAAGCCACAGTCCTCGCAGAACTGAACCCGAAGGTCCCCGCGCGGAAAGTCGAGGGCCTGCTGGCGACTGGCAACCATCATGCAGCTGTGAACAGGAACCCGATCCACGCGAAAGACGTCGCTCAGCGCCTCAGACCCACAGGCTTGGCAGTCCATCTTCACTCCTACAGCACCCGGGGTTCGGGAACAGGCACGATGAACTGACCACCGTTCTCGGCGTACGCAGCTTGTTGCTCAACGATCTCGTCCTTGAAGTTCCAAGGCAGGATCAGCAGGTAGTCGGGCTGCTCTTCCAAGATACGTGATGGGTCAACGACCGGCACGTGAACCCCCGGCATGAAGCGGCCCTGCTTGTGCACGTTACGATCAGCCACAAAGGCAAGAGTCTCCGAGCCAATACCACAGTAGTTGAGCATGATCGTGCCTTTGGCCGCGGCTCCATAGCCGGCAATCGTCTTGCCCTGGGACGACAGGTCCGCAATCAGGTCCCTCAAACCGGTGCGCACCGAGGCCACACGGTCAGAGAAGCCGCGGTAGTACTCGGGTGAGGTGAGCCCGGCCTCTGCTTCGGCCGCCAGATACTGCTCCACCGAGGCATCCGGCTGACGCGGGCTGAGTGCGTCAACTCGCGAGGCGAACACCCGCAGAGAGCCGCCATGGATGGGGAGTGGGTCGACGTGGTGCAGCACCAGCCCATTGGCCGCGAAGAGCGCCTGGATGGCGGTCACGGAGAAGTAGCACAGATGCTCGTGGTAGATCGTGTCGAACTCACCGTGGTCGATCAGATCCCGAACGTAGGGGAACTCCATGATGGCGACACCTTCATCCTGGAGGAGCGTTGTGATGCCCTGCACGAAGCCGGCTGTATCCGCCACATGGGCCAGCACGTTGTTTCCGTGGATGACGTGCGCGCGGCGCCCCTGGTTCGCGAGCTGGCGCGCCATCTCAAGACCAAAGAAGGCGTTCAGGCTCTCCACACCCTTCTCTCGTGCGGCCTCCACAGGCCCGGGTGCAGGGTCGATCCCGAGGACCGGAACTCCCGCCTGTTTGTAGTACTGCAGCAGGTAGCCGTCGTTGCTGGCCACCTCCACCACCAAACTGTCGGCCCCCAAGGAGGTGCCCCAATCCGGATGCGCGAGAACAGCCTCCACGTTGGCCCGCGAGTGCTCGAGTAGGGCATCTGAGAACGAGGAGTAGTAGGGGTAGTCCTCGGCAAATAGCTCTTCGGGAGGAACCGTCTCCAGAATCTGCACCAAGGAGCATTCGCAGCAGAAGGCCACGTCGAGGGGATAGCGCCCCTCCTCCTCGCTCAGGTTGCCCTCATCGCGGAATCCGTCCGAGAGAGGCAGATCACCGAGAGAGAGGAAGACGTCCAGGTCGGCGGACTCGCACGATCGGCAGGTGCTGCGTGTAACCATGACTAGGAACTCACCGCAGGGTCGGCCAGTGTTTCGTGAGCGCCCGTTTTCCAGCGCAGGTTTCCGTCCAGACGGCCACCTGCTTGCAGGCCCTGCACGTGCTTGATGCGCATGTAGCGCGAACTCTCCAGCTCGTCCACGGTCAATCCGTGAGACTTGTACGCTGCGTAGAGCTCCTCTACACCCTTGCGCACTGTCCAGCAGGGCTCGTAACCGGGAAGCTCGTCCTCGATCTTGCGGCAGTCGACCCTGTAGCAGCGCTTGTCCGGTCCGGCACCCTCGGCATAGGTCACGACACTATCCGGCACGACCGAACGCACGATCTCTGCCACTTCGCTCATGCGGAAGTTCTCCGCCGTCCGACCCACGTTGAAAGCCATATTGTGAATCAGCTCGCGCGGGGCATCCAAGGCGGCGATGAAAGCCAAGGAGATATCGCGGATGTGAACCAGCGGGCGCCAGGGAGTGCCGTCACTCTTGAGGAACACCTCCCCCTTGGTCACGGCGTATCCGGTCAGGTTGTTGACCACCAGATCCCCACGTAGACGCGCGGAGAGGCCGTAGGCCGTGGCGTTGCGCAAGAAGACGGGAGAGAAGGTGTCGCTCGCCATGGGTGCCACATCGCGCTCCACGAGCACCTTCGACTCCCCGTAGGGCGTGACGGGCTTGAATTCGGCGCTCTCGTCGATCAGGTCATCTCCGTGGGCCCCGTACAGGCTGCAGGAGGAGGACTGAAGGAAACGCTGAACACCGGCCGTGCGGGCGGCCTCGGCGACGCGCACGCTGGCCCGGTGGTTGATGTCGTAGGTGCAGTCGGAATTCAGATCCCCCAAGGGATCATTGGAGATCCCTGCCAGGTGAATAACAGCATCGATGCCCTGCATGTGCTCGGGGCTGATGTCTCGCACGTCTGCGCGAATGGTCTCACACTCGAAGGGCAGGTCATTGAATTCACAACCCACGAACAGGCCGCTATCCAGGCCGACGACCTCATGGCCGCGCTCTTGGAGCATGGGGACCAGAACACAGCCGATATAGCCGTCGTGGCCGGTGACGAGAACTCTCATCTTGGATTCCTTATTCATTCGATTTGCGGTTCAGAAAACAGGCGAGCTGCGGTGCGGGTTCCAGTGTGTTTTTCGGACCTCAATCAGGCCTGCCAGGGTGCGTCCCCTGTGGCCCAGAGTTCCTCAAGTCGTTTCTTGTGGCGTAAGGTGTCCATGCACTGCCAGAAACCGTGGTGTCGGTAGGCCATCAACTGTCCATCGGCGGCCATGCGCTCCATGGGAGACTGCTCCCACATGACTGAGTCGTCATCCACGTAATCGGCAACACCTGGTTCGCATACGAAGAAAGCGCCATTGATCCATCCCTCGCCCAATTGAGGCTTCTCCGAGAAGCTCACAACCCTGTCGCCGTCCATTTCGATCAGGCCAAAACGGGCAGGCGGACGGACCGCCGTCACTGTCGCAAGCTTCCCGTGAGATCGGTGGAAGTCGAGAAGGGCATCCAGATCGACATTACTGACACCGTCGCCCCAGGTCAGCATGAACGTCTCGTCCCCCATGTACGGCACCAGTTGGCGAATGCGGCCCCCTGTTCCAGATTCCTGGCCCGTGTCGATGAGCTCGACCGTCCAATCCTCTTCCGCACCACGCGTCTCTGAAATCACCTCGCCCTGGCCGAGGTGGACCTTCAGGTTGCTGCTGAGCGAACAGTAATCGAGCATATAACGCTTGATGTACTCGCCCTTGTACCCGAGAGCGATCACGAATTCGGTGTGTCCGAATGCCGCGTAGCGCTGCATGATGTGCCACAGAATGGGGCGTCCCCCCACCTCCACCATCGGCTTGGGCTTGAGGACCGTCTCCTCAGACAGGCGCGACCCTACCCCCCCCGCGAGAATGCCCACCTTCATCGCGAACCCCCTTGGGGATCCGGGACGGGCAAGCCCTGCGAGCGGCAAGGTCTCTGAGCGGGAGCGGACGGTCTGGAGTCTCGAACTGCAAGAGTCATGGGAAAGCGACTGGGGTTCGTTGTTGCGATGGACGCAACCCTACCCCGTCCTCTAGTTTCTGTCCAGACATCACGACATCCGAGCGGATGGATACGAATGCGCTTTATAGTGCCCGATTGGGTGCCCGTGAGGAGTCAGGGGTGACTCTCAGCCCAAGGTCTACGAATGCCCAATTTACCCGGCTGGGGACTAGTTCTCTCCCGCCCCCTCCCCTTGCTCCGTGTCGGGCTCCTCAGCCGCTTCCTCTACCGGCTCCTGGAGAGTTTTCACGTTCAATTGCCACACGCCGCGCCCGTGGGTGGCGGCCAGCAGGACTCCGTCCCGTGGATGAACCACCAGATCGTGCACGAAGGTGTTGGGCAGACCTCCGCCCAGCACGTCCCAGGTACTACCGTCGTCCGAACTTACGTAAACCCCCAGGTCGGTGCCCGCGTAGAGCAGGCCGGCGACCTTGGGATCCTCGTGGACCACGTTGATCGGTCCGCAGGGGATTCCCGCACCGATACTCACCCAGGTCCGGCCCTGGTCGGGAGAACGCCACAGGTAGGTCGCAAAGTCATCCCAGCGTTTGCCGTTCTGAGCCGCGTAGACCACACCCTCCTGGTGCGCCGAGGCAACCACCCGCGAGATCCAGCGCTCCGGCGCCATGCCCGCCGTGCGCTCTTCCCAATGGGCGCCCGAATCATGGGTCACGTGCAGGTGACCGTTATCGGTGCCCACGTAGATCTCCCCGAAGGTGAACGGGGACTCGGAAATGGCCGTGATGGTCTGGAAGGGAATGTCCCCCAGCTGATCCGGATCGTTGCCTGTCAGGTCCGGGCTGATGGGTTCAAAGTCATCGCCCATGTGCATGGAGCGATAGAGCCGGTTCATCCCGTGGTACACGACCCGGGGGTTGTGCGGAGAGAGGAGGAAGGGCGCGAGCCACTGACCGCGCAGCTCCGGCTCGCCCTCACCCGCCTTGGGTTGAAGGCCGAAGCGCTCTCCACTCTCCAGGTTCGTGCGCTGGATACTCCCATAGAATCCTTCCGAGTACAGGATGTTTGAGTCGGTCGGGTCCACTGCGTGGAAGCTCGCCTCGCCGCCCGAAGCCGAGCCCCACTCTGTTCCTGAACCTCCGCCCCCACGCCAACGACGGCGCTGGCCGGACGAGGCCGTACCGACCCGACTGCCGTGATCCTGGATGGAGCCGTACATGTGGAAGGGCTCGGCCATGTCCACGGCCAGGTTGTAGAACTGCACCGCGGGCAGGGTGTTGGTGGACGTGCGCCAGTTCTTGCCGCCGTCGTAGGAGATGGCCAACCCCCCGTCGTTGCCATTCACCAGATAGTCGGTGTTGGCTGGGTCGATCCACAGGGCGTGGTGGTCGCCGTGCATGCCACGCAAGGAGCGGAAGGTCTTGCCGCCGTCCTCGGAGACGTTCAGCCCAAGGCCCATCACATAGACCTTGTCCGCGTCCACGGGGTCCGCGCGTACTTGACCAAAGACCCAACCGTAGGTGGCGGAGAGGCCGCGCATATAACGATTCTCCTCGCTGGCCCGTTGCCAGGTGTTGCCGTGATCCAAGGAGCGGTAGATCGTGGCGCCCTTGATCTCCCGTTGCTTCTCGCGACCGTAGGAGTCCGTTCCGCTGGATTCCTCCTCGCCTCCCTCGTCCTCCTCGCCGCGCTCCTCATCCTCCTCCAGCTCCACCAGTTCGTAGTTGTCCACGAAGGCGTAGAGACTGCCAGCCAGAGAGGGCGTGGTCGCAAGACCGATACGTCCGCGGTGCTCAGGCAGGGGCAACCCCTCATTGATGGATTCCCAGGAATCGCCTCCATCTTCGCTGCGCCAGATTCCACTGCCCTTGGTGGTGGGATAGGTGCGGGGGTCATTCCAGCGATCGCGCATGCGCTCCCATGTAGCGGCGTAGATGCGACTCGGATCCTGGGGATCAAGGGCCAGATCAATGGCACCGGTGCTCGCGTCGACGAAAAGTACGAGCTCCCAGGTCTCTCCCCCATCGCGCGTGCGATACACCCCGCGCTCCGGGTTATCCGTCCACTCGTGCCCGCTCGCCGCGACGTACACGGTGTTGGGGTCGGTCGGATGGACGCATACGCGCGCGATTGTATGTGTGTTCTCCAGACCCTTGTGGGTGAAGGTCGTTCCACCATCCTCGGACAGGTAGATGCCCGTGCCCGCCATCGAACTGCGGAAGATGTTGGCCTCGCCCGTCCCCATCCAGAGACGTTCGGAGTCTGCCGGATCCACGGCCAGGGCACCGATGGAGCCGGTGGGCCCATCCTCAAACAGCGGTTCGAAGGTCGTACCTTCGTTGCGGCTACGCCACAGGCCGCCGGTGGCCGTGGCCACGTAGAGGGTGTAGTGCTCACCGCGGGGAGTGGGAATGGCCATATCCACCACACGGCCACTGACATTGCTGGGTCCGACGAAGCGCCAGGTGCGTTCGCCGTGGGGCGTGTCCGCACGCATGGACTCATGAACCTCGTAGGCCTCCAAGCGGCCGCTGGCATCAACAGGTCCGTCCTGAGTGGTCCGGTTCGGGAGCGAGACACAACCCGTCAGGGTCAACGTGCAAGCGAAGGTAGTGAGCATGGGATGGGGCCAAGCGGTCGGAAGGGGTAGGAGCGGGAACATGTCAGCACGAGCATACAGGGAAGTGGCCATCACGGTGCCGTCTGCAGACACAGATGGCGATCCACCAAACATCGGGGTAGTTTGGACGGGTGATGACATTTGACCGACAAGGTACCTTTCAGCATATGATGCGGCAGATCTCAAGGGTGAAACGGCACGGACTGCGGGGCCCCGCCCTACTGGCACCGGGAGCGGCAACCCTGGCTCTGCTCCTGGCGACAGGTGCCCATGCTCAGGGCCCCCTGTTGACCGAGTTTCAGGCCTCCAACGCGAATACGCTTCTCGATACAGATGGGGACTCCTCCGACTGGATCGAGGTCCACAATCCCTCAGCCACCAGCCTGGACCTCTCGGACTGGTACCTCAGCGACGACACAGGCGACCTGACGCGCTGGCAGATCCCGAGTACGACCCTGCTCCCCGCGGGCGCCTACCTGATCGTGTTCGCATCCGGCAAGGACCGGGCCGTCCCGGGCGCCGAGTACCACACCAACTTCAAGCTCAAGTCCGAGGGGGAGTTCCTGGCGTTGATCCGGCCCGATGGGACCACGGTAGAGCAGGCCTTCTCGCCGAGCTTCCCCCAACAGTACGCGGATGTCTCCTACGGACTGTCCTTCGATCCAGGCCCCACCAGCAACGAGACGTACTTCACCGCTCCCACACCTGGCAGCGCCAACGGCCCGGGGGGGCCGGTCATCATCAATCCGGGCTTCGCTCCCGACGATCCCGGACCGGGAGAAGACGTGCGCGTCTGGGTCAGTGTGCCCAGCGACCTGGGGGGCGGCGCGGTGACCCTGACGTGGTGTCTGGACTTCAACGGGGAGTCGTTCCTGCCCCTGCTGGACGATGGCCAAGGCGCGGATCTGGCGGCGGGTGATGGGATCTATAGCGCCTCGGTTCCAGGCCAGACCTTTGTCCCGGGACAGATGGTGCGCTGGCGCATGGAGGCCATCGAGGGAAGCACCCTGCGCTCGGCCAGCCTGCCCCCCTTCGTGGATCCCACGGGGTCCGCTGAGTACTTCGGGACGGCGGTTCGCGACGATGCGGTTTCCACAGCCCTGCCGCGCTGGCAGTACTGGCTGCAGAATCCCGGCAAGGGCGAGACAAGCGCTGGCACGCGCGCCTCGGTTTACTACAACGGAGAATTCTACGACAACGTGTCCGTGCGCATGCGCGGCGGCTCGTCGGCCTGGTACCCGAAGAAGAGCTACAAGTTCGACTTCAACAAGGATCAGCGTCTGCTCTTCCCGAGCGGCATCCGGCACGACGAGGCCAATATCAACACAACGTGGGCGGATAAGGCCTTCGTACGGCAGACGCTCTCCTACGAGCTGTACACCCTGGCGGGCTGTGTCTCCTCTGGATCCTATCCCGTCCGTCTCGAGCAGAATGGGGCCTTCAGGAGCGTGGCGATCTTCGTGGAAGAACCGGGCGAGGAGTCCTTCCTGGAGGAGCATGGCCTCGACCCGGAAGGCGCGCTGTACAAGATGTACAACGTGCTGAACTCCTGGCAAAGCGGCGTCGAGAAGAAGACGCGTCTGCAAGAAGGCCACAAGGACTTGAAGCAGTTGGTACAGGCTCTGGCTCAGGCCTCGCCACAGGAATTGGAGATACTGCTGTTCGATGCCATCGACCTGGATCAGTGCTTCAACTACCTGGCCGTGACGAGCCTGATCCATGACAACGACCACATTGCCAAGAACTACTTCCTCTACCGTGATTCGGACGGTGACAAGGAATGGCAGTTCGTCCCCTGGGACAAGGACCTGACCTGGGGGCGCAACTACACGATCGCGGGCGGGGTTCTCAACGACACCCTCTGGGCCATGAAGGATCCCTTCAGCCACCCCCTCTTCGGGGACCAGGCGCACCCCAAGAACGATGGCCCCCACAACATCCTGATCGATCGCATCTACTCCAACCCGCGTACGCGCCAGATGTACTTGTGCCGCCTGCGCACCCTGATGGACCGCTTCCTGGAGGTCCAATCCATCCAGCCGCACTTCCTGGAGTCGTGGATCGACGATCTGGTGGTCGCGATGCAACCGGACGTCACCCTGGATCAGGCCCTGTGGGGAATCCCCACCTGGGGAACCGGCTACTCGTTTATCGAGGATGTCGACCGTCTCAAGCACAAGTACCTGCGAAAGCGGCGCCAGCACCTGTACCTGAACCACGGCCCGGCGGGCAGCGGAGTCATTCCCCCCGCCAATCCGTCGCCGCCCATAATCATCCGCTTCATCCAGGGGGATCCCGCCTCCGGCAAGATGGGCGAGGAGTACGTCATCCTGTCCAACCCCTCCCCGCTGGCCGCGGACATCTCCGGCTACAGCATGGGCGGCGCGATCCGCTTCGCCCTACCCGAGGGAACCGTGATCGCCGCAGGTGACAACCTGTATCTGAGCCCCAACGTCAAGCTCTTCAGGAAGCGGACCACGAGCCCGACCGGGGGCGAAGGCCTCCACGTCACGGGGCCGTACATCCAGCACATCGAGAGCGGCGAGTGGGTACGCCTGTTCGACCGGCGGGGTGCACTGGTCAGCGAGTTGCAGTACTAGGCGAGCGAGCGAATAGCCTAGCGCTCCGTTGGAACGCGCCCAGGCGGTCGACGCTGGGGGCCCGGTTGCCCCGTCAGGCGATCCCCCAGTTCCGCGCGCATGGCGAACACGTCAACGAGCAGCTCCTCTACCTTCCGCGGGTGGGTCTTGGCCAGATCGTTGGACTCGCCCACATCCGCCTCCAGGTCATACAGCTCAAGTCCCGTCTTCCAGCTGTAGTCGTACTTGCCCGTCTGACCATCGGCGCCCACAGCGCGTTGCCCCATGGAGCGATAGCTGTGGGGCAGGTGCAGCTTCCAGCGCCCGCGGCGCATGGCCTGCAGCTCATTGTTGCCGTAGTAGAAGAAGAGTGGACGCTCTGGCAGGACACTATCCCCGCGCAGGGTGCTCCACACGTCGACCCCGTCGACGGGCTCCTCTCCAAGCGCCTGCCCCAGGCGCCCGGCCCAGGTGGGCAGGACATCGATGGTCATGAGCGGCGTCTCACACACGCGGCCGGCAGGGAGCTGGCCGGGCCAGCGCCAGATACATGGCACGCGCACTCCCCCTTCAAACGAGGTGCCCTTGCCCTCGCGCAAGGGGCCGGTGGAGCCCGCGTGGTTTCCGTAGGACAACCAGGGACCGTTGTCGGAGGCGTACACCACCAGGGTGCGCTTCGTATTGCCCGTGCGTTCGAGCGCTTCGACGACGGCCCCGACCGAGGCGTCGATCTCCTGGATCACGTCTCCATACAAGCCCTGTTCACTCTTGCCACGGTGCGCCTCGGACGCATGGAGGGGAACGTGGGGCATCGGGTGCGCCAGGTAGAGGAAGAACGGCTCGTCCGCATGGCGCTCGATGAAATCCACCGCCCGCGATGTGAAGTCCCCGGTGAAGCGATTCTGGTCGGTGTTGAACCCCACCACCTCACCCCCCTCCAGGGTCGGCAGGTCGCCCCAGGCCTTGGGGTTCACCGGGTGGAAGGGCCACATGTCGTTGGAGTAGGGGATGCCATAGAACTCGTCAAAGCCGTGGCGCATGGGTAGGAACTGTGGGTGATGGCCCAGGTGCCACTTGCCGAAGATCGCCGTGGCATGCCCAGCCTGCTTATTCAGTTCGGCCAGGGTCAGCTCGGCGTCGGCGATTCCGACCTCCGAGGAAGGACCCAGGGCTCCGGATATCCCCACCCGATTGGAATAGCATCCGGTCAGCAGGGCCGCCCTGGAGGCGGAGCACACCGCCTGGGCCACGTAGAAGTTCGAACAGCGCACGCCCTGCGCCGCTAGGGCATCCAGGTGAGGGGTCTCGAAGCCCCTGGCCCCCTGGCAGCCCAGGTCGCCCCAGCCCTGGTCGTCGGTGAAGATCACCACCAGGTTGGGGGGCCGCTCGGAGTCCTGCGCACCACTTGCCAGCCCCGCCAGTGCGGCCAGGACAGCGGCTGCGAGTGGGGCCCTACGCATACTCCGCACGGGCCACGCCCATGTGGTAGTTGGTATGTCCCGCCAGGAACCAGGCAATCCCTCGCGGGGTGTAGGGAGCACCATCGACCGTCCCCGTGCGCAACCAATCAGGAGTGTCCAGGCAACCGAACATCTGCACGTTCGCGGCCCGCAATGGTTCGAACTCATTGCACAGATCCGCCAGGGTGCGGTCATCATATTCGGACGCATCGACCCAACCCTGCGCGTTGAGGCCAGGCATGTCGCACTCGTGGCCACGACCAAAATGCAGAGCGGCAGCCACCATCACGCGTTCTGTATCCAGCATGTGACCCACGAGCTCCCGCAAGCTCCAACGGTCATCAGCCGGCCTTGCCCACCCCAGGTCCTCGCTCAGAGACCGCAGGTACGCTGCGGTTTCAGTGCCCTGCTCATGAAGGGTGCGCAGGATGTCACCCGCAGGTACGAGGTCGATGAATCTCTGAATCGGCTCGGGATACTCACCGGCTTGGGGAGGAACTGCGGTCATGGGTTAGGTCAGCGATCGGGGCTTGAAGAAGGATTGGGGGCGCGTCGATTGTAGGGCATGGGATACCCCCGCCCTCAAGGTTGCTTGGGATTCAAGAGCGCAAACAGAGGACTCGTCTCAGTCACGGACCGAATTCGCAGTACGGGGAAGAAGTGTGGCTCTCCCTCCGTGCTCTCGCCCAGGCCATCGTCCAGGAAGTTCCAGGTAGTCAGCCCGTCTTCGCTCTCGGGCTCGAGCAGTTGGGCCGCCACACGCACGCGCGACTGATGCGCGCTCACCACGACGCTGCCCGCGGGAAGTACCCCCTCCCGTGTCTGCCAGCCCCCGCGCACGCTGGTCTCGTGATGCCCCTGAAAGAGACGCTTGGCCCGCCGAACCTCCTGGATTTCAAATGCCTCAAAGGTCAGGGAGACATCCTCCTTCAGCGTGACCACCTGCAGCCCGTGCCAGGCAAGGCGCTTGAGAACCTCTGGCTGTGGCTCGGGCAAGGCCCACGCCGCGGGCAGAGACACCTGGCGCTTGGACTCAAAAGACACACGCACCTGCATGGTCTCGGTACTCCACTCATCCCCGACGACCCGCCGCGTGCCCAGTCCGGGGAGCTCCACCGAGCTGAGGTTGCCGCGCATCACCTCCAGAGCGCGGCCTGCTGCGAGGCCGGTATCCACGCCAAAGCTCAGGTCTCCGCCCAGAGCGCGCGCATCGGCCGCCTCACAAGCGGCGCGCAGCTCCCCAGCGTGCTCAGCAGCGTAGGTCAGGATCTCAAGCACGAAGTCGTGGGTCACGTCGACGCGCTCACGGAAGGGAAGGTAGCTGTAGGCCTCCGATAGGATCGAGAACCGATTACGCAGCCCCACGTAGTTGGTCCCGAAGCGCGGGCGATGATCGTAGGTCGTCCACTGCACCTGCTCGCGCCCACTGAAGTTGCCGTAGTCAAAGATCCTCCAGCCAGCACGCCGCGCCATGGCCGCGCGCACACCCGGGAGGAACTTGTCCCGGGCCATGCGATCCAGGTCCGGATCCACGTTGGTGGAGAGCGAAGGGGCGTAGGTCAGGTGGTAGGCGTGGTCCGACCCGTTGGTGGTATGCAGGTCCACGTAGAGGTGTGGATCAAGCCTGTTCATGAGACCAAGCAAGGCCTGACACTCGGGGGACTCGGCCTTGATGAAGTCCCGATTCAAGTCCAGGCCCTGTCCGTTGGCGCGCTCCCCCACCCCCCCATCCGGACCGTTCTGGCTGACGCGGTTGGTGCGGGCGATGGCGTCATTGCCATCGGCGTTGTAGACGGGCACGAAGAAGAGCGCCACCTTCTCAAGCAGTGGACCGTGCTGGCCGGTGACCACCTCGCGCATGATCTGCTGCAGAGCCTCCTTACCCTCGACCTCGCCCCCGTGGATGTTCCCGGTAATCAGAACGCGCAGACGATCCCCACAGGCCTCCGCGTCGGCACTCATGGGCAGGGGACTCCCCAGTCGAACGAGCAACAGCTCGCGCCCCTCCTTCGATGCGCCGATTGTCTCCACGGCCATATGGGCGCCGCCGTACAGGCCCTCCAACCGTTCCAGGAACGATGAGACGTCCGAGTGGGTGCTGGTGCTCACCCATCCCGAGGTTTCAGCCGTGGTACGGGGCAAGGTGTCCTGGGGAAGACTATGTGCAGATGAGACGACCATGGACGAGGTACAAGCCAGGGAGAACCAGAGAGGGAACGTGCGCATGCCCATGAATCTAGCAGTCCCTGGCTGGTTTGGAATGGCCGAGTCGTGCCGTGTGCCCTACTCTCAACGCCATGCTGATTCCCACCTTGCTCGCACCCCTGTCCCTCGCCCTCCCAGCGCCTCACGATCCGCACGATCCGCTCACGACCCACCACAGCCACCCGCTCCCCGGCAGCCCCCTGCCCGCCACCCCACGCCGGCCCTGGTCCGGCCCCGAACCCCGTGAGACCTTCGCCTTCGAGTGGGTCGAGGACTGGCTGCAGCTGCCCGAGGGCATGAACCTGGGCAACACCCATGGCGGGATGCTGGTCACCCGGGAGGGGAACGTCCTGTTCAATACCGACACTGAAAACGCGGTGGTGGTGGTGCGCCCGGACGGAACCCTGCTCGAAACCTGGGGCAAGGAGTTGGCCGGTGGCCTGCATGGAATGTGCCTGCGGGAGGAAGGAGGCGAGGAGTTCCTGTACCTGTGTCACCTCACGCGTCACGAAGTGATCAAGACGACGCTGAAGGGTGAGATACTCTGGACCCTGGGCTATCCCGAGGAATCGGGCCACTACAAGAACGCCAATGAGTACCGACCCACGGGGGTGGCCGTCAGCTCGGATGGCAGCCTGTACGTCGCCGATGGTTACGGCAAGTCCTGGGTGCACCAGTACGATGCCGACCGCAAGTACGTGCGCTCATTCGGCGGACTGGGCAATGCCGATGGACAGTTCCGTACGTGCCACGGGATCTGGCTGGACACCCGCGGGGAGCAGGAACGTCTGATCGTTGCAGACCGGGAAAACCACCGTTTGCAGTTCTTTGACCTGCAGGGCCAGCACCAGGAAACGGTGCAGCACGGCTTGCGCCGCCCCTGCGGGGTCGCGGAGTGGAACGGCGTCCTGGCCGTACCCGATCTGGCCGGCCGGATCACACTGATCGACGCCCAGCAACGCCTGATCGCACACCTGTGCGACAATCCCGACCCCGCCAAGCGTGCACGCAATGGTGTCCCACCCTCTGAGTGGGCGGCGGGCGAGTTCCTCTCCCCCCACTCCCTGTGCTGGGACCGCGAGGGCAGCTTGTTCGTCATGGACTGGAACGCCCGTGGGCGCATCAGCAAGTTGAAGCGTCTGCACTAGGGGCTGAAGCCCTTGCAAGGCCCGGCGAGGTCGGTATAAAAGCCCCCTGCGTCAAGCCTCTCAAGATCCCCGGCCATACCCTCCGGATGGCCCTCCTTGGCGCAGAAACGTAAGTCCCTCAAGCTTCCAATGATCGAGATTCAGCAACTCACAAAGGTCTTTGACACACGGCCCGCCGTAGATCAGGTGACCTTCAATGTCCACCCAGGAGAAGTCCTCGGGTTCCTCGGTCCCAATGGTGCGGGCAAGTCCACGACCATGAAGATGATCACGGGCTTCCTGCCGCCCACCTCGGGCGGGGCGCGCATCTGCGGGCATGAGGTCACCCAGGACCCCATCGCCGCCCAACGCTGCATCGGATACCTCCCGGAGGGCGCCCCCCTGTACCCGGACATGACCCCGGCCTCTCTGCTGCGCTTCGTCTCCGAAGCACGCTCCATGGAGCGTGCGCGAGCCCAGCAGCGGACGGACGAGGTTGTCGCCCTGGTGGGTATCAAGAGCGTCATGGAGCAGCGCATCGACACCTTGTCCAAGGGATTCAAACGACGGGTGGGGCTGGCAGCGGCAATCCTTCACGACCCCCAGGTCCTGGTCCTCGATGAGCCCACCGATGGCCTCGATCCCAACCAGAAAGAAGAGGTACGCAAGCTCATCCGGAGTATGGCAAAGGACAAGGTGATCGTCCTCTCCACCCACATCCTGGAGGAGGTCGAGGCGGTCTGCACGAGAGCGATCATCATCTCGGAGGGACGCGTGCTCTTTGACGGATCCCCCGCTGAGCTACGCGCACGCTCGACCACTTACGGAGCAGTGGCCCTGCACCTGGGCGACAACGAAGCCGAGGCTGCGAGCGCGGCCCTGAACGGTCTGGCAGAGGTCGGACGCGTAGAAGTACTTGAATGCCTTCCCGACGAGAGCCTGGTGCGTCTGCGCGCCTACGCCGCGGGGGACGCACCTCTCCTACACCCCATCACGGATCTGGCCCGCAGCAAGAACTGGGACGTGCAGCATCTGAGTGTGGAACGCGGCAGTCTTGATGAGGTCTTCCGAACGATCACGACCCAGAAGGGAGCCCAATGATGCGCGCCGCACTCCACAACACCCGCTGCGTCTTCAAACGCGAACTGCAAGGCTACTTCGCCACCCCTGTGGCCTACGTCTTCCTGGTCATCTACCTGATCCTGGCCGGAGTCTTCACCTGGTATCTCGGGGGACTCTACGAACAGGATCAGGCGGACCTGACGCCCTTCTTCTCGTTCCAACCCTGGCTCTTCCTGGCCCTGATCCCGGCACTCGCCATGCGACTGTGGGCAGAAGAACGGCACAGCGGGACCATCGAGCTTCTGCTCACGCTGCCCATCAGCCCGGGGCAAGCGGTGCTCGGCAAGTTCCTGGCCGCCTGGCTCTTTGTGGGAGTCGCCCTGACCCTGACCGTGGGCGAGTGGATCACCGTGGCCTGGCTCGGGGGACCCGACCACGGCGTGATCGCCACAAGCTACCTGGGCACGCTGCTCCTCGCAGGGGGCTTCCTCGCTATCGGGGCCTGCCTCTCGGCCCTGACCCGCAACCAGGTGGTGGCCTTCGTGCTCTCCATCTCCATCGGGTTTCTCTTCATCCTGAGCGGCTACCCGGCCGTTCTGGAATTTGCCGATGCCGTGCTGCCGGACTTTCTGGTGGGTGCCGTTCAGCAGATGAGCTTCCTGACCCACTTCAACGGAATCGTGCGAGGCGTGATCGATGCGCGCGACGTGGTGTTCTTCCTGTCCTTGATCGGGGTGTTCCTGTTCGCGAACACGGTCATCGTTGAATCCAAGAAAGCGGACTGATCCATGAAGAACCAACACTCACCCTGGCTGGCACTCGCCGTCGCCGCCTTCTTGTTCCTGGGTATCAACCTGTTCTCGGGCACGGCGTTGCGCTTCTGGCGTGTGGACATGACGGAGCAGTCCCTGTTCACCCTCTCCGACGGAACGCGCAACATCCTGAAGAAGATCGACGAGCCCATCACCATCCGGCTCTTCTTCTCGACGGCCACGGCGGAGGACATCCCAGCCTTACAGACCTACGCCCGCCGCGTGCGGGAGCTCCTCGAAGAGGTCGAGGCGGCCGCAGATGGCAAGGTGGCCCTCAAGGTGATCGATCCCGAGCCTTACTCTGAGGAGGAGGAGCTCGCCAACTCCTATGGCATCAGCGGCCAACTGGTCAGCGCGGCCGGCGATATGCTCTTCTTCGGAATCGCGGCGAACAACAGCGTGGACAAGGTGGGGACCATTCCCGCCCTGGACGCTCGCGGAACAGCCTATCTGGAATACGACATCGCCAAGCTGATTCACGACCTGACGCAAGGCGAAGACGATCGCGGTCGGGTGGCGATCCTCTCCAGCCTGCCGCTTGAAGGCCAGCAGGCCATGATGCCGGGCATGCCGCCCCAGGAGGCGTGGGCCATCACCCAGGTCCTGGGCGACAGCTTCGAGACCGAAACATTGGACCCGGCGAGCATCACCGGCCCCATTGATCCCGCGGTGGATGTGCTGCTGATCGCCCACCCCAAGGGCTTGAGTGCCACGGCGCGCTTCGCCATCGACCAGTTCGCCTTGGGGGGTGGGAAGATCCTGGCCCTGGTCGACCCCTACTGCTACTTCGACATGCCGCCCCCTGGCCAACAGAACCAGTTCGGGCACGACCGCACGTCGCAACTCGATGACCTGCTGGGCGCCTGGGGCGTGGAGTTGGTTCCCTCCCAGGTGGCGGGCGACCCAGCCCTTGCGCGGCCGGTACGCTCGGGCAACTCAGTCATCGACTTCCCCCTGTGGATCGAGCTCAACGCCTCCGTGGATGAGGGCCTGTTCAACGGCACCGACACGGTCTCCTCCACTCTCTCCCTCGTCAATTTCTTCTGCGCAGGTGAGGTACGCCAGAGTGAGGGGGGCAGCACCGAGGTCACGACCCTGCTATCCAGCAGCCCCACAGGCCAGACCATTGACGCGGTGAACCTGCAGTTTGCACCCGATGTGGTGCAGCTCGCGCCCACACTGGGTGCACAGTTCAGCGCTGCGACCCAGGTCGACGAGGAGGGCGTCGAGCAGCGGGTCAGCCTTGCGGTGCGCGTGAGCGGTCCCATCTCAAGTGCCTTCCCCGCTGGCGCCCCCGAGGGCTGGCTGGGACAGGACGAGATCCTCACGGAGTCCGCTGGCTCATTCAACGCGATAGTCGTTGCTGACGTGGACTGTATGCACGAAGCCCTCTGGCGCTCGGCCCAGATGACCCAGCTGGGCATGCTGGAACGACGCAACAACAACCCCGTCCTGGTGGTCAACGCCATCGAGAACCTGCTTGGTTCCAACGACCTCCTCTCTCTGCGCGGCCGCGGCCTCTTCAGCCGCCCCTTTGAGAAGAAGGACGCTCTGGAGAAGGCCGCTCGCGAGCGCTTCCTGGCCAAGGATCAGGAGTTGCAGGCCAAGGAGCAGGAGCTGAGCGCGGAGATCCGCGGCCTTCAGGAAGGTGCTGACGAGCAGGGCGTGGTGCGCATGACCATGCAGCAGTTCGAGGAGTTGAGCGCCAAGCAGGAAGAGCAGATTGAAATTCGCAAGCAAAGAGGCCGAGTCAAGCACGACCTCAGCAAAGACATCGAAGCCCTGGGCGCACGGCTCAAGTTCATCCACATCGGACTGGTTCCCTTGCTCGTCGCATTGGGTGGCCTGTCCTTCCGGTTGCGCCGTCGGAGGAAGAGCGCATGAAGCAAAAGACCCTGATGGTGATGGCCTCCTGTGGGGCCGTCCTGACTCTACTCGGCCTGAGCCTCGACTCCGGTCGCGACTCGCGCTCAGCCTGGAGCCAGGCCTCCGAGCTGATTTTCCCCAACCTGCCCGGTCGGCTGGATACAGCCGACAAGCTGGTGATCGAGAGCGCGATGGGCACCACGACCCTGACCCGGTCCGGCGAAGCCTGGACGGTGATGGAGCGGGATGGCTTCCCGGGCCGGGGTGACGAGGTCGGCCGCCTGCTGGTCGCCCTGGCTGAAGCCACTCGCGTTGAGCCTCTGACTTCCAAGCCGGAGCTCCACGGCCTGCTGGGACTGGGCGGCTTTGATGACGAGGCTTCCCCCACCGTGCGCCTGACCGCCCGCGGGGGATCTGATGTCCTGGCGGACATCTTCATCGGCAGTCGCCGCACCCAGGGGATTGGCGAGGGGTGGTACGTTCTCGATCCCGGCAGCGATCAGGCCTGGGCGGCCCAAGCCAAGCTGCGCTGCCCGCGCCAGACCAGCGAGTGGCTGCAGACCGAGGTGATGGACATCGCACGTGACCGTATTGCAGGTGTGAACCTGGAAGACGCGGCGGGCGAGGTCCTGGAGCTTGGACGCCTTGACGCAGACGGTGCGGGATTCGAGATCCAGAACCTGCCGCAGGGGCGCGAGCCAAAGACCCCGATCAGCGCGGGGGGCTTCCTGGGCTCCCTTGCGGGCCTTCGTATCACCGACGTGCAGGCCGAGTCCTCAGCCGGCTTCCCCGAGGAGGGCACCACCACCACGATCTGGCGGACCTTTGGCGGACTCTGGATTCGCGCCGAATTGGCCGAGCAGACTGAAGACAAGCTGCTCGCCCGGTTTACATTCGGATATGACGCCCAAGCCTCCCCGCAGCCTGCACCGGGTCCGGTGCTTGCCCCCGAGGAGGGTGAGGAGGATCCCCTGCCCACCCCCGAGGAGCTGCAGGCTGAAGTCAAAGCCCTGAACGCCGCCACCCAGGGTTGGATCTTCACCTTGCCGTCCTGGAAGAAGGCCTCGTTCGTGACAACCATGGAGGAGTTGCTCCAGCCTCTGGTGGATGAGACCGACGCCGAGGAGCAGGCAGCCCCCGTGCCCGTTTTCCCACCCGAGATACCCGTGATCGAGATCCCCATTCCAGAAGAGGAGGAGGACGAGGAGATTCTGGAGGAGGAAGTCCTGGAGGAGGAGGTTGTCGAGGACGGAGAGGTGGACGACGACGGCCGCTAGGAGACCCGCACGGGTTTCGCTTGTAGCCTTGGCCCGGGGCGCTACCCTTCGCCCATGCTCACCCGAGTCCTTTTGGCCCTGCTTCTCTCCGGTTGCGCGGCGCCCGGCCCCACCACACCCTACCTCCTGCTACTCGGCACGGCTCAGGATGGCGGCTATCCGCAGATCGCCTGCCGACAGCCCCTCTGTGAGGCGGCACGCGCCGACGAGAACCTGGCGCGCCACGTGGTCAGTGGCCTGATCGTCGACCCACAGGCCGATCGTCGCTGGCTCATCGACGCCTCACCGGACCTGCAGGCCCAGGTCGAGCTCGCCCGCGGCCATGGCGGGCCTGCCGCTGACGTGCCAGGGCGCCCCCCCCTATTCGATGGCATTTTCTTGACCCATGCACACATGGGGCACTACGCAGGACTCCTGCAGCTCGGCCGTGAGGCCTATGGCTCCCAAACCACGCCTCTGTATACGTCAGCCGCCATGGGCCGATACCTGCGAGACAATGGCCCCTGGAGCCTCCTGTTCGATGCGGGGCACCTTGAGCAGCTGGACCTCAAGGCAGGTGAGGCCCTGCAGATCTCGCCCTCGGTCAGCGTGCTGCCCCTCTCCGTTGCCCACCGGGGGGAATTCAGCGACACCCTGGCCTTCGCGATACAAGGCCCCAAGCGAAGGGTGCTCTACCTGCCTGACATCGACCGCTGGGACGGGGCCTGGCTGGATTTCTCCACCTGGCTTGCGGAGTACGATTCAGTGCTGGTGGACGGCACCTTTTTCGATGGGGATGAGCTGCCGGGTCGCGACATGTCCAAGATCCCCCACCCCCCGATCGCCAGTACCCTCGAGGCCATCGAGGATCTGCCCGGGATCGAACGTTCCAAGGTCATCTTCTTCCATCTCAACCACTCCAACCCCGTTTTGGACCCAGATAGCCCCCAGAGCGCGCGGGTACGGGCCAGCGGAGCCCGGGTCGCCTGGGATGGAATGCACATCGAGCTCTGAGGCGCGCTCTGGTTGAGATTCCCACCCCGCGCTAGAGTTACCGCTCGTCCCGTCCCCCCACCCCCCTACTCCCCCCCCACAGCCATGATCGTCCCGCGCACAACCCGCGAAGCCATCCTCACCAAACTCAACAAGAAGGTCGCCGAGCACGACCCGATCCTGATCTCCTCTGCGGGTAGCGGGCTGGTGGCGAGCCTGCTCGAGAAGGCCGGCGTCGACTGCGTCAACACGTTCGCGGGTGCGCGCCTGCGTGCCAACGGCATGGGTACCATGGCCATGATGTGGCCCATCCTGGACTCCAACGCCCAGGTGCTACGCAACACCACCGAGGACATCCTCCCGGCCATGAAGGGCGACGCGTTCATCTGCGCCTGCATCAACGCCAACGATCCCCTCAAGGATATGCGCACGTTCCTCCAGGTGCTCCTCGACAACGGCATCCCTGCCGTGTCCAACATCGGACCCTCGGTCAGCTACGTGGACAAGGACTCCACCCTCTTCAAGGTCATGCACAAGAGCGGCATCCGCATCGAGCACGAGGTCGAGATGCTGGCCCTGGCCAAGGAGATGGGACTGTTGAGCGTCGGTCTGGCCTTCGACATGGAGGACGCGCGCGCCATCCTCGAGGGTGCGAAGCCCGACATCTTCTGCTTCCACGCAGGCAACACCAAGGGCGGCCTGCGCGGCTACGACTCGGGCGAGACCATCGAGGGGACCGCCGAGCGCACCGAGGTCGCCTACGAGATGGCGCGCGAGATCCACCCCGACGTGATCCTGGTGGGGCACGGCGCCGCCATGGAGACTCCCGACGATGCCCAGTACATGCTGGATCACACCAGCGGCCACGGCGTCTGGACCGGCTCTTCCACGGAGCGTCTACCGATCGAGAAGGCCGTCCTGGAAGCCGCCTCCGCTTTCGCCAACCTGACCTTCAGCGCCAAGGCCACGCAGGAATCCTGATCATGGCGCCCACCATCGCCGTCCTCGCCACCCTGGACACCAAGGGCACCGAGGCCGCCTTCGTCAAGCAGCACATCGAGGCCCTCGGCGGCGAGGCCATCCTGATTGACATGGGATTGGTGGGCGAGCCGGGAACGAGCCCGGACGTGGATCGCAGCGCGGTGATTACGGCGGGTGGCTCCAGCCTGGAGGCCCTGCTCGAAAGCCCCGACCGTCAAGAGGCGGCCCCCATCCTGATCGCCGGGACGACAACCATCCTTCGGGAGATGCTTGCTGAAGGTCGGATCGACGCGGTGCTCGGGTTTGGCGGGACCCAGGGGAGCTCCAACTGCTCAGCGGTCATGCAGGCCCTGCCCTACGGGTTCCCCAAGATTCTCCTGTCCACCATGGCTTCGGGAGACACGTCCTCATTCGTGGGCATCAAGGACATCACCATGATGTTCCCCGTCAGCGACATCCTGGGCCTCAACCCCTTGGCTCGCACGATCCTGGCCAACGCCGCCGCATGTGCCTGGGGCATGGCCCATGCCGCGGTTCCTCTTGAGCGCGCAGAGGATGGACGGGCGGTCATCGCCATGACCAACCTCGGGGTACTCACCGATGGCACCATGCACGCCCTGAAGCGCTTTGAGGAGGCCGGCTACGAGGTGATCGTCTTCCACGCTGTGGGCTCGGGCGGGCTGGCCATGGAGCAGCTCATGAAGGAGGGTCACGTGCAGGCCGTCTTCGACTACGGGCTGGGCGAGATCGCGGACGAGGTACACGGGGGCCTGAGAGCCGCCAATCCCGAGCGTCTGACGGTGGCCGGTCAGCTCGGCCTGCCGCAAGTGATCGTGCCCGGCGGCACCGAGCACATCGGCCTGTTCACCGAGCCCAACGTGGTGCCGGAGAGGTTCAAGAACCACCAGCACACCTTCCACAACCCGATCATCTTCGCCCCGCGCCTGAACGCCGAGGAAATGCGCGAGGTCGCGGCCAGCATCTGCGAGCGACTGCAGCAGACTCGTGGCAAGGCGGTGATGTATCTGCCCCTCAGGAGCACGAGTCGCTACGGTGCCGAGGACGGCCCCCTGCGAGATCCCGAGAGCGATGCCGCCTTCTATGCAGCCCTCAGGGAGGGGCTACCGGACGCCGTGGAGGTCGTCGACGTGGATGCGGATGCCGAGGACACGGCCTTTGTGGATCAGGCGGTGGATCGGCTCCTGGCGATGCTCTAGTCCCAGCCCTCTCGACCGAGCGTCCCCTGGAACCGCCCGAGGCACCCCCCGCCACTCACGACACGATCACCACCATTCACGAGTTATGGCCGAATTCGGCCGTCACCTTTGAACCCGAACCGGGTTAGGGTGGTCTCATTGCCCCACCGATCCGCCTCTCTGCCGGCTGGGTCGTGCATCTCATCCACCCAACCCAAAGGAAGATAAAATGACTCGCTACCTACTCTGCATGGCCCTCCTCTTCGGTGCCGCCGGATCCATCCAGGAACAAGCTCAAGCCGTGCCCACGACCGAGGCCAGCATCCCCGGGAAGGGCAAGTACATGGGCGTGATCGGCAAGATCGACGCCACCAAAGGCGTGCTCGGCATGAAGACCAAGTCCGGTAAGTCGCTCATGGTCAAGGCCACGGCCAAGACCAAGGTGATCATCGCAGGAAAACCCGCCAAGTTCTCCGACCTTGCCGTCGGCGACAAGATCCTGGTCAAGGGCAAGCTGGATAAGAAGAAAAAGGTCGTGATCGCGGCCGTCATTGCGTCCAAGTAGCTCTGCGGCGAAAGAACTCCTGAGCCCTCCGGCTGCGCACAGCGCCTGCCGGGGGGCTTCGTTCGTTCAGGTTGCCTTGAGTGAGAGCGCCGAGGCGAATAGCAGTACGCCAGCAATGGCGGTGAGCCAACGCACCAGAGGCCAGGCTCCGGGGCCAGCCACTGGATTCGAATTCGGAGAGCGTGGAATACGTGTGATCGCAGCCCCCGCAGAGTCCCGCTCGCCCCGGGAGAGGACGCTCGGAGCCGACAGCAGGGCGCGGTCGAGAAGATCGGCCCAGGACACGGCAAAGACCCCGGGAGCTCCAGACTGATCCTCAAACGGGTCGCCAAGTGCAACGCGCACCCAACCCGGACGCCAGGAGACCAGCGGCCAGTCCTCGCCGTCCACTTCTACAGAGAGCCAATGCCTGGGTCGTGGGGTGAACGCGGACTCCTCGCCCACCTGCACCATGGGCGCCCTTGCCTGCCACCCGTCCCGCCCAAACTGCCCGACGACAAGGGGCGAGCCCGCCGCCGCGCGCTCGACCACGAGCCGCAGGGCGACGGTGTCGTCACCCGGATCGGAATCCGCCACCTCAAGGCCCCGCTCGTCGGCCCAGACGGCAGCAAATGAAGCCAATCGGGTCGGCAACCCCTCACCCAGGAGCACACGTCGGGTGGACGGCGCGGTCTCCTCAACCCACTTCCCCCCGCGCATGGACAGCAGCCTGTCCCCCACGCTGGCCACGGGGCCGGGGACAGGCCCCCCACCGGAGAGGACATATCCCGCGTGCTCAGGCTGGGAACCCGGGGGCATGGAATCGCTCACCCATAGGGTGTGGGGCTCGTCGAGAGCCAACCAGGACGAGCGAGCATGCCCTCGTGGACCGGGAACCAGAAACGCGCTGGGTGCTTGATCGCTGGTCACCCGATCCAGGCGGGTGACGCCCGAAACGCGCCGCGACCAGGTCAGGGCAGGGCGCGTGCTCCGCTGCTGGAGAAGTTGCTCCAATGCACTCAAGCCGGCGGCCAGGCGCGTCCCCTGACCACTCGACACTCCCTCTTCGGTGGTGTGCTCCAGGAACATGGCCGGGCGCGTGTCCAACACCACGTGCCAGGTGGTCTGGGTGGATGGCTCCTTCCGACGTGGCCCACCAAGCGCAAGACCGCCTACGACGAGCGCTCCGATGAGCAGGATCCGTGCCAGGGGCAGGTGCCTTCGAATCCGTGCCCCCTCGCTCTCGCCCGTCAGGTCCCGCCACAGACGCAGGGTTCCGAGGTGCAGAGAGCTCGGTTTCCCTCGGCGCAACGAGAGCAGGGCCAAGACGACGGGTAGGGCCAGCGCCCACAAGCCCGCCGGGTGTGCCCATTCCAGATTCAAACTCAGGGCTCCAGGGTGGCACGCACGGCACTTTCAAAGGGAGAGTCACTGGAGAACAAGCCGTGGGAGACGCCGTGACGCGCGGCCATGGACTGCCAGGCCTCCAATTGACGCTCGAGGTTGGTCTCGTAGGCCGCCAGATTGGAGCCATCCAAGCGCACGGACAGGCGCTCGCTTCCCTCCGGATCGACCCACTCCACCCACTCCCCCGCTCGGGCCTTGGAACTCCCGGCCTGGGATCGTCCGCCACCCTGGGGGAGGAGCTCAAGGGGAGCCAGGATCTGGATCCAGAACAGTTCGCGACCTGGACGCCGCCAGCGCAGTGCCTGCTCGTGCTCCAGGTCGAGCAGGTCCCCGATGAGGAACAGGCGTCCGGCCTGGCGGGGTGGGCGAGCCTCTTCCACCGCGGTGGCCAGGCCCTCGGCCCCCACGGCGCACAGGTCTTGAAGGAACTTCACGAGCTGCCCGATGTCGGACAGCTTGCGAGCCTGGAATCGTCTGCTACCCGCAACCAACTCGACCCGGGCGCCAACCTGCAAGCCCGCCGCCGCGATTCCACCGGCCACCTCTGCGGCCATCTGCAACTTGCCCGGCGGCCCGACGCCCATGGAGGCGCTGGTGTCTATCCAAAGGCTCCAGGACTCGGCGGCCTCCCGGCGGGAGACGCGTATGTACGGCCGGTCCAGCCGCGCCAGTAGGTCCCAGTCCAACTGCCGCAGATCCTCTCCAGGTCGGTAGGGGCGACTGGTGACGAACTCCTCACCCGAGCCCAGCAGCCCCGCACGCCCCGCACCTTCGCGGCGCTCCAGCCCGGCCGCGAAGCGCAGGCTGAGACGCTCCAGGCGCTTGAGGTACTCCGGCCCCAGAACCACCATCGGACAGGGGAGCCCCCCGGCATGGCGAGCCGTCAACCCGGTTCGGAGAGACCCGGAGCTCGACTGGTTGGGCACCTAGCCCTCCTGATCGGGCGCACGACGCAGGGCGACCAGGGTCATGTCGTCTTCCCGTTCCCCGCCGGAGAAATCGAGTACGCCTGCGACAACCTGCTCTGTCAGGTCCTCTGCGCTGGGGTTGCCCCAGCCCAGCTCGGCCAGAATGGCGCGCACACCAGACTCACCGAAGAAACGATCCGGACGGTCGTGATGGCGGGCTTCCACCAGACCATCGGTGAACGCCAGAAGGGTATCGCTGGGATGCAACATCATCGGCGCGCTCACTTCGTAGTCCATCCCGTCCATCAAGCCCAACGCGGGGCCTGTGGCTGGCAGCTCCTCAATAGTCTGATCTGCGTGGCGCCAGAGCAGAGGCGGGGTGTGGCCCGCATTCACGTATTCCAGCTCTCCATCCTCGGAGAAGACACCCAAGAAGAGAGTCAGGAACATGCCATCGTCCATGCGCTCGGCCAGGTCGGCATTGAGCATGGTGACTACCTTGGCGGGCTCCGTCAGGACCTTCAGGTAGGATCGCAAGCTCGCCTGGGCGGTGGCGGTAATCAGCGCCGGACCAATGCCGTGACCGGTCACATCGCCAACGACGACGGCCTGGCGTCCATCCCCGAGACGAACGAAGTCGTAGAAATCGCCTGTGGCATGCTCGGCGGGCCTAAACCAGCCATGCAACTCAAAGCCCTCGACCTGCGGTGGAGCGCTGGGCATCAAACCCTCCTGAATCTCGGTGGCGATTTCCAGGGAGCGCTCAAGGCGAACCTTTTCCAGGGACTGGGCATTGAGCCGAGCGTTTTCCAGGGCGACAGCGACGTGCTGGGCCAACGCCGAAAAGAGGGCCAGATCGCGCGCGGTGAATTCGCGCGTGGTCACCTTCGAGTCCACATACAAGGCTCCCCGCAGCAAGCTGGACTCCTCGCGGTGGCTGAGGCCCTGTGGGGCCAGCGGAGCACACATCACCCCGCGCAGTTTCAATTGAATGACAGAGTGCCCCAACTCCAGGGCCCTGTCATCGCCGGCCTCCGTGGTCCGCAGGGGCGTCTCCGTAGTCACCACCTTCTTCACGACCGAAGTGGAATAGGCGCGATCATCCGTAGGCACGTCTCGACCCTTGGCGCGGGCAACGCGCACGACCTGGGTCCCGTCACCCTCCATGAGGACGAGGAACCCACGCTCCGCATCCATGGTCTCGGTAGCCTTGTCCACAACGTAGTGCAGGAGGGTCTCCACGTCCCGTGACTCGGAGACGTGACGGATAGCATCCAGTAACACGTCCAATGACTTCCCATCGACCAGGGGATTGCCGCTCAGAATGCCGCTGGAGATTGAGGCTTCCTCCGAATCTCCAGTCGCAGAGACCGGAGGTCCTGACGGATCAGGGGCTGTATCCGGCTTTTTTCTCCAAAGCGCCATGGGCCCATCCTAATCCGCACCCTTGGGGTGTGCCATTCCCCCTCCATTTCCCTTGCCAGATAAACGAGATTCGGGGAGACTGACCTCCTCCCTTCACCCAAACACTCTAATGCGCATCACCGTTGAACCCAGCGAGAATCACGCCGTCCTACATCTCCGGGGCGAGTTCGATACCTACTACTGTCCGCTCCTTCAGGAGGAGATAGACAACACTCAGAAGGCCGGTATCACCCAGATAGTACTCAACCTGCGTATGGTGAAGTTCATCAACTCGACCGCTCTGGGTGCCATCATCAAGGCCTCCAAGGCTCTCGATGCGCAAGGAGGGCAACTCGTCATCTCGCACCCGTCTACCTTCTGTCGGGACATCCTGGAGAAGGTGGGTCTGAATCGCGTGGTCCCCGTACTTGATACGGATGAGGACGCTATCGCCCAGTTCGATTCCCAGGACGCGCCGGACGCAGCCTCCGACGAAGGCGCTTTTGAAGAGGACGCCTCCTCGGTGCTCTTCAGCCTGAAAGACAAGGAACGCTTGCAGCACTTCATCGAGAGCGTGCGCGCCGACAATCCCGTGCACGGCCATGCATTCGGTAGCAACTGGAGCGGGGTTGGTCGTATGTCCAGCCTGAGCGCGGAGGGCCTGGCATTCACATGGGGTGGCGGCAGCACCGAGCTCTCCCCCTTCGAAATGGGCCAGATGCTGGCCCTGGGGACTCCACTCTCCGTCAAGTTCCGCCTGCCCCTGCTGCAGCGCGGCTACTGCGAGGCGGTCGTGGAAGTTGAGCAGCTCGAAGAGCGTGCAGATGGGGTCAAGCTCACCTGCGGCTTCAAGGACATCGATGCGGACACCCTGCGGGCCGTGGCCCAGTACGCTCAGGACATGGAGCTCTTGAAGGGTGAGCTTGGCGAGACCGTCGGCGAAGGCAACCCAGCGGACTGAGTCTCTCACACCGGGTCTCTCACACCGGGTCTCTCGCACCAGCGCTTGCAGAAGTGCCAGGCTCCGCTGGGTCAGACGACTGGCCCGGTCGCGGGGTCGGCCTCGTGATCCCCTGGATCAGACTGGCGTAGTTCACCCAGCATCAAGGTCTCGAAATCCTTCACGATTGTGGGCCAGGCGTAGCGTTCCTCGGCGCGCTCGCGAGCGGCCACTCCCCACCGACGACGACGCTCCGGAGACCCCGTGGCGATGGTCAGGGCTTCCTCCCAGGCCGTCTCCTCTTGCTTGTCGATGAGCAGACCACAGCCATCGTGCTCGACAAACTCCTCCGAACGGGACCCGCGCCCCGCAAGCACTGGCAAACCACAGGCCAGGGCCCGACGCACGCGCCAACCCGACACGTCCTCCGCCAGACTGGGGGAGACGAGCAGGGTCGAGGCCGCCAGAAGTCCGGGTAGCTCTTCCTCTCGCGGTGTGCGGAGCCAGCACAGGCGAGCACCGACGCCCAAGCGACTGGCTTGCGCGCGCAGGTGGTAAGCGGCGGGCCCGGTGCCCGCCATCACCAGTGTCCAACCGTCCCGCCTTCCAACCGTATGCGCAAAGGCCTCCACCAAGACCTCGAGGCCACGACCGTGATCGAGACGTCCCAGGTGTAGGAGGATACGTCCACGAATCCCATGCTGAGTGGGCAGGGGACTGGTCAGGTTGGGCCTGTAGTGACCCAGATCCACGCCGCCAGGCAAGATGTGAATGCGCTTGGGATCAAACCCCTCTTCCTCCGCCTGGATGCGGGCCGCCGCGTCCAACGCAATCACCTGGCTCGCGCGCCGACGCACGTAGGCGCCCCATAGGCGCTCCCCCAGCCAGCGAACAGCACGCTCCAGACGCCGACCCCGATCCGGGAGGGCCTCCTCCACGAGGAACAGCGGTACATTCAGCTTGGAGGCACAGCGAGCTGCCCGGGCCGCAGCCGGTGACAGGGCGTCATAGGCCACGAGCACGTCGGGGACGAAGCGATCGATGCTCACCACGGGCTCCTCCTCGCCGGAGACTCCCACCTCCCCGGAACGCGGAATGGAACCCGGTCGCGCTCCAAAGCCTCGAACCACGTGTCCACAGCCCAAGAGCTCGCGGGCCAATTCCGGAGCATGCTGGGGTACCCGGTTCTTGAACCTGAAGGGGTTGACGACGAGGGCGATGCGGAGGGGACGAGGCAAGGAAGCTCTCAATCAGGGAGAAGAGTCTCAGGATCGAACGCGATTTGGTCGATTCTTGAATCAGGACAGCAGTGAAACCAGGTGAGCCCGGCTGA
>PVBE011573676.1_pt1 | contig 38091 bp, 32 predicted proteins | sample 1631181 | NCBI WGS metagenome assembly PVBE01 (sample SAMN08397723, study PRJNA350692) | Marine metagenome, whole genome shotgun sequencing project. | isolation source: water | place: Pacific Ocean | collected 2012-04
CCCGCAATTCTGCTCTGAGACCTCGATGCGCTTGCAGGCCACAGGCACGCTCTGGCCCTGGGAAAGAAGAACTTCTGCTTCTCTCAGCTTGGATATGATCTGCTCAGGTGTATGACGCTTCTTGCTCATCTAAATCCCCCCGGATTGGGCGGTCACACCGAAAGAATACTGAAAATGATCCCATTCAGCATGGACTGGTTTTGAGGGGGAAGATCACTTTCGCCCGGCGAAATTTTCGCCGAAATGTCCATGTTCAATAACGAACCAAGATCAGCCACCATCAGGTCCAAAGGCCTCTCCACCCTTCTCCAGCTCGATCTCAACAAAATGATGAACAACCCCCTTTCGAACCCCTCGCCCGATTTGGCGATTAAAATCCTCTGCTATATCGCCGAGGGGCTATGCAACAAGCTTTCAAACATGAATAAAGTCATCCTCCACACGACCTCCGGTCATCCGAACGACTGAGCAAACAACAAGGCCACTTCCGCCCAGCCATGGCGCCGGACCCTCGCCCGGCCTCCCGCTCCCAGCTTCTCCCGCGACTGATCATCCTTTAATAACGCTACCAGCGCCGCCGCCAGCTCCCCGGCGTCTTCTCCCGAAACCAATCTGGCGGCCTCGCCGTCCGGCGCCACCTCGGGCGCCGCCGCCGCCCGGGCAGCGACTATCGGCAGCCCGGCCGCCATCGCCTCTAGGAACACCAGGCCGAATCCCTCCTGGAGGCTCGGCAGCGCAAAAACGTCCGCCTGAAAAAAGGCCCGCCTGACGCGCTCATCCGACGCCACCTCCCCCCAAAATTCCACGTCGGCGCCCAGCCCCAGTTCCCCTGCCTGCCGTTTGAGCGCGGGCAACATGGGCCCTCCCCCGACGATGCGCAGAAGAGCCTCGGGCACGGCGCGCCGCACCTCGGGCATGGCGGCGATCAGCGACCGCGTGTTTTTCCGGGGGTACTGGCGGGCGACGGAAAGAATCGTGGGCCGGGCGTCCTCCCGGGGCGGCGGGGCGGCGGCGAGGGAATCCCAAAGCGCGAGGTCGATACCCAGCGGAACGACCGAAACCCTTTCGGGGCTCAAACCATAGGCCTCGATCGCGATCCGGCGGCTATGCTCGCTCGGGACAATCGTCCTTCGCGCCCGGCGGGCGTTCATTCTCTCCAAGTGAGATAACGCGCCCAGATAGGCGCGCGGCCAGCCCTTTTCAAAGCGCATCTCCTCCGCCGATATCCCGAACAGGCAAACCCCGTAATTACCGAGGCCCGCCTCCGGCAAAAGAAACCCGTCGATATCGAATCCCACCACCACGTCGAAGGCGTCCCCCGGCGGCCGGATCATCAGCCGGGCGTTATAAACAAGTCGATTGAGGGTCAGGCTCGGCGTGAACGGGCGGGGCGCCAGCATCTCCACCCGGTGGCCCAGGCGCTCCAGCCCGAGGGCGAGCCCCGAAATGGCCACCGCCGTTCCGCTGCCCTTCGCCGCGCCGGAGCGCCATGAATTCAAAAAAGCAAAGCGCAAGGACCTGAATCCGCCGGATTTATGTTCGCCGGAAGGAGGTGAATACACTCAAAGGGGACGCATTCCTTTAACGCCAAATCGCTCATGTTCGATGCCTCCCTTTATCCGATAGTTCCCGGATAACCTGGTTGTATCGTATCAACGTCTGCCCGTGCGGATATAGTGATTCTCTCCTACTTTCTCCCCCCCCCAAGCCTTTTCCGCATGATCTGTGCTTTTTCTTTGACGGCTGCAGCCTCTGTCCACTTCCCACCAGCCTGATAGACAAATGCCAGTCTGTTTAAGACTTGAACGATTCGAATGTGAGCAGGCCCCAGATTTTTCTCGAATACGGCTTGTGCTCTTTTGAGAAGAGCCACCGCCTCGGCATATTTTCGCTGGAGAATATAGACCGGCACCATCTCGTAGAGGGTTTTTGCGACGCTAAGATGATCTTTCCCGAATGCTTTCTCCTGGATGGTCAATATCCGTTGGTAAACCCCTTCTGCTTCAGGGAAATTTCTTTGAGCCCTTCGAACAGAGGCCAGTGTGTACACTGTCCCGACAAGCCTAGGATGGTTGTCTCCCACCTCTTTTTCGAGGATAGCAAGTGCGTCCAGGAGCAAGGTAGTTGCAGCTACTGTCCGGTTTTTCTTGAGGAAGCGAATTGAATCTCCTTCAAGTTCTTTGGCCTCCTTTATCTTCACTTCCGATATAGTTGGTTGCCACCAAATCCTATTCGCAACCAAGATAACTCCAACGCCAAAAAGGAGAATGAATAACCACAGGAGATACTTTTTGGAGGGAAACATGGATTTCTTAGGGGGCATCTTGGCGGAAAACATGGATGCCCGCTGGATCATCATCCGGAGGCGGATTTCGGGTGGAACGAATGAACGTTCACGTCCTTCCAGCCCCGTAACCCATTCATCGTTAATGCCCTGCTTGAGAGGCGGGCTTAAGTCCTGAGGCAGTTTCCCGGCGTCCTCCGGCTCATCGAAAATCTCGGGTGGTGGCTCCTTCTCGGCTTTTTCCAGTTTGACCCGTAAGGTTTGTGCCCTCTCGGTATAGGCACGGGCGTCATCCAACCTCCCCAATGCTTCAAAAATCTCAGCAAGGCGCTCCATGGTATAGACATTATCGGGATGACCCGCCCCTACTGTCCTTTCCCTGATCGAAAGCGATTTCCGCAAAAACGGCTCTGCCTCATTGTATTTACTCTGTTGGGTGCAGATCATCCCCAAGTTGTCCAAGCATGCCGTCACTTCGAAGTCATCTGGCCCATGCGCTTTCTCTCGAATTTCCAGCTCCCGGCGGCAACAGGACTCCGCTTCGGAGTACTTTTCCCCCGCAGTTAATAGTTTGCCCAAGTAGTGAATATTACCGGCCAAATAAGGATGCTCAGAGCCGAGGTATTTTTCCCGAATATTCAAGGCCCTTTTGCAATGGGATTCCGCCTCATTGAGTCTGCCATGGATTTCATGGAACGCTGTCTGGATGTCCAGGTTGGCCAACAGCCCCGGATTTTCCAACTCGCCCCCCTCCTCGAAAATGGCCATCGCCCGCTTGTAGAGCTCCTCCGCTTCTTCAAACATTTCCTGTTGCGCATATAAAGCGGCCAGATTGTCGAACCCGATGGCCAGTGTAGTTTCGGGCTCGGGTGATTTCTCAAATATCGCCAGCGCCCGCTTAAAGTATTGTTCCGCCTCGACAAATTTCTGTTGAATTTGACAAACCCTTGCCAAGTTATTCAGAGATATGGCTACGTCGGGATGCCCGGGCCCTAGAACTGTTTCCCGAATCTCAAGCACTCTCCTATAAAAAGACTCGGCTTCGTCATTGAGCTCCTGCTCCAGGCAAAGATTTCCCAGGCTGTTCAAAGGAAACGCCAAATAGGGGTCCTCGGATCCCAGGATTCTTTCTCGGATGGCCATCGATCTCTCATAGAGGGACCGCGCTTCCGAAACACGTCCCTGCTCGTGATATAAGCCCGCCATAATTAATTGGCTCTCTGCTGCTCTCATCCCCCCCGGCGGTGATGATTTCATCATACGGATGGCGGAGAGGAATCCATCCTCGGCGGCCTTGTATTCACCCTGGTTCCATGCCTCGATAGAGGCATCCATGGTGGTTTGCCACTCAAGATCGAATATATCGTCCTCTCGGGGCTCTCTCCCGATATGGAAATTTCCAAGATAGAAAATTGTTTTTGAACTTTTCTCTAGGTCTTTGGACAGTACTGCTAATGCCTCTTCTTCCATCTTCTCCGCTTCTATAACGCGACCGGTCCGGCGAAGAAGTTTGGCGTATTCCTCGGAAAATTCAGCCGCCTTACAGCTATTTGGACCCATAGCGTCCAGGAGGGTGGCTTGAACGCGGCGGAAGAACGATTCGGCTTCTTTGTAGCTACCTTGGTCCGTGAAGATAGTCGCCAGAACTTGAATGCTATCGACGGTGATGGGATGAAGGAAACCAAGTGTAGTTTCTAATATTGAGATGGCTCTCCGCTTTATGGCCTCAGCTTCATCAAACCTTTCCTGAGAATGGAGAGCAAATCCAAGGTTGTCGAGAGATATTCCAACTTGGATAGAATTGGGGCCTTGGGAATTTTCGTAAATGGCGAGATAACGGCGGACGACGGATTCCACCTCCTCGAATCGAGCCTCGATCATATAGAAATTAAACAAGACCCCCAATACTTCAAGGACGCCATCATGTTCCGGACCTAATTCTTTCTCCTGAATTTCCAGCGCCAAAAGATATAAGGTCTCGGCCGCATTGTTGTCGCCAGATAAGCTTAAATTCGTTGCTTTTGAGACTAACCGTTCCGCCTTTTGAATAGGGCTTGGTAACAGCAATTTTGAGAAAAATTCCCAAAAAATGATTAGACCACCCACGGCGATCATAACTATCGGGATAAAGCAAGACTTTCCACTGGAGAACAAGGACAGCGCTTATGAGGTCCATGACAACCTCCCTCAAGGGAAGTAGAGCCTGACTGAGGAATAGGTACGCTTAATTCATTCTAGTTTGCAGTTAACAATTCTTTACGAATTTCATTGCTTCTTTGATTTGTGAGCGTAACCAAAATTTAGTCTTTAAAGAAAAATTCAGGCCTACTTACAGACTTGCTCTGATACAAGAAATGGCTTTTTCCACAATTATTTCCCTCTGCGCTCAAACCGGGCCGAAATCCTCCATTCGCGGCGTCTTAAACCGGGCATTCTTCATCGCCGGGCGGAAGAGAAAGATTAACCGCTTGAATTACAAACCGTAATTAGCCTGGATCATTCCGTTTTTCCGTTTTTGGTGCAAACGGCCCGAATCCGCCCTTTCGTCCGCTCCGTTGCCGGCGAACCATCCTGTTGGCATACTCGGTGGATTCGAATTCTCTTTCTGGCGGGCTTTTTGTGGCGAAAACCATTGCCGAGAAAATCTTGGCGCGGGCGGCGGGCCTGAAAGCGGTCGAGCCCGGCGAGATTATCGACGCCACCCCCGACGTCATTCAAAGCTCCCTTAGCGAAACAACCCTGGTAAAAATGCGCGAGATGGGGGCCGAGGAGCCCGTCGGCAAAGAGAAAATCGTCGTGACCGTGGACCATTGGTCCCCGGCCGAATCCCCCCGGACGGCGAACATGCACCGCGCCCTGCGCCTCTTTGCCGAGGAGAAAAATCTGAGGCATTTCTACGATGTCGCCGAGGGGATATGCCACCAGGTTTTCATGGAAAACGGCCACGCCCTCCCCGGCCAGCTCATCATGGGGCGCGACTCGCACAACACTTCTCACGGCGCGATGAACGCCGTTTCCCTTCCGTTCGGGTTGACCGAGGTGGCTTACCTTTGGGCGGTCGGCAGCGTCTGGCTCAGGGTTCCCGAAAGCGTCCGGATTCATGTGAACGGCGCTCTCCGCCGGGGGGTGTACGCCAAGGACGCCATACTTCACATCATCGGAAAGGTGACCTCCCGGGGATGCACCTATAAATCCATCGAATTCTCGGGCGGACTCATCTCCCGCCTATCGGTGTCAGAGCGCTTTTCGTTCACGAACATGGCCGTCGAGATGGGCGCGAAAACCGGCATCATGCCCTTCGACAAGACGACCGAGCGATATTTAAAGGGAAGGGCGAAGAAAAAATTCCACCCGGTCGCGCCCGACCCGGGCGCCCGCTACGAAACCGAGCATGAGTTCGACGTCAGCCGCCTGAGGCCGATGATTTCTTGTCCGCACACCGTGGACAATGTAAAGCCGGTCTCGGAGGTGGCGGGGGGCCCCGTTCATCAGGCTTTTCTCGGCTCGTGCACGAACGGGCGAAGCGACGACTTCGGCGAGGCGGCAAGAATCCTTAAGGAGAGAAAGATACATCCGGGCGTGCGCCTCCTCGCGGGGCCCGCCTCGCGCCGCGAGTACCTCGAGGCCGACCGAAAGGGCTATATCCGGACGCTCCTCGAGGCGGGCGCCATGATTCTCAATCCCGGCTGCGGCGCCTGCTTTGGCGGGAGCCAAGGCATCCTCGCGGACGGGGAAGTGTGCATTTCCTCGTCGAACCGGAATTTCAAGGGCCGCATGGGCAATCCCGGCGCCGAGGTCTATCTCGCCAGCCCGGCCACGGTGGCCGCATCGGCGGTCAAGGGCGCTATCGCCGATCCGAGGCCCCTGCTCCGGGGGCGTTGAGTCAGGGACGTTGAATCAGGAGACGGAAATGGCGGCGGCAACAAAATTCTCGGGTCCCGCCCTGAAGCTGGGCAACGACATCAACACCGATGTTATCTATCCGGGAAAATACATTTTGATATACGAGCCCGGGGAAATGAAAAAACACCTTTTCGAAGGGCTGGGGGAGGCGGTGGCCGGCCGCGTTCGGCCCGGAAATATCATCGCCGCCGGAGAGAATTTCGGTTGCGGCTCCTCGAGAGAGCAGGCCGCCGGCGCTATCCGGGCCGCCGGCGTTCCCGCCGTCATCGCGAAATCGTTCGCCCGCATTTTTTTCCGCAACAGCGTAAACCACGGCCTTCTTCTCATTACCTGCCCCGAGGCGGCGGATGCCATCCGCGACGGGGCCGAGGTCGCCGTCAACGTCCGGGGCGGTGAAATAACCGCCGGCGGCGATACTTTCTCATTCCCGCCCCTGCCGGATTTCCTGATGGAGATTATCGACGCGGGCGGGCTCGTCGCTCACGGAAAAAAAATCATCGCGGCCCGAAAAGCCGCCCGGGGAGGAAACTGAACATGAAATCTCGCGCCGCCCGTCTCATAGAAATGCTGGCCGCTCCCGGCCTGATCCCCTCTCCGGGCGTATGGGACGGAATTTCGGCCCAGACCACCGCCGAGGCGAGCTTCGAAATTCTACATGACGGGGTCCGGCGTCTCGCTGGGCACCCACGGGCTCCCCGATGTCGGCCTTTTGACCCTGACCGAAATGGCCGAGGCCTGCCGGCGAATCACTTCGGCCGTTTCCTGCCCCCTCATCGCCGACGCTGATACCGGCTACGGAAACGCGATCAACGTCCAGCGGACGGTTCGCGAGTTCGAGCGCGCGGGGGCCTCGGGGGTCCACCTCGAGGATCAAATCAGCCCGAAAAAATGCAGCCACCTGTCGGGGCGCGAGGTGATCGGCGCCGAGGAGATGTGCCTGAAGATAGCCGCCGCCCGAGAGGCGAGACGCGATCCCGATTTCGCCATCGTCGCGCGCACGGACGCAGCCGAAAGCTCAGGAATCGACGAGGCCATTCACAGGTGCCGCGCCTACCGGGAGGCCGGGGTGGACATCCTTCTTGTCACCGGACCCGGCGGCGAGGCCGTATTGGCCCGAATTCCCACTGAGGTGGATGCGCCTTGCCTTCTGGTCGTCGCGTGGGGAGCGGAGGAGATGCCCCAGTCCAAACTCGATGCGATGGGTTTCAAGATCGCCGTCTATCCCGGCGAAATGCAAAGAGTCTCGGCGTTCGCGATGCGCGAGGCCGCGAAAATTTTGAGGGAGACGGGCTCGCTCGGCTCTCTCGAGGAGCGAATGCTCACCTACCCCCAGAGGTTCGATCTGGCCGGCTACGGCGCCCTCCGGGAGATTGAGTCCAAATACCTGCCCGCGGAATAAGCGAGCGCTTTCCGCCCCCCCCCGGGCACGGCGGCTCTCAGGGCGCGGCCACCGGACGCGGTCATCCGGAGGACCGGCTCGCGGCCGAACCTTTCCTTGAAGTAAATCTATTTCGGCATTTTCGAAAGGGTTATTGCGAACGATGCCTCGGATCGGAGGAGATTATTGCGAGCGAAGCCTCGGATCGAGGGTGTCGCGCACCGCGTCCCCGAGCAGGTTGAAAGCGAATACGCCGATCGTTATCGCCAGACCCGGGAAGATGGGGATCCAGGGGGCGCTCTCGGCGTACTCCTCGGCCCCGCCCTGGAGCATCAACCCCCAGGCGGGCGTGGGTTCCTGAACCCCAAGGCCCAGATAGGAAAGCGAGGCCTCGAGCAGGATGGCCTGGCCCATGAACGAGGTCAGCATGATGAGATAGGGAGCCATCACGTTGGGCACCATGTGACGGAGGATGATCCGCTTGTGGTTGAAACCCAGCGTTCGGGCGGCGTCCACATAGGGAATCTCGCGCACCGCCAGCGCGCTGGCCCGGACGACGCGGGCGCACCGGGGGATGAAGGGAATCATGATGGCGAAGATCACCTTGTCGGTTCCGGTGCCCATGATAGAGACCACGGCGAGCGCCATGATGATCAGCGGGAAGGACATGAAGATATCCATGATCCGCTGGAAAATCAGGTCGAAACGCCCTCCAAAGTAAGCGCTCGTCACGCCGAGCATCAGGCCCAGGGTCGATCCGATAAAAGACGCCACGAATCCGACCAAAAGGGCGGTCCTCGCCCCATAAATAATTCTCGTTAAAATGTCGCGTCCGAACTGATCCGTACCCATCCAATGCTCCGCGTTCGGCGGGACATGCATCGAGTCATACGAGTTTTTCACCGGGTCGTACACCGTAATGAAATCGGCAAGCAGGGCAATGACCAATAAGAACAGGACGACGAACGCCCCCGCCGCGCCGAGGGGTTTGCGGCGCACCAAATCCCAGACCTTTTGCCCGAATGTATCGCGGGAGTCCTCTAAGACAATTCCCTCTGCGGCGACTTCCGAAACGGCCATCGGATATTTTCCTTAACTGTAGCGAATCCGCGGATCGAGCCAAGCATACAGAATATCAATCACGAAATTTGTCAAAATGAAAACAACCGCCACCAACATGACGAGCGACTGCGTCATTGTATAGTCGGAAGCGAGCACCGATTCGACGAAGAGCTTGCCCAGCCCGTTCAGGTTGAAGACCTGTTCGGTGACAACGAGCCCGCCCATGAGAAAAGCGAATTCGAGCCCGATGACGGTGGTCACCGGTAGAAGCGAGTTCTTGAGCGCATGGCGGTTGATGATGAGCTTCTCCAGGAGCCCCTTGGCCCGCGCCGTCCGCACGTAGTCCTCTCGAAGCACCTCCAGAAGCGCCGAGCGCGTCATCCGCGTGGCCACGGCGGAATACCTGAAACCAGTCGCCACCGCCGGCCATACGAGCTGGCTCATGTTCGCCCACGGGTCCACCCAAAACGGCGTGTACTCGATGGGCGGCATCCAGGGCTCGCCGGTGATTTTATTGGTGATGATCAAGAGGCCCAGGATGATCATGATTCCGAGCCAGAACGAGGGCATGGCGATGCCCGATATACTGAAGGTGCGAACGATGTAGTCGATCCAGGTGTCCTGCTTGATCGCCGAGATCGTGCCGAGCGGTATGGCGAAAACAGTGGCTGTCAGCGTCGCCATGATGGCCACCTGGAGTGAAAGCTGGAACCTGAGGCCGATCTCCCCGGAAATGGATTTTCCGGTCCACATCGACTCGCCCAGATTAAACGTCGCAAACCCCCAGACAAAATCCACGAATTGGGTATCGATGCCCAGAATCAGGGGCTTATCGATCCCAAGCTCTTGTTGACAGATTCTGATCGCTTCGGGATCCGCGTACATGCCCGTTCCAGCCATTTTAAGCACGCACACGTCGCCGGGGATCGCCCTGAGCAAAAAGAAGACGATCACAGCCGCTCCGACCAGGGTCGGGATCATCAGCAGGATTCTTTTAAAGATGTACTTAGACACCCTAAAACTCCGAAAGCTTCCCGCCCGCCGCGTTGATCGCGGCGGGCGGGAAAAGACTCAAAACCAACCGTTGCTATCTATCCAGCCAAATCTGATCGAGAGACTGATTCAGATAGTGGCTCGGCGCGATCTTCCAGCCCTTCACGAAGCTGCGGTGCGGGTTGATCTTGAACCACCAGAGCGTGATGAACTGGTGAGCCGAGGTTTCCAGCGCTTCCTTTTCGTACTCACGCATGAACGCGCGCTGCTTGGCGACATCCGATGCCCGGTTCATCTGGTCGAACAACTTGTCGAGCTTGCGGTTCTGGTACTGCCCATACTGGTTCCCCGAGACGTCGTCCGAGAGGAACTTCGATACATCGGCAAGGGGGTTGATGACCGACTGGCAGTTGAAGTCCATGCTCACGTCCCAGTCGTGCTTCTTCCGCAGCGAAGCGTAGAAGGCGGGAGACGGCTTGACCTCCTGCTTGAACTTGAGGCCGACGCTCCGCCACTGATCGATGAGCCAGGTGCCCACGACCCGGTAGGGCTGGTCCACGCCGCGGTTGCTGAAGATGTAGGTTTTGTTCAGGTTCACGCCCGCTTCCTTGAGAAGACGCTTGGCTTCCTTGCGGGATTTCTTGATGTCCGGCCAGTAGCCGGCGATTTTTTTAAGCTCTTCATTGGTCGCGGCCAGCGGGTGCTTCGGGAATACCATGCCGCCGACCCCCCTCACGATGGCGATCCGGGAGAGATACTTCGAGCCGCCCCAGCGGTCAACGGCCAGGGTCAATGCCCGGCGGACACGCTTATCGGTGAAAGGCGCGCGCTTATTGTTCGGGGTGAACAGCAGGTTGCAGTTCCAGTCGCTCTCCTGGACCCGGAGCTTGTCGCCCAGGGCTTTCTTGAGGTCGTCGCGCGCCTTGGGCGGGAAGCCTCGAAATTCGATGTAAGCCCGGTTTCCGCGGATGGCCTGCATCCTGAGAGCCATCTTCGGGGCCGAGATCGCCCGGTAACCGTCCAGGTAGGGCTTTCCCTTGAGGTGGTATTTCTCGTAGCGCTTGCCCTCGACAAAAGCTCCCGGCTTATGCTGGACGAAGCGGAAGGCGCCCGAGCCGTTGATATTTTTCTTGTGCCAATTGGTTCCGTGCTTATCCAGGTCCGCCTTGGAGTAGATCCAGTTGAACGGGTTGGCGAGGGCCGGGATGAAGGCGCCCGACGCGTACTTCAGCTTGAAGACGATGGTTTTCGAGTCCGGCGCCGTGACGGATTTCACGCTTGTGAAAAACGCTTTCCGGGCGCTCGGGACCCCTTTCGGAGGGAAGATGATCTTGTCGTAGGTTGCCTTGACATCCGCCGAGGTAAGCTTCACCCCGTTGTGGAACCAGATGTCGTCGCGGATCTTGAAAGTGTACTTCGTGCCCCCATCGGTGGGCTTGGGAACCTTGCCCGCGCACGCGTCGCAAATAAAATCCGTCGGCGATTGCGGATTGTCCGGATTCACCCGGATCAGAAGGCTGTAGAACGGCCGGAGCGGGTGAATGATGCCAAAGGTCGTTTCCCTATGGCCGTCGTAGGAGGGAATCTTGCTGCCCACGACTAACTTCAGAATTCCACCGCGCTTGACCGCCTCGGCGGGCCGGGGACCAAATGTCCAGACGGCCAGGGCGAGTGCCAGCGTGAGCGCGAGGATGGACTTCATCTTCCAGCTTGCCATTTTCGTTCCTCCTAACTAACGAAAGAGAGGGCCACCCCTCCCGGTTAAAAACCTGCTTTCAACAACCTCCTTGAAATTTTCTCCCCTACACCTCGGGGCAGGCCACCCAGTGACCGGGCTTAAGCTCCCGGAGCACAGGAACCTCGCCCCTGCAACCATCCGCCGCGATGGAGCACCGCGGGTTGAACACGCAACCGCTCGGGGGGTTGATGGGGCTTGGGATTTCCCCCGAGACAATAATTCTCTGGCGTTCTTCCTCGATTTCCGGGTCCGGGACCGGGACGGCGGAAAGGAGGGCCTTCGTATATGGATGCATCGGATTATCGTATAACTCGTCGCATTCCGCCAATTCGACAATTTTGCCCAGATACATCACCGCCACGCGGTGGCACAGATGGCGGACAACGCTCAGATCGTGGGCGATAAACAGGTAGGTGAGATTGAATTTATCGCGCAAATCCTCGAGCAGGTTGATCACCTGGGCCTGAATCGACACATCGAGAGCCGAAACCGGCTCGTCGCATATGATGAACTCGGGTTCGAGGGCCAAAGCCCGGGCGATCCCCACCCGTTGACGCTGGCCGCCGCTCATTTCGTGGGGGTAGCGATCGTCCATTTCCGGCCTGAGGCCGCAGGTGGTGAGCAGCTCCCGCACCCGCTTGCGGCGTTTCTCCTTGTCGGGCTCGAGGCCATGGACATACATCGGCTCACCGATGATATCGCCCACTTTCATCCGGGGGTTGAGCGAACTGTAGGGGTCCTGGAAAATCACCTGAATTTTTCGTCGTACATCGCGAAGCTGGCGTGCATCGAGCGAGGTCAACTCGACGCCATCGAACTTGATCTCCCCCGCGGTGGGGTTCTCCAGTTGGAGGATGCACCGGCCAGTCGTTGTCTTCCCGCATCCGGATTCACCGACAAGCCCTAGAGTCTCCCCTTTTTTTATCATGAAGCTGATTCCGTCCACGGCCTTCACGAAACCGGCATGGGTCTGGATCAGAATTCCCTCGGTGATGGGGAAATACATCTTGAGGTTATTCACCTCGACGAGCGTATCCCCCCGGCCGCCGTTCGATGCTCCGGCGAAGGTCTGGGCCGCTCTCGTGGCGCTCATGAGACGGCCTCCGCCGTTTTCCGGAGGTTGCTTTTCTCCCAGCAGGCCGAAAGATGCCCGCCGCCGACCTCTTCGAGCCGAGGAACCTCGGAGGCGCATCGATCCACCGCGAAGCGGCAACGCGCCCGGAAGGCGCACCCTTCGGGGAGCTTTGTCAGATCGGGCGGCTGGCCCTCGATCGGATCGAGTTTGTCCCGCCGGGGAAGATCGAGGCGCGGCACCGAATTCAGGAGCCCCAGGGTGTAGGGATGCTTCGGGTTTTTATAAATCTCACGGGCGGATGCGCGTTCGATTATCTTGCCCGCGTACATGACATTTACGCGATCGGCATAGCGCGCCACCACGCCAAGATTATGGGTGATGATGATGAGCGCCACGCCAAGGCGATTGCTCAGATCTTTCATGACCTCGAGAATCTGGGCCTGTATGGTGACGTCGAGCGCCGTGGTCGGTTCGTCGGCGATGATGATTCTCGGCTCGCAGCAAAGCGCCATCGCGATCATCACCCTCTGGCGCATACCTCCGCTCAGATGGTGGGGGTATTGCTGGAGACGGCGGTCGGCATCCCCGATACCGACCAAATCGAGATACTCGGCCGCCTTCCGGGTGGCTTCCTCCCGGCTCAGACCGAGATGGTGCTCCATGGTTTCGGTGAGTTGAAGCCCTATCGTCAACACCGGGTTCAGAGATGTCATCGGTTCCTGAAACACCATGGAGATTTGGCGGCCCCGGACGTGCCGGATAGCATCGTCGTCGAGCTTCAATAAATCCTCACCCATGAAACGAACGCTTCCATCGACAATTTCTCCCGGGGGATCCGGAATCAGTCTCAGGACCGAGAGCGCGCTCACGGATTTGCCGCAGCCGGATTCGCCAACCAGGGCGACGGTCTCGCCCTCCTCGACATCGTAGGAAATACCGTCCACGGCCCGTACGGTCCCGGCGGAAGTAAAGAATTGAGTCTTCAGATCTTCGATTTCGAGAAGCTTGGGCAACCTTTCGTCCCCATGAATGCGCAAGGGCCAAAGTCCTTGAAAACCCTAAATATATGAATGTCGCAAGATGGATACTATTCTATTCGGATTTAAGGAAGATTCAACTAAATTCATGCCCATGTACTAATAAAAATAGGGTTTGGTCAGTGATTCGGTCCGCTGGCACCTAATAATTACTGAATCCGCCCCAATTCGGAGTCAGAGAGGATAAATAACGCATCGGCCGCCCAAGCCCCCTCGCCCTCCGGCAGGACGAATACCGGGTTCAAATCCGCCTCGGCCAGCCGCTCCCCCAGGGACGCCACGAGCAAGCTGAAACGACGGATAACCTCGATGAGATCGCTCCTATCAAGGGCCCCCCGGCCCCGGAAAGCGTCCAGCAGCCTTCTTCCCCGAAGCTCGTTCAGCATGGCGTCCGCCTCGCCCTCAGACACCGGCGCCAGGCGAACGCTCACATCCCCCACCGCTTCGGCGGCGGCTCCCCCCAACCCGACCGTGATGAGCGCCCCGAACTGCGGATCGCGCACCATTCCGACCAAAAACTCCTCACCGCTCCTGATCAGTCTCTGGACGAGATACCCGTCCACCTTCCTCAAATTCGCCCGCCTCGAATTTTCCGATAACGAAGAAAACGCCTCCCGGAGAGAGGCTTCATCGGATAGACCCTCCGAAACGAGGCCGAGTTCGGTTTTATGGGAAACTTCGAGGGACGACACCTTGAGCACAACGGGATAGCCCAGCTCTCCCGCGGCGGCGGCGGCCTCCTCAACCCCGGCGCAGAGCCGCCGGGGAACCGCCCGGATGCCAAAAGCCTCGGCCAGCGCCAGCCCGCCCGCCTCGCCGATAGCTCCCGCTGAGCCGGTGGCTCCTGAAAGGATTAGTTGAGCCTCGGCGGGAGTCTCCACCGCCCGCGGCGGGGGGTCTTCACTTCTCCGCCTTTGTGAAAACTCGGCGTAACGCGACAAATAGCCCGCCGCCCGCGCCGCGCCCTCCGTCGTGTTGAAGGAGGGAATTTCCGCCGCCGCCATTTTCCGGTGAGCTTCCTCGGAGTATGGATTGAAATAGGTCAGTAGGGGGGTATCCCCGGCCAGGCCGCCATCTTTTGCGCGGACGAGGGGATCGACGGCGATCCCGTGCCGGAACTGCGCACTCGACCCCACGATGGCGACGAGGATGTCAAAACCCGCCTCGCCGAGAAGCGCCCGGAGAATTTCCTGAAACGAGTTGATCCCGGCGATGGTCGTATCGATGGGGTTCGAGACCCCGATGAAATCGGGAAGGGTTTTGAGTATTCGCGCCTCGAGCTCCTCGCCGAAGGGCGGCACCTCGAGGCCGAGCCCGCCGCACTCATCGGCCACGAGCGCCCCGGCTCCGCCCGAGGTCGTGAGGATGCCCACCCGCCTCCCTCGGGGAAACGGAGTGGTGGCGAACATATGCGCCACCTCGAAAAGCGCCTCGAGCCCGTCCACGCGGGTAATACCCACCTGGCGGAAGGCGGCGCCGTAGGCGCGGTCCTCCCCCACGAGCGCACCGGTATGACTGACGGCGGCCGCGCGGCCGGCCGAGGTGCGGCCCACCTTGCAGACCACGACGGGCTTTCCCGCCTCGAGCGCTCTTTGGGCGGCGGCGAGGAATTTTTCGGGGTTTTTCAGGCCCTCGAGATAAATCGCTATCGATCGCGTGGCGCTGTCCGCGACGAGAAAATCCATATAGTCGGCCATCTCGAGGTCCATCTCGTTTCCGCACGAGATCAGGTAACTGAACCCGATCCCCCGGTGGGTCGCGCGGGAGATGAGCGCCCCGCCGATACTCCCGCTCTGACAGATCACCCCGACCGCGCCGGGCACGAGACGCTCCACATCCATCGCGATAATTCCCGCGAGTTGCACGCGGCCGCCGAAGTTGTGATAGCCCGCCGTGTTCGGGCCGCACACCCTCATCCCGGCGTCCGCGGCGATTCGGGCGATTTCGGCCTCGATGCGGCCGCCCTCGTCGTCGAACTCGGAGAATCCCGCCGAATAGATCGTAGCCGTCGGGGTGCCGAGGGCGGCGCACTCCCGGAACACGCCGAGGACGCGCTCCCTTCCGACCGAAATAAACACGGTTTCGGGGGCCTCGGGCAGATCGCCGACCGATGCGTAGCAGGGAAGCCCGGCCACTTCATCGTATTTCGGATTGACCGGATACACTTTTCCCGGGTAACCGTGGCGCAGAAGGTTTTTCACCACCCGCCCGTTAAAGCGCTCAAGGTCTGCGGAGGCGCCGACGATGGCAATCGATTCCGGGGAAAGAAGGCGGCCAATCAGCTCCCGCGTTTTTTTCGTGGAATCTGCGTTCATCGGGCGGGCTATTCCGGGCTGGGGGACGGGCGCGGAGGGCGCTGGCTGAAGTTCCGGCCGTAAATTTCGCTCGCCAGCCGATTGCGGAGAATCTGGACCGTACCTCCCGCGATCGACCAACCCCTGATCTTCCGGTAGAGATACTCGAGCGGCATCTCGGTGGAAAACCCGTAGGCGCCGTGCAGCTGAACCGCATCGTCGGCCACCTGCCGCGCCATCTCGTTACAATAAAGCTTGGCCGAGGTGGTTTCGACGGCCGAGGGAAGGCCGTCCCTGGCATTCGAGAGCGCCCGGTAGAGTAAGAGCCGCGCGGCCTCGAGCTTGACCCGCATGTCCGCCACCATCCACTGCACCCCCTGAAACTCGCACAGCGGGCGGCCGAACTGATGCCGCGTCCGGGTGTGCTCTACGGTCATGTCGTAGGCGGCCTGGGCGAGGGCGAGACACCGGGTCGCGTTACCGAGCCGCTCGACGTTGAAGACCGGCATGAGCACCCGGAAACCCTCGCTATCGATGAGTACGTTTTCCTTCGGGATTCGAGCGTCGTCGAAGTGAAGAACACAGTGCGCCTCCCCGCTCATATACCGCTCGGTCTTTCCTTTCGTGAAGCCGGGGGTTCCGGTCTCGACGACAACCGCGCCGCAATCCTTCGTCCTCGGGCCGAAACGCACGTAGACGACGAAAAGATCGGCGTGCGGGGAGTTCGACGAAAAGGCTTTTTGCCCGTTGACGATGACGCTGTCGCCGTCGTAGCGGGCGGTTGTCTTCAGATCGGTCGCGGCGGAGCCGGCGTCGGGTTCGCTCATCGAGATGGCGATGATCTTCTCGCCGGCACAAATTTGGGGGAGAAAGCGGGCCTTTTGCGCTTCGGTTCCCAATTCGTCGATCACCCGGACGGGACCCATGTTCCCCATCTGGACGACATCGCCGCTGTGCGGGCAGATTTGAGAAATCTGCTCCATCACGAGACAAGCCTCAAGGAGCGGGCGCCCCCCGCCGTGGGGCCCGGCGACCGTCATTCCCATCATCCCCCGGTCGGCGAGCACCTTCATCGAGCGGCGGGGGTATTCCTCGGTTTTCACATAGTTGTAGGCCGTCTCCTGAAACTCGCGCAGGGCGAGATCCCTGGCCGTCTGCTGGAGCAGTCTGTCCTGCTCACTCAACTGAAAGTCCAATGGAAAACTCCCGTCTGAAAGCTAAAGGGCTCGCAACACCGCTCTTGCCGGGGCGCCGTCCCGGTCCTCGAAAAGGGCGGGCAGCGCGAAAAGTTCGTAATCGCCCGGAGGGGCGTCCGATAGATTCAGGCCCTCGAGCAGCACCGCCCCGGCGGGCAGCAGAAGATTGTGCACGGGTGAGGCATCGGCCGCATACCCATCGACGGACAGGCAATCCACGCCGAGCAGTTGCATTCCCGCGCCGAGCAGCACCCGCTCCGCCTCTTCCGTCATGTGACAAAATCGGGGTCGAAGGGTTTTTCCCACCACCGCGCGCCGGAATTTCGCGTTTTAATCAAAACCCGCGTCGCGCCGCCGATGTTTTTTCCCCTCAACTCCTCTGCCTCCACCCGGTCAGGGTTTTCGATCTCGATCACGCGGGCGGGGCCTATGATCGTATCGAGCGGCAGCGTTTCCATCCCGCCCGCGCCGGGAATAAAATGCTTGGGCGCGTCCATGTGGGTTCCGGTGTGAAGACCCATCGCCACCGAGGAGACGTTGTTTTTATCTCCCGCCTCGAAAGATCGCTGGTAGCTGATGCGGGGGACCGAATCGCCCGGCCAGACCGGCATCCCCTCGCGAAGCGGAACCGTCAGATCGATAAGCGGCAAGGATAACGCCCCCTTTATTTGAAACGGAAAATCAACCCGCCCCTACCCTTCCAGCCCGTTCATCATCGAGCGCACGGCGTCGTAGTGGCTCGCCTCCTCGCCCGGATCGAAAAACGGAGCGTTCCACGAAAAAAGTGGCACGGTCTGCTCGTGAACCGAACCGTGGCTCCTTAAATTCACCTCGCGCTCAGCCTCGTCCATCACCCCGAATACGGTGTCCTCGTCGGCGATGACCATGATCTCGCCCATGCGCGCGGGCAGGAGCCGGAACCGCCCGGCGGCCTCTTCTCTCGGGAGCGCGCCATCGATCCCCGGCACTTCGTTCAGGATGGCGGCGGCCTCATCCAGGGACGCCCCTTCGCCCAAGTGAACATAAGCCGCGCCGCCCTGGTTGCCGTGGTGGACGACGTAGCGGTCCTTGATGATGGGCACCGCCTCGGCGGCGATTCCGCGCCCTCTCAGGACAACGCCGGGGTCGATGGCCCGCGTTTTCTGGCGCATTCCGTGGTCGGCGGTGACGAAGATCGCGCCCTCCGGGTGGATCCCGGCCCAGGCGTCGGCCAGGCGTCCGATCTCCTCATCGATGGTGGATAGATGCTCCTGCCCCTCGGGGGTTTCGGGGCCGAATTTATGCTGGCTGAAATCGGTTGTCGTGACGTAGAAGAGCTCGGGCGCTTTTTCCTCGACAACGGCCCGCGCCGCGCGGAGAAGCCAAAAGTTCACCTCGGCGCTATAGATTTCCTCTTTCGGACCGGCGCGGTCGATTAGCCACTCGGGCGGCTCCTCGGCGGTGATAACCGTATCCGCTCCTTTTCCGATCATGTCGGTGAGTTTTTTCTTCGAGGCCAGAGCGGCCGTCCTGCGCCCGGCCGCGGCCCCCATCTCCATCAAGGTGGGCGAGAGGAGAAAGTCGCCCGATTCCATATAAACCTCCTCGCCGGTTTCGGGATTCAGGAAATAGTTGGCCGTGATGCCGTGCATGGAGGGCGGGCCGCCGCAGATGAGCGAGACGTTGTTCACGTTGGTGACGGTAGGCATCTGGGCCTTCACGAAAAGTCTTTGGCCCTCCGCGCCGAGGCGGTCGAGGTTCGGGGTCGGGGCCGTCTCGAAATAGGCGGGGTCGCCCCCGTCGATGCAGATAATGAGCGCTTTCAAGGACGTTTCTCCTTTTAAGGAGCGGTTTGACGGGGGGGCTCTATCCCCCCTGTCCGGCTCCAGGGTTTTTCTGGGGTTGCCAGCATTTTTCTTAGGTTGAATGACTCTAGGTTACATTTAAACGCGGCCTCGGGCGAGGGTCCCTGCGGGCCGGGCGGGGGTCCCTGCAGGCCGGGCGGGGGTCCCCTAAAAATGAGAGGTCCCCTAAAAAAAAAGAAAAAAAGTGCTGGAATGTCTTGACGAATTAGCGGGATGAGGATATATACTTGATTGAATCAAATATTGACCGGATAAAGGTACCGGGCCGTTTCCGTTTAGTATTTTCGTTAAATCAGGGCCGCTTCCGTTAGATAAGGTTGTTTTAGAGAGGTTTTTTTACGATGCCGACCACGGAAAAGAATACTCTTAAATTGACCGACCAAGGCGAGGAACTCGGCCACCGGTTTCATCAGGCCCTCCACCGGCTCTGGTCGATCCTTCACCCCATCGACAAGGATGCCGTCTGCTACCACGACATCACCCTGACCCAGTGGAACCTGATTCACGCGCTATGCGAGGAGCCCCTGGAGCCGCTGACGATGGGGTTCCTCGCCTCGAAACTCGGCCTGACCCCCAGCGGGCTGACCCGCTGCTCGGAGCCGCTGGTGGAGCGCGGACTCGTCAAACGGGAGCAAAAACCGGGCGACCGGCGCGTATGCTGCCTCAAGCCGACCGTAGATGGCGTCGCGCTGTGGGAAAAGATTCAGTGCGAATGCGCCGAGCGCGAGGGGCGGCTCATCGAACACCTGCCGGCCGGGGAGGGTGAGAATTTCATAAAAGCACTCGAGCGCCTCGCCGGCGCCGCTTCGGCCGAATCGGAGGGGGCCGTTAAATCATGACGACGGAATCGAAAGCCCCAGTTCCTGTCGAGACTCCCGTAGAGGCCCCCGCCGCTTGTTGCGGAGAAGTTAATACCCCGGTCGAAGAGGCCGGCTGCTGCTCGGCAGCCGCCGTAAACGGCGCACCTACGGCCGATGGTTTTTCAGGCGCCCTGCCCGCGACGAACTGGAGCTGGCTCGCCGCCGGAGCATTTGCGTTTGCGGGGGCGGCGGTTCTGGCCTTCCTGATTCTTCCGGCGGCTGCCTTTGATAAACTGAGCGGTGAGATATGGAAAAACATCGCTTTCGTCGCCAATCAAATTTGGGAAATCCTGCCCTATGTCTTGATCAGCGTATCCGCCTCCGCCTGGGCGACCGTCTCTGGCTTTTCGGAGAAAATCAGGGCGGTATTCACGCGCCAGGAAAAGGTGGCGGTCGCGGGAGCGGCGCTGGCCGGCGCCACGGTCCCGTTTTGCGCTTGCGGGGTTCTTCCCCTAATCGCGGCCATGCTGACCGGAGGCGTACCTCTCGCCCCGATCATGGCCTTCTGGATCAGTTCGCCCCTGATGAGCCCGGAAATGTTCCTGCTCACCTCGGGAACGCTGGGGGTCGACTATGCGGCGGGGCGCCTCGCCGCGGCTATTTTGCTCGGAGCGGGTTCGGGGTACATGGTCTCGGCGCTCATCTCGCGCGGCTATCTTCAAAATCAGCTTCGGGGGCTCGCCCAGGCCGACTCATGTTGCGGCCCCGCGCCGGAGGTTTCTTTTTCCGGCGTCTCCTACCAACCCACGCGCTTGAGGAGGTTTTTCGTCGAGGCCGGCGGCGTCTCCCTTTTCCTGGGAAAATGGCTGACCCTTGCGTTCATCATCGAGGCGGTCATCGTTCATTACGTCGATCAGTCATGGATCAGCGCCGCCCTCGGCGGCGATCAGCCCTTCGCCATTCCCCTTGCGACGGCCATCGGCATCCCCCTTTACACCTCGGGAGTGGCCTCCATCCCCATCACGCAGGGGCTCGTATCGAGCGGCATGTCTCCCGGCGCGGCGATGGCCTTCCTGGTCGCGGGGCCGGTCACCACGATTCCCTGCATGATGACGGTCTGGGTGATGGTGAAGAAACCGCTTTTCTTCTACTACCTCAGCGTCGGCATCGTCGGGGCCCTGCTCGCGGGCTACCTGTTCCAGGCAGTCATGAGCTAGCCACCCGATCTCGACAATAGCCGCCTAGACTCGCCCGATTCCAGTTTCCCCCGAAACAAACGGAAGCATGCAATGTCCCAAAAAGACCCCTGGGCCGACAAGGACTTCGCCGACCGCTGGGACGGAAAAAACCACTTTCGCGACAATCCCGACCGGTGGGAGCAACTCGACCTGATCGTTTCCCTCCTCGCCGGCGGTTGCGGCGCCGACTCGCTGATTCTCGACCTCGGCTCGGGCTCGGGGCGCGTCGAGGAACTCATCTTCGAGCGAATCCCCGGCGTCCGGGTGGCGGGCGTGGAAGCCTCCCCCTCCATGATGGATATCGCCAAAAGGCGGCTCGCTACATTCGGAGACCGCTTCATCCCCGTGACCGGCGGCATGGAGGATTTGGCGGGGCTTGAACTCCCCGAGGGGCCCTACGCCTTCACCATCAGCGTCCAGGCCTTGCACGAGGTCTCCCACGAGGAAAAGAAAAAGATCATGGCGGACGTTTACGCTCTTCTGGAACCGGGGGGCGCGTTCTTCGTCCTGGACCGGGTGGAGTTCGAGGGCGAGGCGCTCTCCGTCGCCTACCGGAGCGTGTGGGACCGACTGAACCGAAAAGCCGGAATCAAGGAAGGAATGTCATACGAGGAATATCTGAAAACCTACCGGGAAAAGGACGACCACGTCGCCCCGCTCGAAGACCAACTCTCTTGGCTGCGCGGGGCGGGGTTCCGCGCCTCGTGCCTCTACCTTCACTACAACCGCGCCCTGTTCGCCGCCCGGCGGCCCGAGGATAGTTAGCCGAACGACCGCCGGTATTTTCCGAATTTTCCTTTGATTATTTCCTCGCCTACATCACGCACCAGCCGTCGTCCACGATCATATCGAGGCCGTGAACGGCGCTGGCGTCGTCCGAGGCCAGAAACACGGCGGCTCCGGCCATTTCCTCCGTCGATATGTAGGCGCGGCCGGTCGGCGTAAGGCCCTCGAGCAGCTTGACGAAATCGGGGTCGTCCTGGAGGTGTTGATTGAGCGGGGTCGCGGTGTTGCCCGGCGAGATGCAGTTGACGTTGATCCCGTCCTTGGCGATTTCGGCGGCCAGCGCTTTCGTGATCATGACGACCCCGCCCTTGCTCGCGCAATAGGGGAGCGCGTTGGGAAAAGCGTGCGTCCCCGCGATCGAGGCCACGTAGATGAGTTTTCCGTACTTCTTTTTCTTCATGATGGGGATGACCGCCTGGGAGAGGAGAAAGTTCCCCTTGAGGTTGGTGTTGATCGTCCGGTCCCATTCGTCCTCGGCGTAATCCTCGACGGGCTTGTTGATCATGATTCCGGCGTTGCCGACCAGGATATCCACCGTGCCGAAGGCATCGGAAACACCCTTGACCATGCCGCTGACATCGGCCTTTTTCGAAACGTCGCACGGAAATGCCCGGGCGGCGCCGCCCGCGTCCACGACTTCCTTCACCACCGCCTCGCCGGTTTCGCGGTTCCTGTTCACGACGGCGACCTTCGCCCCCTCGCGTCCGAAAGCGAGACAGATCGCCTTGCCAATTCCCATGGAACCGCCGGTGACGATGGCCACTTTGTCCTTGAGCCTCATATCCCACTCCCTTTCCTTTTTAAATTTCGCCAGTTTCGATTATCCGGCCGCCTCAAGGGTCTTGAGCGCCTCGCGCCGAGCGGCGGTCGCCGCCTCATCGACGGAGCCGTCCTCCCGGAACACGACGCCGTAGACCTCATGGGCGCGCTCTTTCGACACCCAGCCCTCGTCCACATCGAATTTCACCTGTGCGGCGGGCCGCTCGATGGGCGGGCCGTAGCCCCCGCCACCCGAAGAATAGGAAACGATTTTTTCGCCCGGCTTGAGAATAATATCCTCGCAGGCGGGCAGCTCTATCAGTTCGCCGTCCCGGCGGCGGTGATAGTTCCTGATGCGTTCGCCGTCGTGGCCTCCGAGCGTCCCCTTGGCGTTGTTCGTCGCGCCGTCGGCCACATAGACCACCTCCAGTTCGCCGCCGCCGACCGGTCCGTACTCGCAATAACCCGAGGGCGCGCCGATGGTGCGCCCGGCTCCCTCGGTGTCGACCACGAGCCGCCGCTCATCCACGAGAAAGGGAAAATGAAGTTCGTCGAGCTCGACGCTGTCGATGAAACACATGCCCGAGTTTCCCGCGTGACAGATCGTCAGCCAGGCGTCGGTCTTCGCGGCCGCCGCGCCTCCCGTATCGAGCAGGAAAATCTGGTTCACAAACGGCTCGTTTTCGTTTCGGGGATCGACCCCCGATATGACGCCGAGCGAGGCCGGGAAGATCGGCCCGCACTCGGCGAGACCGAGACCGTCCTTGATTTTCGAAAACGCCCGTTGGACGGGATTCGTCATCCGATCGGCCAGATTCGTCGTCGCCACCGACATGCTCGTCGGGTGTTTTCCCCCGCCCGCGACGCATCCCTCGCGGATGTGGACCTTGAGCCGGCGGAAACTGCCCGCGTTAGTGGGCACGAGATCTTCGATGCTGTTGAAGACGCCGATCATGGCCCCCGTCCGGGCGCAGGCCTCGCTGAGGTTGAGCCCGCAGGGCATGGCGTCGGGATTGTCCCTGAGGTCCACCTCGATGCGCGCGTTTTTGCTGTCGATCTTGACCCCGACCTTGATGGGGATTCCCCCCTCGGGGGTCCCGGGGACGGGATCGTGCGTGCTGGTGGCGGTGGCGCTGCCGCTCGGCATCTTTTTAATGGCGGCGATCATCACCTTTTCGCTGTAGTCGAACCACTCCCCCGAGAAGGTGTGGAGGGTCTCCCAGCCGTATTCATCGGCCATCGCCAGGACTTCCCGCTCGCCGATGCGCGCCGCTCCGATCATGGCCAGAAAATCCCCGCGCCACTGGACCGGAACCCGGATGCGCATCTGGCACATGCGTATGATGTCCTCGATGTCCTCATAGTTCTCCTGAACCTTGACGGCGGGGAAAATCAGGGCGCCTTCCTCGTAAACATCGCGGGCGTGTCCCATGTAGGTCGTCGGCTGGCCGTTGCCGCAGTCCGCCTGATGCGCCTTCACCCAAACGGTGAAGTGATGCTCACCCTTTTTGTCGATGACCGGGACGAGAATCGTGTGGTCGGCGGGATGAGAGCATCCGTGATAAGGCGAGTTGTGCAAAAACGCGTCGCCGCGCCGGAGCGCCGGATGGAGGTCCATCATCGACCGCGCCATTAGATCGGCGCCGCTCAAAACGTGGATCGGAAGCGTCTCCGCCCCGGTCATAAGCTCGCAATCGCGCGTGACGATGCTCGTAGAGAAATCCTTCGCCAGGTTGAGCACGCCCGACCGCCCCGTCCGCAGGAGCGTATTCGCCATCTTCGTCGTGATGGACTCAAAGCGCTTGCTCAGCACGGCCAGGGTGACGGGGTCCATCCCCGCTTTTTTCACGCCCCGGCCGGCGGGTTTTCTTTTCCCCGCTTTTTTTGATTTGCCCTTGACCTTTGTCTTCGCTCTCGCCATGACCCGATTTCCTCATTGACTCGTACCCGTTGAGCCGAAAAATACGGAGCCGAAAAAAACGCCGCTTTGTTGTTCCCCAAACTTCGATCACCTGGGCGCGAGCCCCTAGGCTTCGATCACCAGACTCCCGCTTCTTGTTCTCACCACCCTCGCTCCGGGATCGACAACGACGGTGGTGAAGGGCGATTCGATGATGGCGGGGCCCCTCATGGCGGCGCCCGGCTTCATGCTCTCGAACAATTCCACCCGAGTGTTTACCCGCCCTTTGCCCTCGAAGTAGGCCTTGCGCCTCGCGGGCAGATTTGTCTCGAATTTTTTCTCATGCCCCAATTTACCGAACCGCCCCGCTCTCAACTTGCACCGCGCGACGGCCCGCCAGCCGACGAACTCCACGTCCGAGTCAGGGTCCCTGACGGCGAATATTTCTTCGTGCGCGGCGTCGAACTCCCTGCGGACCCGCGCGACTTCCTTTTCCGTCTTGAAGCGGGTCAAATCGATGGGAAGATCGATCTCCCAAATCTGGTGGCGGTAGCGGGCCTCGGCGAAGATTTCGATGGAATGGTCGAGCGCTCCCGCCCCCGGCCCCTTGAAAAACGCCTTGCATTTGGCGGCAAGCGATTTCAGGGTGGCGTTCACCCCGCCGAAATCGAAACTGACCGAGGAAGAGTAGTGGAGCGCCCTAAAATCCGCGTGCAAATCGCTCATCAGCGCGCCCGCGGCCGAGAGCGCGGCGCCGACCTCGGGGATGATCACGCGCTCGCAGCCCAGCCGCCGGGCGATGGCCACCGAATTCAGACCGGCCGCGCCGCCGCCGCCTACGAGGACCGCCCCCCGGGGGTCTATCCCCTGATCGATGGTGATCTCCTCGATGGCGCCCACCATGTTTTCGGTGGCCAGCCTCAGGATCGCCTCCGCCGCCTCCTCGAGACTCAAGTTCAGGGGCTTGGCCACATCGCTCCGGATTGCATTTTCGGCCTTTGTTGAATCGAGCGCCATCGCGCCGCCCAGGAAATAGGCCGGGTCGATGTGTCCGAGAACGAGTGATGCGTCCGTCACGGTGGGCCGCTCCCCGCCCCGCCCGTAGCAGGCCGGCCCCGGAACCGCGCCCGCGCTCTGGGGGCCGACGTGAAGTAGTCCGCCCTCGTCCACCCAGGCGATGCTGCCCCCTCCGGCGCCGATGCTTTTCACGTCCACCGAAGGAAAGCCGACGATGTGTCCTCGGTAGCGCTGGCCGATCCAGGTCTCGGGGGTCGTGGGAATGGTCCCTCGCCGGACGAGACTGACGTCGTAGGTCGTCCCGCCCGTATCGGCGACGATGGCGGTGCCGGATTTCGTGTCCGCGCGGGCGAAGTGGCGCCCGGCGATGGGGGCCATCGAGGGGCCCGAACCGATGGCGTGAATCGGCGCGGCGATCAAATCCCTCACATCCATCACGCCCCCCTGCGAGGTCAGCATGAGCAGCCTCCCCGAGAAACCCGCCCCCGACAAACGCTCCGAGAGCCCCCCCAGGTAGTTGTTCATCAGGGGCTTGAGGGAGGCGTCCATGCAGGCCGACGAAGCGCGGCGGTATTCGCGGAGTATCGGGTTGAGGACGTGAGAAAGGGTGTAGGGCGCCCCCGGCAGGTTCTCTTCGAGAAGCTCGGCGATGCGATCCTCGTGCGCGGGGTTGACGGTGGACCAAAGAAAGCACACCCCGACGGATTCGACTTTGAGACTCTTTAGTTTTTTGATGATTTCAATCGCCGCCGCCTCGTCCAGCGGTTGCGCGACCTCGCCCGCGGAAGTGATTCGCTCGGGTACCTCGAACGTAAGCGCCCGGGGAATGTAGGGCTTCGGAAAAGGGACGAGAAAGTTGAACGGCTCTATCCGCCCGCCCTCGCGGAGGACCAATACGTCCGGGTGCCCCTTGGTGGTGAGGAATGCGGTTCGGGCGGTATTGCCGGTGATAATCGCGTTGATGGCATAGGTGGTGCCGTGGATAAAGAGATCGCCCCGGGAAAGGAGGTCCCGAGGCGAAAGCGAGAGGCTGTCGGCGGCCGAGGCCACGACATCGAGAATCCCCCGGACGGGATCGTCGGGCGTCGTGGCCGCCTTGAACATATGAAGGACGCCTTTATCGTCCTCCATCACAAGATCGGTGAAGGTCCCGCCGGTGTCCACAGCGAACCGCATGGGTATGGCCCCTTTATGCGAATCCCGATCAAGCGGGAAGGCCCGATTCCGGACCGCACGGCCCGCTGGCGCTCCGAGCGATTAATCCGCTTTGCATGTCGGGAAAATCAACCAAACCTATTAAAAGGCATCCAGCCGGGGCGGGTCAAGAGAGTGCCCGGCACGCAGCCCTCAACCCTTCGCCGCCCTCAATCCATTGCCACTTTTCCCTCGCAGCCTTTAATCCTCCGAAGACCCGGCCGGCTCGAGAATCACCTTGATCGCTCCGTCTTGTTTCTCTTCCATCATCTCGAGGCCCTCCACAGCCCGGCTGAGCGGCACGCGGTGGGTGAGCATCGGGGCGAGATCGATTTTTCCGGAGGCGACGAGCTCCAGGCACTCGGCGAACTGGCCGGCGTAGCGCCCGCGCGCTCCCTTGATGACAATCTCGAGACGGCGGACCTCCTCCGCCGGAATCGGGGTACCCTCCCCGGCAAAAACGCCCATCACGACAACCGTTCCGTTTCGCTTCACGATGCGGCAGGCCTCTGGGAGCGTGGCCTCCTGGGCGCCGCCGACGGCCTCGATCACCTTGTCGAATCCGGCGCCGCCGGTCAGTTGGCCGAGCCGCTCGGGAAAACCGGCCTCGGCCGGGTTAACGGCGGCATCCGCCCCCATTTTCTCGGCGGCCTCGAGCCGGTAACCCACGGTATCCGATATGGCGACATAGGCCCCCTCGGCCTTCGCCACCGCCAGGGCACAGAGTCCGATGGGCCCCGCCCCCTGAATCGCCACGCGCTCGCCCCGCCGCACACCGCCCACGTCGCGGACGGCGTGATAGGCCGTCGCCAGCGTTTGCATGACCGAGCCCACATCGTAGGAGACTTTCCCGGGAAGGGGGACGACGCACTCCGCCGGGACGGAGACGTACTCGGCGTATGCGCCGTCGAGCGTATTTCCGATGGATTCGAGCGAGGTGCACAGATTCGGCCGCGAGGTCCCGCAAAACTCGCACTCGCCGCAGGTGATAAGATTCTCCACGCAGCAGCGGAGCCCAAGGGGGACGCCCTCGGTTCCCTCGCCCAGAGCCACCACCTCGCCGGCGAATTCATGACCGAGCACCACGGGAAGCCGCACCCCGGCGAAGAGGCCGCGCCAGGCATGTATATCCGTCCCGCACAAGGCGCAGGCGCGCACCTTGACGATCACCTCGCCGGGCCCCGCCTCGGGCAGGAGCCGATCCTCGTTCACGATGCGGTTCGGCGCCTCGAGGACCACCGCCGCCATTCTGCCGGGAAGATTTCCGGGTGTCATTGGTTCACCTAAACCATCGTCGCGCCGCCGTTCGCGTCGAGGGTGACGCCGGTGATGTAGCTCGCCTCGGGGCTGCACAAAAAGAGCACGGCCTCGGCGATTTCGTCCGGCTCCGAGAGGCGGCCCACTGGGGTGGTCCGCTCGATATGGCGGATGCGCTCCTCGGTGCGGATTTTCACCGTTCTCGGGGTGCGCACGTTGGCGGGCGCGACAGCGTTCACGGTGATGCCGTGGGGCCCGAGTTCCCGCGCGGCCTGCCGCGTCAGGCCGAGAACCCCCGCCTTCGCCGCCGTGTAGTGAGGGGGATTCGGGTTCACCCCGCTCCGGGCGGCCATACTCGACAGGGATACGAACCGGCCGTAGCCGCCCTCGATCATGAGAGGCGCCGCGGCCTTGAGCAGATAGAACATGGTCTTCAGGTTCGAATCGACTACAAGGTCCCACGCCTCGACCGGACAATCGAGAAGGCTCAAATACCGGGGAAACCCCCCGGCGCTGTGAATGGCGATATCGAGGCGGCCCTGCTCGTGCTGAAAACCCTCGACGGCGGTGCGCACCTGCTCCCAATCCGTGAGATCCGCGCGGATGAAACCCGCCCGCCCCCCCTCCTTTCGAATTGCCTCGGAGACCCGGGCTCCGCCTTCCTCGTCAATATCGCAAACGGCGACCGAGGCGCCCCCGCCCGCGAGTTTTCGGGCGCAGGACTCGCCGATGCCCGTGGCCGCTCCTGTGACGAAGGCGCTTTGGCCCTCGAATTTTCCCTGACTCATCGTCTGGTGAATTTTCCTTGATTCATCGTCTGGCTCGTTTCATCTTCCGGCTTGATCGGACTAGCCCGTTCGGGCGAGGCCGCCCGGGGCGGGTAGCGCCCGAAGGCCCGTCGTTTCGCCCCGCGAAACCGCCCCAAAAATGGAATGGATAAAGATACGGACTTATACCAAACTATCACCATCTCCGGAAGATAAAGGCCGGAAGCCGCCGTTAACCGATGTGCACGGAGGAGACCCGTGGGAATTTCCAGGCGGAGCCTGATCGGAGGCGGGGCATCGACAGCCGCGCTGGCGCTCATCGGCCCCGCCGGCCGGGCGGAGGCCATGCTCGGGCGCATCTTCGATTGGTTGAACAGCCGTCCGGTGGAGTCCCCCCTGCCGGGCGAGAGTATTCTCGATTTCTCCGCGCGGGTGCTCCCCGAAATCACACCCACCGGCAAATTCTATGTACAGAGCATCGGGTGGACCCCCGCCGGAGGGACACGGGTAGACTGGAAAATCTCCGTGGGAGGGTCGGTGAACTCTCCTTTTGAGTTGATCGCTTCGGATTTGACCGCCCTGCCCCAGCGCGAGGCCTGGGCGGCGATCACCTGCATCGGGAACCCCGTGGGCGGCGGGCAGATCGGCAATGCTCTCTGGCGCGGGGTCCCCCTTCGCGCGCTGCTCGAGCGGGCGTCCCCCCGCGAGAGCGCGCTGAGGTCGCCGGCGTGGCGCGCGGTGTTCCGGGCGGCGGACGGGTATCACGATTCGATTCCGCTCGAGGCGGCGCTGGACGAGCGCACCCTCCTCTGTCACCGCATGAACGGCGCCCCCCTGCCCCCCGATCACGGCGCTCCCCTGCGGCTGCTTACGCCGGGTGTCTACGGACTCAAGAACGTGAAGTGGATTCGGTCCACCGAGGTGGCGGCCGGCGGCCACGCGGGCTATTGGCAAGGCAGGGGATGGTCGGACGCGGCGCGCGTCGAGACATTGAGCCGGTTCGAGGCGCCGCGCCGGCGGGTGACGGTTGGGGCGCCGTCGGCCTGGCTCGTGGGTTCGGCCTTCGCCGGCGACAGGGGAATCAGCCGCGTCGAGGTGGCCTACGGCCTGGGCCCGAAAAGACACCCTTGGGCGCCCGCCCTCGTCAAGAAACCGCTCGGTTCCCTCGCCTGGACGCCCTGGGCCTTCCGGATGGAATTTCCGGAGGATGGATTTTACCCCGCGACCGTCCGCGCGGTGGACGGCGCGGGTCAATTACAGACGGAAAAAATATCGGGCCCCAAGCCCGGCGGGGCGACCGGCCTGATGGAGTTGAATCTTTACGCCACGGGGCTTCCCGCGATGTGACGCCCCACCTCAATCCTTTATTGTGAGTTGAAGCCCTTCTTCCGAATCTTCCACATCAAGCGTCTTGTTGGAGAGGCTCTGCGAAACATCCTCGTCTATGACAAGAACCGTTTTGCCCTCGTGGACGAGTGTCGCGTCTCCCGGCTTTTCGCCGTCGAGCGTGAGCGACAACTCCTCTCCTTAGAGGATGAACCGGACGCAGGCGCCGTCGGGAGCGCCCGAATCGGAGAGCAACTTGGACAGATTATCACAGGCCGATTCAGAGACGTTCAGCATAGGGGCCCTCAGGGAGTGACGCGTCACGGCTCGGCCGGGAACCGCTCCCGATACCGCGAGTCGCGCGAACAATCAGAATCTATTTGCCTCGCCAGCGCCTTTTCTAACATGCGGCCGGGCGCGAAAAAAGCCCCGCCGGTCGGACCCGGCGGGGCTTGATTCGCTTGAGGTGAAAACCTCTAGCGGCGTTTTCCGCCGACGATGTTTTTCGACCGCTTCGCCCGCTTGATCATCCACTCTTTGGGAGCCTGCATCCCGCTCCGGTCGATCTTGTCGAGGCTGCTTTTGTACACCATGAAGTTCTTGATGTATGAAAGCGTCCCGCCGCGGTGAGGCGCTCCCGGAGGCTGACGCCCCTCGATGAGGTCCACCACGTTACTCACAGCCAGACTCGCCATGCCGATCTGCTCGGCCAGCACCGCGCCATATGTCCAGCCGTCCCGGATGTCCTTCTCGACGCCGACGGCGATGTTGTGCGTCACGATCTTGATCTTGCCGGCTTTGAAGCCGTTGGCCTTGGAGAAGGCCTTGACGGCGTCGGTCGTTCCGCGCGCGATCAGGGTCGCCCAGGGATAGATGCCTGCGACGTCCGGGTGCTTCTTCAGGAGGTCCTCGGCCGTCTGATAGGAGGCCTGCACGTTCGATTTCGTGAACTCCTTGGCTACGATCTTGACCTTGGGATAGTGGCTTAGATAGTCCTCAAAACCCTTGGCCATGGAGGTGACCATCTCGATGCCGCTGGGTCCGGGGAGCATGATGACCTTGCCCTCGTGTCCGATGGCCTCTGCCATCGCGGAGCCGATGAGCAGGCCGAGCTGGTAGCTGTTCTTCATGACGCGGCTCTTCACCCGGTCGCTGTCGAGGTCGATGTTGTCCACCACGACCGGCATTCCCGCGTCAATCGCCTTGTGGACGGCGTTGACCATGCCCTTTGTGCTGATCGGGCATATGATCATGCCGTCGTACTTGGCGGCAATGATGTCCTCGACGTGGGCCACCTGTTTGGGCAAAAATTCATAGCCGCCCGCGTCGAACATGGTGACGGAGACGCCCAGCCTTTTCGCTTCACGGACGCTGCCGAACCACTTCGAGAAGAAGTAGGGGTCAACGCCGTTCGGCACGACGACGGCGATCCTGTAGGCTTTCTTCGCCTTGGCGGCCTCGGCCTTCGGCGCCGCGAAGGTGGCCGTGAACAGAAAAGCCGCCATCACAGCAAGAAGTGTCAGTGAGCGAAACAGTTTCGTTCTCATCGCTTCCTCCTTTTCCTTAAAGGAAAAATATACAAACATGGGCTCCAATGGTTCCGCGATTCAGCATTAGTTCAGAACACCGTAGATTTCCTAGATATTGATCTCCTCCTCTTCTCGGAAAATCGATATCGAAAATTTCCTCCGGCAAACTATTCCCGCCGCCGGCGGGCGCTGATGGTGACGGCGGCGATGAGCATCACCCCCAGGGCGACTTCTCGGGCGAAAGTGCCCACCCCCAGCAATATCAAGCCGTTCAGCAAAAATACGATGAAAAGCGTTCCCAGCACCGCCTGGATGACGCCGCCCTCGCCGCCGTGGAACGTCGTGCCTCCGACGACGGCGGCCGCCAGAGACTGAAATTCAAGCTGAAAACCGGCGAGCCCATTTGTCGCGGGCAGTCGGGCCAGATAAAGAAACGACGTAAAGGCCACGGTGAAGCCGCTGATGAGGTAGCAGATAAGCTTCACCTTGCCCGTATCGATTCCCGAGAGCCGGGCGGCCTCTTCGTTTCCGCCCGTCAGATAAATCGCCCGCCCCAGGGCGGTGCGCGTCAGGAGCAAATGAAGGACTACAAAGAAAGCGAGTGCGATAAACATGGTCCCCGGTATGTGGAAAAAATCGGTAAGCCCGATAGTCTGAAGGATGTCCTTCTGCGCGCTGGTGAACTGGTGAATGGTGCGTCCACCCGTAAAGACGAGGGCGATCCCCGCGCAGATGAAAAGCATGCTCAGGGTGACGATGAAGGGTTGGATTTTCACCCTGCCGACTAAAAATCCGTTGATGAATCCGAACATGACGGCGACGCCGAACCCCATGAGCACGCCCACGGCGATGCCGAAATCGAGGATTCCCTGAGCCATGATAACGCTCGAAAGGCTGAGCAGGGAGCCCTGGCTCAAATCGATTCCCGAGACAAGAAGCACCATGCTCTGACCCGCGACGATGAAAAACAGGAGAGATGCATTTCGCATCTGATTCGTCAGGTTGTGAACATCGATGAAATTGTTCACGTAGCCCAAAAGCTGAAGGATGGAGAACCCCAGCATCATCAGGACAAACGCCACCAGGAGGCCGTACTTCTCCAGCGATAGCCAGGAGCGGACGGCATCGAGCGGCTTGCTTTTGTAAGGCATGGCAACATTTGCCATTTTGAGATTTCTCCTTATTTCTTCTGTTCTTGAAGGGTGCTAACCCAAATGGAGACGAGAATGACCAGCCCGACGATAATTTGCTGGCGGTAGGTGTCGATACTCAGGACGTTCAGCCCGTTCACCAAAAAGATAATGAGAAGCGCGCCCAGCGTCGTGCCCAGAACCCCTCCGCGCCCGCCGAAAATGTGGGTTCCGCCGATGATGGTGGCGCCGATCGACTGGAGGAGCTGGTCGCCGCCGCCGAGCCGGGGTTCGCCCGCCGCGCTCACGTTCGCCGAGAGGAGAAGACCCCCGATTGCGCAAAAGAGCCCGCTCAGCGCGAAAATGCCGATTTTCATCCGCGAAAAACTGATGCCCGCCGAAACAGCCGTTTCCTCGCTGCCTCCGAGGGCATAGACGTAGGTTCCGAAGCGGGTGAATTTGAGGAGATACCAGGTCACCCCCAGGGCGATGAGAACCCAGATTACCGGAAGCGGGATGGGACCGAGGCTCCCTTTCGAGAGAGCCACATAAGTGTTTTCAACGTGGGTGGGCAGCGTCGCGCCCTCGCGGGAGCCTCCCATCTGGAGGCCGCCGGTCCAGAGCTGGGCCGCCCCGCTTCCAACGAAAAGCATTCCCAGGGTGGCTATGAAGGGATAGACCCTGACAACGCCGATGAAATAACCGTTGATGAGCCCGCAAAGCGTTCCCACGAGAAGCCCGGAGACGAGCCCGCCGACAAACCCCAAGTGCAGCATCGCGCTCCAGGCCATCACGCTCACGATACTCATAATCGAGCCCTGGGAGAGATCGAATCCACCCGAGATGATCACGATCGTTTGTGCGTAGGCCAGAAAAAACAGCCAGGCGTCGCGCCGGACGACGTTGGTGAAATTATCCAGCGTGAAGAAATTTTCCGTAGCGAAAGTATAAAAAACCATCAGCGCGACGAAGGCGCCGATCAGAATTACGCGCTCCCAGGGGATGTCCTTGGCGGGATACCCGAAGATCAGCTTCTCACCGTTTACCGTCGATACCGCGCTCATTAATTTCCTCCGTTGCCGCCGGCGGGCGAAGCGCCCGCCGCGTGTTCATCCGCCACCATCGCGTAGCGAAGTATGTTTTCCTGAGTCGCCTCATCGCGCGGAATGTCCGCGGTGAGGCGCCCCTCCCTCATCACCAACACCCGGTCGCTCATCCCGAGGATTTCGGGCATTTCACTCGATATCATCAGGACGGCGGCTCCCTCCTTGGCGAGGTTGAGCATCTGGGTGTGAACCTCGTACTTGGCGCCCACGTCGATCCCGCGCGTGGGCTCGTCGAAAACAAGGACATCCGCCTTTCGGAAGAGCCACTTGGCAAGGACGACCTTCTGCTGGTTGCCGCCCGAGAGGAAGCGGATCAGGGTGTCCTGCGTGGGGGTCATGATCTTGAGCTGATCAATGTGTTCTTCGACCAGGTTTTTTTCCATCACCAGATTGAGAAAAAAACGGTTGATGAGGCGCCCGAGGTTGGCGCTTGTCGTGTTGAAAGCCACCGAAAGCACCTGGGTGAGCCCCTGCACCTTGCGATCCTCGGGGAGGAGGCCCAGCCCCTGGCGAATGGCCAGCGTCGGGGTCCATTTACGCTCGTGGGTGAGGATGAGCACGAGGCGCACCAGCACCATCGCCACCCCGCCAGTCACCATGACCCATTCGGTGGAGAAATTCTGGGTGAACATGCTCACGATGACCATCGAGAACAGGGCGAAGGCGTACCATGAGCCCAGGTCCTGCCACATGGTCCGCCAGGCAAACTGGGGCACCAGGAACCAAAGCCCAGCCTGGCGGAGGATTGTGATGGCCGCGGCGGCGAGATAAGGCGCCGGCCCGTTCGGAATGTTGTAGAGCGGCCCCCCGATGATCCACTCATAAAACCACGTCGCACTAAACAGCGGCGGCGGGGTGTTCATGTTGAGCGTCACCGGGTCGTAGATTCCCTGAAAGAACACCGTGAAGACGGGAAGAGCGAGAACGAACAACACGATGTCCACTACCGCCTTCCAGGCCGGGTAGTGCGGCAGGCGCCGGCGCTCCTCTTTTTCAAGGGTCGCGCGGGTCATCTCGACGGTTCCCGTGTCCACCTCGTGGGCGCCTATGACGGCCCGGGCCACCTCGGTCCGCCCGGCGCCCACGAGCCCCGACATGCCGACGATTTCACCGTAGTGAAGGTCGAAGCTGATGTCCTCGAAAACACCCTCGCGGGTGAGGCCATTGACCTTGAGCGCCACCTCGCCCCGCTCGCGGGGGGTCCAGGGAAATTTCTCGTCCAGCGTCCGGCCGACCATCTGGGTGATGAGAAAATCGAGATCGACCTCGTTCACATCCCAGGAGCCGATGTAATCGCCGTCACGGAGAACGGTTACCTGGTCGCCGATTTGGTGCACCTCATCCAGGCGGTGAGAGATGTAGATGATCCCCACCCCCTGCTCCCGGAGGCGGGCCACGGCGTTGAAAAGCTCATGGATTTCATGCCCGCTGAGCGATGAGGTCGGCTCGTCCATGACGAGGATCTTGCAGTCGAAGGCAAGCGCCCGGGCGATTTCGACCATCTGCTGATCCGCGACGCTTAGCGATCTCACCGGAGCAAGGATGTCGATATCGACGTCCAGCCGTTTCATCACCTCGCGCGACTCTCTTTCGACATGCTCCCAATCCACTTTCTTTAAAAATCCGGGAAGGACCGGCTCCCGGCCCAGATAAATATTCTTCGCTACGCTGAGATCGGGGACCAGGTTCAGCTCCTGATATATGACGCTGATACCCAGGTCACGGCCCGTCCGTGCGTCGGGGATAACGGTGGGGCTCCCCTCCAGGAGTATTTCGCCGCTGTCGGATTGGTAGATTCCGGACAGGATTTTGATGAGCGTGGATTTTCCGGCGCCGTTCTCGCCGAGGAGTATGTGAACCTGTCCCGACTCCAGGACAAAATCCACTTCCTTGAGGGCATGGACGCCGGGAAAGGACTTGTCGATATTTCTCATTTCTAGGAGGGTTGCTTTATTCTCCATTACTCCCCCGAGGAAAACCCGTGAATTTTAAATAAATCACGCCAATTTTGGTGCGCAAGTAAATAATCGGACCGGGCACTCGCTTTCATCGGAATCGGGGGAACGCCCCGATTAATCACCTGAAAAAAATAATTGTATTTTGTATTATTTTCGGGCAGTCTAATCGGAAGCCCCCGAAACGTCAATAATATTCTTGGGCTTGCGCGCCGCTAACCGCCGGCCAGTCCGCTCGCAATATCCGAATTCGGAATGAGCGGTGATACCGGCCCGGGCGTCCAGACCCTTGGTCACCCTTGAAGCCAAGGCCCCCATTCACCGGCCGGGGAACTCGGAAACCAGCGCCACCTTTCCCGCCACCAGCGCCAAACCCTCGGCCGCCAGAGCCAAACTCTCGGCCGCCGGTCCGGAATACGGAATTTTCCTCAATAATCAATAAATAATCAATAATCAATACAGAAAATATCGAACTATTTCGCGGGATGGATGAGCCGCTGGTTCCGCGCGCCCCGCGCAACGACCGCCCGATTCGGGGGGAGGATCTCTATGGACCGCTTCGGGAAACCAGGCCCGAGAAAACTAATGGTGACCCCAGCGGGATTTGAACCCGCGTTGCCGGCTTGAAAGGCCGGTGTCCTGGGCCAGACTGGACGATGGGGTCAAACATTAGTTCATGCTCCAGCCCTCGGCAGGGGACCGAAGCCCCCAGGGGCCGAAGCCTCGAAACCCCGTTCCTATACCGCTTTTTAGCAGGGCCGTCCACCTCGAAGCCACCCCCCCTTCGACCGCCTTCATGGGCGGAAGCTGACCAGAATGGCCCCGAAAACGGTGAGGACCGCTCCGGCGGGAACCCGCCATGTAATTTTCTCCACCTTCCGGAGCAAAACAAACGCAAACACGACCGTAACGAGCGGCGAGATCTGGATGAGCGAAACCATCCGGAACACCTCCCCCCCTTTAAGGGCGCTCGCGTATAAAAAATTCCCCGCGGCTCCCGCGATCCCACCCAACAAAAAAGGCCTCCAGGCCGTCCTGAAGCCATCCACGATCTGATCGCGCTCAAAGAAGACAGAATAAAGGGTCACCGTGGTCAGCGCCGCCGACATGCCGACCAACGATCCCACCACGGGATCGGGAAACGCGGGTAGCCCCTTGCGCCAGAATATCGCGCCCGTTCCGGCGAAAACGGCCGCGGCGATGGGCCAGAGTGCATGGATGCGCCGCCACCGGCCCTCGGTCCTGCCGGATGAGATCAGGCCGACTCCCGAGACGACCAGGACAACGCCCGCCAACTGCACCGGACCGGGCCGCTCGCCGAGAAAAACGATGGCGAAAAAAGCGGCGATGAGGGGAGACGACCTCTTGATGGGGGCGACCCGGGAGACGCCGATCTTCGAAATCCCGAACATGAAGAAAACGGCGAACAAGCCGGGATTGAACACCCCGCCCAGAAACACCCAAAGGTAATGGACGCCCGGAAGCGGGAAGGTGGCCCCCGAGATCAGGACGGCGGTGGCCAGAATCAGGACCGAAAACGTGCGCCCGACCGTCGAACCGACGAAGGGGGTGGTGTGCAGGAGCCCGTAGCGGAGCGACATATCGGCGCAGGCGTACGAAAACGCCGCCCCGAGGGCGAAAAGCATCGCCGCGTCGATCAACATGTCATTGTCTTCCCCCGGCCGTAGCGCATCAACAGCCTTGCCACCCCCAACAACCTAGAACGTGGAAATGGCGCAAGCAAAGGAGATGACATGGACGTTGAGCAGAGATTGAATCGACTGGAGCGGCAGAATCAGCGTCTGAAAAAAGGAATGCTCGCGATGCTCCTGGCAGGAATATCACTCTTGGTCATGGGGCAAGCCGCACCGCTCAAGATCCATAGGCAGCTCGCCACGCAGCAACTCTCGATTACAACAAAAGAGGGGCGACCGGTTCTATTTATTGTCGAAGTTGCGCAAGTTTAGTTTTTATCTCATTAACCTTTGGTTTTTTGAAGTATGAAAACGGTTCGTCTATTTCTACTTCCCCTCCTACCCTGTTTTCTTTTAATCGCGGATTTAAAATAGTCCCAACAATAAATATGGTAGTGGGTAGTCGCTGTTGCTTTATAATGGTTTTTTTGAGTTCACCGGAAATTGAAATAATACCTTCAATGTCATATGTGCCATTTTCTGTGGTCGTTTCTCCATTTATTTGTCCATTCCTTACCTCAAGGAAAATATCGAAAATAGTAGACCATCCCTTAACATCTAAAAGGACAATGACCATTGTCATAACAAGAATACTTTCCGTCCCAAAAGGAAATCCCAGTTTTTGATTTGTCTGTAAGTCCCAGTGGTCCTTGAGATGTACTCTGGTAACCTTGTCCCGCACCACATCCGACTACCAGTGCGACAACCACAACAACCAATCCAAGTTTTTTGAGAAGGGATTTGTGCATCATTTCAAAACCCCCTTTTTTGCAGAGGATGTTGAGGAAGGATGAGAGGAACATTGGAACCAGAATAGAATTACACCAGA
>PVBE012327971.1_pt1 | contig 38072 bp, 31 predicted proteins | sample 1631181 | NCBI WGS metagenome assembly PVBE01 (sample SAMN08397723, study PRJNA350692) | Marine metagenome, whole genome shotgun sequencing project. | isolation source: water | place: Pacific Ocean | collected 2012-04
CTCCGGGGATAACAGGCTGATCGCTCCCGAGCGTCCATAGCGGCGGAGCGGTTTGGCACCTCGATGTCGGCTCATCACATCCTGGGGCTGAAGGCGGTCCCAAGGGTTCGGCTGTTCGCCGATTAAAGTGGTACGCGAGCTGGGTTCAGACCGGCGTGAGCCAGGTCGGTCCCTATCTTCCGTGGGCGCAGGAATATTGAATGGATCCTTCTTCAGTACGAGAGGACCTTGAAGGACGAACCTCTGGTGTACCAGTTGTCCCGCTAGGGGCATAGCTGGGTAGCTACGTTCGGAAAGGATAACCGCTGAAAGCATCTAAGCGGGAAGCCCACCATGAGATTAGTATTCCATTCTCTCTTCGGAGAGAGGAGACCCCATCAAGACTAGGTGGTTGATAGGCCGGAAGTGTAAGAATAGAAATGTTTTCAGCTTACCGGTACTAACGGTCGATTGCTTGACCACATTTGCCGTTGGTCTCAACGACGGCAATATAGTGCGTACTTTTACTTTTAGCTTCTAGAAGCTGGTGATACGCTCAATCGGATTGAATCTGCTGAGACCCCTGTTTGACATTACATGTCATCGCAGGCTTAACCGCCTGTTATGGCTATGTGCGGTGTCTATACGGATCGGGCCACACCTGTTCCCATTTCGAACACAGAAGTTAAGCCGTTTCCGGCCGATGGTACTGCGATTGCGGGAGAGTAGGTTAACGCCGCCTTTTATGAAAAGCCTCTGGGATTACTTCCGGAGGCTTTTCTCTTGCGCACAGTAAATCAGGCGCAAGTTTTGTGGGTGCTGGATTTCAAACCCGATGCAGCGTATTATGTCCATCCCGCTGCTCGATATATCGCGGCCTATTGGAGAATCTGCCGATGCGTATTGTCGTACCTATTAAACAAGTGCCCGAAACCAGCGCCGTAAAGATGGACCCCGAAACCGGGACCATGGTCCGCGACGGGGTCGAGGCTATCGTCAATCCTCTGGACCTTTACGCGATCGAGGTCGCCCTGGAGATACGAGACGCCCGCGACGACGGCAGCGAAGTTATCGCCCTGACAATGGGTCCGCCCGCCGCTCGAAAAGCGATCGGCGAAGCAATCTCAATGGGCGCAGACTCCGGCGTTCTGGTTTCCGACAGGGCTCTTGCCGGCGCTGACACCTGGTCGACCTCATACGTATTGGCCGCCGCGATCAAAAAAATCGGCGACTTCGACCTTATTGTTTGCGGTGAACGGGCCACCGACGGCGACACCGGACAGGTAGGCCCGGGGATCGCCGCGTTCCTCGATCTGCCGATCGCCACGTATATAAGCAAAATCGACTGTTCCGGCGAGATGAGTTGCACGCTCGATCGCCTGGTCGAAGATGGCTGCGAGCATCTCGAGATGAAGTTGCCCGCGGCGGTTACTGTCGTAAAAGCGATCGCATCACCGCGCCTCCCGACGCTTGGCGGAAAGCAGCGATCTCGAAAAATCGACATTCCCGTATGGGGCGCCGCGGATCTGGATGTCGAAAGTGAGAACCTCGGTCTGGCCGGTTCGCCTACGCGGGTAGTGAAAATCTTCCGCCCGCAAGTTACTCGCGAGTGTGAAAAGTTGCCCGCCGGCGACTCCGACACCGTCGAAACCGCAGCCGACCGCGTTATCGAATTCCTTACCGAAGCGGAGTTGATCTGACCGATGAGCCAGGATTCAAATAATACAGAACATTCCGGCGTATGGATACTCGCCGAACAGACCGACGGCCGCATCGGGCGAATAAGTCACGAACTGCTGACTCGCGGGATTGCACTGGCCGACAAACTCCAGACCGATCTTACCGCGATGGTCTTCGGAAACGATATACCCGACGACGACCTGCAGGACCTTATCGCATGCGGAGCCGATCGCGTTATCGCTATGGAGACGCCGGAGTTAGCGAACTTCCTGGTCGAGCCTTACTCGGCGTGCGCCGCCAAACTGATCGATGAATATCGCCCCGAGATTCTGCTGGCCGGAGCGACGTCCACCGGTCGTACGCTTATGCCTTATCTTGCGATCAAGATTCACGCCGGCCTGACCGCCGACTGCACGGTGCTGGATATCGAGCCTGAAACGAACAATCTTCTCCAGACGCGTCCGGCGATCGGCGGAAATATTCTCGCCACGATCAAGACGCCGGTCCATCGCCCGCAGATGGCGACCGTTCGTCCGCACTCGACCAGGCCGGCCGAGCCGCAGGATGGACGAACCGGCGAAATCATTCGGCTCGAAGCGCCCGCCGAACTCCTGTCAAGCCGCGTCACGCGAGTCGGATTCACGCCCAGCATTGATGAACTCAGCATCCAGGACGCCGAAGTTGTGGTCGCGGCCGGGCGGGGAGTGAAACGCGGTGAGAATATCGCGATGGTTTCCGAACTGGCCGATACGCTCGGAGCCGCCGTCGGCGCCACGCGCGACGTGGTCGACCGCGGATGGATGACCTACCCGCACCAGGTCGGGCTCTCTGGCAAGACCGTCACGCCTAAACTCTATATTGGCGTGGGCGTTTCCGGATCGATCCAGCACATCGCGGGCATGGGCACTTCGGACCATATAATCGCGATCAACAACGATCCCGACGCCCAGATATTCCAGATCGCCGAACTCGGTCTGGTCGGCGACCTGTTCGAAATTGTCCCGGTCCTCACGCAGAAACTCCGCGAAGCAACGGGCAAGGGCGATTAGTTTTTGGCCGGGAGAGTTTTTGCTTTCGGCGCGAGAAACAGCTCGACTATCCAGAATCCCAGCAACATCAGCACGTCTGAGATGACGATATGCCAGGGCCAGCCCATCGCCACCAGCGGTGAGTCCACGTCCGGCGCCTCTCGGAGGTACATGTAGTTGGCGCCGGTCAGGTAGTCGAATACGCCGATCAGCAGCATGCACGCGTTGGTTATCACGAACACTTTCCACATCGACCCGCGACGCGGGCGCATCTTCAATGCTCCAATCGCAAACGCCGCGCCGACCACTATTCCGCAGTGGCAGATGAAGAACTGGCAGAACCAATACGCCGGAAAATCGACCTCCAAGGTGGGCGTTAGTATCGCCTGAGGCGTGCCGACTATGCCCCAGAAACAGGCCATTTCGAAGATGATTTGATTGCGTGTAACTAATGCAATCGCAGTCATATACAGCGCCAATCCGCACAGGTGGAGCGGCAGGGAGTTCTGCACGAATCCGAGCAGTGTCCGGGTCTGAAGTCCCAGCACGTAGTAGATCAATTCGTTGACCACGAGAATAGCGGCGATTGTCCAGCACAGAACTTTGGTGAAACGCGGCGAGTCGGTTTTTCGGCTCGCGAGAATCAGCATCGCGGGGGTCGCAAAGGTCAGTGCGATAACGACCAGGTGTGATACGCCGAACAGTTTGAAAGCCGCCGCTAACGCCAAATCTACTGCTTCCCCTTTGGCTCAGGCGCCGGTTTGTCGGCCGGGCGGTTGGCGGCGTATATCTCGTCCAGCCAGTAAACAGCCCTCTGTCTGCGATATTTGAACATGACGTAATCGCCCGGGGCCAGCGCCTTGAGCGTTGTCTGCACCTGCGGATCGGGAGTGGGATTGGCTACGTTCTTGAGGTTCAGCTTGATGATCGCCTCGGGGTCGACAAGCGTTATCGTGCGTTTGCTCGTCTTGATCATCGCAACCATGTGCTTGTAGCCCTTGATATTCCGGTCAAGGATCTTGACGATCACGCCCAGCCCTGACTTCCTGGCCGCTTTCACGCCGGTGACCACAAACTGGTAGTTCACCGTTTTGTACTCCAGTTCTACAAGATCGCTGCGGCAGAACTGTTTCAGTGCGTTGGACACTTTGCTCAGCGGTCTGGATCGATCCTGGTCGTCGATCTCTTCGGGCACGCGGAACGTGCACGGAATCACGCCCGCGTTGGCGGTCACGGTCATTATCTTCTGCCTGCCGGAGCGAACGAGTTTTGAGCCTATCAGTGTAAAGGGCGCCTTGCCGGCGCCTACCGCTTTGACCAGCCGCAGGCCCGTGGCGTAGATCTTGTTGCCCACGATCATGTAATGAAAGTTGACCGCGTCGCCGATCCGCAAAGTTTCAGCCAGTTTCTTCACCACCGGACCGGGATCCATCCTGGCCGCGTTGGGTGTGCCGTTGGGGAGTATGATCTTTTGAACTCGGCGAGAGCCGTCTATCGCAACGTACATGGTTAGCATCGCCGTGCCGTTTTCAATGTGCGTTCCCCATTTGGTGAAGTAGGCGGCGGCCTGACCTCTGATCGGCTGGGGCAGTGGGGTCCGGGGGCCTATGGTTCCCATCCCGACAGTGGTTCGCTGCCCTGTGCCCGAGCCGCTGGTAACGGTCCCGGTTCGCACCCCTGCGATCGCCGCGGCGTTCAGGATTACCAGTACAGCCGGTACCGCCAGCCACCGCGCCTCACTGCAAAACAGCCGTTCTGTTCCTTGTGCGCTCATTATATGGCCCACCTTCACTATTAATCATAGCACCCGCGACGAAGCGAAGCAATTGCGATGTCCAGTATTGGCGGTCCGTCCTGGGCGATTTTGGCTTGCCCCGGTTCTTCGGTCCAGTTGTTATGAGAGAACCATTACTTTGTCATTCGTTCCGCTGCCTGCCTGTGTAGGGCGGAGCGCAGCGGAACCCGGAGCAGGCAGCAGCGGGCGGCGAATTCAGCCGGACTCTCGTAGCCTAACGCTCCGTGGCCGCGGCGGTGATTGTACTCCAGCCGCCAGGCCGTCGCCATGTTCCTGGCCGATTTTACAGTCGGGAACAGTTCCGTATTCAACAGTTCGTCTCGCAGAATCGAGTTCAGCGATTCCACAAACCCGTTTTCCCAAGGGCAACCGGCCTGGACGCACAGTTGCTTGACATCGGCGGCCTTCAACACGCCGCGGACTTCGACGCCGGTGAACTCCTTGCCGTTGTCGCTGCGGATCCCGACAGGCACGCCCCGGATCGCGAACAGTTCGCTCAGCACCTCGGCAACCTGCTGGCCTTTGAACTGCCCGCCGCCGACTTCCAACGCCAGGCACTCACGCGTGTATTCGTCCTCGATCACCAGCATCTTCAACGATCCGCCAGACGCCGTCGAGTCATGGATAAAATCCATCGCCCACACATCGTTAATGTGGCGAGACGGCCGGTTCTTGACGCTGTTGGCCGATCCGCCGCCGGACCTTTGTTTACGGGCCTTTCGAGCCACCTTCAGACCTTCGCGACGCCAAAGCCGATACACCCGCTTGGCGTTGACCGACCAGCCCTCGCGACGCAACGCGTCGGTGATCAACCGATATCGTCACTGTAACAAGTGGAGTTCAATCTACAGCTGAGAAAGCAACTGGCGGAACCGCTGGCGGAGTTGTGGCCGTAATTGTATCTCTCTGCGCCGTAGCAGCACGGCGCCGGTGGTCTGGACAGAAATGATTGCATAACAAGCGGATGCACCAGACGCATGGCGGCGCTGATGACACGAAACGTTACCGCTAAGAATATCACAGCTTGACTTGACCGATAAAAAGACTATATTTAGGTCAAGGAGAATATTATGAAATTGAGTGAATCAATTAAGCCGATAAGCTACCTCAAAGCGCACGCATCTGAACTTGTACGTAAGATTTCAGATGAGCACGGAACACTTATTATCACACAAAACGGAGAGGCCAAAGTCGTAGTGCAGGATCTTGAATCTTACGAAAACATGAAAGAAAGTCTGGCTTTGCTCAAAATGCTGGCCCAGAGTTCAAAGAGCAAAAAGGAAGGCGGATTCAAACCTGCTAAACGGGCCTTCAGGGAACTCAGGTCTCAGATCAAGGAATTGAAGTGATCTACAGTGTGGCGATAATTGACGACGCCCAGGCGGATATACTCGCGATCTACAAGTACATTCTGAAAAGTGATTCAGCTCAAGCGGCCGATCATGTATTCGAAAAAATCCAAGAGCTCTGCTACAGCTTGAATCATCTCCCTGAAAGAGGACATGTTCCGCCTGAACTGGCGCGAATAGATGTAAATGCTTATCTGGAAGTTCATTTCAAGCCCTATCGCGTAATATACGAAATTGAAGGCAGGAAGGTGTTCATTCATTGCATCCTGGACGGACGCAGGGAACTTCAGGACCTTTTGAAAAGAAGACTGTTGCGGTAACAAATGCTTGCAGCAGACCTCGATGTACATCGGCGCCGCTGAGCCTAAACGTTATGTGTGGAAAAATGCTATGGCTGAATATCCCGTACAGATAGTAGTTGATGACGCCCTGTGGGATTTCATGGAATACTGTGAGATATACTGCGGCGGGGCGTGCTGCGGGATCGATGCGTACGAGATTCATCATGGTCTTCTTATCAGGAAATCCATAGATTGGAACATCTCAGACCGAAGCGGTGAACAGAAGTTCAACAAAGCATGGGGCCAGTTAAAGGAATTGGTCCATGCGGCTGAAACAACGGCGCCTCAGGCCGTCAATGGCCAAATCGCAGTCTGGCGTAAGGGTGGAGAAGAAGGTTGGCCGGCATTTGTTGTTGATGCTGATGACGTAATTCCCTGGCTTCATAAATGGGAGGAGGCCTTTACTGCAGCGGCAAAGCACGTTTGCATAAGGACGAGATCAAAGGACAAAGGAAGCACATAACAAACGAGTGCGATCCCGATGCATATCGGGACTTGCGGCGCCGATGACACGAAACGCTATGGAGTAGATATGAAGAACACTATTCTAATCTGCATTGCGATCGCCCTGGCGGGCTGCGGCGGCCGGAAGTATGAATCGGCGACAGTCATAGTGCAGAGGTTCTACAGCCACGAACGATTCGAGAACAGCACCCTGCGGTGGACTCTACACGAGGTGCTCGGCCCCAAAGGACCATATATATTGAGCGAATCCATGCCCCATCAGAGCAATCCGGGCCAGGCGGTGACGTTCCACGTTCTCAATGGTGTCGCTGGGGTCTCGGAACGCTATACTCCTGATACGGGGCAGGCCTTCTTTTTGTGCGTCCCCGTAGTCAACCGAGAGGGGCTGAACGCGGCGATTATTCTGAAAACAGTTGAAGAGCACAACAAGTCGGATGCAGGCGACGGCTAATAGCGGCGCCTGAGAAATGGCGTTGCCGAACTGCGATTGCGAGCGCACAAATCGGCGGTCCGAAACGCCGACCGCGGGATGTCGCAGCTTCACAGGTCCGGAGGGTGTGAACCTCAACGTCTGATCGTCGGCGGTCAACCGGCCGGTCGCCGCCGGATGCGACCGGCCGAGCCAAACTCATGTAACACTTGCATAAACCATGTGTTGCAGCAGTCATCACGGTGACGCACTCGGCGATATTCAGGGGGCGGAAAAGTAGTACGTCTTATAAGGATCGCTGTGTCACACTCCAAACCTGTGAACCAATTGTGAAGCTGCCGCCGGGGCGGGAAACGTTGGCGTTGTAGCGATGTGTCTAGATTTGCAGCTGCGGAGCAGATCGGGCCGGCGGCGGTGAGAGTCCAGATCGGTCAGTCCGAGCGGGGGTCAGATTACGCTGCGGAGGTATCCGCGGGCCGTGGCGAACCATCCGCTGCCCCAATGCTTCAGACCGTGAAGTAGCAGCGTGGCGAGGCCCACAGGCGTGAGTTGCGAGAAGTGCTTTTCCAGGAACGATACGACCGCGCCGGGATGGTCCCGCACGGGCACCAGCGACGAATGCTCGGCCGCATCCATAGCATTGGCCGCCGAGGCGAACAGCGAAACCACGTCGATGTCGACGTGGCAGTCGAAGATAAGCTCCGGCTGGACGGTGTTCCTGTCCCTGACCAGGCCCAGGCAGATTATGCTGGAAACGCTTTGGGACGGGACTGCGGTCTCTTCGTGAAGTTCGTCTATAATCGCCTTGAATGGGTCGGGGAAGTCGTCGCTGTCGGCTGCGGGAGGCTCCACCGTGCCGCCTATGGGATGTATTCTCCCGGCGTACTGGATCATGTTGCTGCTTCGCATGCCCAGGACGATCAGGCCGTCGTTCGTGCAAACCGCCGCCGAGACGCCCAGGGGATTGGCCATTACTTCCGTGCCGTGAAGGTGGCGGATGTAGGCCTGCGTCGCGTTAGTGCCTATGAACTCCTTGAACGAGACCGAGCCGAGTGAGAGATTCAGATGGTCGTTTTCGCATCGGTACGAGACGAGGCGGCAGAGCTTGCCGTTGAATATCTTCGTGCCTTCGAGTGCGGCTCGTTTGGTCTGCTCGCTCCAGGACGTTTCGATAAGCTCTTCCACGCTGTCGTTGGTGATCCTGGGCTGATCGGACCACGAGACCTTGACCTTGTCGCGCGCGTAGTGGTCCATTACGTCCAGGAAGAACGTACCGCAGTCTCGCGTTCCATCGGGTCCGGGTTCTGGAGGTTGGTGGTGCATTTTCCGCCTATAGGATCAAATCCACTTGGCCAACTGCTCGGCGAAATAGGTGATTATCAGGTCGGCTCCGGCCCGTTTGATTGCTGTAGTAACTTCGATCGCCGAGTTCTTCAGGTCGATCCACCCGTTGGCGGCCGCGGCGTGCAGCACGGAGAACTCACCGCTGACATGGTACGCCGCCAGCGGCAGATCGAAGCTCCGCCTGACTTCGGATATCACGTCGAGGTACGTCCATGCGGGCTTGACCATGAGGATGTCGGCGCCCTCGTCGACGTCTTGTGCGGCCTCGGGGTATATCTGCAGCGGACTGCGGTAGTCCATCTGGTAGCTCTTGCGGTCGCCGGAGCTGGGGGCGCCCTCTGCGGCCTGGCGGAACGGTCCGTACAACGCCGAGGCGAACTTGACCGCATAGGACATTATCGCGGTGTTGGTGAAGCCGTCGGCGTCGAGCATCGATCGAATGGCCTGGACCTGTCCGTCCATCATCGCCGACGGCGCCACGATGTCGGCCCCGCATCGGGCGTGAGACGCCGCGACCCTGGCAAGCGACTCCAGCGTTGCGTCATTGTCCACGTCCATCGGGCCGTCTTTGTCGAGAAGCGTTCCGCAGTGTCCGTGGGCGGTGTATTCGCAGAGGCATACGTCGGTGATCACCAGCATGTGCGGAAGGGCGGTCTTAATCTCGCCGGCCAGTCGCTGGACCGCCGCCGCGTCGTTCCACGCCTCGGAGCCCACGTCGTCCTTCTCGTCCGATATTCCGAACAGCAGAACCGACCGCAGGCCCAGATCGGACCATCGGCGGGCGATTTCCAGTGCGGTGTCCACCGAGAACTGGAACTGGTCTGGCATCGACTCGATGGGATTGGCGATGCCTGAGCCCTCGCGAACGAACAGCGGGGCGATGAGTTCGTCAACGCTCAGGCGGACGCCGGCCAGCACGTCGCGCATCGTCTGATTGGTTCTGAGACGCCTGAGTCTGTTGGTGGGGAATGAGGTCATATCTATACACGCTCCAGTAGCAGGAAGCCAAAGATTATAGTAGCAGATGTGCGTCCGTCATGCGCTAGAATTCCGACCAGTGCTTGGGGGATTAGACGAATTATCTGACAACAAGCTGGATCAACTCCGGCATTTCCCCGGAGATGTTTCGCAGCAGGGCGTCGTCAACGCCCAGCGGAAGGCTTACGTCCAGAGTGATCGTTTCAATGTTCGTCTGGAAGTCGCGAACATAGTCGACGTTCTTTACGCTCATGCGCTTGGCGACCAGTATTTTGCGTATGCGTTCGACGTTGTCGCCGTCCGAGGCGGGCAGCGTGGCGATCATTACTCTTGACAAGCGCGAGGGCAGACATCTATCCAGGCGGTTGAGCACCACCAGCGTAAACACCACCAGCAGCGCGGCGAAAACCGCCACCGCGTACATCCCGAATCCGCACGCCAGCCCGACCGCCGCGGTGCACCAGAGGCTCGCAGCGGTCGTCAGGCCCTTTACGCTGGTGTCCTGTCGCATGATCACACCGGCTCCGAGGAAGCCGATGCCGCCCATAACTCCGTAGGCCATCCTGGCCGGATCGATCCGCAGCGACCATGAACCGGGGTCCGTCGCGGCGAATTGACGGGCGAAGTGCAGGCTTACAACCATCGCAAGCGCCGAGCCCAGCGCCACCAGCAACTGTGTTCGGAACCCGGCGCTGCGGCCGTGGATTTCCCGCTCGATTCCGATAAGCGAACCCAGCGCCGCAGCCACGAGCAGGCGCAGCATCGCCTGGACGTGCCAACTGTCAATCGGTAGTTCGAGGAAGTCCGTTGCGATCATCGCGAGTGGTTCCGTCATATTCAGCTATAGAGGCGGGCGGCGCGCCCAGCCACTTGGTCTGTGAGAATATCGGATTCTCTATTTGTGGGTTTTGGCTTTCATTGCGTCGAGTTTGCCCCTGACCTCCTGGGCCATTCGACTGTTGGGGAACTCGCGGATGATCTCTTCACCGGCGGAGACCGCCTCCTCCCACTTCTGGTCATTAACGGATATGGCGAACTGTACGCCGAGTTGTCGCAGGCGGGCCTTGAATACTCCGCGGGCCGATTCCTGCAGCGCCGCGCCTTCCTCCGGGGTCAGGTAGCGGTCCAGTTCCCGCAGGAGCTCCATTCCGCGGTCGATGTCGTTCTTTCGCACCGCCTCGCCGTATTCCTGCAGGAGGCGCTTCTTGTAGGCGGTTTTTGCGTCTACTATCCGGCTGGGCAGGGCGGCGATCTTTTCGTTTTCCGGGAACAGCTTCAGTATTCGGCTGGTCTCGCGACCGGCGCGGATCCACTGCTGTTCGTCAAGCAGCGACATGATTCGGTTGATCGCGGCGTCTATCTTCTCGTCGATCGTCGCATCGCGCGACTGGACTACTTCCTGGCGGAGGCGCTGTGCCTCTTCGGTGTATCCCAGATCGTTTTCGATAGAGTCGATCATAGCCTCTGCCGAGGCGTACTGTTGACGCATCAGGTCGTGATGCACCGCCTCGCGAACCGCCAGGATCTCCTTTTCGCGGTAAAGCAGGCTCTTGGCTTTATCCGACAGCGTCGCCAGTTCCTGCAGATTGTCGTGTACGCCTCCGGAATCGGCCATCAGGGACTCGATTCGTTCCAGACGCGAGATCATCACTGAAGACCGGTATGCGTGCGACTCTCCAGCCACGAGCAACTGCACCACTCCGTATCCCAGGAAGAGCAGCAGGGCGGCGGCCATTTCCGCCACCAAGGCTATGAGCAGGCATGGGAACACCATCCACGGATCGGGCAGCATGAGGAATTTCGCCACCGCCGAAGGTTGCAGTATCGCCAGCCCCATCGGTATAAGCGTCGCCACCGCCAGCAGCGTCACCAAACCAATCGAGGCGATAAGGGTGATGCGGGACAGTTTCCTGATCCAGTCAAAACGTTCGGTCTGTTCGGACATAATTACACTCCATTGTATGGCTGGACGGAATAAGCGATGCTCGAATAGCGCGCGAAACGGCATTCAACTTACCGCCCACAGGGGCTTTAGCACCGCTTGTCCAGCCGGACATTATGCAACATCGGACTATCAAACCGTCGATCATTACTTAATTGTAGCGCAAAAACTCTTGACCAATTGGACTTAACAAGGTAAAAGAGTCGATCTGTGTCCTTGTGGGGCACTTGCGCGCATTAAGGATAAGCAATAATATGACCACCGACGACAAGTCGAACATACAAGACTTGAGCCAGCTCCGCAAGCAAATTGACGGTCTGGACACCCAAATCATCGACCTGCTGAATCAGCGGGCCGATGTGGTGGTGAAGATCGGTGCGGCAAAGCAGATAAGCGGAAGTCCGATATACGCCCCGGACCGTGAACACGCGGTCCTGAAAAGGCTCGAGGACCTCAACAGGGGACCCTTGCCGCAAAAAACTCTTCGGGCGATTTACCGCGAGCTTATGAGCGGGTCCTTCGCTCTGGAGAAACCGCTTCGCATAGGATATCTCGGGCCCGAGGGCAGTTTCTCGAACATCGCCGCAGTCCGCAAGTTCGGCGTATCGGTGGACCATATACCGCTTGCCGATATTCGCGCGGTGTTTGATGAAGTATCGCTGTCACGTTGCGATCTTGGCGTAGTGCCGATCGAAAACAGTGTTGGCGGGGGCGTTGTCGACACCCTCGACAGCTTCGTGGACTCCCATGTCCACATCTGCGCCGAAGTAATCGTTGAAGTGCATCACAACCTGTTGGCCAGTTGCCCGGCGGATGAAATCACCACAATAGCATCGAAACCCGACGTTTTCGCCCAGTGCCGCAATTGGCTTTCGTCGCGCTTCAAGCAGACCTCGCTGCTCCCGGTCGCCAGCACCGCAAAGGCCGCCGAAATGGCCTCCGGTCGTCACGGGCTTGCGGCGATAGGCTCGTCGCTGGCGGCGGAAATATACGACCTGAGAATTGTCTTCGCGGGAATCGAAGACAAAGTAGACAATATGACGCGTTTCTTTGTTATCTCCAAGGTGCCCGCCGGACGCACCGGAGACGATAAGACCGCACTGGTCTTCACCTCGGCGCACCGTGCCGGAGCGCTGGTGGACGTGCTGAACGTTTTCAGCCGACAGAACATTAACCTGACTAATATAATCACCAGGCCTTCGCTCAAGCGGAACTGGGAGTATTACTTCTTCGTCAACGCCGAGGGGCATTACGAAGACCCGAATTTCGCTGACGCCCTGGAGGAAGCCAGGAGCTTGTGCGGCGAACTGCACGTGCTGGGCAGCTTCCCACGCGCCACCGAGCCGATAGGATAACGACCAGGCCTATGGCCGGGGCCAAAGCGTCCCCTGAAATAACTCTCGGCGACTCGCTTGGTCGCCGATCATGAAAGATCGATCTTCCGAGAAAGGAATAAAAATGTCGCGAAAGTTGTTTGTAGCAGGAAACTGGAAAATGAATTCGTCGGCCGCCTCCAGCGTGGAAGTCGCCTCGGCGATGGCCTCGGCGCTTGGCTCGGTCGATGCGGTCGATATCGCGATCTGCCCGCCTTTTGTCTATATACCCGGCGTGGTCGAAGCGTTCAAGGGCACGAACATCGGCGTTGGGGCCCAGAACATGTACTTCGAAGACAACGGCGCGTTCACCGGTGAGATATCCGGGCAGATGCTCAAGGACATCGGCTGCCGCTACGTGATCCTCGGACACAGCGAACGGCGCCATGTGTTGGGCGAGATCGACGAACTGATAAACACGAAGATCAAGAAGGCCCTGGCTGACGGACTCGAGATCATGTTCTGCGTTGGCGAACTGCTTGAAGAGCGTAAAGCCGACCAGACCACCGCAGTGGTGACCACGCAAGTGACCGAAGGCCTTAAAGGCGTATCCCGCGAGGCCATGGGTTCGATCACCATTGCTTACGAACCTGTCTGGGCGATTGGAACCGGTGAGGTCGCGACCCCCGACCAGGCCCAGGAAGTTCACGCGATGATTCGCGGTCTGCTTGGCGAGCTGTACGACGCCGAACTGGCCGAATCCGTTCGTATCCAATACGGCGGTTCGGTCAAGCCCGGAAATGCGGCCGAATTGCTCGGTCGCCCGGATGTGGATGGAGCGCTTGTAGGCGGGGCCAGCCTGACTGTTGAAGATTTTGCCGGCATCGTAAACGCCGTACTTTAGAGAGAGACAAAATGGATATCGTAATTGCCGTATTGTTCATTATCACCTGTGTTTTGCTGGTTCTGATTGTCCTTCTTCAAAAGGGACGCGGCGGCGGGCTGGGAGCCGCCCTGGGCGGAGCCGGATCCGCTGCTTTCGGAACGAAGGTCGGCGACATGATGACCTGGGTGACTATCGTGCTGACCTCGATGTTTCTGCTGCTGGCGATCGGTGGAGCGCTGTACTTCAGGCCTCCGGAAACCCAGGCCGACCCGCCGAGCATGCAGCCCAACGCGGCAGTCCCGATTAGCGAAGACATTCGCGTAACGATCGACAAAGCTGACGATGACGACAAGGTGTACTACACCATGGACGGAAGCGATCCGTCCAGAACCAACGGTGAACAGTACACCAATGCGTTCATCGTTTCTCCGGGAATGGTCATCAAGGCCATCTCGTACCCGCAGAGAGGCGAACCCAGCACGATCGTAACAGCCAAGTATGTCGCCCCGCGTCCGCTTAGTCCGGTTATCTCACCCAGGCCGAATCTGGAGACGCCCATTACCTCCGACACGCAGGTGACGATCACCGCCGGCAGCGCCAGCGACAAGGTGTATTACACCACCAACGGGACCGAGCCGACCGAAGACACCAGGCTGTACACCGCGCCGATTACCGTCTCGCCGAAGATGACGCTGAAGGTCAGGGCTTTCGCCAAGAACACCGAGCCCAGCGAGATAGTTGAAGTCACCTACGGTCTGAAGGGTGTGATGCCTGCGCCGACAACGCTTCCGGCGGTTACGCCCATCCCTCCAGTGACAACCGCTCCGGCGGGACAGTAGGACCAGGACTTCGCCCAAAGGCTTCATAACGCACCAGAGATAGAGATATGCTGCAATCCATGACAGGATTCGGAGCCGCTCAAGGCCACTGCGACGGCGTGGATTATTCGGTCGAAATGCGCGCGGTGAACCATCGCTATCTCAAGATATCGATGAAGCTGCCTGAAATATGGTCGTCGGCTGAGGCGGATATCGAAAAGCTGCTGCGAGACAAGCTCCAACGCGGAAGCATTGGGCTGTCGGTGCGGATGAGGCTGTCGGACGAGAAAGCCGCATACACAGTAAACGCTGAAGCCCTGAAGAAGTACATAGACCAGGTCGAGCCGATCAGGTCCGGCGGTCAGGACGGGTTGACAATCGACCTGGCGACGCTGATGGCGCTTCCGGGTGTTTGCAATCCTCCGCGAATGGACGATCTCAGAGAGCAGACCTGCGGCGAACTGATGGACCTGATCTCCCAGGCTACGGTGAGTCTCCTGGAGATGCGGGCTCGCGAAGGCCAGGCCGTCCAGGATGATCTGCTGGCCCAGTGCGACCAGGTCGAAACGAGTCTGGACCTTATCGGTTTGAGATCGCCCCTGGTCACAAAAGAGTACCACAAACGCCTAACCGAACGTGTCGCAAGTCTCATCGGGTCCGCACGGATCGATATCGACCAGGATTATCTCGCCCGAGAGGTCGCCGTGTTCGCCGATCGGTGCGATATAAACGAAGAGATATCCCGTCAGAACGGACATCTGCAGCAGTTTCGTGAAACCTGCGACGGCGACGAGCCGGTCGGGCGGAAACTGGACTTCATCGCCCAGGAGATGCTCCGCGAAGCCAATACGATAGCTTCCAAGGCCAATGACTCGGAAATCGCCAGGGCTGTGGTCGATATGAAGACCGCTGTTGACCGAATCAAAGAACAGGTCCAGAACGTACTGTGACCTGTGCGGGATAAAGTCGAATTGAATCAACAGCCCGAAAAAGATAGACTGGTGATAGTGATTACAGGCCCCTCTGGGGTCGGTAAGAGCAGCATTGTAAAGCAAGTGAGACAACGCTGCGATGCGGGATTCAGCGTGTCGGCTACTACAAGGGCGCCCCGACCCGGCGAACGGGACAAAGTAGACTATTTCTTCGTCGACGAAGATACGTTCAAACGCATGGTCGACGGCGACGAAATGTTGGAATGGGCCGAAGTGTTCGGATGCTGTTACGGAACGCCCGCGGCGCAGGTGCGTGAAGCTGTCGAACGCGGTGAGAAGATAATACTCGACATAGATGTTCAAGGCGGCTTGCAGGTCGCCCGGAAGATTCCGGACGCCCGGTTTATTCTCATCGTGCCGCCGAGCATGGAAGTGTTGAAAGAAAGACTCTCCGGGCGCGGCAGCGAGACGCCCGAGCAGATGGAAAAACGATTGGGCCAGGCCGAAAGCGAGCTTCGTATCGCCAGAGAGTCTGGCGTTTACCAAAACGAAATAATAAACGATGACCTCGACGCCGCAATCCAGCGGGTTGTGGTTGCGATTAATCAGGAGTAGCAGCAGAGATGATTGAGGACCTTAGAAACGAAGACCTGATCAAGAAAGTCGGCGGTAAGTTCAAGTTGACCGCCATGATCCAGCGTCGGCTGAAGGAAATTGTCCACGGCGCCAAACCCCTTCTCGAGCGGCTGGATGGAGAGACCGATATTGAAGTCGTTGTTCGGGAAATCCGCGAAGACAAGATCTCGATCGACTACGACAAGTCAGGCGTAACGACGCCCAAGGACGCCTTGCCGAAGTAGGCGCTGCCTGGGGCCGACTGTTGACCTGACCGGGCCGCATGTACGGCGGGGCGTGTTTCTTGCGCCCGGAGCTATGATATGTCAGCTTCCGACGAAAACTCGACCGGCCAAACGAACCAATCACCCGATCCGGCGGCGTCTCTGGAGCGATACGAACTGTTGCTCTGCGTCACCGGAGGGATAGCGTGCTACAAATCCGCGGATCTGGCCAGTAAACTCACCCGGGCCGGGGCTTCGGTAACTGTCGCTATGACCGAAAACGCCTGCCGATTCGTGACGCCGCTGACATTCCAGGCTGTTACGCGAAACCGCGTGTTCACAAGTATCTGGCCGGACATGGCGGATCACGATTCAAAACACATATCGCTGACCGAACGGGCCGATCTGATGATCATCGCGCCGGCCACGGCTAGCATGATTGGAAAGATCGCCGGCGGAATCGCAGACGACCTGGTCTCAACGATGGCTATGTCGGCGTGCGGGTCTTGCGAGATGTTGATCGCCCCGGCGATGAATTCCCGCATGTTCAGTTCGCCGGCGTTGCAGGCGAACATTAAGACTCTCGAGGCCCGCGGCGTGCGATTTATAGGCCCCAACGATGGGCGTCTGGCCTGCGGAACCACAGGTCCGGGGCGAATGAGCGAACCGGACGAGATACTCACAGCGATCGAGAGCCTGCTGGCCCAGACCCCGCCCAAATCCAACTTGGCCTGACGGCGTTATCGTTATCGTAGACGCTGCTTAAGCTATAGACCCATCGTTTCTCTTTCGGCTTTGGGCGAGTCCTTCACTTTTGCTCCGTTACGGATCGCGGCGCGGACTTTCTGTTCAATATCGGAGTACTTCTTGCGGTGTGCGTCGCGTTTGGCGTCGTTTGTGTTCAGGGTGAGCTTGGCCCCCGGCATGTCGGCGCGGGGAAGTTTTTCCAGTGACGCTTTACCGGCCTGGATTATCGCCAGGACTTCGGCGTAAGCGTCGGGTTTGCTCTTCAGCTTCGCCAGGCACGGGCTCTTTTCGGGCCGGTCGAAGCTGACCTGCTGGCCTTTGAACCCCTGGGCCGAACCGACAAGGTTATTGTTCAATCGCGTGAGTTTGAAGAGGCGTCCGGTCTGGTCGCCGGGCAGGGGGTTCCGGCCGGGTTTGATGCCGCGGCGTGCGGCCAGTGTCGTCGGGTAGTACGGGCTGTTCAGGTCGATCCACGTGCACAGACGGTCCATGCTTTCGGCGTCCAGTTTGACTTTCTGGTGGCCTTTCTTGAGATGCTTGATCAGCGAGCTGGCGGCCGAGCCCCAGGTTCCCGCGGGCATGTGCGCCGCCGGTCCGGCGCCGATGGCGCCTGTGTAACCCTTGTGCTGCAGTTCGCTGTACGACATGTTGAACGCGAAGCCCTTGTCGCCGGCGAGAACCACTTTTTTCGCGCCCTTGCCGCCGAAGTCATGACACTTGATGCAGTGCTTGTCGAATACCGGCTGGACTTCAGTGAGGTAGTTGAACGCGCGGGTCGGGCCGTACCAGCTCTTCAGTTTGCTCGGCTGGCGTTTGAACGCATGGGTGAGCGTGCCGGTCTTCGAAACTTTGCTCGTGCTGGCGCGCGACTCGTGACACCCGACGCATCCCATGCGTTCGCCGGAGTGAATTGATGTGCCGCTGCGCATTGACTGGATCATCATCCCGTCGGCGTCGAGCAGTTGGAAGTAAACGAAGCGATCCGAGGGGACCATGAACGATGCGCTGCCGTCGGCCTCCACGGGCGCTGTGCCCAGGATGCGTTTGGCGGTGAAGTCGGTCCAGTTGACTGCGGGGATCTGGACGCCCAGCCCGCTCCATACGCCGCCGGAGACGCCTTGTTTGCTCAAGGCCTCGACTACGCGAACGTACTTCACCGAACCGGGCGCCACGCCTTTCATGTGCGTGCCCTGGTAAGCGTTCTGGATGTAGAAGTGTCCGGCGTTGTTCTTGTAGTCGCGGGATGATGCGATGTTGACCGGTTTTCGATGCGGAGCCAGAGGCATCGGATCGTAGCAACCGGGCTTCTCGGCGTAGATCCGGGCTTCGTTGCCGTCGACATCGCCCAGGCAAATCTCCGCCGGAGCAGTGCGGCTCGGGGCGACGACATACAGGAAATGTTTGTCGCTCAACGGGAACGGCGTGTTGTACCAGGGCTTGACGTTCCTCAGCGCGTCGGTCCATCCGTAGATGAAGTAGTTGTGGTCCGTGGGGACGAGCTTCCTGGCTGCTTCGGGCCAGATTCCGGTCATTTTGTGCGTGCGTGCGGTCTTGTCTTTCGGCGCCTCAAACTCGAAGCGTTTGACGACATCTTCGGGCCACGTGCGGATGATGGAGTCGCGACCGTCGACGGTCTTTCGCGTGTCGAGAATCGCCATCGCTCCGCCGAGGGAGCCGTGATGCGTTCCAAGTATGCAGACGACCCGGCCGCCGGGCATCATTCGCGAGGTCCAACCGGCCGATGGGTGGGCTGTGTTGTTGCCCCAGATGATCGCCTGGTTGGCGCCGTCGGGATTGGTGACCCAGAATCCGTGTCCGTCGCTGAAGTTTCTATCGACGTAGTCCCAGCGGGAGTAGAGTATGCGGCCGTCGGGCATGAGTGACAGTTCGTTTTCGTGTGCGGTGCTTCGCGTGATCTGGTGGATGTTGGCTCCGTCTGCGTCCATGCGAAATATCTGCGGCACTCGCTCCGAGGCGCAGGGCACATACTTGAGGTCTCGCGTTGAGCAGAACGCGATTTTTCCATCCGGCAGATAGATCGGGTCTACGTCGTACACGTCGGGGGCGAAGGTTAGCTGTTTGGGCTTGCACTCGCCGGTTTCGGTGAACAGTTTGGACGGGTCGACCCGGATCTCGTAGATGTGGAATTTGTCGCGATTGCTGTTGCACATCGAAAAGAGAATGCTCTTGCCGTCGAAGTTAACGCACGGTCGGCGGATGATTCCCTTCGGCGCCGACAGCAGCACTCGCGTTTTGCCCGAGGACGGGTCGAGCACTTTCAGCGTCGAGCCCATTTTCCCATACATCGCCGGACTCACGTACCTGTGCGTTCCGTTGCGATCGGGCGCATGAACGGTAAACAGAATCGGCGTCTTGCCGAGAACGGCTTTGTAGTCGAGAGTTCCGGCGTGGGCTGAGGCGCAAGTCAGCGTTACAAGTACGGTAATCAGTGTTTTCATATTCCTCATAACTCCTATTATCCGGCCGCATTGCAGAGAAAACAAGCTGTCGTCCGATCCGCGAGCCCGAGGCATAAATGTGCCCGGGCTGGAGTTTGTGTGCCGATGAATTTCTTGCGTAAGGAAATAGTGTCGGTTACGTTACACAATGTACGATATTAGGAGTTTCGGGTCCTCCGGGCCCAGACAGTAACCCCAACAGAGAGTTCTACAGGAGTTAACGATGTCCAAGAAAACAACGGGTCTTTCGCGACGAACGTTTATTAAGGGTACTGCGGCGGCGGTCGCCATTCCGATGTTCGTTCCCAGCACGGTCTTCGGCGCCAACGACAAGATCAATGTCGCCTGGATCGGCTTTGGCAACATGGGTTGGGGCGACGTGAACAATGTCGCTCGTCATGGAACCAACATCGTAGCGCTTGCCGACGTGAACCAGAAGATACTGGATCGCGGCACGAAGAAGTTCAAAGGCGCCAAGGGCTACAAGGACTTCCGCAAGATGTTTGCGGAAATGGACAAGAAGATCGACGCCGTCGGCGTCGGAACGCCGGACCACAATCACTTCCCGATCGCGTACCTGGCGATGAGCCTGAAGAAGCACATCTACGTGCAGAAGCCTCTGGCCCACTCGCTGTGGGAGATTCGCACGCTCCTGGAACTGGCCAAGAAGCACGATCTGACCACCCAGATGGGCAACCAGGGCCACTCCTTCGAAGGCGCACGCCTGGTCAAGGAATGGTACCAGGCCGGTCTCATCGGCGAGGTCAAGGAAGTCATCACCTGGACCGATCGTCCCAAGGGCGGATGGGGCTTCAACGGACAGGTCCAAACCGCATTCCCCAAAGCAGAGCCCATCCCTGAAGGCATGGACTGGGACCTGTGGGTCGGCCCCTGTGAGAAGAAGGTTCCGTTCAGCAGGCGTTTCCATCCGACGACGTGGCGCCCCTGGTGGGACTTCGGCTGCGGCGGACTGGGCGACATCGGCTGCCACACCATCGACACGCCTTACTGGGCGATGGACCTGGGCAACCCCACGCGCGTTGAAGTCGAAATGCACGGCGAGGCCAACAACCTCCACACGCCCAACGGTTCGATCGTCGATTACAAGTTCCCGGCGACCGCCAAACGACCGGCGGTCAGTCTCAAGTGGTACGAAGGCCCCTCCGTTCCGAAGGCGCCGAAGGGATACGACTACCCGATCCGACGCGGCGGCGGATTGATCATGGTCGGAACGAAGGGCGGTATCTGCCACGACGGCATGCGTCCCAACAGCCCCAGGCTCTACCCGCAGGCCCAGTGGAACGACTACAAGAGCAAGGAGAACGAGGCCAAGCGAGTTCCCAAGACTCTGCCCCGCGTCAAGAACGGCATCCAGGGCGACTGGGTCCAGGCGATCAGGGACGGCAAGAAGTCGTGCTCCGATTTCAGCTACTCGGCTCCGCTGGCCGAAGTCATCGTGCTCGGCACGCTGGCTATCCGAACCGGCAAGGCGGTTGACTGGGACCCGAAGAACCAGAAGATCACCGGCAACGCCGCCGCGGCCGAACTCATCAAGATCCCGGCCAGAAAAGGCTGGCGCTGCGAAGATCTCGTGTAGTATCGCAGCTTAACTGACTTACGAGCGGCCCTCGGGCGCCTGAAAACGGCGAATCCGGGGGCCGCTTTCTATTATGCACTGGAAGGGCGTCGGGACGGATTTACTGCTGATCGTTGGGACGCGGAGCAAGGCTGTACAAGGCGCTGAACTCGCGAGAGAGAATCGACATCACTACGATATCGACGAGCTGGTCATCCAGCATTCTGCATTCCCTGAGGATTCCTTCAAATCGCAGGCCGAGCTTCTCGTTGAGCTTGATGTTCTGCAGATTGAAGCCCGCGGTCCGGATGAACACGCGGTTGAGTTCCAGGCGGTCGAATGCGTAGGCCAGCATCAGCACCTCGGCCTCCTTGGCGTAGCCCTTGCCTCGCGAGGCAGGGTCCCCAAGGAGCTTGGCCAGCTCACCGCAGGCCGGAGACGTCGACAAGTTGAACAGAGAGGTCAATCCGATCGGCTGGTCATGTTCGTCACTGATTATGAAGCTCCGGCGGGTGTGCATATCGGGGCGGGTCAATTCGCCCATAAGATCGGCCACCAGCGTTCGGCTGAGACTGTGATGGATATCCTTGTCGTGGCCCCAGGTCTCCAGCAGCAGACTGTGGCTGGGCGCCAGCGGGGTCAGGGTGACCCTGGCGCCGCGGATAAGCGTCTGCTGGTCTTGGATTTCGCACTCGAATGGGACCTGGATGAGTTTGTGCTGCTGTTGGTGGGGCTGCTCGACGTGCAGATCGGGCTGAGCGAATCCGCGATCGATCACATTACGCATTATCTCGCTGGTGAAACCGATCAACTGTCCTGTCTCGCAGCCCGAGCGAATCAATTGGGTGATTACGGACTCGGCGAGCACGCGGCAGAGTATTTCGTCCTGCTTGCGTTTCTTTTCGACAGCTTCCGGGTCATTCTTTGGGTTCTGATCGGCCATTGGCGTGGTCTCTGTCGTTTAACTAATTGTAGGCGGCGCGACGTCTATACATTGTTCTTCGGCCAATAGAAGCCGGTGGGTGAACTACGGCGCCGTGATTGGCCGGCTTCGGGCGGTGCTTCGGTCCGTTCAGAGTTCCTTGTCAGCGACGGAGTTGGAAGGTATCCTCACCAGATGCACGCTTTTGCAGTCTGGCGAAAGGGACCTTGCCAATGAGTTGCTATAAAACATGGATCGCGTCAATTAGCCTCCTTACGGTATTGGGCGGAGTCTTCTCCGTAGCCGCCGGTGGGCAGGCCGAACCGTTGGTTCGCGTGGGACTCAAGGCGGGCCAGAGTCCCGCCGAACTGCATGGCGGTATCAAGCAGGGCCCAGGCGGCACGCTGACATTGTCGGCCCGCAATCCGCGGGGTTGGATTTCCCTGGGCGCCGGCAAGCCGATGAAATCGCTGGAGGGTTTGAGTTCGTTCACCATTTGCGGATGGGCCAGGCCGACGAGCCTCCAGACCGGCCGGGGCGGAAACCGCCTGGCGTTTAATCTCATGTACAACAAGTCCGGGTTCGACCTGGTCCACAATCCCGGCGGCGCCTTTCGTCTTGCGGTCAACCAGTGGCCCGACAATATAAGCAACGACTCGTCGAACGGAAAACTGCGGGTCGGCAAGTGGACGTTCTTTGCAGTCACGTACGACACCACCGCGAGGAAGGACAACGTTCACTGGTATTTCGGCGGGCAGAAGACGCCGGCATTGCTCGACAAAACTACGTCGTACAACAACGGGCCTACGGGCAAGGGGTCCGGTCCGCTGACGATAGGCAACTATAATCGGACGATTCACAGGCACGGTGCGGATCGACAATTCCGCGGGCAACTTCACGCTGTTCAGATATTCGGCGGCAAGACCGGTTCTGCCGGGGCTCTGGGCGTCGCGGCGATTCGCAAGCTGCAGGCGGCCGCACAACCGGACTTCAAGGCTCCGCCGCCGAAAGCCGTCTCCGCCGTCGATGTCGACGGCTCGAATCCCAGTGACGCCGCCGACGATCTCAAAGATACGACCGTGCCGCCTAAGGGCGCTCGTCCGCGGATTATCGCAACCACTGACGGCGAGATTGACGATCGCTGCTCGATGGTCCGATTCCTGCTCTACGCCAACGAGTGGGATATCGAGGGAATAATCTACTGCAGTTCGAAGTTCCACTGGAAGGGACACTCCTGGGCCGGCGAGAAGTGGATCGAACGCGACATAGACATGTACGCCAAGTTCTACGATACGCTGAAGACTCACGCGTCCGGATTCCCAACGCCGAAACAGCTCAGGGACGTGACGTACATCGGCAATATCGATAATGTCGGCGAGATGACCAAAGTCACGCCCGGATCTAAGCGAATCGTCGACATCCTGCTGGACGACAAACCCGGTCCGGTCTATCTCCAGGCATGGGGCGGTACAAACTGTATCGCGCGGGCCTTGAAGACGATCGCCGAGAAGCATCCTGACCAGGTCGCCAAGGTTACCAAAAAGGCGATCATCTACATCATCCTCGACCAGGACAAAACGTTCCGCCGGTACATCGAACCGAACTGGCCCGGCCTGCAGATACTCGGCAGTTTCCGCCAGTTCTCGTGCATTGCGTATTCGTGGCGGGGCAAGATTCCCCGCCAGCTTCACAAGTATTACGACGCGACGTGGATGCGTGAGAATATCCTGAAGGATCACGGACCGCTCTGCGCCAGATACGAGCATCACCCGAAGATCGGATTTCGCTCCGAGGGCGATTCGCCGGCGTTCATGCACCAGATTCTCGTCGGCCTTAGAAGTCTCGAACATCCGGGTTACGGCGGATGGGGCGGGCGATTCGTGCGGGAAAGGGGCGGTCGAAACAGCACCTGGCGGGGCGCCCGGGACGATGGCGACTTGAACAAACCGATCTGGCGCTGGTCAGCTGCGTTCCAGAACGATTGGGCCGCTCGCGCCGACTGGTGCGTCAAGGGTGTGAAGGACGCCAATCATCCGCCGAAGGTCAAACTCGCCGGGGCGATCGACCGCACAGCCCGACCGGGTGATAAGATCGTGCTGAACGCCGCAGGATCGAGCGATCCCGACGGGGACAAGCTGACCTATAAGTACTGGCGATACGACGATGTGGATTCGACGGAGAAGCAAATCGAGATCGTCGTGGCCGACAAGGCGGCGGCGAGCTTTGTCGTGCCTGACGAACCGGGCAAGACAATACACATTATCCTCGAAGTAGCGGACGCCGGCGATCCGCCGCTTACGAGATACGCGAGAGTGATTGTGAAGATTGCGGGAAAATAGACAAGGAGCAGGGCATGTCGAAGAGAACAGAAGGATCGGCAGGCGGCGGTAAGATAACGCGTCGCGGGTTTGTCGGCGGAGCGGCGGCCGGGGCGATCGGGATGACGATCATGAAACCGTCGCTGGTGGGCGGCGCCGAGGCCAACACGAAGATCAAGGCCGGCGTTATCGGGCTGGGCGGGAGAGGAGCCTGGATCGCGAACTTCGTCAAGAAGCATGGCGGATACGAAGTTACTGCGGTCGCCGACTACTTCGACAACGTCGCCCAGAACGTGGGCGAGCGACTCGGTGTGGACAAGGCCAAGCGTTTCAGCGGTCTGTCGGGCTACAAGAAGGTTATCGCCAGCGGGATCGACGCGATCTTTCTGGAGACGCCGCCGTGCTTCTTCCCGGAGCATGCGGCCGCCGCGGTGGCTGCCGGACTTCACGTGTACGTCGCCAAACCTGTGGCGTGCGACGTGCCGGGCTGCATGACGATTTCCCAGGCGGCGGCGAAATCCAAGGCAGCCAAGAAGGTCTTCCTTGTAGACTTCCAGACGCGAACTGATCCGGTCTACATCAAGGCGATCGACAGCCTGCTGGCCGGCGATATCGGCAATGTCGGGATGCTCTGCTCGCACTATATCGACGAGAGTTTCTCCGACCCGCCGCAGACCAAGACAATCGAATCTCGCCTGCGTCGCCTGATATGGACCAACGATGTCGCCATCGGCGGCGGCATGCACGTTAACGCCGATATCCACGCTGTGGATGTCGGTTTGTGGATGGCCGGCGGGCAAACGCCAATAAGCGCCAGCGGCGCCGGGGCGGTCTGCAAGTCAAACGCAAACGGAGACACGAATCTCGTGTACTCCCTCACGTTCCAGTTCAAGAACGGGCTGTTCCTGAACCATCGCGGCGAGCACTTGCGGAACTCGACCCGGTTTGCGGCCGACTGCATGGCCCACTGCGAGCGAGGATACCTCAATACGCAATATGCCGGCGATGTCAAAATGCTCGGTCGCGGCGTGAAATACAATGGGGGCAAGGTAGTGAACTTGTATCCCCAGGGCGCCCTGCGGAATATCGCAAAGTTCCACGAGTGCATCACCAAAGGCGATTGCTCCAATCCGACGGTTAAGCCCAGCGTTGACGCCACGCTGACGACTATTCTGGGTCGCGACGCGGCGGCGAAGCGCGGGACCCTGACCTGGGACGAGATGATAAAAGCCAACAAGAAAGTGCCCGTCGATCTTACCGGGCTGAAGGAATAACGCTATGGCGACTAGACGCGATTTTCTCAAGCAGATCGGACTTGGCGCCGCGGCGATTGCGGCGGGGCCTCTGGCGGCGTCTTATGGCGCAGACCAGGGCGGCAGGCGCCCCAATATTGTCCTGATAATGACTGACGATCAGGGCTGGGGCGACGTGACGGCTCACGGCAACGATCAGCTCAAGACGCCGAATATGGACCTGCTGGCCCGACAGGGAGCCTGGTTCGATCGCTTTTACGTTTCGCCGGTATGTGCTCCGACTCGTGCGAGTCTCATGACCGGACGCTACCACCCGCGAACCGGCGTTCATGGCGTCACCCGCGGCGAGGAGAACATGCGGCTGGAGGAGCTCACCGTCGCCGACGTGTTCAGGAAAGCCGGATACGCAACCGGCTGCTTCGGCAAGTGGCATAACGGAAGGCATTATCCCTATCATCCCAACGGCCGCGGGTTCGACGAGTTCTACGGCTTCTGCGCCGGCCACTGGAACAACTACTTCAACACCGGGCTCGATCACAACGGTAAGGACGTCAAGTCCAGCGGGTTCATCATCGATGACCTGACCGACAAGGCGATCGGTTTCATCAAAGCCAACCGCGCCAAACCGTTCCTATGCTATGTCCCGTTCAATACCCCGCACACGCCGTGGCAGGTTCCGGACAAGTTTTGGGACCGCGTAAAGAAACGCGGCGTCGAGAAGGATACATCGATCTGCGCCTACGCGATGTGCGAGAACATCGACGACAATATCGGGCGAATACTCAAAGCCCTCGATGACCTGAAACTCACCAACGACACCATCGTGATATTCCTGTCGGACAACGGGCCGAACACCGGGCGATGGAACGGGCAGATGAAGGGCAGGAAGGGCTCGACTGACGAAGGCGGCGTTCGCGTTCCGTTTTTCCTGCGCTGGCCCGGGCGCGTCAAGCCCCGCAAGATCGAGCAGATCGCCTCGCATATCGACGTGCTGCCGACGCTGGCGGAACTTGCGAAGATCGGCAAGCCGAAAACATGTCCGCTGGACGGCGTGAGCCTGGTCCCGCTGATTGACGGTAAGACCGGCGACTGGCCCGAGCGGATGATCTTCTCGACCTGGCGAGGTCGAGTCAGCGTGCGAACCCAGCAGTATCGAGCCAACGCCCAAGCGCTTTATGACATGACCGCAGATCCGCACCAGACCAGGAACATCGCCAAAGACAAACCGTATATCCACGCAAAACTCGCCGCGGCGTGCGCGAAGTGGTCCCAGGATGTCGGTCTGAGCGTTCGCAAAACGCGCCCGATCCCGATAGGGCATCCCGAGCGGCCGGTTGTCACCATGCCGGGACACGAAGCAATGCTTGTCGCATCGAAAAAGGCTCCGGCTCCGGCCCCCGTCGGCAAAAAGGGCAAGAAGCGTAAGAAACGCCGCGGCCCGAGGGGCATCAGTTACAACAAAGGCGCCGGATGGGCCAATGACTGGGTCGACAACTGGACCGAGACTGACGCCTATCCGTACTGGCCTGTCGACGTTGTCAACGCCGGGCAGTACGAAGTAACGCTGATGTATGCTTGTGCGGCCGGTGATGTGGGCGCCAAGATCCGCGTCGAGTGCGGCTCGGGCGCCGTCGACGGGAAAATCGCCAAGGCGCACAATCCGAAATTCATCCACAGTCCCGATCGCATCGAGCGTAAGGAAGTCTACGAAAAGGTCTGGGCCCCGCTGAAAATGGGCAAGATCACACTGACTAGAGGCGTTAATAAGCTTATCGTCCGGGCGCTGTCGAAACCGGGCAAGCAGGTTATGGAACTAAAAGCCGTAAGGCTCGAAAGGATCAAGTAGTTATGACCGCCACAAGACGCGATTTTCTCAAGCACGCCGCCAGCGGGGCAGTATTGCTGGGCCTTGGCGCCGCCGGATGGTCCAAGAACGCCTCGCCGACAAAGCAGCCTAACATACTGCTGATCACGGCCGATGATCTTAACTGTGATTCCGTAGGCGTTTACGGCTGTAAGACACCGGATATCACCCCGAATATCGACAAGCTCGCCGCTGCTGGCGTGCGGTTTGAGCATGCTCACGTGACGATCGCGGTCTGCCAGCCTTGTCGCGGCGTGCTGGCTACCGGGCGATACCCGCACCGCAGCGGTATCGAAGGTTTTCAGAGACTCCCGGCCGCAAAAAAAGACATCCAACTGGTCACCGAGCGGCTGCGGGCCGGCGGATATCTCAACGGTATTCTGGGCAAAGTCGGGCACTCCTCGCCGAAGGCCTCGTTCAAGTGGGACATGAGCTACGACATGCCGCAACTCGGCAAGGGACGCGATCCCAAACTCTACGCCAAGTACGCCAAGGAGTTCTTCCTGCGAGCCAAGAGCCAGGGCAAACCGTTCTACCTGATGGCCAATTCGCACGATCCGCATCGCCCGTTTGCCGGCAGTGATCAGGAGGCCGGGATGCGACGCGGCGGTAAGCTAACTCCGCCGTCGCGAACGTACAAGCCCAGCGAGATCAACATTCCCGGCTTCCTGCCGGATATCCCGAATGTCCGCCGCGAGATCGCCGAATACTACAGTTCGGTCAAACGCTGCGACGATACCGTCGGCGCGCTGCTCAAGGCGCTGGACGAATCCGGTCAGGCCGACAACACGCTGGTCATGTTCATCTCGGATCACGGGATGGCTCTGCCGTTCGCCAAGACCAACTGCTACCTGCACTCGACCCGCACGCCGTGGATCGTCCGCTGGCCTGGTGTTGTCAAAGGTCCCAAAATCAACAAAACGCACTTCATCTCCTGTATAGATTTCATGCCGACAGCCCTGGAAGCTGCGGGCCTTGACAAGGACGACACTGTCGACGGAACTTCGTTCTTGTCGATACTCAAGGGCGGAAAGCAGACCGGCCGCGATAAGGTCTTCACGCAGTTCCACCAGACCGCCGGGCGGAGGCGTTTTCCCATGCGGACCGTCCAGGACAAGCGGTTCGGGTACATTTTCAATCCGTGGTCCGACGGCAAGACGGCGTTCAAGAACGAATCCCAGAGCGGGCGGAGCTTCAAGGCGATGCAGGCGGCCGCTAAAGACGATGCGAAGATCGCCGCACGCGTTAAGCTTTTCCAGTATCGGGTCGTAGAGGAGTTTTACGATTTCGCCAAAGACCCTGACGCACTGAACAACCTGATCGACAACGCCGAGTACAAACCGCAGCTCGACAAGATGCGGGCCGAACTTCTCAAATGGATGATCGCCACGAAAGACCCCGTCAGGGAAGCGTTCGAGAAACGCGACTCGCCCGAGGCGTTGGCAAAATTCATGGCCGAGCAAAACGCCAAATCGCGAGCCATGCCGCGAAAGAACAAGAAGAAGAAACAGACGAACAACAACCGCCGCAAGAAACGCAACGCCGAGGTCGGCAAATAGCAATCGCCAGGATGCGAGATGGAGAACATTGTGCCAGACGAAAACTTTAGTTCGGAATGTCCGTTCTGCGGATCGGCGTTCCTCTCGGAGATCATCGAGAGTTACGGGACCGTCGCGGCGATCCGGGACGCCACGCCGGTCAGTGAAGGGCACATGCTGATCGTGACCCTCAGGCACACCGAAGACATATTCTCGATGAGCGACGCCGAGAGAAACGACTCGATGAAGATGATCGGGATTCTCAAACGGCGCGCCCTGGCGATCGATCCGTCGATTACCGGTTTCAACGTCGGCGTCAACTGCGGCGTGTCGGCTGGGCAGCAGATCATGCACGCTCACATCCATTTCATTCCGCGGCGGGGCGATGAGCCTATCAAGGGCGTAATTCGCAACAATATGTCGTATTGAACGATCGTGGCCGGCGGGTGCGATAAAAGCTTTGTAATTCCGGAATCGGGCATATAATGGTGTTGAACCGAGGCCGGATATGGATGGGAAAGAATTCAGCCGGGATTTTCGAGCGATAGTGTTTGAAAGTCTCGAACCGCGACTGTTGCTGTCGGGCGATGTGCAGCCTGCGGCGGTGGTTACCATGCAATGGGACGGCCAGACCTCCCAGGCGAGGGCTGACGAGTGGATCGTTCGCTTTGAAGACGGTTCGTCGGCGGCCGACAAGATAAGTGCGCTCGGAAGCAGTCTGGCCGAGATCGGGATCGAGGCGTTAACACTTGACAGCATCGGGGGCTCTCAGTTCGGTATTCTCAGGGCTCCGGGTTTGTCTGCGTCTCAGGCCGCCGCGTGGGCGGCCAAGCAGTCCGGCGTTCTGTACATCGAACCGAATTTCGTTTACTCGGTGTCCGACACCATCGCCTCGACCTTTCCCGACGATCCGTCCATGACCGACGGCACGCTTTGGGGGCTGCACAATACCGGCCAGTCCGGCGGGGCGGTGGACGCCGACATAGACGCGCCCGAAGCCTGGGATCTTGTAACCGGGTCTTCCGATGTTGTGATCGCGGTGATCGATACGGGTATTGACTACACGCACCCCGAACTGGCGGGGAATCTCTGGATGAATCCCGGCGAGATACCGGATGACGATATCGACAACGATTCAAACGGATACATCGACGACGTGTACGGATGGAACTTTGTCGACGACAACAACGATCCCATGGACGGCCACGATCACGGCACGCACGTTTCAGGCACGATAGGGGGCGTGGGCGACGACGCGTCGGGCATTACGGGCGTTAACTGGGACGTCAGCATAATGGCGCTGAAGTTCCTGGACGATTCGGGGTCGGGATCGACCGAAGACGCCATTTTGGCGATCGATTACGCAACGATGATGAGACGCGACTACAGTGTGAACGTCGTGGCGACCAACAACAGTTGGGGCGGGGGAGGATATTCGACGGCGCTGCTGGACGCGATAGAGAACTCCGGGCGGGGGGGCGTTCTATTCGTTGCCGCCGCAGGAAACGAAGGCCAGAACAACGAACTTATCCCTCACTATCCCAGCGATTACGATTCTGAGTATATAGTGTCGGTTGCGGCGACTGACCGCTACGACCAGCTGGCGGGATTCTCGAACTACGGTGCGATATCTGTGGATGTGGGAGCTCCGGGCGTTTCGATTTACTCTTCGGTTTCAGGGGGTGGATACGCCTGGTTCCAGGGCACCTCGATGGCCGCCCCGCACGTGGCGGGCGTGGTGGGTCTGCTGGCGGCATACCAGCCCGACGCCACGGTCGGCGAGATAAGAGATGCGATACTCAGCAGCGTGGATCCGCTCGCCTCGCTCGACGGTGTTACCGTTACCGGTGGGCGTTTGAACGCCTTCAGTGCGCTTCTGGCGTTGGGTTCCGGCGGGCCCAGGGTGATGTCCGCAAGTCCATCAGGCAGGTCGGCTCCGGTCGCCGAGATCAGCATCTATTTCAGCGAAGATCTCGCCCCGGCGTCCGTTATCGGGGCGAACTTTACGCTTCGCGACAACGGGGTCGACGGTATCTTCGACAATGCCGACGACAACCTGTTTGCAATCGGCGAGTTGGATCTGGGGCGGCCTGAGGACGATGTTGTTGTGATCTCGCTGGCTGGCGAACTTACGCCTGAGAACTACCGCCTGACTCTCACAGGTTCGGGCGCCAATCCGCTGCGAGATATGGACGGGAATCCGCTGAACGCTGGTTCCGACCACGAGCACTTCTTCCAGATACTGGCGCCTTCGGGCGCTCTGGAGCCCAACGATTCGATCGCAACGGCGACCGCCAGCGGCCTGGCCGGTCCGGGGGAGGTGTCATTCAGCGCCGAGATCGGCGACGGTCTGTGGTGGTACGATGACGTCGACCTCTACCAGATCGACATAACCGAGCCGCTGTCGCTTATCGCCGAAACTGACACGGACCTTTTGGGCAGTGATCTGGACACTATTCTGCGGCTGTTCGACTCTGACGGCGTCGAACTTGCGGTCAACGACGACACGGACTTCCCTGACAGCGAGATACGCTACGAGTTCGATGCGGCCGGAACGTACTACGTGGGCGTGTCGGGCTACAGCAATTTTGATTACGATCTGAACTTTGCCAACAGTTGGTTCGGGGACTCCATCGGGCAGTACTATCTGACGCTGGAGCTTCTGGGGTTCCCGGAGATCAGCGGCGGCAAGTGGGACGATCGCAACGGCGACGGGATTCGCGGCGCCGGCGAGGTCTCCGTGGTAGGGTCGACAATCTTCCTGGACAGCGATTTGGACGGTGTTCTGGACGCCGGCGAGACATCGACGCTGACCGACTCGGAGGGCAATTTCTCGTTCCCGGGCCTTACTCCGGGGCTGTACCTTGTCGACGAAGTCACTGAACTTGGATGGATTCCAACGTATCCGACCGCGGTTGACATCGAGTCGTATGCTGCGTATTCAGGGGCGTTTGAGTTCGAGGATATCAGCGCTTCGGGGCAGGCCGTGCTGGCCGGGGAGGACGATGAGTATCACTATCTGGAGCCGGCGGACCTGGGCGGGTTCGAGTTCCCGATGTACGGAACTGCTTACGATGGGATATACATCAACTCCAACGGCCTGTTGACGTTCGACGCCGCCGATACCTCGTGGTTCAACGGTGACCTTAGCCTTTCTCCTGAAGGCGCCGCGATTGCCGTGTTCTGGGACGATCTGGTCGTAAGCGGAGCGCCCGACAGTGCGGTGTATTGGGAGATTCGCGGAAGCGGCGCCGACGAACGTCTTATTATCCAGTGGCAGCACGTGGAGTTCTTCGACGCCGCGGACCCCGGAGCACTTACTTTCCAGGCGGTTCTGAGTGCTGACGGGCATATAGCTCTGAATTACAGCGACCTGACCAGTAACGACTTCGGTTCCGAAGGCGAGTTTGCGACTGTTGGAGTCAAGGGTTCGCTGTTCTTTGGGCGCCGCTTGCTCTTGAGCTACAACTCCGGGTCCGGACAGTTTGTCGGTACGGGCAAGAGTACGCATCTGGCCAGTCCGCTGGTCGGACAGTACGCGGTGAACCTGGAAGCCGGTCAGATCGAGGCCGGTGTTCTCTTCGGCAGCAGGCGGGACATTCCCCAAGGCGACGCCAACGCCGACGGCGCGGTCGATGACGCCGATATGGTGCTGTTTGTCGAGGAGTTTGGAGCAAAGGGGCTGGGGCTGGCCTCTGATTTTGACGGTGACGGGACAGTGGGCCTTGGCGATTTCATAATATTGCGATCCAATTTCGGAACGCCTGCCGCCGCGGCTCCGGCCGCCCCGGTTACTCAGCAGTCCGCCGCCGCAGATTCGCTTGGGATTTCATCAAAGCGAATCAAGCGGGCCGGCGATGTGCTAAAGAAACCGTCGCGGCGCCTGCGTCGCCCTGTCGACGTATTACCGGCGCCCCAGGACGATGATTCTCCGGCGATCGAATCGAATACTGCTGACGTTCTGATCATGTCGAATCCGCTGGATGTCGGGCCGATCGGGCTTGAGATCGCAGGCGATCGGGTCGAGTCGCCCTCGGACCGATCGGTGCGTATTATGGATCGCGGCGATTTGAACGTCGATTCAGTCCCGGGCGAGGGGGATCTTGTTTTGGATGACATCCTGGACAGTGTTCTTGTCGGCGTTTTCGACCACATCGAGGCCTGACAGCCCGGCGGGGGCGTTTCAACATATGACAGATTCCAATGGCCGCTCCCTCCCTGTGATGTTATAGTTTCTATAGGTGATCGAATTTGATGGAGACGATGAATGGATGTAATACAACCCAAGGCGATGGAAGACCTTCAGAAGGTCCTGGACATTACCAGAGTAATGGCCGCCACCGTAGATCTGGACGATTTGCTGCAACTGATAATCGATAGAAGCATGGAGCTGCTCGACGCCGAACGGGCCAGCGTATTCCTTTATGAAGAGCAGACCAACGAACTGGTCAGCATTGTAGCGGCCGGAAGCGGGGAGATTCGCTTCCCCGCCGATCGTGGTCTTGCAGGCTCCGCCGCCCAGAGCAAAACCACCATCAACGTAGCCGACGCCTACAACGACGATCGCTTCGATTCCTCGGTCGATCACGAGAGCGGTTTCCACACTCGCAACATCCTGTCGATTCCGTTGTGCGATAATCAGGGCGGACTGGTCGGAGTGCTCCAGGTGCTCAATAAGCGGGGCGGCGACTTCAGCGACTCTGACATAAACCTTGCCGAAACGCTGGGCGCCCAGGCCGGTGTGGCGCTTCAACGAGCCACGCTCATGGAGCACTATGTAGCCAAGCAGGAGATGCAGCGTGCGATGGAAATCGCCAGAGAAATCCAGCGCGGGCTGCTGCCTTCCGGGCCGCCGCTGATAACAGGATTCGACGTGGCGGGTTTCTCCGAATCGGCCGACGACACCGGCGGAGACACGTTCGACTTCCTGCAGTTGCAGGATGGAAGGTGGTTGATAGTGGTCGCCGACGCCAGCGGACACGGTGTTGGTCCGGCGCTTGTTATCGCCCAGACCCGTGCGATGCTCCGGGCGATCGCCATGCAGGGACGCGACGTGTCGACGATTCTGGCGACATCAAACGATCTGCTCTGTCGAGACCTCCAGGGGCGATTCGTAACCTGCTTCCTGGGTATGGTCGATCCGATCACCGGAGGCGTGACGTACGCCTCGGCGGGGCACGGGCCGCTGCTTTTCTATGATTACGATACGGATGAGTTTGACGAACTGCCATCGACCGGGCTACCCATGGGCGTTATGGAGGATGCGGACTACAGCCAGGTCGTCGCCAGGCAGTTCGCGCCCGGAGATTTCGCCGCTATCACTACCGACGGGTTCTTCGAGGCCGCCAACGCCGATGGCGAAATGTTCGGTATGGCCAGGTTAAGACAACTCCTTAGAGACAATCGCGATCTGCCTTCCGCCGACATGATAAGCGTGATCTGTAAGGCGGTCGATGAGTTCACCGTGGGGCTCAGACAGGCCGACGATCTTACCGTGATAATCGCAAAGAAGAAGTGATCGAGGCACTGGGGGCGGCGGGGGCGTTACGCCGAATCATGTCCGTTCGGGCCAGGCCAGATGAACCACGCCACCGGACGTGCGGCATTCCGCCGGCCAGGCGTTGATTTCGGAACCCCAGGCAACGCACTGTTCGCAAATGTCGAGGTATATCTTTGTGGGCGTATCGCCGGGAGTCAGCTGGTCGGCTTGCTGGAGTTGCGTTCGGGCCTCAGCGAAATTGCGTTTGGAGATAAGGTCCATTGCCTGTGCGAAGTGTGCGGTCGCTTTGCTATGGGCCTCGTCGACTTCGTCCGCCGGTCCGACGACTTCCAATATCTTCAGCGAGTTTCGCACGCCGGTTATGAACACGTCTCCCAGCGGCCGGACGAGCAGATCGTCGCGATCGCACAGGCTCCATGCGTGCTGGCTTACGATTATCTTCGTGCCGAAGAATTTGTTCGCCGATTCGAGCCTCGCCGACAGGTTCACGCAGTCGCCGATGGCGGTGTAGTCCGTTTTTTCCGTCGAGCCGCAGTTGCCGAAGATAGCTTCTCCGCTGTGCAGGCCGATGCGTACTTTCAGCTTGCCCTCTCCGCCGAGTTCCTCGGCCAGCGCCGTGTTGAGTTTGGCGACTGCGGCTTGGCACATCAGCGCCGCATCTACGGCTCTTGAAGGGTGATCGGCCATCTTGATGGGAACCCCGAACAGCACAAATACGCCGTCACCGAGGAACTTGTTGAGGTATCCTTCGAAGCGGTTCTGGACGATATCCGTCACGCCGTCAAAGTATCGATTCAGCAGGGCGACGGTTTTTTGCGGTCCGAGTGATTCCGACAGCGGCGTGAAGCCTGCCAGGTCGGAGAACATGCATGTAAGTTCGGTGTTCTCTCCGCCGAGATTGACCATCGCCGGGTTCTTCAGAATCTGCTCGACTAGAGCCGGCGAAAGAGATTGCGCCCACATTTCTCGGATGCGTCGCTTGGCCCGCTCTTCGGTCAGCTGCCGGAAGCCCGTGACGAACAGGAAGCTGGCGAGCATCGCCCCCAGCGGAGCGACCATCGCCAACCATACACCCCACCAGGCGAAGACAACAAGTGCGTTGATCACAGCGTAGCCGATCGCCGCCAGAAGCGACAGTGGGGCGGCCTGGAGTATCGGACGGGTGGCGGCTAGGAACGATATCAGGGCTCCGGCGAGAATGATGGTCAACGTGTTGAGAACCATGCCGGCCGGGTATACGAAGTTCCCCGACAGGATCGTGTTTATGATATTGCTGTGCACCACCACCCCCGGGGTCAGCGGTCCCAGCGGGGTTGGCGCGAAGTCAGGCACGCCTGTCCCGGTGGCGCCCAACATGCAAATCTTGTTGGCGATGTCCGGGCGGAGTTCGTTAGTCAGCAGTGTGATGTTTCGATCTATAGCCCTGTTCTTCTCCAACAGTGTGGTTTCCAGTCTGAGCAGTTTCCCGGCCCGGTCCAGCGCCTTTAGATACTCCTGTTGATCAGGCGAATCCCCGCCCGGTTGCGCCTGGCTTGGCGCGGGCGGTTTTCCGAGGAACACCTCTATGTTTCCCGGTTGCCTGAGTTTGGTCGTCAGGGACGCCAGGGTGTCTTCAAGGTGTTTCTGGACGTTCGCTTCCTTCTGTTTGAGTTCCGCCAGCTTCTCGGGGTTCGGCGATTGTGACGGAACATGAAGGATAGTCTTGTACAGTGTCTGTTCGAGGACGATTCTTTTCGTGTAGGCCGCATCGAATTTGGTCACCAGATCTGTATAAGCCCAGTACAGCTTCTTGAGTTCTTCGTCCTCGGGAAGGTTCTTGCCCATTTTCATGAACTGCGTGCGAACTCCCTGTATCCGGGCTGAATTGAGGCGGAGAGTGTCCTTCTCCATCCATATATTCACGAGCGTGGCGGCAGGAATATGATCCAGTCCGTATGTGTTGGTTCTGATGGCCTTGCTGGGCCAGCGGATTATCATGTGACCGTTCGAATCCAGCGGTATCGCCCGCTCGGTTCCGTCCTTGTAGCGAACGGTCAAGGCGGACTTGTCGGCTTGCATCGACTCCAGCCCTCCGTGCCTGTCAGCCAGTTCATGCAAGGCCAACGTCGTGGCGAACTGTGGGTAGATGCTTCCGTCCCCCTTGAAGAAAAGGGGAGTTCGCCGCACCAGCTTGTCAGGGTCGGGCAGGTATGTCACGCATCCTACTCCGGCGGCGGATGTTACAAATGTGACTAGGGGCGGAGTCATCTGACCCGATCGGATATTGATATCGCTGACGCGATCGGGGTCGATCGCGAATCGCGCCATAGCATTTATCGAACGTTGGCGTCGATAAGCCTTTGACACCGATCGCCTGTCGCCGGGGACACTGTCCATGACGGGTTGGAGATCGATGTTCGGCATGTCGGACATGAATCGTGAGGTTGCGGCGTAGGTGTCCAGCGTGGCCGATGACTGATCCGTCGTGTAGATGTGCGTAGCTAAGAATACGTTGCCCGCCCTGGTGAGCGACTCGGCAAGGATCGGATCGTCGAAGATAGGCTGGGGCGCGGCGTCTTGAGAAAGAAGCTCCTGGTCGCTTCCCTCGTACACTTCGTAAGCCGGCGCCTCGAATCGCAGAGTCTGCGGCTCGTTCAGGATCAGGTCGACCATTACCGCCTTGGCGCCGCATTCTTTCAGGACGTCGATAATGGCTGCAAGTTTCTGGCGTGGCCAGGGCCAGCGTCCCACGTACTCCAGGCTTCCGTCGTCGATGTCGACATGGAGTATCTCCTTGGTCAGCGGGGCGTCGGTGAGGCTGAAACGCACATCGAGCGAGCGGAGTTCGGGGCCCGTGTCCAGGCCCGCCCAGAAGGCGATCAGAATAAGCCCGGTCCCCGCCAGCCCCAGCAGAATCGCCGCCAGCGGGCGAGATGTTCTCAGAGCCCGATAAATCATTCCAAGAGCTTAATCCCGCTGTTTCATTCAGGCAAGGGCAATAATATCGCCTGGTTAGCGACCGCGGTCGCGTTCGGGGTCGTCAGAGTATCTGTCGGGATCGTCCGATCCGCCCACAGGTCCGCCTTCGACGTGATGATTGTTCCCGGATTTCCTGGTTTAGGTTTCGTCCTTGGGTATAATAGAGCATCGTTCGACCGCATAAACAAAGGGTTTCCTCAAGATCAAGGGCAGCAAGACTGGAGAATCCAATGGGTGTTCCGGCCCAGCGAGTTTTCGGGTCCGATTTGAGGGTGGATTGAGCCCGGTTTGACGATGGATCCGATCGATTCTCGCGGCGTTGAGGCCGCGAAGAGCAGGCAGTAATTGACAATTGGATAGTGGCAGCGGACCTTTAGCCGCGATGAGCGCACAAACGCCCTGATCACGTAGGCCATGTTTAACGTTCAGTATCTCAGGCAACTCGTTTGAGTTGGACGATCGGCAGATGCTTTCGGCCGGCGTGGTAGCTGACCAGAAGCACGACCTTTTGACCGGGTTCGCCATTGATGGGCGTTACCGGCGTTGCACACCATGCCTCGATTGGCCAAAGTGGCCTTACCTCGATGCGAGGCGTTTCGTTTGCGGCGGGGCGGTTGTGGTAAACCTCATTGGGCGTTCTGCCGTCGAGGAACTCGTGCGGCCGATGCTCGTTGTACCAGTCGAGATGACAGATCAGTTCTCTCCGCATGTCTTCTCGTCGCAGTGGGATGACGACTCGGCGTGTGCACTCGTCTTTGAGCGTGCGGATGAAACGTTCGACAACAGCGATGCTCCCGTGTTTGCCAATGGCTCCAAAA
>PVBE010140419.1_pt1 | contig 38066 bp, 29 predicted proteins | sample 1631181 | NCBI WGS metagenome assembly PVBE01 (sample SAMN08397723, study PRJNA350692) | Marine metagenome, whole genome shotgun sequencing project. | isolation source: water | place: Pacific Ocean | collected 2012-04
GCTTCAACAGCCGCATCCAGGCCATTAAGTCGGCCGCTCGCGGCTTCCGATCCTTCGAGAACTATCGAATTCGAATTCTCTTCTACTGCGGAAAGCTCCATCTGACGCCCACAATCACCCACTAAATTCGGCGAAGAACCTTCCTAGGAAGAGATCATCGCGCTGATGGTGAGGCTTGCCCGCAGTGGCAAACAGGTGGTGCGGCTCAAAGGAGGTGATCCGACGGTGCTCGGCCGAGGCGGTGAAGAGCTGCTGGCCTTGGCGTCGGCGGGAATTCCGTTCGAGAACGTTCCAGGTGTTACCTGCGCCGTGGCGGCGCCTTTGCTGGCCGGCATCCCCGTAACACATCGGGGCCTGGCCGACAGCTTTACCGTCGTCACCGCCCACCGTCGTGGCGACGAGCAGCGTTTCTCGATCCCACCGTTCAATCCTCGGACAACGCTGATTTTGCTGATGGGAGTGGGGACTGTCGAGCAGTGGCGTGACCAGCTGCGTGCGGAAGGTTATCCGGCCGATCTGCCGGTGGCTTTTGTGACCGACGCCAGCACCCGTTCGCAGCAGGTCCTGGTGACTACGCTGGAATGGGCCGACGACCAAGCGCGAGCCCACACCATCCGTCCCCCCACGACGGTGATCGTCGGCAAGGTCGTGTCGCTACGTAGCGTCATTGCTTCGCAGGTGCCAGAGGGGAAAACCGCCGCCGTCGCGCTGGAAGAAATGCTCGACAACTCTTATTCTCAGTCTTCACAGAGCACTCGTGACGAAGCAAGAACCGGAGATGAAGGACGTATTAGTCCGTTCGGTTCAACCCCTCCAGCAATACACGAATCGCCTCGAAGTACTCATTCTGGTTCCACACCATGATCGAGTTGTGGTCACCTCTCGAAAAACGGATAAGCCGCTTTTTTGGGCTCGCCGCCCATTCGAGATTCCGTTCGGCATGAGAGATGTCGATCAGCCCGTCGTTTTCCGTGTGCATGATCAACAACGGGCCAACATAGCCCACGAGCTTCTGCTGATGATTGAAATGCTGTGTCACTTCAGCGAAAACCTCATCCGCGTCGATTCCAGCGGCTGGCAGATCTGCGTACGTTAAGAATCGTTCGGCGGGGTCGGCGATACCGCTTTCGATGATCAGGCCTGCGATCCCGGGTTGGCGATGTGCAAGTTCGATTGCATACAGCGAACCGATTGAGCGACCGAAGGCAATCACTCTGTCGTGAGCGATCCCTGCTGCGTTAACCGCCGCCTCGCCATCACCAAGCATGGCGACCAACTGGGCTTTGCCTGAAGAACCACCATACTGCCGAAATTCGACGAACAGCGAGTTGAGCCCCAGACTGGCAAGTCTATCGGCCATCTCGGGAACGTAGTCCGCGACGGCTTCCCCGTTACCGTGAAAATGGACCACGGTAAAGCCGTCCGAGTCGATAATCCGTCGAAAGCACGCCAGTTCGACACCGTCGACTTCGACGATGAAGGGGTCGGTCACACATCGATTCTGAGGGAACAGATAACAGCCGCTGATGGCGGCCGAATCAAGGATGCTCTGCTTGGGGTCGCGCATTGATCTTGTTGATATACACAGAAAACGCAATGGTGAAACTAAAGCTCGTACTCTTTGCGGTAGGCTCTGTGGAGGTACTGGTTAGCTTCGTCTTTCCTGAATTCAAGCTTGTCACCGTTCCACTCGAGAGTTTCGCCGGGATAGAACATACCGACAACGCCCATGCTGATCGTGGCGGTCATCGGACCGGCGTAGCCGAAGTTAGTTCCTGTGGTGCCGCGATTGATCTTCTCTCCCTTGCAGGCCATCACCCATTCCTTGTAGTGTCCTTCGCTGCGCGGCAACGTGCGCTTCGGTCGCTCGTAGTCTTTGTTGAAAGGCTGACAGAATCCCGCGTGTGAGCCTCCAAGCATTTTTCCCTTGTCACCGATGAACAGGCACCCGTTGCCGCCGAGCTTCATGTCTGCGGGCATGTCTGCTGGCCGCTCGGGCTTCTTGCCGCCGTCATACCAAAACACCTTGACTGCCGGACGATCGCCCTTTGCAGGGAATCCCCACTCCACAATCGACCATGCGGGGAACGAGACCTTGTTGAACTCACTGCACTCGGTCTTGACGTACGTCGGCTGGTCGAGGTCAAGAGCCATGAAGGCCGGGTCCATGTTATGACAGGCCATATCACCGATGGCTCCGCAGCCAAAGTCCAGGTACCCACGCCATTTGAACGGATGAATGTTGGAGCTGTAGGGCATCTCGGGCGCCACGCCCAAGAAAGCGTTCCAGTCGATGTGAGCGGGGACTTCCACTTTCTTTTTGGGCAGGGACACCTTCTCACCTTGGGGCCACCAGTTTTGGGCACGGTCAGTCCAGACGTGCACTTCCTTGACCGTGCCGATGATGCCGCTCTTGATGCACTCGATGGTCGACTCGAGACCGCCGCCCGAGTGACCTTGGTTCCCCATCTGCGTGATCACGCCGTACTTCTTGGCTGCGTCCCGCATCGCGTAGCACTCTTTGACGGTTCTGGCCAGCGGCTTTTGACAGTAGACATGCTTGCCGAGTTGCATTGCGGCCATAGAGACCGGAGCGTGCATGTGATCGGGTGTCGAGACAACCACCGCGTCGAAGTTTTTCGCCTGTTCATCGAACATCTTTCGAAAGTCCGAGTAGAGCTTCAGGTTTGCGGAAGTTTCATGATTGACCGTACCAGCGGCGCGTTTTGAGTCGACGTCGCACAGCGCACCGGGCAAGGCGCCGGCCGAGACCACGGAACGGAAATCTCCACCACCCATTCCGCCGCAACCGACCTTTGCGAAGTACAGTGTGTCGGACGGAGCCGATCGCTTATTCGACTTGCCCAGGCAATACGAGGGGACAATCGTAACCGTCGCAGCCGCGACAGCGGTGGATGACAAGAATTGGCGTCGGGTGAGTTTTTTCATTTCCTGGCTTTCAAATAATGTCTGTGGCTCGTCTCCCTGGAAGCGTGCTACTGAGTCGTCAAAATACTAATCGGAAATCCAACTTGCAACAAGAATCTTCATTAAACCGGGGCAAGAGTCCGGCCAAGTGGTTGCCATCGCTGGAATCGTGTCGCCGGCGCTCCTTGTTGCCGGCCTGTGCGGAACTCAACGGGCTGCTAACGCACGGTTTGCAGGAAAGCGATCAAGTCGATGTGATCTCGTCGTGGGTGAGCGTGTTCAACAGTCCCTTGGGCATCATCGAGGTTCGCGCGAGTTGCATCTGCTCAATGTCATCGGTCTTGATCCGTTGCAAGTTGGCGGGGTCGAGCATGTCGGTTTGAATGAGCAAGGCTCCTCTTTGCAGGTTGACCACGCGACCGGTCAGGACACGTCCGCTCGTCGTCAGGATCATGGTGGCTGCGAATTGATCGCTGATGACGCGACTCGGCTCAACAATTGCTTCGAGCAAGTCTCGCGTGGTCAATCGCTTGACAACTGTCGTCAAATCGGGACCGACGGCGCCGCCTTCATCGCGAAACCGATGGCACGCGAAACACTGCGCTTCGGCGAACAACTTACGTCCGGCAGTCGGATCGGCATCGCGTAGCGATTCGCTGCCAATGTTCGTGAGTTCAACTAACGACCACTCGCGAACGAAGGGGTGATGTTTGGCGGCAGTCGCCGGAGTCGAAACTGGCTGCTTCAAGAGTGCGGAAAATCGCTCTCGTTCGTCAACCGGGACTTGTGATAATGCGTCGGCGGCGGTCAGCTGGATGTACTTCGAAAGGCTTCGTCCGCCACGCCATGTCATGGCATCGCCGAGCAGCGAAAAATACTGTGTGCGTAACGCATTCGTCCACCCGCTGCGCTGGTGTCGCAGCGGGACCGCGTACGCCATACGCCTCCCGGGAGTTACCGCTTCATCAATCCACTGCAGCGCCAGCTTTGGAACGCGGGGTGAATCGAGGAATATCAGTAGTCTGCAGAGTTGAACGTCTAATGCATGTTCTTCCACGGGGAATTTTGGCTCCAGGTAGTTCACCGCTTGCTGCTGTACTTCCGTTGCCAACGGTTTCGGACCTAGACGTGTGAGTGCAATGTCAATACAGCGAAGTAAGGTCTGCTGCTCGTTTGCGGCGAGCGCATCGAAGTCGATGTTCGTCAGCGAATCGATCACCCGCGGTATTAGCCGCGAATCGTTCGATCGTGCAAGCGCGAGCAAAGCCGTCATTCGGGCCAGAGGAGCGGACTCTGCGAACGCTCGCTCTTGCCACAATCGGTGTGGCACGTGCTCTAGAACGGTGCGAGCCGTATGACGGATCGTTCGATCTGAGTGAGCGAGACGTGGCCAGACTGCACGGATTGCCTGCAGGTGGTCGGTGGCATGATACAGCGAACTCAGGCGGCGCAATATCGCCCGTGAACTCGTCACGTTGTCGCCTATTTGATCCTGCGGCGGCTGTGACTGGTGTTGCTTTGACTCGTTTCCCTTCCAGGACAATCGATAGAGACCCGATGTGGCTTCGCGTCCGCCGATGGTGAAGTAGATCGATCCGTCTATCGGATGGACCAATAGATCCGTGACGGGCAACGGTGTTCCCGAGACGATTTCTTCGACTGTGCCGCGATAACTACTGCCGCTCGGTACGAGATGTACCGCAACGATGCGTCCCCGACTCCAGTCCCCAACGAATAGCGCGTTTTGGTAGCGAACAGGAAATCTTGCCCCCTTTGCAAAGGTAATTCCTGTCGGCGATCCCGAGCCCAGCTCAACAACCGGTGGCAGTGTGTCTGCGTAATGAGGTTGCCACTTTCCCGCACCGCTTCGCCAACCATAGTCGGTCCCGGCGACGACATGAAAGACTCGAGTTGGTTGATACCAGGGCGCAGCGAGATCGAATTCGGCGTCCGCGTCAACAGTGAACAAGTCTCCTTCGGCATTCAAAGCCAGATCGAAACTGTTGCGCAAACCGACGGCGTGAAGTTGCCACTGCTTTCCATCGGGATCGGTGCTGGCGATCCATCCGCCCGGCGCGGGCGTGCCGACTTCGCTTCCGATTGGTCCCCACAATCGTGGTAACAAGTCGTCTTCCCCCCAGTGTGTCGGAACCAATGAGTTCTCCATCGCGGCATCCGGTACGTTGGTTTTGTTCCCCGCGACAACGAACAGCGACTGGCCGTCCGGAGAGAGGACCACGCTGTGCGGTCCATGTTCACCGGTCCCATCGAACGACTGCAGCAAGTTCACCTGATCGAAAATGTCATCGTCGTCTGTATCCCGCAAGCGATAAAGCCCCGGCCCTTTATGCACTTTCTCGGCAACGATCGCATAAAGACTGTCAAAAGCGTAGACCAGACCATGAGCGTGTCCAATAGGCAGTGCGATTGGTTCGGCTCTGATCGGTTTCTCTCCTTTCGGGTTGATGCGATAGAGACTGCCAGTCTGATCCGAGGCGATCAGCCGCCCGCGCGGATCGACGGCTAAGGCGACCCATGAACCTTCCGTTTCACGAGACACCTGATATACACGTTCGATATGGAACCCTTCGCGAACACGAACAGGCAGTTCGGCTAAGGGCCTGTCACCCGCAATCAGAGGGCTGACAAGCAGCAGCAGGGACAGGCAAGCGACAGAAGCTCTCATCTACGGTGTTCCTTGTGTTCTTCTCGACCCACGGTTCATGGTTTACGCATCAGTTTACCAGATGATGAAACAGGGTGATGACGAAATTGTCCTCAAGGTCGCCCGGGACAAAGTGATTCGCATTCCTACAAGGAAGATTGACCAGCTTGTCCCGTGGCGACAGCCTCACATGCCAGACCTGCTGATCCGCGAGATGACAACGCAGCAAGTTACCGACTTGCTGTCGTATCTCAGTTCCTAAAAGTGAATTGAAAAACAGGGCCGATTTGGTTCCGCAGCGGCACTTGAACGAATTTGTTGATAGGATTACATGATGGTCAGGATGTGGATTCTGGTTGACCGTTCGGCCAAGTGATTTGACGCACCGGATAGCTACCAATTCACGCAATCATGTTCATCCTGTCATCTTGTTAAAGAAACGAGAACTTTTCGGCCACGCGCCTGAGGAGAATACCATGGACAAGACTGCCGATATCACTCGTCGAGCTTGGGTGGCAGGTGCGGCGGCGACGGCCGTGGGAGTTGGCTTGCCCTGGCCCACACGCGCGGACGCCGCAAAGCCAACGAAACTGAAATCGGTTGCGGCTGTGATTACGGCATACGAAAGAGGCCTCCACGCCGACGTGCTGGTCGGAAAAATCCTGGAAGGCTGGAAGCAGGATGGCGGTGCCGGGCCGGCTTTGAAGCTCGCCTCGATGTACGTCGAGCAGTTCACCGACAAAGACCTGGCCCGCGCGATGGCGAAGAAGTACGATGTGCCGCTCTTCGATACGATCGAAAGAGCAGTGACTGTCGGCGGCGATCGGATACCGGTCGATGGCGTGATCAGCATCGGCGAACACGGCAACTATCCGTGGAACGAAAAGGAACAACATCTCTATCCACGCCGACGCTTCTTCGAGGCGATCACGGACACGTTCAAAAAGTACGGCCGCGTCGTGCCGGTCTTCAGCGACAAGCATTTGGGGCCGGAATGGTCGGACGCGAAGTGGATGTACGATCGGGCGCGGGAGATGAAGGTCCCGTTCATGGCCGGTTCATCGATGACGGTCGGCTATCGCGAACCGGAGATTTCCGTCCCAATGGGCTGTGAGATCGAAGCGGCTGTGGGGATTGGTTACTCGGGCCTGGACATTTACGGCAGTCACGGCCTTGAGTTCTTTCAATGCCACGTCGAAAGGCGACGAGGTGCCGAGACGGGAGTCAAATGGGTACAGTGTTTGCAGGGCAAAGCGATGTGGAAAGTCCTGGACGATGGCCTGATTCCCCGGAGTGTGTTCGACGCCGCACTCGCCCAAGTTCCTCATGAGCAAGAAGGCATGCGTCAAAACAACCAATCAGCACTGTTCCTGTTTCAGTATGCTGATGGTCTTCTGGGCAGCCTCTTCATGCTGCCGAGCTTCGCCCGTGGAACGTCTGTCGCCTTGAAACTCAAAGGACAAAGTGACGTGCTGGCCACTCGCTTTGACGAACGAACGGAGCCTCGATACCCACACTTTGCCTATCTGCTGAAGGGTATTGAACGGATGATTCACACGGGCCGCGGAAGCTATCCTGTCGAGCGCACGTTGTTGACCAGCGGCATTCTGGATCGAGCACTCACGTCACGATTTCAGAAGTATGAGAAGCTGATGACTCCCGAACTGGCAATTCGGTATCAGCCGGTCGACTATCCGCATGGACCGCGTCCCGACTTGGACTCCGATCCGACTGCAACGTGACCTGAACTCTTGTAGCCGGAAGAAGATGCGATTCGGCGGGAGGCAAAGCCACTTCGTACTGAAGTCGGGCGGCCTTATCTATTGGAGGTTCGCCCCATGATCGCATACGCAGACAAGGTGCGTGCTCAAACGACCACTGACTGTTGGCTGGGTTTTTGCGAATATTCCCATGCCGCCCAGGCTTCGCGTTTGAGGCGATCCAACTTCTGTAGTTCGCGTTCTCTCAGTATCTCGAAGTCACGGATGGACGACTCTCGCCACTCCTTCGTCGCCCATCGGGCGAAGTGAATGACCAGCCCGAATCGTGCCGCGCCTTCGAGTTTGGACCACGCTGCCGAAAGATCACCCGATAACTCGGCGTGTTCCTGGGCGTGTGCGTTGTAGAACTTGATCGACTCCCGTTTCGCTTCGGGCGTCAGTCGGGCGATCCGCATGGAACCGCTCATACCGTTCGCGGCAAGCCTTTTACCATCGGGGTCGGTGATACGGACTGTCACCTTCCCCTGCGTCAGTTTGACTGTGGTGTTCAGCACGATCAGCGTCTTGGCAGTCCTCTGCACGTCGACTGCGAACTTACGGATCTCGGACGACGGCTCCGGGCCGAACTCGCCGGACTCGCTGAGGAGCACTTCAGCAATGGCCGACGAAGGCACCAATGAAACTAGTCCGGCGAACAAGACGGCATAACGATTCATCTGTAATCGCGCCTGTCTTTCTCTTGCATGAGCCTGCTGGTTTGGTGACTCCGTGCCTTTCGACGGTAAGCACGCCGGAGAGGAGGTAGTCGCCGGTGTCCTCTGCTTTGATCATCCAGGCCGTATCGCACAGAGGGATGAGAAGACCGACGTCCTTCTCCACTCCGGCGCAGTACGGGCTGACGCGCAACCGGGCGTCCAGAATATAGATGTCCACAACGATGAAAAGTCTGCGGTAAATCTGGCGAGATCGCAGGAAGAAGGGAAACGGGTAGGAACACTCCCGGATGCTCGCTGCCAACTAACCTTCTTTTGCCGCGACGCGATCGACGTTTCCCTAAGTCTAGCAATGACTTCGGTCGAGTAGTCCTAGATTGCCGTCTCGGAAAACAAAAAACCGAGAAGTCGTGGGGAATGGGGAATGGGACAGATTGGACAAGAGCACTTTGCCGCTGTTTAGCGGATCAATTCAGTCATCGCGTGTAGGTGACGCCGTATGGGATCAGAATCGTCGACGCGGGGTGTTTGTAGTCCCGCCCTTGGTCATCGTTGCGCGCGTCGGTCTTTGTCCAGCAGTCGATAACCATAGGTCCCTAGCGCGCGTCGGCGGGCGCAACCGACGAGCGCCGGAACAGCGATCGTCATTCGGAAAAACGGTCGTTTTCCAACGCGCCCGAAGAACTTGGCTAAGCTGGCGAGTTGATAAGACAGCTTTGGCCAACGGGAGGCTGAGCTGAGGATTGTCCGATTATGGCGTTACTCGCGGTTGCTTGCTATCTGACCAGACAACACGGCATTTCTGCAACGCTGCTTTAAATTCCTCGACGCCAGCTTCAGTGATGGGCGTGTCGGTGACCCACAGACTCTTGAGGCTCTTGATCTTTGCAACGTACTTGAGGCCATGAAAAAGGCGGTGCGATCCTGGACCGCGCGGCCAGTCTCGCTCCAGGATCTCGGCAAACATCGTGTAAATCGAGATGTATCGCTCGCAGTAGAAATGATCCATGGCAGGCGATGCCTCATCGTAGTGATAAGGTAAAAGCCTGAGTCGATTAACTCGTGGCTGTCTCGTCAAAAGGCATCATCGGTCGCGATCCACCTCGATGGCGGTCACGATATCCGGACCGGCGGCAGAATTGGTTCTCTCACCCAATTGGACGAGCACGTTGCTGCCAGTCGGCAGAATATCGATCGTCGCCCCTGAGGCGAGCAGGTTGTCGACCTCCATGACTTCGAGGACGGTGTCCAGGATCTCCGGATCTTGTTTTGCAATTCCGTTAAGCGCTTTGCCAACGATGTCGGGACGAGCCGCGGCGGCTTCGGCCATTTTCTGTGAGACTTTGAATGCGGTTTCGCTCGTGATCAAGCCCACGCGGTTTTCACCATCCTGCTTCATGGCACTTGTGACCTGGACCAGGCGTTTGACAACTTTCTCAGTAATGTTCTGGACCATGTGCACGTCGGTGAACTCGACCTTCCGGATGTACACCGAACCGAGCTGGTAGCCCCACTTTTCTGAGAGAGGGGATACCGTCTGACGGACCGTGCGACTGAGGCTGTGCCTGTCTTCGAGCATTTTTTCCATCTCGAGATTGCTGAGCGTAGAGATCGTGGAGCTGGTGACGTTTGCCTGCAGCGAGCCGTCCGGGTTGGCGTTGATAAATAGATAGGAGACAGGATCCTTGACCTGCATCTCGTACCAAATTCCAACACCCATCGGTGTGCCCTCCTCCGAGTTCACCATCTGGCTTCGTAAGTAGTGCTGCCGCAGGGCGGTATTCACCACGTAGCGTTTGCCAAAGAACGGAATCAGCAGTGCCTTGGCCCCGAAATGACTCAGTGGGAATTGCAGCCCCGACGTGTCAATCGTGCCGATGACTTTTCCAAACAACGTGAAGACCTGGGCTTCGCATTCGCGAACACAGGTATACAGCCCAAAGAACCGGGCCAACCCCAACAGAATCGGAATGAACACCAGACCGGCAACGAATGCAGGTACAAAGTACATTATGCCGCCCCTCCATTCTGCCCGTTGTTTGTTTCAGCCCGCACGATTCGGCTCGCTCGGCGATACAAGGGTACTCGCAGGTTGCGGAGATATGCTCTCAGGCACTCCGATCCGCCTTCGTTCTTGACGGTCGAAAGTGTATTCGCGAGCTCACGCAGCGGGGCGACCTCGGCCTGTGCGTTGTTGGTCGCAATCTCCACTGCCCGAGCACTCATCGTAATCTGTTGTTCGGAATCCGCGCGAGCCGTGCTGATGTCGCCGGCGACCTGATTGCGTGTACTGTTGATGGCTGACAGTGCGCGGTCCACCTCACACGGCGGGTCGATCTCGGTTATCAACGCTGCGTCCAGTTCGATGCCGTAGCGACCAGTGGTCGAACGGCATTGTTCTTCCATGTACTGGTTAATCAGCGGCAGGTTCTTACGAAGGTCGTTGATCGAAACTCCCTCTGAAAGCTCGACGGCACTGGTCTGAGCGACGGCTTCTTCGCCTTCCTCGATCTTGCTTTCTGCCAACAGACCCTGCCCTTTCGGGTCAACGAAATTTGCAATTCTCTCCCGCAACACTGAAACAAAGTAACCCATGACATGTTCCAGCGGGCTGGCCACGCCGAACAAATAAGGGTACAGGTTGTTTTCGCTGATTCGATATCGGATCTGCCCGTTCACGCCGGTGGTCAGGTTGTCCTTCGTGACGGCTTCGATCGTATCCTGAGCCTTGGAAGGATCCCACGACAAATCGACCGCCTGCGTCGCCACGCTGACCTTGTGGACCTTCTGCCAGGGCAGTTTGAAGTACGGTCCGCCAGGTCCAACAACACGAACCTGCGGATATTCGTAGCGTTCCCTTTCGTCACCTGTTAGTGGCGGGGGAGCAGCCTTCTGCTGCAATTTCTGCACAGCTCCGAAACTCGTCACAACGGCCCGTTGATCCGGGCGCACGGTGTACAGGCACCCGATGAGCATTCGCACGGCCGCGTACCCTAGAATCCCTACAAGAAATCCGATGATCATCCAGTTACTCCGAAGTGGTTTCGCCGATTGGGCTGTAATCGATTAGGCTCGCATCTTTGCGATCATAACGATGCGACGGGCTCCATGCACCCCACTGAAGTCTGAATTGATCGCTGCTTGCCCCTATTAAGCAGCCGATTGGGCGGATGAGCCGTAAAGCACGTCCGCTTGATGTGGCAATTTCAGCGGAAACCAAGGCACTCTGTGACGTGCCGTCTCAATCGACGGGCAGATAGGACGCTCTCGCGATCCCGAGAAACGTCTCCCGAACTTTGGCCGCCCACGTCCGCCGGTACATGTGGAAGCAGCGCCGTGTGGGACCAGAATCGTCGACGCGCGATGTTCGTAATGTAATTCGCTCGCGATGACTGGTTGCCTTTGTTGTCTGATTGACGACGCGATAAAGCGGTTGCTTGGTTCCGTCGTTGCGCGTCGGTCTTACCGATCTTAGTCGTAATCGCCTGTCGCTTCGAAGCGTCGGCGCAACCGATGAGCGCCGGATCAGCGATCGTCATTTCGAAAAACGGTCCTTTCTCGGGGCGTCTCACGCGCCACGAGTATTTGGCATAAATGATCAGGTCGCTGCCGGTAAGGAGAATTCCTCCAAGTCGAAAATAGGATTTCTGAAGAGTCATCGAGATGATCTGAAACTTGTCGAGCAGAGAATTGCAAGAGTCACCGACAGCGGTCGCCAATGGCTGGATTACACGCTGACCGTGCAGATACGTGACGTCAAACAGCCGATCCAGGTTCTGATTCGCGTCGATCCAGAATCAAAGCTGCCGTATCTCAGTCGCGTGACCGGACAGCACAACGGCCAAGCGTTCAGCTATGAGGCCACATTCGACTATCCGGAAACGGGGCCGCAGGACATTTACGCAATCGGCGTTCCCCGCGATGCAAAACTCGTCGATCGCGTGCCGACGGGCGATGTGGCGAGATTGATTGCTGGCGTCGAAACCGGACGCGCTCGATTTGACGACTTTCGAGCCATTGTGGTCACTTACCGTGAAGGCTACGAGTATTGGTGGAAGGAGTCCCCGGAAATTATTCATCGCAAAGGCAATCGCACGCGACGCGATTTGTGCTACTACCGGGAATCGTCGGCTGTCAAACCGGCGGACGATGTTGATGTCAGTGAATGGTGGAGAAAACGCGCAGGCGAGTTTCGCTACTCACCGACCAGAATTTACATCGGCGGAACCGATCATTCATTCGATCATCTGTCGATCACCGATCCCGATGGCAAACCTCGCAAGGAGATGGTGTTGGTGCAGTCCAGAGAATCCGGTCTGAATGCAGAACAATGGGTACCGGCCTTCTGGTCACTCACGCCGGACTACGTTGCTCGTCCGCCATTGGGAGTCCCCAACCAGCACATGGAGGCGGTAGTCGACGCCAATCCAACTGGCAGTCCGGAAGGGACGGTGATGCTGCGAGTTCGTCGCAACGGTCGAGTGGACGCCGCACCTGATCCAGATGCCGACAAACGACCATCGCAACCGGACGAGTTTCGGTTCTGGATTGACCCGGCGCGTGAGCACCTGGTGATGCGGATGGACATGATGGGCGACGGTGATAATGTCGGGTCGTCCTACATCGTGGAATCGGTGGCCCAATCACCCAAGGGTCACTGGTACCCGACCCGCGTTCGCCGCAAATCTCCAAGGCAGGATGTCAAGGATCAGATTCTGGAATATCACGTTGAGTTCGATGTCAACATTCCTGACGCGCTGTTTGAAGTCAAACAACCGCTGCCCGTTGAAGAGGTGTTACGAAGAGATTCGCCGTAGACCGAGACACCATTGTTCCACAAAGTTACAAAGACGCGGTGGTAAACTTTCATGCTACAAGGACCTGTCGTACTTGAACGGCGGGTTCTTCGGCGAGTCGTAGCCGTTTAAATCATTGGTCCGTCTGGCGACGAGCATGCCCTCACCGTCATCAAATCGGCGACGACTCGGCAGGAGATCAGTTGGCCGTCGGAGTCGAGTCCACAGGTTTTTCGTATTCGAATTCGCTTTCGACTGGGCTAAGCTTTCTGTCTGTATTGCTGAGCGTCATCGCATGGAGCCGCGCGCGGGTCATGTAAAACTTGAGGCGAATTTCCTTCCCCAATAGCTGGCTCACATCGGAATTGGCGCTCCACCGGACCGGATGGTCGAGCGCGTCTCCCTGGACACTTTTCGCCTGCGGTTCGGCAAATCCTTCAATCGGTTGCCAGTCGCGCGTCAAGGCCTCGACACGAATCGATCCCTTCATCCAGGTGGCGGCGTTCAGAAACAACTTGGAGTGCCGCACGGTGAACGGCTTGGTCACGACGCGGCACGGGCCCCGATCCAAAGTGCTCGTTTCGAGCGAGGCAAACCGATCCCGCTTGAACGTGGCCAGGGCCGCACCGCACTGGACAACGTTCGGGTCGGCCCGGGCATAATCCCCGTTGTGTGGAAAGTTGAGCGCGGCGTAATAGAGATACACCGTATCATCAACAATGATGGGTTCGGGCTGGGAACAGGCCATCGCCATGTAATCGTAGTATCCCAACGGCCCGCGCGGAACAAACGGTTCGCCTCGGCAGACGCGGGTGAAGTTGATCCCGTCGCGACTGGTGGCGAGATGAATGTTGATCGGCTGCGGCGTACGCAGATAAAACACGCTCATGTAGCCGACATACGTCTGCCCGAGCTTATGGCACCCGAATTGATAGAGTTCGGTATCGGGCGGATCATCGGGGTCCATGCTGAGGATGAACTGGTGGTTCTTCCATTCGCGCAGATCATCGCTCTCGGCGTAGGCATAGGAACGATAGTAGCGGTCGACTGCCCGCCGATCACGGTCACTCTCGTTTGCCACCATCCGCTCGATGACCTCCGGTATGATGCGGCGGTACACGGCCCACTTCTGCTTCGCTTGGTCGTACATCAGATGCATGAGGCAGTCGTCCCCTTTTCCGGAGACATCATTCGGCGTCTGCCAAAAAGGGGCGGCGGCACATGACCAGTGGATGCCGTCGGGCGACGATACGATGTGTGCGCCGCGCCGATGATCTTGAACGATCGCCAGGGCGACGAATTTTTCGCCGGCATGGCGGGGGTGGGGGTGCTTGTTCACTCCCCAGAAAAACGCCTTCTTCCCCTGCGGGGTCATGCGCTGAGACGGCACAACGAAGTTCTGCTTCTCTTGCGAGTCCGCTGCGGGCGTTGCGGAAACGGAATCGCTGGTGAAGACGATATTGTGGTCGCGCCGACCGGCGACCTCCATCACGCCAAGATCAGGCTTTTCCCAGTGGACCCCATCGGTTGAGGTGAAATAGAGCATGTATGCCGCATTGCCGTCCACATACATGGACTTCCGGTCGCTTCCCGTCCGGGCCCACATCTTAAAAAGCTTGTCCTCCGGGTCGTACATCGTGGTATAGGGCTGAATGATATTGCCATCACACCAACGATCGCAGCGGACCACCGGGTTCAACAGATGTTTTTTTGGCGGATGTAGCCGGCGTGAAACGCCCGGCGAGACTTCGATCATCTGGTTGTCGAGAAACAGCTCCGTCGTGAAGGCTGTGTCTGCCACTTTCTCTGGGCTGCTCGCGACAGGCACCCCCTCTTCATCGGCGAAAGTCTTTCCGACGGCAACCATCCCGGCGCCCGCCGCTCCCGCAAGCTTAAAGAATTCTCGACGGTCTGTTTTCATCGGTTTGACCTCATGCAATCCAGAATTTAGTTGTCACTCGAAGCCAGATGACATCAGACTGAGCTGCAGCCGTTTGTCGAGGCCCGTCATTGGTACGCTGCCCCACTCGGGCGTCGTCACATGCTTGTCCGGTCGCCGTTCCATGAGTAGTGTACCGACTCCGAGGCGGAAGGGAACGAGTCTAGATTAACAGAACAAGACACCGGTGACGAATCACACTACTCGTCTCGATCGTTCTCGAATAGCGTTTCAATGTTGCGGATAAAGTACTGCTCGACAATAGCATTGTCGATGTACGAGGACACGAACCGATTGTCCGGATCGTGGCGAAATGCTTTCAGATCCCACATGGTGTTGCGAGCTTGTCGCAGCTTCGCCGGATCGACCGGCGCAGAACCGAACTGAGCGTCCGGGCTGGCATAATCGAGCAGTCCAAAAAGTCGAGTCGTCAATAGAGCGTGCTCGATGCCCGATTGTAGAAACCTGACCCGTTCAGCGAATTCTGGCTGTGGATCAGCGCTGGCGGCTGTCAGCGCCTTTTCGAGTATGGCTTGAGCCGGAATGTAAACCTCCGCCGGAAAGGCGAGGCAATGGCCTCGAGGTCGCCGCAGCCTCTCCAACGCGCTCGTCTCGCTGATAGTCGGCCTGTCGCGAGCGTACGCTTCCCAATAATCGAAATAGTCCTCCACATGGTCGGCCGCCGGACCGAACGCAGAAAAATACTCCTGCCTGAGAGCGCCAATTTCCAGCTCGGGATTCCAGAGCAGGCAATGGTGCACATAGGCCATCGGCCCGTGCACCGCCCAGCTAAACGAATACGCTTCGAAGGACGCACCTTTCATGCCGCGGTCGTAGGCCAGCTTGAAAACCTCTGCAGTCTGTTTCGTGCTAACGTTGGGTGTCACATAGTTGCCGAGCAAGTAGTTCGGCCGATAGAAGATCGATATGCCGGTCTTCGCCCATCCTATCAACTGGTTCCGAGTCCATTCATCTTCCTCGTCGCTCATCGGATACCAGCCATCCCATCCACCGTAGATAACAAATTCGCCGTAGATATTCTGGTTGAGTTTGATGCCGGTTAACGGAGCGGGAAGAGTGTGCGAATACAGATACCCGGTGACTTTAACATCTGGGTTTCTTTTGACCGCCTTTTGATAGATATCGTTCCAATAGCGAGCGTAGCGGCCGCCCATTGCATGCGGCGAGTACTTTTCCCGCACGATCTCGGGCACATCCCCCAGATTTGGCTGGGGACCATCCCATGCCATACATTTGTCACATTCACAATAGCGGCCGTCACCGTCCCCCAGGACCAACAGATCACCACCGTCCCACGCTTTGTTGACAATGAAATCTCGCAGCTCATCGTTGGACACACACAAATTTGTGTACGCGCCGGCTCTGCCGACATCTCCTCGTTTGCCGTCGACGAGCGCGAACCATTCTGGATGTGTCTTTCCGTACTCAGCCCACCAGTCCCCGATGCCCGCGACTTGATGCGCATTGCGGGGCACGCGCATTGGCTCGATGGGAGTGACCCGCCGGTGTCGGCGAAGGTAGACTTCCATTGCTTTTCCAAAAGCATGCCCTGCGTCATCCGTGGCAAACATCAGATTCTTCCGGGTCGCTTCAGGTACCCTCGTGAATCCTCCTGAGATGAGCGCGCGCGGTTTGCCATACTGAATTCCAGCCAGGTGAATGTGCCGCAGATCCCAGCCACCAAGGTCACGATAGTGCAGCCGCGGCCGAGCGGTCTCGTCGAGTTCAGGGAGTTCAATGGTGTCGTCACGCGGCACGAAAGTTCCCAAGTCACCAGGCCAGAGCCAGCGGACTCCCACGTGCCGTTCCAACACCTCGTAGACACCGAACAACGTCCCGCTGTGCACGCATTCCGAGCTCAGCGGATTCCTCGGTTCCCCATGCGACCTCGATGTCTTTAACTCACGATCGGGATGCAACTCCTTGCCCACGATAAACAGGTCGTGGCCAAACGTGCGCAATACAAACTCCTCGACGTCGAGCCTGTCCGCCTCGATCCCACGCTTCTGCGCCGCCCGGGTTGCGCCCACAAAAATGCGGCTCTCGTAACTCGCGGGGATGTTCGTTTCGAGGGCTACAGGGAGCCGCTGGCCAGTCGCTTTCTCAACATGGTCCACGAATTCCTTGACCGCGTAGGCGGCGACCTGGGAAGGCTCCGCCGCCGTAACGACCACCACCTGGACTTCACCCTCGCGTACGATACTGATTTGTCCGCACGCCGTGTGGGCAAAACAGAATAAAACGAAGATCCAGCCAAACGACTTGATCATGCAGTTGGATTGCATTGCTCGTCTCCTATAAGAAACCTTGGAGCCGCACGCCCCGCTCCTTCTGCCAAAGAGATGTCACGCCCATGCTTGGGCTCCTGGTGGGCTGCGCCGCGACAGCTCGATCGCCTTCATGGCGCGAGCCTCACCAAAGCTTCCTCACTGAAATCCAATCCCAACCCCGGTACGTCGGAAAGTACGATCTCGCCGTTTTCGACGACGAGTTCTTGCTCGAACAGTGGCAAGCTCCAGGGCATGTGTTCGACGATCAACCCGTTCGGAATCGCGGCCGCGCAATGCGCCAGGATTTCCGGGGCCAAGTGAGTAACGATCGGCAGATTGTACGCCTCGGCCAGGCGAGCGATCTTCATCCAAGGCGTGATGCCGCCTGCTCGCAGCAGGTCGATCATCGCGATGTCGACGGAGCGCCGCTCGAACATGTGGCGGAAGGGCGTTATGCCGTAGTGATATTCACCAGCCGCAATTGGTGTGTCGAGCGCGGCGGCGATGCGAGCCAATCCCTCGTAATCTTCGTGATCGATGGGGTCCTCCAGCCAATAGAGATTGCACTTCTCCATCTCGCGACCGACTTGGATCGAGCGGTTCACATCCCAGCCTTGATTAATGTCGACCATCAGATCAACTTCGTCGCCGACTGCTTCGCGAAGCGCCCACATGCGCTGGATCTCGGCCGCGACGGTGGCTTCGTTTCCCATTCGGAACTTCATCGCTCGGAACCCGCCTTCGACGAGCTGGGCACCGGTCTTGGCGAGCATTCTCGCATCGTAGGTTCGCCACAGGAAGCCGCTGGCGTAGCAGGGCACTCGGTCTCGATAACCACCCAAGAGCTTATGCACGGGCTGTCCGAGTGCTTTGCCTTTGATATCCCAAAGCGCGACGTCGATCGCAGCGACGGCGCGAGTCACAATCCCCGCGGGCGCACCAAGACCTCCGAGGTCCAGCAGTCTTTCGCCGATCGCTTCGATGTCCATTGGATCGTCGCCGATCGTTTGCTCGGCGAGCGCATCGACCGCCTCTTTGAGCGATTTGAGCATCAGCAGCGAGACAAATCCGCTGTAGCCGATGCCTTCGATGCCATCGCTCGTTCGCAACTGGAGCGTGACAAAATTCCCCGCGACCTTTCCGGGCCCCTCTCGAATCGCGTTGAACTCGCGTGCCGGACTGGCGAGCCGCGTTTGGAAGCTTTCGATATTCAAAAACGATCTCCACAACAATCGTTCAACCAAACGTGGTTTCCGAGTTCTTCAGTCTGGTCGATCACGAGAAAGGCGTCCAGGTCGCCTAGCAGTGTAGTGGCCCATCCCATCCAAGCAAACTACCATCGAATGTCGTCATGACACAACTTGGACGCGCGTCCGAGTGATTTGTTCTCGCTCTACGGACCAGATGCGATTGGCAGCATGAAGCGTAGCGCGATACCACTGGTCGAGAGGATCTGGCATTGGAGCAAGCACCGGCGGTGCCGGAGTTCAGCAAATGTCAACGACTCTCAAAGCAGCAGTGACGAAGTTCCTCCACGACCGGAACCCCACCCGTGGAACGCGAGACGAGTATTCCTCAACGCTCAAGAAGAAGAACTAAGTGCCATTCGTCTTTTCGACCGAAGCTGCTAACGACGTCGTCTAACTGACCGAGCACGCACCCTCAGGCGGGGGATAAAACTTATCTCTGAGCGTGTCTTATTCGCACCCCATTTTCAGTGAGCGTCAGCAGCACCGCCAACCGAGTACGCTGAAGCAGTACGTTGCTGCAGTGGCTGGCTTAGCTCAATTCTATGGTCGCAACCCGGGCATGAGCAGGCCGAATTGCCCGGTATCCCTGATCCAGCCGCTTCGGCGTGGCGACGTGAAAGGAAACGGAAGCCCCCCACGCCGGGAGGGGGACAGCGCGAGAATTGGTGATAATTGTGGGGAAACCAAACTTGATCTAGATCAAAGACGCGCCGATTCTACTTTGCTATGGTCGAGTCAAAAGCTGACAAGTCGCTCTGCGGTATGTGACCGCTTTCTCACAAGAGCAACCGAGTAGACTGTTGTTCTTGTCAACCTGCTCCCACTGACTAGGAACCTACCGAGACAATCCTGCCTCCGAACTCCGCAATCCCGCCCCCGAACTCCGAGACCGATTGCACTCGTCACCGCAATTGTCGAACGGTGCGCACCACACTTCGAACCGCCACCGTCGCATACGTTAACACCACGACGTAACAGTGTCCTTTTTTAGGTGAGGGAGGGCTACAAAATGGCCACACCAACCAACACGGCGACGACCAATCCCAGCGGAAGAACGACTTTCTGGATGTACGCCGCTCTTGTCCTCCTTCTCGTCGGAGTGGTTGCCTCTTACGTCGCAGGCAATGCCACCGGTGAAAAGAAACACCACATCATCGCCGGATTCGCATGGGATGCCGATGAATGGGCCGAAAGGTCAAAGGGAGTGCGGACTTCCTTCAATCCCAATCACGACCTCAGCACAACTGAGCTGACAATCGTACCAGGCGATCCGCGCTGGCTCGACTTTCTTTATTGGTGCTTCAACAACAAGATTGCAGAACATCAGGTGGAAGCTTACGGAGGTACGGAATGGGATGGTCCAACCGGCGGAGTGGTCTTCCACTGGGCACCGGGATCGCGCTGGGAAACACATACATTGGCTGGCTTTGGTTTCACCATCGGACACACCATTGGCGAACACAAGTGGATGGATACTCAGTTCCCAGAGTTCTTCGAACGCTACGGCGGTGTCTATGGTGTAAACGTCAAGGATCGATTGACCGAGATTGACGCTACGTCACCGACGCCGTGGGTGGAGTTCCTTGAGTACGTGGGTGGACCGAACAGCCCCTACTATCGGTATCTGTTCCACCAAGAGGCGATTGTGGATCCCGTCCGAGAGAAGGTCTCTTTCATAGGTGGACAAGGCGTCGGGTTTGAATACTCCTTCGACAGATACTATCACGAAGTTCGCGAAGTACTCACCGATGCAAAAGCCTTCCAGTTTTTCCAAATGTATGACCTGCTTGGTCCTGGGTTTGCTTCCGACACGGGGTGGGCCAAGAACAAACTGAACCCAGAGCTTCAAGACCTTCTAAACGCAGGCAACGTCGAAGAATGGGGAGCGAAGCCGGGTGTGGCCAAACAAGAGAAATACGAACCTAACCCCCCCTCGCCGGAAACCCCCGCAGGGCTGCCCAATGTCGCAGCGATCGAACGCGGGCGGGCAGTTTACAAGCAACAGTGTGTACCGTGCCACGGCGCCCAGGGGGACGGTGCCGGATTCCTCGCCTTTGGTCTCGATGTGAAGCCCAGAGATTTCAGGCAAGGCATCTACAAGTTCAGTTCGACCAAGACTGGACAGCTTCCCACGATCGAGGACATCGAAAAGAGCACCAGGATCGGCGTCCCCGATACGACGATGCCGGCATGGGGCCAGTTTCTCACTCCGGAACAAATAAGTGACGTTTCGCGCTACATCACTATCTTTTCAAAACTACTTGTCCAGGAGCATTGGCGGAACAAGAAAGAGCCTGAAAAAGTTGAGATTCCCCAGGTCCCATCTGACCTTGAGAGCCTCGTCGCAAAGGGTAAAGACGTATACAAACTCGCTGCGTGCGCAAAATGCCACGGCGATGACGGTCGTGGCATTGTGCAGCTGGCAGAGGATATGAAAGACAACTGGGGACAACCTCAGAACCCGAGAGATCTCACGTATAAGTGGGTGTTCGCAAATGGCTACAAACCTGAGGATGTGTATATGACATGTTCTGGTGGGCTTAAGGGAACACCGATGCCGTCATACGACGAATCTCTGACCGTCGAGCAACGCTGGGCGCTTGTCAGTTATGTACTCTCCTTGTCGCCGCCAACTCGGCCAGTCATTCGTCTGTCCGAGTATAAGGTGGGAACCGCGGAGATCGGCAAACGTTTGGATAGAAATGGAAGAGTACGATGATGTTCGACGGGTGCATCGCTTTACAGCGAGCTCATTAGGAGAGCCAGACATGACCGTACAGAAGCCGATCAAGTTTGCAGTGGCGCTGAGCGTCATTGCTGTTTGCGGATTGGTGGGGTGGCTGATTCCGCGCCCATCCGCCGCACCGCAAGAGAGGCGGATCAAGATGAAGGCCCGCCAGTACGCCTTCGACCCGGCAGTCATACGGGTCAACCAGGGTGACACGTTGCGTCTGCAAGTCACCTCTGTAGATGTCATCCACGGTTTCTATGTGGAGGCTTATGACATCGACGCGAAGATCATCCCCCAGAGTCCGTACATGCAGCTCTCTCGCCCCAGCCGCCCGACGGAGCCTCCGAAGAAGGTGGACGAAATCATTTTTGTTGCAAACCGGACCGGGAAGTTCCGCTACCGTTGTTCGCACACGTGCGGGACAATGCATCCCTTTATGAATGGGGAACTGGTGGTCGCTCCGAACCGACTCTTCGGCGCCGGTCTCGGCAGTGCTATCGGTCTTCTTCTGGCCAGTTGCGTGATCACCCTTTCGGTTGGACGCAAGCCAATTCCCGATTCCACGGAAACCACGAATTAGAAGAAACCGATTCACCGGTTACGACGAAAAAGGAGAAAGCAAATGTCAAGAGTTAATGACAACGAGAAGGACACGGAGCAGACGGGTGTCCGCCGTTTTGAAGAGCTTTCGCCCCCGCAAGTCATGGCTTTGGCCATCGACATCGAGCGTGCCAATGCTCGGCGATTTCGTGCGTTCGCAGATGTTTTTGGAGGTTATGACGAGCAGGTAGCCGAGCGGCTCGTCGAACTGGCAGAGGAGGAGGACGCCCACGAGCGGACGCTGGTGGAGATATTCCGGCAACAGTTTGGGGATTCGATTCCCTCAGTCGAGGCGACGGATGTGGATGTGGTCATCGAGGCGTTCGATCTGGTTGACTCCGAGCAGCAGATTTTCGACTCGATGGAGCCGATTCGCGTCTACGAGTTGGCGTTGCGGTCGGAGAACATGGCTCGCAACTTCTACCTGCGCGCCGCCGTCGCGTGCGAGAAGCCGCAACTGGTGGAAATCTACCGGAGGCTGGCTGACATGGAGGACGATCACGTGGGTTGGTTTGAAGAAAAAATACGGTCAGCAAAGCAATCCGGAGGTTGAGCATGGCAAACACTGTGTCATCGCAGCCGGACCAACCAGAGGTCTCCGGGGCTGAACAAGCGAACAAAAGCAGTTCCGTTGCGGAAAAGGGCCGTCCGCCGTCGCCGAGCAGCGACACGGCAACCGCCCCCGCAACGTGGCGCGTCGATCTCTTGAAAGTCATCCCGGGCCTCAAATGGCTAGTTAAGCGGCGTTGGTTTCAGTTTGCCGTCGTGCTGCCCAACGTGCTGTTCTTTCACCTGTTCCTGATCGCCGGCATCTTTGGTTCGCCTGTGGGCAACCGAAACATCATCGTTGTCTTTGTGTGGATTTTTTGGTGGTTCTTTTTGATCTCGATCTTGGTCCCGTTCTTCTCACGGAGTTGGTGCACGGTCTGCCCTTTTCCCTTTTTTGGTGAGTGGTTCCAGCGCCGCGCCTTGATCGGGGTGCGGGTGGGCAAACCGGGGGTGGGGCGGAACCGCATGTGGGGACTCAACAAGCGTTGGCCTAAGGCACTCTCGAACATCTGGCTGCAGAACTTTGGCTTCTTGGCTATGTGTACCTTCAGCGTGGCGTTGGTCACGCGACCGATCGCCAGCGTCATCGCACTGGGGGGACTCGTCCTTTTGGGGACGGTCCTACATTTCATCTATCGGCAGCGGGCTTTCTGCGACTATGTCTGCCCGGTGAGCGGATTTCTTAGCCTTTACTCCATGACCTCAATGATCGAGGTCCGCTCGAAGGATGCTGATGTCTGTACCAAGTGCAAAGACAAGAGTTGTCTGGCCGGAAACGAGCAAGGCTACGGCTGCCCCTGGATGATGTATCCGAGCAAGATGGACAGGAACAACTACTGCGGCTTTTGCATGGAATGTATGAAGACCTGTTCGCACGACAACATGACAGTGCGGGCAAGGCCGTTCTGTTCCGACACGCGGATCAGAGGTTATGACGAAGCGTGGAAGGCGTTCATTATGATCACCTTGGCGCTGGCCTATTCCACAACACTGCTTGGCCCCTGGGGGACGATCAAGGACTGGGCAAACCCTTCCGAGAGTGGGCTCTGGGGCCACTTCGCCATTTATGCCTGCTCGTTGTGGCTCTTGGCATTGGTCGTCCTGCCCGGCTTGTTCTATTGTGCGGTCAGGATCGGCAAGTGGCTTTGCGGAAAGCCGGAGGCGAAGATGCGGGAGCTGTTTCTGGGGTTCAGCTACGTTTTCGTCCCGCTGGGGTTGCTGGCTTGGATCGCATTCAGCGTACCGCTCATGTTCGTCAACGGCTCGTACATCATCTCGGTGATTTCCGACCCGATGGGGTGGGGCTGGGACCTGTTTGGTACGGCCCACTTTCCGTGGACGCCGTTCTATCCAGAGGTGGTAGCTTACATCCAAGTTCCTCTGCTTCTGTTTGGGCTCTACTACGCCTTACGAACCGGTTATGCCTTCGCCAAAGAGAACTTCGAAGTGCCCGCCGCCGTGCGTGTCTTTGCACCGGTCGCGGTTCTTGTGACGGCGATCACGTGCGGGTTCATGCGACTTTACGTGGGATAGACGCCATGCTCTCTAAAAAAACTGAACTGGTGGCCGCAGCTCTAGTGCTGGTGGTTCTGGCGGGAGTTCCCGTTTGGGTTATGATGACAGAGTCGATTTTTGCGAGCGCCACCGGTGTGGAGAACGCACGCGTCATGACCCTTACTGCTGTGGCGAAGGGAGGCATTTGGACCGAAGAGGAAGTTGTTGGCCATTCCTACTGGCGCCGGCAGCCAAAGCCGACCGAGCGGCTTGCGATCGAACTTGGTGAGACGTTCGTGATCCGTTTCAAGAGTGCCGATGTGACCCACAGTTTTGCGATCCCAGACCTGAACGTAGGGCCCGTGCCGGTTGAACCTGGCCATGTCTCCGAGGTCTGGTTCGTGCCGGTCGAGAAAGCAGAAGACGGGTGGAACGTCCATGTAGTGACTGAGGGGCACGTGTCCGATGTACGATTCATGCCCGCGCAGCCGGGGGAGTATCTGACCCAGTGCTCTGCTTGGTGCGGGCATTGCCATGAAGAGATGCGTGGAACATTTGTTGTGCTCGGTGCCGGACAAACCCTTGAAGACTATCCGGGGGGGGTCCTTCCGCCCCGGAAGAAGTGCCCTTTGCACACAGGAGAATAGACATGAGTGATTCCGAAGCTCGCCGAATCGGGGTTCTTCTAGCCGCCTCGGTAGCCATGGTCCTGACCACTTTGTCCGGTTGCTCGAAACGCGACATTGGTGTGCAGTCGGGTGGAGCGCCAGTCCAGCCCGCCTCCGGCGCCGCGACCGATACAAGCACTGCTGTTGAGTACAAGACGACGGAAGTCGCTGATGCGGCGACCCTTCGCGGGATCATTCGGTACACTGGCACACCTCCGACTCGCACTCCTGTCACCGTGGGTTCCGACAAAGAGGTCTGCGGCCTGCACAACATTCTTTCGGAAGATCTCATCGTCTCGGCGAATGGGGGAGTTCGCAATGCCGTGGTTTGGCTCGATGATGTTGAGGAAGGAAAGACGTGGCCCGAGGCGGAAGTGATTCAGGATCAGAAGGATTGTGTGTTCACACCCCACGTGGTTGTCGTTGGGGTCAATCAACCTCTGACGTTTGTCAATAGCGACCCAGTGGTTCACAACGTGAGGACCTTTCCACGAGAGAATCTCCCGCTGAACATCTCGCTGCTCGCCAAGGGGAAAGGCAAACCGAGTACTAAGAGCTTCATGTTTCCCGACGAGATAAAAGCTGCCTGCGATTCCCACAAGTGGATGGGCTCTTGGATCATCGTACGGAACAACCCGTATTTCGCTGTCACGGGTGATGACGGGAGCTATGTGATTAATGGCGTTCCTCCCGGAACTTATACCGTGGTCTACTGGCACGAGTCACTGGAGAGGATCGAGAAGAAGGTGGAACTGGCAGCCGGGGAGACCCGCGCTGAGGACTTGGAAATGAAGGACCGCTGAGGCACCCACTTCGAAGACGATCCGAATGGGCGAATGAGTTGCCAGAGCTGCTGACGTTTGGATCCAAATGGGAGAGTACGATGAAATGGAAAGCTGCCATATTAATAGGTCTGTTGGTGGTGGCCGCGACGTTGGTTGTACTTCGGCGCGGTTCGGCGAGCAGCTACGAGTTTGTCAACGTGGGTGGTGAATCGAACGAGTGCGAGTGCACCAAGCGAATTGAACGGACTGACAACTGGTGGTCGTCGCTCCTAAAGTGAGCGAACTAAGACCGCAACGTACTGAAGAGGAGTTGCAATTCCCCAACTTCTGTGGGTGCGTTGTCAAGGTCAGTAGGGTTGGTCAATCGGTGTGCTGGTCCATCGGTTTTTGCGCGCCGACGGCCCATCCACAACATCGATCACAATCTCAAGTTATCGTGGATCTGATATCTGATCCTGCGACTGGCCAAGGAGAAACCAACCCGGGCTACGACCGAATCCAAGGCGCGCTGGCCAATGTCGGTTACCATATTTCAGACACAACCGTCGGCAACATCCTCAAGACACACGGCGAATCGAGCCCCGCGCTCACGGGCCGCGCCCATCGACGTGTGCAAGGCCACAGACTCTTGTCGCTGGCCAACACGGTGATCGGTTGGCACTGAACGTCGAACAGTTTAAAAGGGTGACGCCACAACCGATCGTAACGCTTCGTCGCGCTGCGTAAGTCTAATCCGGAGAGGCGATCGCGCTAATTGTGCGCGCTGATGGCGTCGTTCCGGCAACTCATCGCTCGAATTGTCAAAGAACTCTGACTCGCGGATCCTGATGGAAGTCCTGCCATCAATTCCGCGACTCGACGACCATTTTTTTGGCTAAATGGCGAGCTTAGAGTCGCTGGCCTAGCAAGCGGTCACTGCTTGCATTTGTCGTCCGGATCCAGAAAACGGAACTCTTGGGGTCCAAAAGTGAGCTAGGCTTCAATTATCAGAGAGATTGTGTCGATGGCAGTTGCAGACCTCCGGCAAACTGGGGGCGACCACATTTCACGTTTTGGGGAAATAAGACTGATGGAAGCTAGGGATCGCCCACAGGCGAAAGACGGCAACACGGAACTCCACGAGAGTTCCAACCAAGAACAGGCTGCGGTCTGGTCGCAGCCTGAAGTTGGCGACACGGAACTCCACAATCGTTCCAACGAAGAACAGACTGCGGTCTGGTCGCAGCTTGAACTTAGCGACACTTACCAACGTCAGCTTGACCAGCTTCGTCACGTTGCGATCTAGTCAGAGTCTGAGGTTCGTCATGCTCTGGATGAACATGGCGACGTCGGGGTATTCCTGCCGAGCCACGACGAGCACTGTGCTTCCCGTTAGTGCAGTGATCCCAAAGTGGCCGAGCAGTTGTTGCCACTGGTCTATGACGAACTACGTCGCCTATGGCCTTTGATGTCAAGAGAGCATACAGTCCTTGTCCCGTTTATTCCTTGCTTTTTGACTTCTTTCTTTTGTGGACCCGCGAACGCCCGTCGCCTTCCCATCAGCTCCGTGAGACGCTCGATCAAGTCAACGTACTCTCGGACCGCGCTGTGGGCCATTCACTCTTGGTGGTAGACTTGTGAGAGTATTCGGCTCATTTGTCGATAAACGGCGGAAGCGAGAGTGAAGGTGAAGCTTTGAAGTACTGCATTTTCAGAATCTGTGCTTTCTGGCTGCTCTATGCGTCGCTGATGCTCGGTCCGGCAACTGCCGCAGAGGTTGCCGGTGTCAAAGTCAAACTCGTTGATTCTTCGGGGCCAGCAACACTCTCCGTCAAGGCAACCGGCAAATACGAACTACAAATCAACATCAACCCTCAAACAGAGCGCAAGGCACTGACAGTCCAGGTCGAACTCCCGATATCAGGACCAAATACCTGGCCCTTCATCGATGTCGAAGTGCTCGATTCAAAAGGGCACGCCGTGTCTGTGCGGCGCGGCGGCATCGAGTGGCATAAGCTGTTGATCACAGTGCCACCAGAGCGAGGCACCTTTGTCGTGCATACCGTCGATCCGGTGGGCGACAGGCCACAGTTTCAATCGGAGAAAGAACGCTACGCAACCGACGCCAAGACGAGTTTGAGTGCCACGATTAGCAAATGGCACGGCGGTCGGCAGGCAGCCCTCAGCATTCGATTCGACGATTCTCATCCCACTCATTTGAGTAAAGCCATCCCCATACTGAATGAATACGGATTCCGTGGCACGTTCATGGTCAATCCCGGTGGACACCCAACAAACAGTCAGCGGCGATCTGCTTTCGAGGATCACCGGGCCGAATGGGAAGCTGTGGCAAGACGCGGAGATCACGAATTCGCGAACCATACCATGAACCATCGTGGTGCACAGGATAATGAGTCGATGGAACATGAAATCGGTGACGCAGCGAAAACTACTTCGTTGGAAAATCGAACGACTGCGGACGGTTGCAGCAGTCGCCTTGCTCCTCGTTGCATCCGGCGCCGTACTTCACGCCGCGGAACCGACGCTGGAGCAATCGCGTTTCTTTGAAACGAAGATCCGTCCGCTGCTGGCCAAGAGGTGCTTCTCGTGTCATGGTGAGAAGAAGCAGGAGGGCGAGTTGCGACTGGATTCCCGTGTCGCCATGTTGAAGGGTGGCGAGTCGGACGCGGCGCTCGTGCCAGGAAAGCCGGCCGAGAGTCTTTTGGTTGAAGCGATCGCCTATGAGGGTCTGGAGATGCCGCCCAGCGGGCAGCTTAATGCGGCGCAGATAAGACTGCTGGTGCGGTGGATCGAGATGGGCGCGCCTTGGCCCGAGGGCAGCGGCGAGTCACTGAGCACGGCCGCGCGAATCAGTGACGAGGATCGAAGCTACTGGGCGTTTCGACCCGTTGGAAATCCCAAGCCGCCTGACGTGAATGACGGCAATTGGTGCCGGAATGACGTGGACCGTTTTATCTATCGCCGGCTTAGCGAAACCGATCTGTCGCCGGCGCCGCCTGCAGATCGCGCCACGCTGATTCGCCGATTGTACTTTGATCTGGTTGGCATCCCACCGTCTCCACAAGAGGTTGACGCCTTTGTCGAGGACACTTCGCCAGAGGCGTATGCGTTGTTGGTCGATCGCCTGCTCGACAGTCCGCACTACGGCGAACGGTGGGGCCGGCACTGGCTCGATCTGGTGCGCTACGCTGAATCGGATGGCTACCGTGCCGACGGCTACCGCGCGAACGCGTGGCATTACCGCGATTACGTCATCCGCTGCTTCAACGATGACAAGCCGTACGACCAGTTCCTTCGAGAGCAGCTTGCCGGCGACGAGTTGGCTCCAGACGATCCGGATGTAGTCGTGGCGACGGCCTTCCTGCGGCACGGCGTTTACGAGCATAACCAACGCGATGCGCGGATGCACTGGTCGCTGATCATGGATGAGATGACCGATGTCACGGGCGAGGTGATCCTTGGCATGAGCGTCGGGTGCGCGCGATGTCACGACCATAAGTTCGACCCGATTCTGCAGGAAGACTATTTCCGGTTGCAAGCGTTTTTCGCACCAGTCAGTTGGCACAGCGACGTGCCGATGGCCACACCCGGGCAGCGGGTCTCACACAATCAACAATTAGTTCGCTGGGAAGAGATGACCAGCAATATCCGCGACAGGATTGACCAAATCGAACGGCCTCATATCGCGGCCGAGACCACAGCGATGGTCAAGATGTTCCCCGACGACATTCAGGTTGCCTATCGCAAGCGGCCCGAAGAGCGCACGTCATTCGAGCAACAGATGGCCTACCTGGTTCATCGCCAGGTGCTTGACAATCGTCCGAAATACGAAAAACGGATCAAGGACGAGCAACGCAAAGAGTGGGAAGCCTTACACAAAGATTTGACGGAATTCGACAAGCACAAACCGAAATCACTGCCGGCGCTGATGACGGTCCGCGACATAGCTCGACCGGTGTCCCCCACCATCATTCCAGGTGACTTGGAACGGCGGAGCATTGAACCTGGATTCTTGACGGTCCTCGATGGCACACCGGCAACGATCGATCCTGTCGAAACGGCGCCCGCCTCGACAGGACGTCGAGCCGCGCTGGCCCGCTGGTACACCCGACCCGAACATCCGCTAACTGGTCGCGTGATCACCAATCGCATCTGGCAATGGCATTTCGGAAGCGGGATTGTGGCAACGCCCAGCGAGTTCGGTCAGATGGGAGAACAGCCAACGCATCCGGAACTGCTCGACTATCTGACGCGCCGGCTGATCGACAGCGGATGGAAGCTGAAGGATCTACACCGGTTGATTGTCACATCGGCCACTTACCAGCAGGCGGCTGATCACCCCAACGCCGCGCGGCAGGAATCAATCGACCCGGAAAACAAGCTGCGATGGCGGAGCAGCACACGACGTTTGGACTCCGACCAAATCCGAGACGCCATGCTGGCAGCAACCGGCGAGTTGGACAGAAAGGTCGGCGGGCCGAGCGTGAAGGACGACAAACCGCGCCGCTCGGTCTATTTGAAGGTCATGCGCAACACGCCCGACCCGGTTCTCGCGGTATTCGATGTGGCCGACAGTTTTCTCAGTACGGCACAGCGCGACGTGACGACGACTCCAAGTCAGGCCCTTCTGATGATCAACGGGACTTATGTCTTGAAGCGGGCCGAGGCATTGGCCGGTACGATCTTGCAGTCGGGTGAAACCGATGTCAACGCGATTGTCAAACGTGCTTATCGTCTTGTCTTGGGACGCACGCCCAGCACGGATGAACGCGATCGGATTACACGGTTTTTAGAGGCCCAAGTCGAACAGACCGGACGCGGCACGGTGGCGAGCGTCGGCAGTGCCACCCGTCGCACGGCAGTAACCGATCTGTGCCACGTACTACTAAACAGCAACGAATTCCTTTATGTGGATTGAGGAAAGCTGATATGGCTCGTTCTACACTTTGCGATCAGCTCCGCATTCCGCATCATCGCATCCCGTCCAGCCGACGCGAGTTCTTGCAACAAGCCGGAGGTGGGCTCGGCGCGGCGGCACTCAGCTATTTGCTGGCCAACGAACCAGCGCACGCGGCGTCTTACAACAGCGATTCGCCGCTGGCGGCCAGGAAGCCGCATCACCCAGCCTGGGCGAAGAGCGTCATCTTTTTGTTCATGGAAGGCGGACCGAGCCATCTGGATACGTTCGACCGCAAGCCGCTGTTGAACAAGTTGGCAGGGAAGCCGTTGCCAGACGGTTTCAAGTCCCCGATCACCGCGATGGGTGAAACCCGCGCGCCGCTGCTGGCCGCGCCGCGCACGTGGAAACAGCATGGGCAATGCGGTCGGTGGGTCAGCGAATGGCTTCCGCACATTGCCACGTGCGTCGACGACATCGCCGTGATTCACTCCCTGTGGGGAAACGGAATCAACCACGCTGGCGGTGTCAGCCAGATGAACACAGGCTCGCTGCTGGGCGGCCGGCCTTCGTTGGGGGCTTGGGTGACGTATGGGCTGGGGACGCCGAACCAGGATCTGCCCGCCTTCGTCGTGATGACGGATTCCAATGCGCGCGTGGTCAACGGGCCGCGTAATTGGGGAACTGGCTTTATGCCGGCCGTGTTCCAAGGCGCGCCGCTCGAGCGCGGCGAAGTGCCGATTCCGAATCTGAATACGCCGCCGAGCGTTTCATCAGTGAGACAACGCAATAAACTCGACCTGCTCAACGAACTAAACCGGCGTCACGCCGATCAGCGACCTCAACAGTCCGAATTGGATGCCCGCATCAAGAGCTACGAGTTGGCATTCCGCATGCAAGCCGCGGCGCCTGGAGCGATCGATCTGTCAGGCGAGACGCAGGAGACGTTGGAACTGTACGGAGTCAATCAAGAACCGGCTCCCGTATTTGCCAAGAACTGCCTGCTGGCCAGGCGGCTGGTCGAACGCGGCGTGCGATTCCTTCAACTCTTCCACGGATCTGGCAGCCAATGGGATTCGCATTCGGATATCGAAAAGCAGCACCCGCCGCTGTGCCAGGCCGTAGACAAACCAATCGCCGCACTGCTGAAGGATCTCAAGCGCCGCGGGCTGTTGGAGGAAACGCTTGTTGTTTGGGGCGGCGAGTTCGGCCGCACGCCGATGAGCGAGAAGGGGACGGGCCGTGATCATAATCCAAGCGGCTTCACGATGTGGATGGCCGGTGGCGGCGTGCAAGGCGGCAAGACGATCGGAGCCACCGACGATCTCGGTCTCCACGCGGTCGAAAACCGGCTCCATGTGGGCGACCTGCACGCCACCATCTTGAACCTCATGGGCTTGGACCACATGAAGCTGACCTACCAATACCACGGCCGCCCCGAAACGCCGACGAACGATGGGCGGTTCCTGAAAGAGATTTCGTCTTAGTGCATGCCTGCGCGCCGTGAACGCATGTTTGATAGAAGTAGGCACACTCCGTGCTACTAACGATCAATTCCTTTGCATCAGACGAAGATTTCCATCTAGAATCCAGAGCGTCTCATAGGGTGAGGGAGGGGAGCGAATGAGGTTGTGGCGGCCAATCCATTGCGGATGCAGTCACTAGCCATCTCGCTCCGCGAGATGAGCCTTCCTCGCCTGACGTCATGATGTGGCTGGAGTCGAATTGCCGTTCCACCGTTCATCCATTAGGCTCATCTCGGCGGAGCGAGATGGCTACTTTGTGGTGTTCGAAGACCCTCTTTGGTTGCCGTCGTTGGGCCCATGGACTCCTCAGGCGATCACGTCTTTCACAACGGTCCCAGCAACGCCCGTCAGCCGAAAGTCTCGACCGGCATGGTGGTACGTCAGTTGCTCGTGATCGAAACCCATCAAGTACAACATGGTCGCATGTAAGTCGTTTACGTGGACGGGATTTTCGATAGCCCCGTACCCAAACTCGTCCGTCCTGCCATAGGCCATACCGCCTTTCACGCCTCCACCAGCCAGGCAGACGGAAAAACCGTAGTGGTTGTGATCTCGACCTGTCGGCGGAGCCTTCGAACCGATCGGTATTTCAACAGCCGGTGTGCGCCCGAATTCACCGCCACAAACAACAAGCGTGTCGTCCAAGAGACCTCGACGCTTGAGATCGGTAATCAGCGCGGCGATCGGTGCGTCGGCTTCTTCGCCTAGTTTCTTGTGGGCCTTTCCGATGTCGTTGTGCGAGTCCCAGGGTTGTACGTCACCGTGATAACACTGAACAACACGCACACCGCGTTCGACAAGTCGCCGGGCAATCAACAATTGTCGACCGTGTACCGTATCCGCTTTGTAGAGCTTCTGCGTTTCCTTAGTTTCCTTCGAGACATCAAGAGCGTCCGTCGCTTCCATCTGCATACGAAAGGCCAGTTCAAATGACTGGATGCGAGCTTCCAGATTGGCATCTTCGCTGCGTGTCCGCTGATGGCGCTTGTTGAGTTTCGCCAGCAAGTCGAGTTGCTTGTGCTGGTCGTTGGTGGATATTTCCGAATTCCGAATGTTGGCAATCAACTCGACGACCTTCGTCTTTCGCGTGTCGAGGTACGTTCCCTGATAAATCCCTGGCAAGAACGAACTGCGCCAATTCGACGAATCGGCCACCGGCAACCCTGGACACATCGTGACAAATCCGGGGAGATTCTGGTTCTCTGAACCGAGTCCATAGGTGAGCCATGATCCGTAGCTGGGACGCGACTGTCGCTCGTCGCCCGTATTCATCAGTCGCATGCTCTGTTCGTGATTGGGCGTGTTCGCGTGCATCGAACGAATCACGCATAACTTGTCGGCGTGCAGCGAAGCCGTCTGTTCGAAGACGCTACTGCACCATAGGCCGCTTTCCCCATGTTGCTTGAACTTGAATGGAGATGCCAAGGCGACTCCCGTTTCACGTTCCGTCGTCAGGTTGCCGACGGGTAACTTCTTGCCACCCCATTTCGTCAATTCGGGCTTCGGGTCCCACGTATCAACGTGTGACGGTCCGCCGTTGAGATAAACGTGAATGATCTGCTTCGCGCGCGGTTTGAAGTGCGGCTCTTTCGGAGCGAGCGGATTTGGTGAAGCTTCCAGCAAACCGGGCAACGCCAGCAACCCTAAACCCGTTCCCGTTCTGCGAAGTAGGTCGCGTCGAGTCAGACGTAGTTCAGAATGTGCATTCATCGATTCAATCCACAAACATGAGTTCGTTCGTCATGAGCAAAATGTGAGCGTACTGTTTCCAGGGATTTGTCTTGACGAAGCTAATTCCCAGTTCTAGCTCCTCGGTAGAAGGTGTTCGACCAAGAGCGATGTCGTAGATCTTCGCGACACGCTCGGCGTCTGACCCCTCAGAGACGCGAGTGGCAAGTGCCTGGGCCGTTTGTGCGATGAATTCGGAGTTCATCGCGAAAAGTGCTTGCTGAGGAACCGTCGTGGTGACGCGCCGCGCTGTGGACGCATCAGCATTTGCAGAGTCGAACGTCTGGATGATATTGGGAAGATTCTGTCTTTCCACAAAGGCGTAAACCGTGCGACGGTAATTGGCAAGATCGGTGATCGACGGCGGGCGACCGTACATCGTGTAATCTATCTTGCCGGAAATGACGAGCATGGTGTCTCGCATCTGCTCGAGATCCAATCTTCTCCGGTTCGCACGCCAAAAGAATCGATTGTCAGGATCCGACGCGATCTGGTTCACCATCTTTTCGGTATGATCGATCTCCGAGGCGCGTCGATAGGCCGCCGAGGTCATGATCAATTCATGCAGCGGCTTGGTGCGCCAGCCGTATTCGATGAATTTGGCGGCGAGATAATCGAGCAGTTCATGATAGACAGGTCGCTTGGTTCGCAATCCGAAATCGCTCGGGTTCTCGACCAGTGGTTCGCCGAAGTGATGCATCCAGACTCGGTTCACCCAGACGCGAGCCGTCAGCGGGTTCTCAGAAGAGACAATCGCATTAGCGAGATCGATCCTGCCACTGCCGTTGGCAAAGGGAGAGCGGTTTTCACCGGAGGCAATCCTCAAGAACTGACGCAGCACGGGCGTGCCAGGCAGGGCCGGATCACCACGTTGGAAAATCACAGGGTTATAGAGAGACTCGGCATCGACCATTACCATCGCTCGCCCCGCGGCGGCTTTGTGCTTCACGGAAATCGCATCGAGTTGATTTACCAGCCCCCGGAAAGCATCTTTCTGTTGCCGCGATAGGTAGTAATAGATCTCGTTCTCTGGAAACCAGATCGGACTTTCCTTCGACAACAGCAGATCAGCCAGCGCGTCACTGTCCGGTGAATCGAGCTCGGCCTGCAGCTCTTTTTCTCGAGCCCATACGCTGCGAACAATCTCGCCGTAGGCGTGTGCGATTTCCTTTGGCGTTTTCGGTTTTGCCGCGACAAGGCCATCAACGATTCGTTGATCCACACCTCGCTGCCGCCAATGGTCGGCGCGCAGCTTCGGTTCGCGCATCATGTCATGCCAGGGACCAAAGATCGGATCCTCCGGATGGGCGCGCCGAGCAATCATCTTTCTCCACCGATACGTGATCTGCGGTCGAAGCTGCTCGGGGGTTAGCGACAGGAAGAAACTCGCCGTCTCGGAAAGATCCGGTTCGGTCGTCGCAACCCGGACCAGATAGTCTGCGATTTGATCTCGAGCGGTCTCCAGAGTTTGCTGGTAGTGCGCCCCTCGCGTGGTGAACACCTCCTCGAGCTTCTTGTCGAGTTCGGTTTCGTAAGCCTGTCCTGGCTCGGAAATGTCTTCGATACGCGGGCGTTCATACGGCTCGATGCTGCTGGCAAAGACACCATAGAGCGAATAGTAATCGGCCATCGAAAGCGGATCGGATTTGTGATCGTGGCACCGCGCACAGCCGGCAGTCAGGCCAAGAAAACCACGCGCGATTACGTCAATCTGGTCATCGATGATGTCGTGTGGATTGCCGTCGAACATCCGCCCCAGTGTCAGCAGCCCCATCGCGGCGAGATCCGCCGAGTTGTCTGGAAGATCCATCTGGTCAGCGGCGATCTGCTCGCGCACGAATTGATCGAACGGCTTGTCTTCATTGAAAGCACGAACGACGTAATCACGATAGGTATAGGCGAACGGGCGGATACGAGCATCGCCGTACATCAGTACGCCATCTTTCGCGTCGGAATAGCGGGCAACGTCTAACCAATGTCGTCCCCATCGTTCACCATAGCGAGGTGACGCAAGCAAATCGGAGACCAACTGCTGGAACTTGTCGCGCGGTGTCGCCAATTGCTCACGGCTCGGCGGAAGCCCGTGCAAATCGTAGGTGGCGCGGCGAATGAGCTTCGGCATTTCCGCCGCCGCCGTTGGAATCAACCCCCGCTCCTTTAATTGTCGATCGATCAGATAATCGACTGGATGCTGTGACGGCGGGACGTGCGGTGGCGAAATTGGCTGAAACGCCCAATGGTTCTTCCCTGTCTCGTCCACGGAACGAGCGACATCGTCACCCGTGCGAGGATCAATTGCTCCCTGGCGAATCCATGCCGAAAGATCGTCGACCTGCCGAACGCTCAACTTTCCACCCTCGTCTGACGGCGGCATCTGCAATTCTTCGTCTTCATATTTCACAGCGCGGATAAGAAGGCTCGTAGACGGATCTCCCGGCACAATTGCCGGACCGCCTTCTCCTCCACGCATCCAACCCGCCTTCGTGTCCAATCGAAGCTCGCCGGAGGCCTCGTCAGGCCCATGGCATTCATGGCAATGTTCCACGAGAATCGGACGAATTCGCTTTTCGAAAAACTCCGCACGTTTGTCGTCGGCGATCATGGCGCCACACGTGATGATGACAAATAGTGGCGTGAGTAGCACTGGCTTGATCATGAAGCAACCACCCCTTATTCCAGACTAGGTCCCCACCGCTTCATCTGGATCGTGTCGAAACCAACAATTGTGTCGTTGGAACTCTCTTGGTCGACGCGGCTGGTGCCACGTTCGATCACACTTTTTAGGTCCGCAGTCATTCGCTCAACGATTTCCGGGTATTTTGGGGACAAGTCGTTCTGCTCACTGACGTCGGAGTCCAGATTGTAAAGTTCGGCGATGGTCGGCTTGCCGCGCGACTGCTGAGGGTTGCGACCGCTCATCTTGAAGACCAGTTTCCAAGGGCCATCACGGTAGGCAAACTCGCCGTGGTTGGAGTGATTCACGACCGTCGTGCGCCCATCGTCACTGGCCTTTCTCAGCAAGGAAGATAGAAAACTCAAGCTATCCTCTGCGCCATCGGTGGGCAGGTCTGCTCCAATGATTGCGGCGCACGTTGCGAAGATGTCGGTGAGACAGACCATCTGATTGCTGCTCTTGCCAGCTTGAATACGTTCAGGCCAGCGAATGACGAGCGGTACTCGATGACCACCTTCCCAGACGTCTCCTTTGTGTCCGCGATAGGGGCCGCTTGGCATGTGCCCTGCATCAACAAGCTCTTTCCAGCCGGTGTAATGCGAGTGGCCGTTGTCGGCCGTGAAGATCACAATCGTATTGTCGGCGATACCGGCGTCGTCGATCGCCTTGATTACCTGCCCTGCTGACCAGTCCGTTTCCATGACGAAGTCTGCGATCGGTGCGATGCCGCTCTTACCTCGAAAGTCTCGCGATGGCACGATCGGTTCGTGAGGAGAGGTCATCGAAAAGTAGAGGAAGAACGGCGTCTCCTGTTTCGCTTGGTCATGAATGTGCTGGACTGCGCGCCGCGTGATTTCTGGCAGGATTTCCTGAAAACGCCAACCGGGGGCGATGGGTGAGCCGACAAACCCTTTTGGCAGGACGATACCTTCGCTGGGATCGAATTTGTAGCGTTCAGTCGGCTGCGTCACCACACGGTCATTCTCTATGAACGTAAACGGCGGCAGGTTGGGAAGATCGACGCCGAAGAAGTAATCGAAACCTCGCTGCGTCGGCCCACCGCGCATCGGTTTGGTGAAATCCCACTGGAGTGTTTTCTGTCCGTTTCGCACCTCCGTCATGCGACTTGATTGCGGTCCGGCCCACTCCCAGCCCAAGTGCCACTTGCCGATACAGGCAGTGTCGTAGCCGTGTTCTTTGAGGAGGCTCGGCAATGTCGGGCGATGCTCGGTAATCAGTGGAGGTTCGTAGGCAGCAATCACCCATTCTTGAAGCCGTGTTCGCCAGGCATATCTTCCAGTGAGCAAGCCGTAGCGAGTTGGCGAACAAACTGCCGACGGGCTGTGGGCGTCCGTAAAACTCGTCCCCTCCCTTACGAGACGATCGAGGTGCGGTGTCGATATCTTGTTCTCGGGATAATGAGCCTGTATGTCTCCTACGCCAAAGTCATCCGCCAGAACGATCACAATATTGGGGCGATCGTTCGCTGCGGACGCGATTTGCACGATCGATAGGGAAGTCGCGATCAGGAAGCAAACTCTCAATTGCTGCATCGTTCTGGCCCTACTCCATGTCAATGATCTCCGCCGAACAAACGGCGTCTGGGTTCCGAGTACTGTACCCGGAATGGGATTTGGTTATCCAGTATGAAACGAGTTACGACAAATTGCAGCTTTGGGATGATCTCCGTAAAGCCAACGCCGGCGTACATTTACCACATGTTGTCCGGATGGCCCAAAAAAACTGTGACACAGAGGTCGCACCTTCGCGAGACGAGTTCGGAGATTGATTTCGAATGATCTCGGGCCATCCACGGACGATTCTCACTGACTATTTCATTTTCGTAAACCACCAGCTCTGCCAGCCATTTTCACGGGCCTGTTCGTTTGACTGGTGGTGATTGTACGTCAATGTGCGTCACTGGGAAAACGGTTTAAGAGTCTAATTAAATATGGCGGTAGTCTGGCCATGTTATCCGTATATGTCTTGTTTATTGACTTCTTATCATGTATATTCCGCCATAAATAATTTGACTATATCGCGCCTGCACACTATGACCTATGGGAACACGGAGGAGCCCCATTAACTCCCGTTGGCAGGAGGCGCGCAGA
>PVBE012236829.1_pt1 | contig 38043 bp, 31 predicted proteins | sample 1631181 | NCBI WGS metagenome assembly PVBE01 (sample SAMN08397723, study PRJNA350692) | Marine metagenome, whole genome shotgun sequencing project. | isolation source: water | place: Pacific Ocean | collected 2012-04
ATCAAATGCACTTCACGGCTTGTCAAACTGCTCATGGTATTCTCCTCGCTGGTCGTGATATCAAATGCACTTCACGGCTTGTCAAACTGCTCATGGTATTTTCCTCGCTGGTCGTGATATCAAGTGCACTTCACGGCTTGTCAAACTGTTCATGGTATTCTCCTCGCTGGTCGTGATGTCAAGTGCACTTCACGGCTTGTCAAACTGCTCATGGTGTTCTCCTCTCCTGTTCGTACTGTGCTGGATCGTGTAAATCTATCACAAATTCCGTAGGTCGGCTGTGCAACTGGGCAAAGTGGTATAATTTTCGCGTTGTGCATCAGACGCAATTAGACATTAACTTGATCAGTACTGAATTAAGTCAGCAGGATCCATGGAAAATTTGGCCACCATAGATATCGGGGAATTAAAGCAGGATACGCTGTTGGATTCGCTGGTGATCCTGACGCACATCCACCACAAGCCGTTTTCAGCACAATCCCTCACCTCCGGTCTGCCCCTCATTGACGGCAAGCTGACCCCTGAGTTGTTCATACGTGCAGCGGAAAGAGCCGGATTCAGCTCCAAACTAGTGAAACGGGATCTGCATGCGATTTCCAAAATGGTTCTTCCAGCAGTATTGCTATTGGAGAACCAGCAGGCCTGCATACTGACAAGGGCAGGTCAGGACGGCCACGCCGAAGTCATCTTCCCCGATACGGGCGCCAGTCACGTGGAAATAGAGCAGGCTGAACTTGCACGGCTCTATACCGGCAGGGCTTTATATTTCAAGCCTGCGTACAAGTTCGCTGAAAGCATCCTGGCTATCGGGGATGGCAAGCACTGGTTCTGGGCCGTCGTCCAGAAATCCAAAGGCATCTACGGGGAAGTGCTGGTTGCCTCATTGCTTGTCAACCTGTTTGCACTGGTGTCCCCTCTTTTTATTATGAACGTTTACGACAGAGTCGTTCCCAACCAGGCCGTTGAGACACTGTGGGTGCTTTCTACCGGCGTAATGATCGTGCTGGTTTTCGATCTGCTAATGAAAGCTCTGCGAGGGTATTTCATCGACGTTGCCGGAAAGAGAGCCGACATACTCCTCTCCAGCAGGACCTTCTCCAAGGTTCTTGACATTCAAATGAAGGCGCGGCCCAACTCTGTCGGTTCATTCGCGAACAATCTACAGGAATTTGACGGATTCCGTGAGTTCTTTACATCTACCACTCTGGTTGCGATTATAGACCTCCCCTTTGTTATATTGTTTGTCCTGCTGATTTACAGCGTCGGCAGCGTAGTTGCCTGGGTGCCTCTGACTGCCATCCCATTGATCGTAGGAGTGGGTCTTGTATTGCAGCGCCCGTTGCAGCGATTGATCAATGACAGTTTCACTGAGTCTGCACAGAAGCACTCCATGCTGGTGGAAGCCTTGACGGGCCTCGACACGATAAAAGGAATTCGAGCCGAGGGTGTCATGCAGCGCAAATGGGAGGCATTCAATGCCCGCATCGCCAAACTGGGGCTAAAGTCACGTTTCCTGAGTTTGAGCGCTGTCAATATAGCCCAGATCGTACAGCAACTTGCCAGCGTACTGGTTGTCATCACCGGCGTTTACCAGATTATGGCCGGCGAAATGTCGGTGGGCGGTTTAATCGCCTGTACCATCCTCACCGGTCGCTGCCTGGCCCCCATGGCCCAGGTGGCGACGATACTCACTCGGTATCACCACTCCATTGCAGCCTACCGTTCCATCGACAGCATCATGTCTCTGCCGCAGGAAAGGCCGGAAGGACACAAGTTTCTGAACCGACCTAAGCTGGACGGCAACATTGAGTTCAAGTCGGTGACCTTTGCCTACCGCGAGCAACAGATTCCGGCTGTTAGCAAGGTCAGCTTTACGGTAGATAGAGGTGAGAAGATCGCCATCGTAGGGCGCATGGGATCGGGAAAAAGCACACTTCAGCGCTTGATTCTGAATTTCTACCAACCTGATGAAGGCGCCATCCTTATTGAAGGAACCGACATTCAGCAGATCGACCCAACCGATCTGCGCGGCAATATCGGCTACGTTCCCCAGGACATTATGTTATTCAGCGGCAACGTCAGGGATAACATCACCATCGGTACCCCCGAGGCGAACGACGCGAGCGTCCTATGGGCAACGAAGTTATGCGGCCTGGATGAATTCATCAATCAGCATCCTCAGGGCTTCGACCTGCAGGTAGGCGAGCGCGGCATCAACCTGTCCGGCGGACAGCGACAGGCAATCGCTATCGCACGTGCCCTGTTGAATGATCCAGCCATCCTGGTGTTGGATGAACCGACCAACTCCATGGACAACACCACTGAACTCAATTTCAAAGACCGGCTGAAGCAGATACTAAGCGAAAAGACCCTAATACTGGTCACCCACAAATCCTCCATGCTGACCCTGGTCGATCGACTCATCGTTCTGAATGAGGGAAAGGTAGTGGCTGACGGTCCCAAGAGCGACGTATTGAAGGCACTATCGGGAGGGTAGCTGATTGGACGCCATCGATCGAGAAGATATGCAGTTCATGCTGGAGACGGCTGCGGCCGAAATCGAAGCCCTTCCCATCAGCCTGCATCTGATACTCTGGAGCAGCGTACTGTTCCTGCTGTCTGCCCTCATCTGGGCGAATTGGGCAACCTTGGATGAACTGGCTCGGGCCGACGGACGCGTGATTCCCTCAAGCCAGGTTCAGATCATCCAGAACCTCGAGGGTGGCATATTGGCGGAAGTGCTCTGCAGGCAGGGTGATCGGATTGACAAAGGCGATATCCTGCTGCGCTTGGACGATACCCGATTCGCCTCCAGCTATAACGAGGGCAAGCTCAGTTCCCATGCCCTGCAGTCGCTGATTGCCCGACTGGAATCTGAAGTAACGGGAACAGCCTTCGTCCCGCCGGCTGATTTCCCGGCGGAAGGACAGGCGCTATTGGCCAGGGAACTGAGTCTTTACCGGTCGCGCCAGGTAGAACTGAACGCGGCCCTCGATATTCTGACTCAACAACTCAGTCAACAAACACAGACGTTGCGCGAACTCGAATCTGAGATCGGGAAATATGACAAGAACGCCCAACTGGCCGAGCAGGAGTTAGCCCTTACAGAACCGTTGGTGGAGACGGGCGCGGTTTCACAGGTCGAGCTGCTCAGGCTGCAGGTTGCCGTCAACGAATCCGTTGGCAGACTCGATGTTGCGCGGCTCGCCATCCCCAAGATTGAATCGGCGATCACCGAGGCGGAAGGAAAAATATCTGAACGAAAACAGCAATTCATCAGTGACGCCCAGGCGCAGCTAAACGAAGCGAAGACCCAGTTCTCTCGACTTTCCATATCCAATGTGGCTCTGCAAGACAGGGTTCAGCGAACGGATGTGCGTTCGCCCGTGGACGGCACGGTCAAACAGATTCTGGTCAACACCATCGGCGGCATCATACAACCGGGCATGGATCTTATTGAAATTGTTCCCGCCAACGATACTCTGCTGGTGGAAGCTAAGATCCGACCTTCTGATATCGCTTTCATCCATCCAGGACAAAAGGCGACCGTCAAACTCACGGCTTATGATTTCTCCATCTACGGCGGTCTGGATTCCGTACTGGAACTGATCAGCGCAGACACGATCACCGACGAGCGGGGCGAACACTTCTTTCAAATACAGGTCCGCACCAACCGCAATTATCTCGGCAGCAAGGAGAATCCACTGCCGATTATGCCCGGCATGATCGCCTCGGTTGACATATTAACCGGTAAGAAAACGGTGATGGATTACATTCTTAAACCTCTAAAACGGGCGCAGGCCTCGGCACTGTCAGAAAGATGAGAAAAGCAACCATCGTAGTAGATGCAGACTCCCACGTCATGGAACCCGCAGACCTGTGGATTCAGTATCTGGAGAAGCCGTACCGTGATCGAGCCATTCGTATCGTGACGCAAGACGGCGTGGAATCGTTACTGATCGATGGCCAACCTGTGTTGACCGGTAGACTTGCCGGGCTGGGGGGCGTTCATATCGATCGCAGCAAGATCTTCGGGGCGGATATGACCTACCAGGATGGTTGTCCCGCGGCCAGCTATGACTCATCGGCCCGCGCTGAGCTGTACGATGAGTGGGGCGTGGATGTAGGGGTGCTGTTCCCCACCATCGGCATACTGCCCTTCCCTACCGATGATCAGAATCTGGCCGCGGCCTATTGCCGCGCCTACAACCGATGGCTGCAGGATCACCGCAACGCGATAGCAGATCGCGCCGTTGCTATTGCGATCATCAATTGGGCCAGCCTGGACCATGCCATTGAAGAACTCAAAGCCTGTATCAAGATGGGATTCGGCGGCCTGTTCGTCCCGCCGGAAGTCATCAATGGTATGCGGCCGGGCAATTCTTTCTACGATCCGATATGGCAGCTGTGTGCCGATGCGGGAATTCCCGGCTGTCTGCATGTGGTCGTGCGTTTCCAAGGTGCCGCCGTTCCCTTCAGTGCATGGCACGCCAGCGGCGCCGGACCACTCTTCACCTTTGGACTTGGTGCCGTAGGTCAGCTCGAACCGGCCCTGGCGACCATGGTCATCGATGGTCTGTTCGACCGCCATCCCGACCTCAAGATTCTGGCAGTGGAAGCGGGTTGTGGTTGGGCCGCTCATCTTATGGATCGTCTTGACCAGAAATATCAGTATTTCCGCGAATTGACGGCCACCCAACTCGAATTGAAGCCCAGCGAGTACATTAAACGTAACTGCTACTTCTGTGCAGAACCGGAGGAACGCACCATCGGCGCCATGTTGGAACTGGTAGGTGAAGACAGGATTCTGTGGGGATCCGACTTCCCACACATAGATTCAAACATGCAGGCCCCGCAGCGCATTCGTGCAGCCGTCGCCGATCTCACGCCGGAACGGCAACAGGCTGTGCTGGGAAACAATGCTGCCCGGTTATTTCAGATATAGGAGTAGAGCCACAATGCCCACCAACGACTATGCAAACTTGCTCAACCTGGTAGACTTCAGCAAAGATGCTGATCTGGTCACTGCGATAGCCCAGGATTACCAATCCGGCGAAATCCTGATGGTGGCCAATATGAATCGCGACTCCCTCAACAAAACCCTCTCGAGCGGTGAAGTCGTCTACTGGAGTCGCTCTCGCCAGAAGCTGTGGCATAAAGGCGAGGAGAGCGGCAACGTGCAGAGGGTGAAGGAAATATACCTCGACTGCGATGGTGACGCTGTTTTGATAAAGGTCGAGCAGGTAGGTGATGCAGCTTGTCATACCGGCAAACGGAGCTGTTTTTTCCGGCGGCTGGAAAACGGGCAGGCTATTGATGTCGGCGTGCAGGTCTTTGATCCTGAGGAGGTCTACAAGAAATGAAGCAGAAGGGTAAACAGCTGCGACTGGGAATCCCGAAGGGAAGCCTGCAGGAAACCACCAGTAAGCTGTTCGCGTATGCCGGCTATGATCTGCGTATCTCGGGACGATCCTATTACCCCGAAATCGATGATGAGGAGATCCACTGCGTTCTGATCCGCCCACAGGAGATGGCGCGTTACGTTGCCCAGGGCGTACTGGATTGCGGCATAGCGGGCCTGGACTGGATCCTCGAGTCCGGTGCGGACGTAAAGGAGCTGGCGGATCTGAAAGCACCTTGGCCGAGCTACCGCACGGTGCGCTGGGTAATGGCGTGCAAAGAGGATTCCGAGTTTAAAGACGTGAAGGATCTACAAGGCAAACATATCGCCACGGAAGCGGTAGGCATGACCAAGCGCTTTCTCGCCGAGCACGACGTCGAGAGCTCGGTTGAGTTCTCCTGGGGAGCCACCGAGGTTAAACCGCCGCTTCTGGCGGATGCCATCGTGGATGTATCGGAGACGGGTGCCAGTCTGAAGGACAACAATCTCAGAATCATGCACGTGGTGCTGGAGAGCACGCCACGGTTTATCGCCAACCACGATTCCCTGCAGGATGACTGGAAGAACGATAAGATGGAACGGCTGCTGATGATGCTGAAAAGCGCTACCGCCGCAGCGACTCGGGTCACCCTGTCGATGAACGTTCCCCACGACCAGTTGGCCGCAGTCATCACCCTCTTGCCGGCTTTGGGGACACCCACCGTATCGACCCTGGCGGATAAGGAGTGGGTCGAGATCACGACGGTGGTAAACGACAAGCAGGTGCGGGAACTGATTCCCAAACTGTACCAGTCGGGAGCGCGGGGTATCATAGAAATACCCATCAACAAACTGATTGAATAATAAAGAGAAAAAGGAGCCAGGAAATGGCCGGGAACCCTACAAACTTCTCAGCGGCACCCCTGTCCTTTGCCCTAGCGCTTGCCACCTCACTCGCCGCCTGCTCGGATTCGAAGGGCTTTGAACCGAAACGCACAGCCTGGGGTAATCCTGACATCGAGGGAGTTTGGGACTTTCGCAACCTTACTCCACTCGAACGACCACCGGAGTTAGCCGACAAGGCAACGTTGACGCCAGAGGAAGCAAAGGCGTTTCGCGAGCTTGTTCTCCAGGCTGTCGATGTGGACAATCGAACCGAAGAGGCCGCTCTCGATATTGAAGGTGCATACAATACGTTCTGGTGGGACTGGGGCACCGAACTCCATGAGGATTTGCGGACCTCTCTCATCATTGATCCACCAAATGGCCGTTTACCTGACATTACACCTGAGGCGCGGGCACAAATGGAGAAGCAGAATCGCCTGCGTATTCCGCCAGTGCGCGACTTATTTTCCTACAGCGCCAATCCTGCCGTGTTCAGACCTGCGGGTCCTGAGTCACTTGGACTTTCAGAACGCTGTCTGGTTGGATTTAACGCCGGCCCTCCCCTAACCCCAAGTGCATATAACAACAACCTGCGTATCGTACAGACGCCGAAGTACATCGTGCTTGTCACGGAGATGATCCACGATGCCCGAATTGTGCCAATGGATGATCGTCCGCACTTAACGTCCGAGATAAGACGATGGTCGGGTGATTCTCGCGGTCGTTGGGAAGGCAATACGCTCGTCATCGAGACGACCAACTTCACTGACAAGACACCAACCTTCCAATTACCAACGACCCTCGAGACACTCACCGAACTTGGCGCGGTGGGTTCAGGAATGAACATGCACCTGGTGGAATCATTCACACGTATCAGTGAGTCACGTCTCGACTATGAATATACGCTCACTGACCCAACGACATTTGTAAGACCGTTTACCGTAAACATTCCAATGCGAGTGTCCGATGGTCAGATGTTTGAGTATGCTTGTCACGAGGGCAATTACGCGCTGCCGGGAATGCTGAAGGGCGCCCGGCTTCTTGAGGCCGAAGAGCTGGATGCTCCGAAAACGCTCACAGGGCGACTTAGTGCGAACACGGAATAGTCCCATCACGAAACGGTCTGAACCACCGACGTCCGTCGTTTTTATAGTTGTAGCCGTGGGGATTAGGTGAGATCTGAACAGATAATGCTATCCGGTGACTTCGACAATCTGCAAGCCTTTCTGCTAAGGCTCAACGAATCATGTCTGTTAATGGCTCGTCATGGCGAGACCGATTGGAATGCCGGAAATCTGATTCAAGGCCAGCAGGACAGGCCGCTCAGTCCGTTGGGTTATCAACAAAGAAAGGACCTGTTCTATATGCTGCTGGATGTGCCAATAGTGCATATCTATACCAGCCAACTACAACGTGCAATCGAAACGGCTCGTCCCATCAGCGAAGAAAAGCAGATTACGCTGCAGTCCTTTCAGGCGCTCAATGAAGCTAAACTTGGTGTATTCGAAGGGGAGCACAAAGTCTATTTCGCAGATGCCTACTCCAAGCAGATCTATACCGATTTTCTCAGGGATGAAGTCAATATTGCTCTGCCAGGGGGTGGTGAGAACCTCAAAATGGTTTATGAGCGAATCAAGAGCGACGTGGATCAGATCGTCAACGAGATAGCCGATAGCGGTCACTCTCTAGTCGTCACACATCGCAACGTCAGCAAGATGATCATCAAACACCTGCTTGATCTGTCGTTCGCAGAGGGCTTCGGATTGGAGCACAAGAACGACTGGCTCTACATATTCGGTGCAGAGTCCAGACAGTTGTTCGTGACCGATATACCCTCTCCTGGCAACAAGATACGGATTCAGGTCGGGATCAAAGCAGAGATTGATTGACGTGCTGTCGGTGCTGAAGACTTATCGCTTTAGGATGATCTGTCATTGTATGCAGCCGGCTGTTCAAGCAAGTAGATTGAGTCGATAGATCTTCCACATGCGGAAAAGAAAATTCAGGTAAAGAGCCACTGACAAAATGGCAAGAGTGACGAGCACAAATCTTACTTGATCTGAAAGTACCATGGCGATTATCGCCAGTGAGAGATATAGAAACCTAATGTCACTACCGGCACAGATCCAGCTGAACACAGTTTCTATCTCTTTCTTGGGGTAATTCTTCTGTGAGGCGGAACGGTATTTTTCCGACGAGACAGTAATTAAGAACACCGCCCCGATATAGGTGAAGAAGTAAAGTGATATGGTCTCTTCAGAACCTTTGGCCAGCAGCAGCAGCAGAAGACCGGCAACGAAGATGATTTCCGCCAAACGATCCACCATGGTATCAAAGTAATCGCCCACCTTGCTGGTCTTTCCCGTCAACCTGGCTACTTCACCATCGACACACGACCAGATTCCAAACAGCTGAATCAGGACTACCGCGGTTATCGGGTAACCCATCATGAGACACACTGCCGCCGTCAGCGCAAACGTGAGATCGATCCAAGTTGACTGATCTGGGGAGATTCCAAGTTTCGCACTTGCATAGCTCACATAACACGACAGGCGACGCTGGAAGTAATAGCAATAGAAGCCATCGCTTGAAGATTTGGCTAACTTTGGATAAGCGCTCTCAGCCCAGGTAAATTCAATCTGATCTGTCATAGGTGAATGTGTAAACTCATTTGGATCAAAGTGTAATCTCGCTTTCCTGCATGTATTGTTCAAGGCAATGGAGAAACTGATCGATGTCATTGCTATCGATGGCACCCATGTTGGCCAACCGAAAAGTATCGCGTTGCCCCCCCTTTCCCGGATAGATGGTAAAGCCCCTCGCGTATAGATAGTCATGCATCGCCGTGAAGCTGTAATTATCGTCATCCGGTTCAACGATTGCGGTCAAGATCTTTGCATGGTGTTGTTTATCGAGCAGAAACTCAAATCCCAGCTTTGAGAGGCCTTTGATCAATACTGCATAGTTGTCACTGTACCGATCAGCTCTCCCCTTCTCGGTTTCCAGAAAATACTCATTGATCGCCTGTCGGAGCGCATAGAGCAGCTGTACCGGTGGTGTAAACTGCATCTCCTTACGCTCGTTAAAGAAGCGGTAGTTCTCGTACAGATTGAAGTAGAAATTCCGCTGGCGGATCTCCCGACTGCGGTGCAGCGAATCACGCTTACAGATCACAATCCCAATCCCGGGCATCCCCTGAATGCACTTGTTGCTGGATGAAACCAGGTAATGTACGTTCTGTCTCTTGACATCGATAGGTATGCCTGCAAAAGAGGACATGGCATCGACGATAATCTCAAGGTTGTAGCGACTCGCCAGTTCACTGACTTTGTCGATTGAATTCAGTAAACCAACAGTTGTTTCATGGTGCACAAAAGCAATGTGGGATAGATCTTCCCGGTGATCTGCGAGCATCGCATCCAATACGGTGAAATCGATGGGCTCCCCCCAGTCAACTTTATATTCAATTGAAGATATGGAAAAATAACTGCAGATTTGCTGCATGCGTACGCCATAGGCGCCGTTATTGATGATCAGGACACTCTTATCCTCAGGTACTACCGAACTCAAACAAGCTTCTACTGCTCCGGTTCCGGAACTGGCAAACAATACACATTCATATTCACCTTCCCCGTGAACGACTCTCACCAGATCTTGCCTTATCCCCTCCACCAGTGCGCCAAATTCACCTTCACGCGGACAGATATCTTCGACGACCAGAGCTGCCTTGACGCCCTCCGTAGTAGTCGCGGGACCTGGATTTAGCAGAATCTTCCGCTGCGGGCTCTTTTCAATCATCGCCGATGTTTCCTTCTCAAGTAATGACGGGTAAACAGTTTCAACGACCCTTTCCAGGTGGCTCTTGTCGTCAATTTCTCCCCATATCAGATTCTCAATGGTACGAAATCCAATATCAGAACGGTCAGTGACATCTGTAAGGCAATCTTCATAATGGTACTGTGTTGCGTCGGCTTGTTCACATTGTGCAATCATCTTCAAGTACAAGTCCACAGAGATCTTGGAGATGCCTACCAGTTCACCACCCAGGACCTCTATTTCGCGTATATCCTTGGACATGTTAACGATACGTTCATGTTTGATACCTACATAAACTTCATCGCCCGCCTGGGTGGGGCCCGATAGCAATATGACATTTCTTTGAGCTGAATTCTGCAGCGTCGACAGCGCCTGAAATTCATAAACCAAATCCGATTCCAGCAACAAGAAATCGTCGGATATCAAAGAACTCGCTGTTTTCAGCGAAGCCATGCTGCCGGTCGCCGCATAGGCTTCGTTCTTTACGGTGAATACGAATGGGTATTTGACGGCTAGCTCTTCATAGAACTCATGCTCGTAACCGGTCACAATAATGATTTGAGATATACCCGCTCTGATCAGTTTTGCGATCGACGCCTCAATGATCGGTTTCCCATGGATCTCAAGGAAACCCTTGGGTCGGTCATTCACTACATCCTGCAAACGAGATCCAACGCCTGCCGCAAGAATCACTGCCACGTGCACGGACATGATTATGCCTTCAACCTGATCAAGCGATCTTTCTTAAATAGTTAATGAATCTGTGTTTGACTTCGACGGGCGTGATCGACGGCCTTACCAATCCGCTGGGGGCACCCTTTCTTGTTTTGAAATGGATGAACACAGGCCCTTGCATCGAACCGGTTCTGGCCATCAACTGAGTAAATTGCGCCAAACTGTCTGTGGCAAAGATCCACTTGTAGCCAAACCCCGCAGCAACATCGGTGAAATCAACGCTGACCGAAACGGTACTTTGTCCTCCGGTGGAATCATGAACTTCATTATCCAGCAGGATATGAATCAAGTTGTCCGGACAACGGCTGCCTACGGTTGCCATGGCGCCCGTTCTCATTAAGAGAGCACCGTCCCCGTCCACTACGTATACCTTGACGTTGGGTTTCGTCACGGCAACCCCAAATCCCAGGGGTAACGCGCAACCCATGGAGCCAACCATATAAAGCTGGTTGTCACGATCATCGTTAGCATATAGTTCGCGTCCGGTAAAACCTGTCGTCGCTATCACCGCACAACCGTCACCTGCAACGGACTGGATCACTGCCAACACTGCCGCTCGGCTGGCTCGTTGTCCGTATGCCAGTGCAAACGGCTTCTTGTCTATTGTGGCGGTGGCAGTGTGATCAGCCGTATGGGTATGATCCAGCTCATAACTCTCAACATCGCCTTTCTGCATCAAAAAGGCAAAGGGCTTCTGCTCTTGGGTCAAACAATCGTCCGCTGCCATCAACGCCTCTGCTACCAATTCGGACCGATTCGGGAACGGCGCCCAACTGATTTTCATTACATCCAACATCTGCGTGGTAATCCTACCCATGAGATCATGCTGTGGCTCATCCTTCTCACCCTCAGGGTTACCCCGGTGAGTTATTATGAGCATGAGTGGTATCTGGAATATTGAAATGAGAGATGTTAACGGATTCACTGCGTTGCCAAGCCCGGAATTCTGAAACATGACGATACTGCGACCGCCGGCGAGCGTGACTCCCGCGGCCATCGCCACAGCATCTCCTTCGTTGGTGGCATCGATGAATTTGAATTCATCTCCATCTATGACGTAGTTGATAAATGGTTTCAAGTAGGAGCAGGGGGTTCCGGTGAAAAAATCGAAGCCCCTTTCCAGGCAAGGTTTCAAGAAGGCACTTGCATTGATCATTTCTGTTGGTCGTGATTTGGTGAATGTGTATTATGTCAAACTGTCAAGACTGGTTTGTTGATAGATCACAAAGAAAAGACCAGTCTTTCTGAAATAGCTCAGTTCTCTGTTCAGATACTACTCCAACTAAATCAGGGGATATTGTTACAGAGGGATCTCTATCGGATCTTAATCCCGCCCATTGATCGTATCGGTGCCGTCAAGTGCGCACACTCGCGTCGATCGTTACAGCTGGTCGTGATTACTCTTGTTGGTACCGGGAAGATAGCTTCTTTCTGCTTGTTGCAGTTCAGCCACGTTTTGCAGCCGAAAGATATCGTCCAGAGGAGCAATTTCCTGTTCCACAGCAGCGATGGTTTGGGAATTGTATATCTCTTCAGCCGTTATTTGCATCGCTTTGATCGACGCTCTTATCAGGTGATTTGCCCAGATCACCAGGCTGATGTGAAATTCCTTAAACATCCAAGTTGGCGTGTCATAGTATTTAGTAGGCACGATGACGATGGGACCTCGATCATCCCACTCTTTCATGAAACTGATGATCTCGTCAGGTTCAGACAATTTGCTGTGCATAAGTACAGCGTCAGCACCGGCTTCACGGTAGGCGTTGGCCCTATGCAAGGCTTCTTCCAATCCCCATCCGGCGATAAACGCCTCTACTCTGGCAACGATGCAAAAGTCATCATCTCGCTGTGTATCCTTGCCGGCTTTTATCTTGCCACAGAACTCATCAACATCTGCAAGTGGTTGTTGCTCCCCTATAAAGCTGTTGGATTTGGGGAACAGTTTATCTTCGATGCAGACACCGGCAACATCTCTCTGTTCCAGTTTCTTTACGAGACGCCTGAAATTGTTGAAATTTCCATATCCTGTGTCACCGTCTAACAATATCGGGATGGTGGTAGTATCCGCCATATATTCGGCAATTTCCAAGACCTGAGTCCAACTGGCCTCGTTACTGTCTCTAACGCCAAGGGATGCGCTCATTGCGAGGCCGCTTGCCCAAATGCCTTTGAACCCGGTTTCTTCGACAATCCGTGCCGACAATCCGTTGTGCGATTCCATCAAGAACTCAAGTTCTGAACTTCCAATCAATTCCCTAAGTCTTGCAGTTTTTTTCATTTCAAGAACCAGGCCTCCGTCCGTTCAATAACTCTATTCACGCGTTCGTGTCCCATGGTACACAGTCGGCAATTCTTACCCTCCTCCTGTCGGAAGGCGGCATAATTATTGCTTTTTGAGAAAACAGACGAAAAGTGTAGCACTTCCACTGTACCTTTGCGAGACATACAGCCTGGGCTTTATATTCATGTAATTCAATAACTTAAAGAGCTCTGATCGCGAAGCCGGGGGCGGAATTCTTGTGATTCTGCGATGGCCTCAAACTTCCCCTTTTCGCAGGAGTGTATAGAGCACTGCGACCAACACCGTCAGTGCCACGAATATGACCGACAGCGCGTTCACTTCCGGCGTCAGGCCAAGCCTGATCATGCTGGCGATCTTCACGGTCATCGTGGTGTCGGCACCGATGACAAAAAGGGTCGTGTTGTAGTTCTCGAATGATTGTAGAAAACTGATGAAAGCGGCAGTAACGAAGGTCGCCTTCAGGTATGGAAACACCACCTTGATGTAGGTCTGCAGATGACTCGCCCCGAGGTCGAGCGCCGCCTCTTCCAGGGCAGGATCCAGCCGCTGCAACTGAGCCATGAAGATCAACATGCTGAACGATGCGATAAAGGTGGTCTGCCCGATAACGGTGAGAAGCAGTCCACCTTCGATACCCATCTGATTCCAGAAAATCAGAGTCGATATGCCAAGGATCACGCCAGGGGTCAGGATGGGTGACACCAGCAGGGCATACAGAAAAGGCTGACTCTTGGATTGCAGGCGAGTGAGAAGAAGCGCGGCAGAAAGCCCCATAGGTACGGCGAGAACAACGACCCCCAATGCTATAACGAGACTATTGAGTATGGATTTCCACATTAAGGCATCCTGAAACAGCACGGCGAACCAATTGAGGGTGAACTGACGCCAAGGTAAGACGGAGGGGATGCTCGATGTGTTGAATGCTGCTGTCACCATAAGCAGCAGAGGCAGGAAAAGATATCCGAAAAACATGAGCAGGTATGCATGCAAAAAGAACCTGGAAAGCCGCCTGGTAGTCAATGTCAACACCTTCTCGTTATACGCAAAACAAGGATCTGAGAAGCAGCCCCGTTACCCATGTCAAAACCTTCTCGTTATACGTGAAATAGGGATCTGAAAAGCCGCCTGGTTGTCAGTGTTAAAACCTTCTCGTATGCGTGAAATAAGAATCTGAAAAGCAGCCTTGTTCTCCATGTTAGATCCTTCGCGTGATGTCTTTGAAGTCAACTCCTGTGATTTTCATCATGACCATCACAAAGAGGATACAAATAGTAAGGAGCATGAAGGCGTAAGCAGCTCCCTGGTTCCAGTTGCCCCCATCAAAGAACCAGCTATAGATGATCTGGGTGAACCACAGGCTGTTTGGGCCACCGAGGATCGCAGGAACCGCGTATGTTCCCGCAGCCAACATGAACGTGGTTATCGCGCCAACGGCAAGTCCTGGCTTGGCATGCGGTATTGCTATCCTGAGGTGAATCCTCAGCCATCCCGCACCGAGATCGCTGGCGGCTTCTAGCTGGTTCCTATCCAGATTCTGGAGCAGATTGTAGGTTGGGAATACCATGAACAACACGTACGCGTAGGTCATGCCAATCATGACACCGGCATTTCCATCCAGAAACTCAATGGGTTCGGTGATCAAACCAACGCTACCGAGAAACATATTGATGAATCCGTTGTACGACAGCAACATCAGCCATGCGAACGCACGCAGAATCTCATTGATCCAGTAGGGTATGATCAAGCCGATAAACAGCAAGGTTAGCTGGCGACCGGCGGCGACCTGGGCCAAAAAAAACGCCACCGGATAACAAATCACCATAGCGATCACGGTGACCAGCAGGCTTGACCAGATCGTTTTCAGAAATATACTCCGGTGCAGTCGATTGCCCGCAAGATAGGTATAGTTTTTGAGACTGTAGACCTCGGGTGGATGATCTGCTTGAATCTCCAGCCTGCCGATTTCCATCTCCAGTTGTTGGTACTGTTCCTCCAGGGATGGTTCCCCTTCCGCAATTACGCCGTTCTTCCGCTCGCCGATGCGCTTCTCCAAATCCAGCAACTGGCGATCTTTGTCGCGGATTTCCCTTTCCCAGGAGTCGAGCTTCACGTTGTCCTCGTACCAGAGGGAATAATCGACCATCATTAGCTGTGGTGCTACGATCATCACCACAAGCCATAAGCTGGGCAGGGACACCATGAAAACAGCCATGATGGTTCCGTTCTGCAATACCAGACGACGCCACTCGGTCATGGATACCACCGTGCGCAATACTTCAAGGAGCTTTGATCAGTCATAGGCCGTTTCTCCCGGCTGAATAATCATAGCGTCTTCTGTCCTAAAGGAGACATGTGTTTGCTCACCAACGTGGAATTGGTGCAAGCCGTATGGATAAACAACCTGCAAGGAGGTCCCCGCTAACTGGAGATTGCAGATTTGAGAGGGTCCGTCGAAATCCAGTTGAAGGATACGCCCCTGAAGTCGGTTCTCAGCGGTCGTGTTACTATCCGGAATAACATCAAGGGTGCAGCGTTCCGGACGAACGAACAACCAAGCTTCGTCACCAGGGTGAAGTTCAGCAGAACCCAAGCATCCCTTTAGCTCACCGGCAGGAGTAGACAGGGTTGCCTGGTCATGTGTCTTGCGGGTGATGGTGCCTCGAATGCGATTGCTTTCTCCCACAAACGTTGCCACGAATGCTGAGTTTGGCTGGTTGTAGATCTCTTGCGGCGAACCGATCTGCTGCACTCTTCCCCCACTCATCACAGCGACCTGGTCCGACATCGCCAGGGCCTCTCCCTGATCGTGTGTAATGTAGATGAAGGTGACCTCCGTCTGTTGTTGGATGGTGCGAAGTTCGGTGACCATTCGCTGACGCAGTTTCAGATCGAGCGCAGCCAGGGGTTCGTCGAGAAGCAACACTTCGGGCTGCACCGCAAGGGCTCTGGCAATCGCCACCCTCTGGCGCTGGCCCCCTGACAATTCATTAGGTAACTTGTCAGCCACGCCGGGCAATGCCACGCGATCCAACAGTTCCTCTGCGCGGATACGTCTTTGTTTCCTGGTTACGCCCCGTACTTCAAAGGCAAACGCGACATTTTCCCACACCCGCATCAGCGGAAAGAGGGCAAGATTCTGAAAGATCATGGCGGTCGGCCGCTTGTTGGGAGGAATCCCCGCCATATCCTCAGCCCCTATGAGCACCTGCCCCTCGCTTGGCTGGATAAAGCCTGCAATGATCCTCAGCAGAGTGGTTTTTCCACAGCCCGATGGGCCGAGAAAACTAAAGAAGCTGTTCGAAGGAACCGATAGATTGAGATCGTCTACTGCGGTAAGCGATCCATAGGTATGGGTGATATGAACGAGCTCAACATTTCGTCCTGCCATGAAGTGCACTCAAATCCAAGTCAATTGAAACGCGGCCGGGCACCTGATCTCCTACCCCTATGCTGCCAGGAATTGGTCTCTGAACTCATTGCGAATGGCGATGAACCATGGAGCTTCGGGTGGATACCACCAGAGGCGCTCAAGAGCATCGCCTGGATAGGCTTGCTGAAACCGTTCTTTCGCTTTGCTCGACAAGAGCTCTTCAGCGTGATGCGCACAGGAATTATATCCGCTGTTGTTGGCATGCATCGCTCCTGACCGGGGTTGGTAGTACCAGTTTATGAACTCAAACGCCTGATCGATGTTCTTTCCTTTACTGGGAATGCCCATGCAATCCATCCAGGTCAGCGCGCCTTCAACGGGCGCTATATACCCTATACCATTCGAAGTCTCATCGGCTAATCTAAACGCAGGACCATCCCAGGTCTGCCCGATGACACACGCGTTACGGAGGTACGCATTTTGAATCTGCTGAGCGTTACTCCAGAACTGCCGAATCCACGGCTTATGTTTGACGGCGAAGGCCGTGCATTCGCTGTAGATGCGGCGCATATCCGACTCGTTATCATACGTGATTCGCATCTGACCTGATGGCAATTCACCGATTCGATCCAGATAGAGACCGATAGCCAACAATGCAGAGTGGGCGCGAACAGTCACCTTACCACGATTGTCTGGGTGCCACAGATCGCCGAATGACGCTTCACCATAGCTGAGCTGTCTTTCTGCGCGGTTCCAGGTGAGCGCCTCAGTTCCCCAGTTGAACGGGCACAAGTAGCGTTCTCGGCGATAGCTGGCTCCCAATTCTCGAGACTTTGACCACATATCTGGATTGCAGCCATTGATGTTTATGCGGCTCTCGTCAAGCGGTTGCAGCAACTTGTAGCGATTCCACGCGGGGCCATAGACGACCGATGGCATGACCAGATCGAAGCCGGCGCCTTGAGTGGCTCGAAGTTTGTTAAGGGCTTCGTCGTTGGAACCGTACACCGACAGATTCACTTTTATGCCCGATTTGTCCGTAAAATCCGCCAGCATGTCTGGGTAAATATAATCGGACCAGCTGTAGAGGTTGAGTTCGCCTGAAGAACCAGACAAGCGCGGTATGACGAAGGGCCCTGTACTCAGGGCCACTGCCACTTGCAACAGCTTGCGTCGGTTAATCACTTCTACGTCTCACCTTCATCAAGATAAATGGACATCAGCCAGGGTAGTTTGGCAGCCTCGGTCTTGCGTCCCACTTCTCTATCCGAAGAATATCACCAAATCTCCATGCAGTTTACCCTGTTCGGAAGGGAGTTATCGACCTTCCCCGTCATGATCCAACGGAAGGTCACTTCGATAGCTTCATCGTTCTTCTAATGGACTAATCAGGTCGTGGTCAGGAGGGAGGAGCTATCGCCCGGACCCGCTCCGTATGCGGCCCAGTGAATACATCCATGTATGCTCTGCTGGGCCGCATGCGGAGCGTGTCCTGGCAATGACCCCTCTCTCCTGGCAGCTGCTACTCAAGTTAGTTAGACGAGCAATGCCTAAGAAACCACCCTACCTCACTCAGTGGGAAGACTCATCTGTATACTATCAATGGCTCTCGCTTGGGTGAAAGTCGGCACGGGTTCGTCGGTTCGTACCTGCTCCAACCAGAACACGCCGTCGTAGGGTTCGCTATTGCCTCGTGTGCCAGCACATCCAGATCACCATCACCATCGAGATCCCTGAACAGCCATTTATCATACATGCCACGCTTGCGTCGGGAGATGTCGTGGCGCGGCCAATTTGAAAGCGACTTGTCTCCGGGATTTTCAAACCATGCAATACGACCGATCGGGCGGTCCGCCGAAACCAACGGTCCATCCCTGTCACGGCGACCACGGCTGTACGCGCCTGCAAACACATCCATATCGCCATCGCTGTCGATGTCGGCAAGACGAACGCTGACCAACTGATCAGGCACGGCATTGCCGATCGCGGAGAACAGCCAATGGTCAGATTTGTTCTCAGGTTGACGCAACAGCACGATCCAGCCGGGCCAGGCGGTTGAGATGATATCAAGCCTGCCATCCGCATTCAGATCCGCATATTCCATATTGAAACCGGTGATGGCCAGATCTGCCGGCGCCCCCGACACATTGATTGGATGTTCGTCAAATTCCAGCCCACCCAGGTTTTCAAACCAGAGAATTCTACGTTCTGCACGGGAACCTGCAACGATATCCAAATCTCCGTCACCATCGAGATCAACGGGTTCTGAATTGATGGGAATCCTGACTTTACCGAGTACTTTTTCCCGCCAGTCACGGCCCTTTAGGGGATCGTCAGGAGCCAGAAAGAGTGAGATGCTATCAAGGGGCGCCTGCGCAATCGCCGGATTCTGGCCGCCTTTGTTGGCGGCAGCGATTTCCGGTTTTCCGTCACCATCGAAATCTGCAAGAAACGCACGAATGAAGGAGCCGCGATTCTTACTCACATCGAGAATGACCCGTCGCCAGGGCGTTTCACGATTCGCGGACGCGGGATTCTGGAAATAGATCAGATGGGCAAGTTCGCAGGCGACAACCACATCGACAAATCCATCGCCGTTCACATCAGCGAGGGCGACATCTTCAGCGGCCGCCGCCTCGTCTCCGGTTGCCAGGGTGGTCAGTTGCCAAATGTCAGGATCTGCACTGCCCCAGGCAATTCGAACGTGACCGATGGGTTTACCGTCGTAGACTGTATCCGACTCATGTACGGAAACGATGTCTTCATACCCGTCCTTGTCCAGATCCGCCATGGACAATCCGTCGCTGCCACTCAGATCAGGCACACCCATACTCGGATCATCGATGATGTGTTCCTGCCATGAAATGTACTGGCCATTCTTTGCCTTGACACTAGTCGGTCGTGCTGCAATGGCGCCATCACACTGGCCGCACATCGAGCCATTTGGTGACGCCGCCATCAATCGTCGCCAGAATTCCCGATTGAAATCTCTGCCCGGGTTATTGCCGATCCGCGCGACGACCAATTCCACACTGGGCACTACATAGAGTTTTCTGCCCAACGCACCCTGAGCGGCGAACATATCGCCGGGGGCGCTCGGAACAAGGCCTTGTTGGTCACTCGCTCCCGCCGGTTGGCCGTTTAGCCACCATAGATAACCGTAGGAAGGATTTAGAGACTGAGACGGCTGGATCATCTCAGCCATATAGCCGGCATGCGTCAGCATCTGTCCATTCCATGCGCCCCCAGCCAACATGAGTAGGCCGAAGCGGGCGAGATCCCTGGCACTGGTTTGGAATCCGATACGATTGGCATCCATTTCTGGCCCAACCCAGGCGCGCTCGCCCCAGCGGCTATCGTTCATGCCGATCTTGCCGGTAAGCCAGTCCGTCGTTAGCTCAGTAACGACACGCTGGCTCACCTTTTCGAGGACAGCAACCAGGCGGCTGTAGACCCTTGTGTTGTATTGCCAGCTGGTACCCGGGGCGGATTGAAAAGTGTGGTCTGTGCCAAGTCCGCTGGTCATTGAAAGCAGATGCCGCACAGTTATCAGCTGTTCCTGCTCTGCTTCAGCTTTTGACCAACCAGGGCCAAGATAGCTTGAAACCGATCCATTCAGGGCAATCATATCTTCGGCAACTGCCACTCCCACCAGAAACGACACGATGCTTTTCTGCATGGATGCGACATCCTCGATGACGTGGCCCGCAGCATCAACACCGGTGACCAACCGGCGATAGCGAGGGCCATTCACAGGCCAATGGCCTTCGGCGAGTATCCTGCCCCGGTGCAATATCACGACACTGCTGGAATCTCTCTCCTTTGCATAGGACAAGGCGGTAGCCAGCAACGCCTCGTCCCAACCGACGCTGGCTGGTGCGACTCGCTGCCAGCTGTCATCGGGGAAGTAGACATCGTCTTTTTCCGCCCCATGGGCCAGTACCATAGACGAGCACACGATTAGAAGAATCAAGCCTTTCATCAGTTTCTCCCAGAGAATCAGGTCGAACCGCTAATACGAATCTATCAGATTATCGCGTAAAGATCTGGCGATAGAATCGTACCCGGAAACCGAGTCATCCGGGGATTTATGCAAGAACATACTTGACAAAAGAGAGAGTGGATACGCAAGATGCACTCCTATCTGTCAGTAACCATGACCTGGAGAGGAAAGTAGATGAAATATGACATACTGATTCGCGGCGGATCCATTGTGGACGGCAGCGGCAGCGAACCGGTCGCCGGCGACGTGGCGATCAAAGACGGTCTCATCGCAGCCGTTGGCGAAGTGGAAGGTGAAGCCAGCCGAGAAATCGATGCAACCGGACAGATGGTAACCCCCGGATTTATCGATATCCACACGCACCTTGATGCTCAGATGGGTTGGGACCCTGATATGACGCCCGTCAGTTGGCACGGTATAACCACTGCTCTTATAGGCAATTGCGGTATGACGTTTGCGCCATGCAGACCGGAGCACCGTGAACTGATGGCCGGCATGATGGAGACCGTCGAGGATATTCCCAAAGAGGCAATTCTGGGCGGACTTGCGTGGGATTGGGAGCACTATGGTGAGTATCTCGACTCAATTGAACGCCTTGGTACGGCCGTTAACGTGGCCGGATTAGTGGGCCACGCCGCAATACGATATTACGTCATGGGTGATCGGTCTTTTGCAGAAGCGGCGACAGACGATGAAAAACAGCAGATGGCCGAAATCGTGAGTAAGGCGCTGGACAGAGGCGCTTTCGGATTCTCAACGAATCGATATGAACCGCATAAGGCACCGGATGGCCGATCGATTCCCGGCACCTATGCCGAAGTGACCGAACTGGAGAAAATCGCCAGTGTTGTTGGTCCGAAGAATGGCTTGATGCAGCTCGTCGGGGCTGGCTTCGACGTCATCGAGAAAGTAGCGGACACCTCCAGCAACAGGATCCTGTTTAGCTATGGTACGAGTCCTGAAGAGGGTGCCGGGCAACGTTCGGCTGCAGCGCTGGATGAATTATGCAAAGGGCGCGACATTACTGCAATCTCCCACGTCCGAGGATCAGGATTCATGTTCGGTCTGCAGTCTCGAATGCCGGTTCAAGGCGATACCTGGGAAGAAGTCAGGCAGCTCGATCTGGCAGGACGTCTGGCGGCAATCAACGACGCTGAAACGGCGCAGAAGCTGGTAGACGAAGCAAAACTGCCCAAGGCCAGTCAGCTCCCTTGGGGAAATGTGTTCTATCTGGGATCGGATGAGATCCCGAATTATGCCGATGAACAAAGCCTGAAAGCACAGGCTGAAGCCGCCCACGAGCATTGGTCGGAAACGTTCCTGCGTTTGTCTCGTGAGAGCAACGGTAAAGGTCTGTTCAACTTCCGCATGTTTTCATCAAGCTTGAAAGAGCAGGCAGGTCTCTTCAAGAGCGAGAACATCTTCCCTGGACTGGGTGATGCAGGGGCACACGTGTCTCAGATTATGGATGCAGGCTGGTCCAGTTTCATGCTCTCTCACTGGCAGCGTGAGACGGGCTACTACAGCATGGGTCAGGTAATCCAGAAGATGACGTCCGGGCCTGCCAGAGTGGTTGGTCTCACGGATCGTGGGCTGCTCAAAGAAGGAATGCGAGCCGACGTCAACGTCTTCGACGCAGACAAGGTCGCTGAACTGCAGCCCGAACTGGTCAACGACTTTCCAGGTGGCGCCCCGCGTTACATTCAGAAATCAACTGGATTCAAGGCAACCATCGTGAACGGTCAAGTGAGCCTGTTAGATGGCAAGCTTACCGGTACGCGGGCAGGACAGGTACTGCGCCACTGCGCAGCATAGTAGTTCCGGATAAACGGATGAATCTCGAATCTACCGAGCCCCAAGGCATGACGAGATTCACACCGTTTACCTCGGTCACCTGACCTTCGTGACCTCCTGGGATTCATGCAAAGAAATGGAGCACTCCTTCTCCATCAACGCCTTCCTACTTTCATTGTAGACTTGCGTATATACTCGACATATTCGTGCAGTCCGGAAGTGACGGAGGTAAAGGATGATTAGCTCGCGGTGCTTGATTGCCATCTGCGGCGCCCTCTTGATGGTCCACTCCAATGCAGAGGATGTTGCCGATGCGGTTGATGCGCCACGCGTGACCCGGGACCGGAACGAAGTGATCGATGAGATTGTGACTGAGGGAGTGCGCCCGAACATCCGCATCGATCCTGTCCAGATGGGGCGAATTCGCAACGACAATGGTCGTGGCGCTCGACTCTATCGACAGCGACGGTATGCGGAAGCATTCCCCTATCTGCTGGCAGCGGCGGAAAGGGGATTTAAGCTTGCGCAGGCACGAGTTTCCTATCTTTACCAACTGGGACTGGGCGTGGAGCGCGACAGCGACGCAGCTGTCGGTTGGTTGGGTGTTGCCGCATCCCGGATTACCAGCCCGGAAATCAGGACATACTACAAGAACTTCATCAATCATATCCCCCGGGAGCGTATGCCGGAAGTCAACGCGATCGTGCAAGATTACACGGCCAGATATGGGAGTAATGCGGTCGGTCTTTTCTGTTCAAATACTCGCTGGGCGGGGACTCACATTTCGCGACTGAAATGCGACTTCAAGGATGAGTACAACTTTCGAGATGTACTCGACGATGAATCCATCACAGCTGGGGTTGCAACGACTGGCGGAACCAATGGGGAAGAGTGACTTGCACTGCCACTGTACTCATTCCTCTGCGGCACCAGCGGCGCCACAGGATCGAATCGTCAGGCACCAACGAAATTCGGTCTTCTCTTCTCCATGAAGGCCTTTCTACCCTCCTTGTAATCTTCGCTGTCGAAGCACGCGTCCACCATCTGTCGGATCGTTTTGAGATCGCGCCGATCCGGGTCTTTCATCGCTTCGTTTACGGCAGCCTTGGCAGACTTGACCGTCAATGGTGCGTTGGCAGCAATCATGGCGGCATAGTCCCTGACGGTTTGTTCCAGTTCCTCCCTGGTAACGACAGAATTGATCAACCCAATCCTGAGTGCCTCCTCGGCATCGAGGAAACGCGCTGTAAAAAGAATGTCCTTAGCACTGCTGGGACCGACCAGATCGGCCAGCGTCTTTAGCCCTTCATAGCCATAACCGAGCCCCAACTTCGCTGCCGGGATACCAAACTTCGAGTCATCGGTGGCAATGCGAATGTCGGCGCCGAGGGCCGTTGCCAACCCCCCACCGATGCAGTAGCCCTGGATCATCGCCAGCAGCGGTTTGTCCAGTCGTGCCAGCCAACGATGAGCATCTGCCGATACCCTGCCGTAGTCATCCCTCTGTTCGGCATTGCCTCTCTTCTTGTCGAATTCGGATATGTCTGCACCGGACACGAATGCTTTCTCTCCCGCCCCTTTCAGCACAACGACTCTGACAGCATCATCGTTCTGGAAACTCTCCAGGATCACGCCTAATCCCTGCCACATCTCCAGCGAAACCGCATTGTGTCGCGCAGGGTTGTTAAAGGTCACCCAGCCGATACCATCGTCCACTTCTGCAATCATCTTGTCTGTATTCAGCTGCATGCCTCGCTCCCCTTAGTGCAGTTAGATGGCGCCACGTTCTCTCAGATCGCGCAGCTCGTCATCAGCATAGCCGAACTCTCTAAGTATCTCGTCGGTATGCTCCCCCAGATCGGGACCCGCCCTGTCAAATTGATCACTGTGGGGGAAAGCGGAGAGATTTATAGGTGACCGGAGCAGATTGAGATTCCCCAGTTTCGCGTGATGTGCGGGCTTGACCATTTTCAGGTGTTTGACCTGCGGATCTTCAAACGCCTGATTCATGCTGTAGATGGGGCCACACGGTACCCCGGCCTCATTGAGTTTCTCCACCAATTCAACGGTGGGGCGTTGTACGGTAACTTCATTCATCCTTGCGGTCAGCTCTTCACGGTGTTTTATCCTGTCCACATAATTAGCATAGAGTGGGTCCTCCGCCAATTCTGGCACATCGAGCGCCTGACAGAACCCCTTAAACATCTTGTCAGTACTGGCAGCCAGGTTGATCTTACCATCAGCAGCATCAAAGACCCCCATAGGGAAATTGGTTGGGTGGTTATTGCCCTCCTGCTCCGGTATTTCACCACTCATGGTGTAGCGCGCCCCCTGGAAATCCAGTTTGTTCAGCATGGCCTCCAGCAGGGAGGTATGTACCCACTGGCCTTCACCTGTATGTTCGCGGTGCAGCAGCGCCAGCAAGATGCCCTGCCCCAGGAACATGCCGGCCGACGTGTCACTGATGGCGATGCCAACCCGCATCGGACCGCGTCCGGGTTCCCCGGTAATCGACATCAGGCCACTGGTGCCCTGGGTAATCTGATCAACACCGGGACGTTTGCTGTAGGGTCCATCCTGACCAAACCCGGAAATGCTGCCATAGATAATGGCCGGATTGACCTTCTTCACCGATTCATAGTCGACACCCAATCGATACTTCACCTCCATGCGGAAGTTTTCCACGATCACATCAGCTTTTTTGGCCAATGCCATAAACACAGCCTTGCCATCTTCACTCTTCAGATTGATGGTCAGGCCGCGTTTGTTACGATGCAGATTTTGTGAATCCGGACCATAGCGTCGGCCGGTCACATTATCCCCTTTGCTACCTAGTCTGGGTGGTGGTTCTATGCGGATGACTGTGGCGCCCCAATCTGCCAGCAATCTTACGGCGCTGGGCCCGGCTCGGGCTAATGTCAGATCAAGTACCGTGTATCGCGCCAGTGGCAATTCTCTATTCGTCATGATCTGTTCCTTTTTCGTTCAGCAGTGATGGGACCACATCATGGAAGGCCAACATATCAGTGTACTGCCCCACAATTACGTGGCCTTATTCGCTGGCCTATTTTGTCCCTGGACTTCGACTGGGCGTCCCCGTTGTTCGGCCTTATCGGGGCGCCCGGCGAGGGTGCCCAACCCACGGCGTCCTCGCGCCTTGCCAGGAACAAAATATGCCGACCGAATAATGACCACTTAATTGCGGGACAGTACACTAGTTCTGTAACGCCTTACGAAGTTCCAGCGCGATCTCACTCAACTTTTCTTTGATAACGCTGGTGTTCTTTGGGCCCATGCGGATAAGTTGTTTTTGTGCTGGGCTCAATCGTTCCACCCTGGGATTGGCAAATTTGTACATGACACTTGGTCGGACCAGCTTGATGGGTTGAGCGAGGTCCGGAGTTTCTAACAAGCGGCCAATGCCGATAAAGATCATGTCTTCGAATCTTCTGTTCGGGTAACCCAGGTCCTTAAATGCTTGCTCAAAGAGCGGCCTTACCAGGCTGTAGAACTCGACGGCTCTGCGCGTGTCCAGAGAGATGAATATCTCGGTTACCAGGTCGTACCTTGAGTAGCTCTTTTCGTCCAGGTAGTGGGTCTCTCCGTCGTCCCCCTTCACGGTGAATTTGCCTCTTGGAGTCAGGAATGCGACATGTTGTCGGGGAACGGTGCCTCTCGCCACGTTGTCTACCAGCACCACAAACTTCCTGATCAGTTCATCTATTGCCAACCAATCGGCGATGCCGCCGTGTCCGCTAAGGCTGGCAACGCCATCTCGAATCAGTTAGTCGCTGTCAACCATCGCCGGCAGTACAAACAAGGGCTGCTGCTCCTCCTCCTCGACGATGACCGGTTCTGGTTCTGGTTCTGGTTCCAGGACCGGCTCCTGGATCGGTCGCGACACAAGTTCCGGCTCCGGCTCTTGTACAGGTTCCGGTTCCGGCGCCTGCACCTCGGGTTCCGGCTCTGGCTCTACAACCGGCGTCGGCACCGGGACCGGTGCAGGTTGCTGAACCACCTCGGCTTCGTCGAATAGAAACATATAGCTGAAAACTGCAACGATCAGAAGGCCGACCACTCCAAGTGCTATAAATATGGATTTATTCTCAACCATGCGACCACCCTACGCTATTGTGCCAAATCCCAATGGAATCCTATTTTCAAGTGATTAGTCAAATAGAACAACTGCTTTCACGATTCCCCGATGCCGGTATGCGAGCAGATCGGTACTTTAACCGCTCCCAAACGTCTCTGCCAAGCTGGCTTGCAGGGGTGGCCGAAGAATACCTCGGTCCGTAATCAGACCGGTGACCAACCCCGCCGGCGTCATGTCAAATGCGGGATTGAATACCGCTACCTCCTCCGGTGCCGTCGGCACCCCGGCCATCTGCCGAATCTCCTGCCCGTCTCTCTCCTCAATGGTGACTTCAGTACCGGAAGCAATCTTCATATCCACGGTTGAAGACGGGCAAGCTACATAAAACGGGATTGAATAATGGTTAGCTAGAATGGCTAGATTCAGGGTGCCGATCTTATTGATCACATCGCCATTGGCTGTCACCCGGTCGGTACCCACCAGGACCATATCTACCCGTCCCCGTGAAAACAGATGTGCCGCCATATTGTCGCAAATAAGGGTCACCGGGATGCCGGCTTGCTGTAGTTCCCAACTGGTAAGCCGCGCGCCCTGCAGCAATGGTCGGGTCTCATCCGCGTAGACGTGCACACCGGTCCCTTCCCGGCTGGCCAGGTAAATGGGGGCAAGGGCCGTCCCCAATTCAGACACGGCCAGCGAGCCGGCATTGCAGTGGGTCAGAATGTTCATGTTCTCCTTGATCAGAGGTCTGCCCAACTCCCCTATCCGGCGGCAGATCTCTCGATCTTCCTGATGTATTTTTTTGGCCTCTTCGAGCAGCACGGCCCAAGACTCGCGATCGGTCAGCTCTCTGCAATCGCTTAGCTTGTCACGCATGCGCTGTAGCGCCCAGAACAGATTGACGGCAGTGGGCCTGGCAGTCGACAGATAATCGGTCCGGGTTCGGATTTCAGCGCTGAAGTCCGCCACGTTGGATAGATCCATCCCCACCAACACACCATAGGCTGCTGCAATACCGATGGCAGGGGCACCTCTGACCTTTAGCTCCTTGATCGATCGCCACACCTGTTCAACACTGACCTGTTCCTCGATCACGATCTCACCGGGTAAGCGCGTCTGATCCAGCAGCAGTAACCGATCTTCCTCCCAACTGACACTGAGGGGTATCTCATGTCCGACCATTGCGGGTACTCCAGAAAGCCAAGCGGGCCATTATACCCTTGTCGCTAACACAGTGACCGGATCAGCCGGGTCGGTCGCCCGCTGACAACCGACTGAGACCTGCGTGAGCCGGGCTTGCATGACGCTCGCCTCCTGTAGACAATGGGCGAACCATCAAATCAGGCGAGTAATCCCCATGGCAGAACTGGTATTGAGAGAAGACAGGGACGGCATCGCAATTCTGACCCTCAACCGCCCTGAGAGTCTCAATGCGTTGAGTCCGAATCTATTTAAAGAACTCCGAGAGCACATCGACACCATTGGTGACCACGTCGATGTGATCGGCTGTGTCATCTTGAGAGGCGAAGGACGCTCCTTTTCTGCCGGCAACGACCTGAATGCCATCAAAGCCGGGGAGAGGGCCCCGTCAGCCCACTTTCAAGCAGACACCCTGGCAGCCATCGAACGGCTGCCGCAACCGGTCATCGCTGCGGTTCAGGGACACTGTTACACAGGGTCTCTGGAACTGGTGCTGGCCTGCGACCTGCTGGTGGCATCGGAATCGGCCAAATTCGCCGATACCCACGGCAAGTGGTCCATGACGCCGACCTGGGGGATGAGCCAGCGGCTGCCCAGACGCATTGGACTGGTTAGAGCAAAGGAGATGATGTTTACCGGCAGAGTCGTGCGCGGCCAGGAGAGTGTGGCGTTGGGCCTCGCGAATCGCTGTGTACCCGATGAGGAGCTGATGGAGCGGACTCTGGAACTCGCCGGGGAGATCGTGCAGAACTCCTGGCATACCCTCAGGGGAGACAAAGCCCTGATTCTCGGTGGACAGCAACAGCACCTGGATGATGGCCTGCAGTATGAGCGCGACAACAGTCCCGGTGCCGGACCCGATATGGCCGAACGACTCGCTCAGTTCGGCAGCAAGGGCTAGTACTCTAACCGGTATTGATGGGTACTGGTCCTACTCCCCCTTGAAATCCGGGGTTCTGCGCTCGTCCATTGCCCGAATCCCCTCGCTGTAATCATCGGTCATACGCAGCCGGGTCTGTTCCGCCAATTCATGATCGGTGGCGAGGGCAACGCGATCCGCCAACCCCACTCTGACGGTCGCCCGCGTGGACTGAACCGCGAGCGGCGCCGATGTCGCGATCTCCCGCGCCAATTCCACCGCTGCGGATCTCACTTCCGCGAGCGGAACCAGCGTATCCGCCAAACCCATCTGCAGAGCCTCTGCTCCCTTTATGCGACGCCCGGTAAAGAACATCAGGTTGGCGTTCTGCTTGCCGATCAGTTCCGGCAGGGTCACGGTAAGGCCGAAGCCGGGATGAAAACCGAGACGCGTGAAGTTGGCGCTGAAACGGGATTCCTCACAGGCCACTCTGAAATCCGCCATCACGGCCAGCCCCAGGCCCCCGCCAACGGCTGCTCCCTGTACCGCCGCCACGATCGGTTTTGCCGTTCTGAATAGCCTGACGCCGTGCCGATAGAGCGCGCCCGGATCACTTCTCGGCGTACCGGCAGCCGCGGGAGCCGTAAAATTGGCACCGGCACAGAAGTGTTTGCCCGCCGATCCCAACACGATGCTGCGACAGTTGTCATCCCCGTCCAGATCTTCGAAGGCCTGGGAGATGGATCGTATCAGGACCTCATCAAAGAAGTTGTTGGGTGCACGTTGTATCTCCACAACCGCGACCATTTCCTGCAGTTCGACGGTGATGTCAGTATAGTCACCATAGCTAGCCATATCAGACTCCAATATTATTTATATTCAATACGTTAGAGTAGTTTATTAATCTAGTTTAGAGATTCATCAATCGATAAAACACTCGCTCAATCCCATCTCCCCCAACCAGTCCGCGACCTTGGCGGCGTCTGCCGGTTCAATCTGATGGCGGATGCGGTCCATCACCATGCGACGGGATCGTTCCGGATAGGGACGGGTCAGGTAACTCACCTCCTCGTCGTAGATCTCCGCTATAAACGCCTTGGCACGATCGGCCAAGGCATCCGCATTTGCTAAGACATAGGGTTTATAGGTCAGACTGGATTCCCGCAACACGAAACGGGCAAATCCCGTTGCCGCGGGAAAGGGCGCCAGTTCGCCCTTACCATCCCACCGGTCCGCTTCGCTTTCGCACCAGGCAACGGTCTTGGGGTAGTTAACCATCAGTTTTTTGGGATCCGGATCGTGGTTGGTGTGTGCGCGCAGACCACCCAAAACAATGCAGTCAACTGCACAGGGTCTCGTTCCCAGCAGATACTGCGATTCTCCCAACTGGGTTTCAACTGCGTCGAGAATACGTACATACTCCTCCTCAGCCGCCTCCTCCTGCCGATCCGAGTAAACCCCGGTAGCGCGGCAGGCGCGCCCACCCCAATCAGCGATGTTGGCGGCAAGGCCCGCTACGGTCTTATCGTCCAGATCGGGATTACCCTCGCGCACCATCTTCTGGGAGCAGAATCTCGCGCTCTCTTCATAGTGCCAGCGATAATGCACCATGGTCCGAGCGATCCACTCATCGAAATACTCCTCCACCACGTGGACGAGAACGCCTTCCAGTCCTGGCGGAAACATGTGTCGTTCGGGAAAGCGGTGATCCAGCATATTGAGGAGCGGAGTGGTATCGGCAACCATCCAGTTTTCCGGGGTAAGCAGTACCGGTACCTGGTGAGTCCCGGAGCGGGACTCCACTGCCTCCCTTTCTGCAGCAGATTTGTGCTGGAACTGATGCGGTGCGGCATAGAATTTCATCGCCGCCAACAGCTTCTGAGTGAAGTAACTCAAGCTGCTACCATAGACGGTGTAAAGGCCGGCTTCGCTCTGTTTGTCCTCAGCCATGTTGTCCTCCTCGAGACCGGTAATGTTCGGCAGAGACAGCCTGCAGTTCACTGGCTTTTTCTTCCGGCGATGTATCGTTTAGAAAACAGCCACCGCCCACCTCTGCACCACCGAGATACTTCAGGAGTCCCGGACGTCGAAGCGGAGGATGAATCTGAATGTGAAAGTGGTAGAAGGGATAATCCCGCCCGTCACAGGGAGCCTGGTGCAACAGCATCACATAGGGGAACGAAATCTGCCACAGATTATCGAAGCGGGCCAGGGTTTCCTGCAACACCCCGGCGAGATCCAGCAGGTCCTCTTCTGACAACTCCGACAGGAACTGATAGCTGCGTTTCGGTGCGATATAGGTCTCGTATGCATAGCGGGCAAAATAAGGAATAAATGAAATGGCTCTGTCGCTTTCCGCCACAATGCGGCGGCCATCCTGCTGTTCCGCCTTGACAAGGTCCGGGAACAGCCCACGGCCATGTTCAGCCAGGTAGTTCTGGCAGGTTTTCACCTCAACATCGATTTGTTTGAAGACGAAATTGGTTGCATAGATCTGACAGTGGGGATGGGGATTGGATACCCCGACGACCTCCCCCTTATTCTCGAATATCAGCACGTAATCCACGCCGTCCAGAGCGGACAATTCCCTCTGCTGCTGCTGCCATTCCTTCAGCAGGATAACGATTTCATCGAGGCTCAGCTCAGCGAGCGTGGTGTTGTGGCTGGGGCTGTAACAGACAACTCGCGCCACACCGGTTGCCGGTCTGTTCTGGTATGGCGGAGCGGGTTCATCCAGTTGCAGCGGCGCCTCAAGACTGAAACTGGGGTGGTCGTTGTCAAAGACAAACACTGATTCGTAGTGTCGATTGGTTGCACCCGATACGCGCTCATTGCCGGGACACAGATAGCAGTCATCGACATAGGATGGTATAACGGCCTCGTCTACCTGGCTGGAGCCGCCGCGCCAGGGTCTTTCGTCCCGGTGGCTGGCGATCAGAACCCACTCTTCCCGCAGAGGATGCCAGCGCTGTTCCCAGGTCATCTGTTTGCCACTTCCTTTCAAGTTCGCCAGTGCAGACCGCAGTTTAAACCAAAGTCACCTGCCGGGTCATACGGCGACCATCTACTCAACGAATCGCGCCCTGCCGTCGCATCCGCGACGTCTCCCCGGCGGTGAAACCCAGCCCGTGCAGACAGTCATCCGTGTCTCTGCCGAGAGGGGGTGAGCCCTGCAGTTGGCCGAGAGGAAACAGACCGAACTGGGCATGGGGCGCGACCTGAGTCTGCTGGCCGGCGGTTTCATGGTCAACGGTAATCACATAGTCGTTATCAACGATCTGAGGCGTAGTAGACAGGTCCTCCGGAAACAGCACAGGTCCGGCCGGCACACCCTCACGCTCGAAGATCGCCATCCACTCCGCCGTGGTCTTGTGGCGAAATTTCGCAACCACTATCTTGGCTTGCTCGATACAGTAGGCCACAAATTCGGGATTCTCGGGATCGTAATTGGGATCGTCGCGGTGCAGATAATCACTGTCCAGCGCTTTTCTGGCTTTGTCCCGCAACGGTCTGGACAGGGCTCCCATAAAGACAGCACCATCCTTGGTCTGATAGGGTCGATAGAATACATTCCCGAACAAGACGTTTGCAGCTGTGCCCAGGTACTCTCGGAAAGGCGCGTTGCGTTGCCGCAATGCTCTGATCTGCTCCTGCCTTGGCGACCGCACGGGCTCGTCCGCCACAGGATTGTCCGATATACGCCCGCCCTGCAACGCCAGCAGGTTCTTGAGTTGCGATGTTTCGATCAGTTGGCCTTGACCGCTTCTAGACCGATGCAAAAGTCCGGTGGATACTGCCATGGCTACCAGAAAGCCAGTGCTGCGCTCCGCCATCCTGAGCGAGACGATCATCCTCGGTGTACCGTTGTCTCTTCTTTTGCCTTCCGATGCCAACATGCCGGAAAACGCCTGCATGACGAGATCGTTAGCAGGCCTTCCCGCCCACTCGCCTTGCGAACCGAAATAGTCGATGGCAACGTATACAACATTCTCGTTAAGGCTATGAACCGACTCATAATCCAAGTTGTAGAGGGTCGTTTGATCTCTCTGCAGTCCCATAATGATTACGTCTGCTGATGCCACGAGCTTATTCATCAGCGCGGACGGATCACTGGCGGCAAGGTCTACACAGATTGACTTTTTGCCGCGATTCAACGATTGAAACAGCTTGGATTCGTTGTCTTGGTAACTGTCAACCGACCTGAGAGGGTCGCCGCCAATCGGTTCAACCTTGATGACTTCTGCTCCGCGATCGGCACAGATCTGACCGGCAAAAGAGCCGGCCATGTCGTTGCATAATTCCAAAATCCGGATTCCTGTGTAGATTCCCGCCATCCGGTCGATCTCCCCTTCTAGATGATCCCTTTTTCGGCAAATGCTCGAATTTCATCGTCGCTGAAACCCAGGCTGCCAAGTACCTGCCCCGTGTCTCTGCCCAACGGCGGTGATGCAGGTGGTGATTCCAGGCTGCTCACGGAAAATCGCAGATGGGCCTCAAGCTGCCTCTGCGTCCCGGTCAGATCATGTTCCATTTCCACCATCCACTGGTTGTCCACCACTTGCCTGTGGCGAGACATCTCTTCCGGAAAGTGTACCGGACTGCATGGCACTCGCTTCTGCACCAATTTCTCTAACCATTCTTCCGTGGTGCAAGTCACAAACAGTGCTTCCAGTCGCGGCTCATCACCGATCATCGACTCATCCAGGTCGAGAACGTCGCATACCCATCGCCTCTGTTGATCCGATTCCGCCGCCACCACCAGCGCGCCGTTTCGGGTCAGAAACGCACGATAGAATGGATCGGTCGTCGCTTGAAAAGCCGCTTCCCGCAATTGGATCAGCTCCGGGTAAGTCGCACCCTCTTCGGCCCGTTTGATTCTGATGTCCCGCTGTGGATTTCTGAAGGCATGGTCCGCTTCGGGATGTTCCATTACAACGCTGCCTTGAAGATTAAGCGCTGTGGCTAAGAGGGAACACTGTACCATCTGACCCTGACCGGTCTGCTGCCGATGGTACAGTGCCGTTGTGGTGGCATCCGCCAAGACCATGCCGGTGGTAACATCTGCGGGCGCTGTGGACGATATGGTCATGGGGGAACCGTCATCGCTGCGGATCTTTCCTTCGCCGGCCATCAGCCCGGATACCGCCTGTACTGCGCCGTCGTAACCGGGACGCATGGCCCAGGGGCCCTTGCGCCCGAATGCTGTCAGATCGACATAGATCAAATCCGCCTTGATGGCTGAGAGGGTCTCATAGTCGATTTTGAATCTGGCAGGTACATCGGGACGATAATTGATCAACACCACGTCCATATCGGCAAGAAGCTGATGCACCACCTGCTGTGCTTCCGGTTCGCTTAGCCGCAAAGTGATGCAGCGCTTGCCACGGTTCAGAGTCTGGTAGGTCTTCGATTCCAGCGGCGCAAACTGAGCCTGCAGACGCCAGGATTCTCCCTCGGGAGGCTCTACCTTGAGTACGTCGGCACCCATGTCCGCAAGGATCTGGCCTGCGTAGGGTGCTGCAATGACCTGGGAGAATTCCAGGATTTTGATTCCAGTGAGTGGGCCTGAAGCCATCAGTATTCTCCTTGACCTTCTTATTACCCAGACAACGACTTATTCTTGCCTAATTGCTCCTTTGATGGGACGTTGCAGCGGCTTAGAACTCTTAGATGGCAGTTCGCTGAGAGATTCTCCGTGCTGCAGTAAAGCATTTCAAGAGCTCTTGGACGGCAATTCGCTGAGAAATTCTTGGTGCTGCAGCAGTGCATATTCAAGAGCTCTTGGGCGGCAGTTCGGCGAGAAATTCTTCGTACTGCAGTAGTGCATATTCATAGGCTTCCACCAGCGCGGTCCAGCTTGCCTTGATGATATCCACGTTGACGCCGACCGTACCGAAGCTTTCACCCTGGAAACTGTGCTCTAGATAGACTCGCACCTTGGCTGCAGTCTCTTCAGAGCTGTTGATCACCTTTACGTTGTAATCAGTGAGATGTAAGTCCACCAGGACCGGAAACCTTCCCACCAGTCCTTTCCGAAGAGCCCTATTGAGCGCATCGACCGGTCCGTTGCCTTCGGCGGCGCACAACTCGACATCTTCCTCTACTCTTACCTTCACCGATGCCTCAATCAGTCCGTCAGAGTCTGCATGATCCTCGTTGCTCGGACTGTAGATGCGATAATATAGCGGTTCAAAACACTTCCGGTACTTGCCGATGTGTTGTCGGACGACCAGGTCAAAGCTGCCGTCGGCATTCTCGAAGGAGTAACCGACGTGCTCCTTCTCCTGGACTTCCGTGAGAATCGACCGCACCGCCAAGGCATCTTCTATCTCAGGATAACGGTTGGACAGATTCGCCCTCAGATTGGATCCACCGGCGAGTTCACTGATCAGTATCTTGCGTGAATTGCCGACAGTATCGGGATCGATATGCTCGTAGGTGGTCGTGTTTCTCTGCACCGCGCTGACATGTACGCCACCTTTGTGGGCAAAAGCGGAACGTCCGACGAACGGTTGTCCCAGGGGACCTTCCTGACCCAGGAATTCCCAGATCTTACGGCTCAAGTTGGTCAGCTCTCTGATTTGGCCTTGTGGCAGACAGCGGTAGCCCATCTTCAGTTCAAGGTTTGCAATGATGCTGGTGAGATCGACATTCCCGCAGCGTTCGCCGATACCGTTGACCGTCCCGTGTACCTGAATCACACCCTCTTCCACGGCACGCAGGGTATTGGCAACCGCCAGACCACCGTCATTATGTACGTGGATGCCCAGGTCGACGTTGGGAATCGCCAGCCTCACCTGCTTAATCCCGTCAGCCAGTTCATGCGGCATAACCCCGCCGTTCGTATCACAGAGGATCACCCTCTCAGCGCCCGCCTGGCATGCGACGCTCAGCGATTCCAGAGCGTAATCCGGATCGCTCTTAAAGCCATCAAAAAAATGTTCAGCATCGTAGAAAACAGGTTTTCCTGTCTGTTTCGACAGATATTCGATCGATCCGGCAATCATCTCCAGATTCCTATCGTGGCTGACACGCAGCGCCTGTTCCACATGCAGGTCCCATGTTTTTCCAAATATACAGATCACATCAGCCTTGGCTGCAATCAGCTCCTGCAGAAACAGATCGTCAGCGGGCGACACATCGCCTCGATGGGTAGAACCAAAGGCGACCACGCTCAAGTGAGTAAGTTCGATGTCACGGACGCGGGTAAAATACTCGATATCTTTCGGATTGGAACCGGGCCAGCCACCTTCAAGGTAATCGATGCCCATGTCATCCAGCAGACGCGTGATATCCAGTTTATCTTGCAGACTGAGATTCACGCCCTCGCCCTGGGTACCATCCCTTAAGGTGGTATCGTAGATTTCTATCTTCTTGCCTGCCATGTTACTTCGTTACCTTGTCCTTCACAGATGCTAACCTATGCTACGGTGTGATTCATGCGTACCCTAACTCAGCGGCAGTCTTTTCAATTTCCTGTTTGGCTTCTAACAGCGCATCCAAGGGGTCATAACTGCCGCTGAGGAATGCGTCTCTGGCACTCTCCTTCATGGTGACGTCGAAAATATTGTTGGCACAAATCAGCTTTAGGTTATCGATGTCCACAATGATCGAAGCGTTGGGATCTGCGTTGATCAGATCCGTAAGCTGCTGTCTTGCTTCTTGTTCCATGCACACGCAAGGAACTCCGAGCGTCGTGCAATTTCCAAAGAAAATCTCTGCGAACGACTCCGCAATGATTGCTGAGAAGCCAAACTTCTGGATCGCTTGGGGTGCATGCTCCCGACTGGAGCCACAACCGAAGTTCGCATCTGAAATGAGGATGTTCGCACCCTTGTGTTTGTCGCTATCCAAGACGTGCCCCTTTGAAACGTCGTTCTCATCAAAGCGTACGTCATAGAAAAGCGCTGGTCCCAGTTCATCGAATGTTACACACTTCAGAAACCGGGCGGGGATGATGCGATCCGTATCGATATCGTTTCCTTCGACATACACCCCTGTACCGCTGATGATCTTGATGTCCTGGGTGCTCATTTCTAATCTCCAACACAAATCGGCTTATAGTTCGAATACTTCTCTGGCATCTGCCACTTGACCCTCAATTGCAGCAGCAGCCACCATGATGGGACTCATCAAAATAGTCCTGCCGGTTGGTGAGCCCTGTCGACCGATGAAGTTCCGATTCGAAGTCGACGCACACACCTCGTCGCCTTTCAACTTGTCCGGATTCATGGCAAGACACATGGAACATCCTGGTTTACGCCATTCGAAGCCCGCCTCTTCAAATACCTTGTCCAAACCCAGCGCCATGGCTTCACTGTCGACTTTTTCCGAGCCCGGCACTGCCAGCGCTTTTACCGAAGCAGCGACGCTCTTCCCCTTTATCAAGTCGGCTACTTTTTGAAAATCGCTCAGTCGACCGTTGGTACAGCTACCGATAAAAGCTACATCGATGGCCATACCCTTAATCGGGGTGTTGGGATCCAGCTGCATATATTGCAGCGCATCGGTGATTAGAGCTCTGTCAAGGCCATCAGCCTGCGCCGGGTCGGGCGTCGCCTCATCGATGAAGATAGCCTGACCGGGTGTAACGCCCCAGGTCACAGTTGGTCTTATATCCTCTGCCTGCATGACGACCACATCGTCATAGCTGGCATCCGAATCGCTGGCGAAGGATCGCCATCTTGCGACGGCGGACAGCCACTCCCCGCCCGACGGTGACCGTTCCCGGCCCTGCAAGTATTCGAAGGTCGTCTCATCCGGATTGACATATCCACAGCGGGCGCCCCCTTCGATGCTCATATTGCACAGGGTCATTCGCTCTTCCATGGACATATTTTCGATCACCGCTCCACTGTATTCGTAGGCGTAACCGACACCACCGTTTACGCCCAGCGTTCGAATGACGTGCAGGATCACATCTTTGGCAGACACCCCTGCCTGCAGCTTGCCCTCGATACGAATGTTCCTCACCTTGAGCAGGTCCATGGCCAGGGTCTGGGTGGCCAGCACATCGCGCACCTGGCTGGTGCCGATGCCGATCGCAATACTGCCGAATGCACCGTGGGTAGCTGTGTGACTGTCACCACAACAGATGGTCAGGCCCGGCTGGGTCAATCCCAGTTCAGGACCCACCACGTGGACGATGCCCTGGGAGCCGGAATGGGGAGCAAAGAACTCGATGCCGTGCTCGCGGCTGCTCGTCTCCAGCACCTGCATCATCTTTTCCGCCATCGCATCGCCGAACGGTCGTGATTGATCATCGGTAGGGATGATGTGATCTACCGTGGCAAAGGTCCGCTTCGGATAGGCCACCTTTAGGTTCCTGTCCCGCAGCATTCCGAACGCCTGTGGACTGGTGACTTCATGAATCAGGTGCAGCGCCACAAATATCTGGCTCTGACCACTGGCCAGCTTGCACACCTCATGTGCCTGCCACACCTTTTGAAACAGATTCTTACCCGAGCCTGTAAATGATTCTGTGTAACTGCCAGTTTTAAACATAGTCTTGCAAACGATCTTCAAACTCTATCATAAAGTGATTCAAAGCTGGCTTCCAATCCCTGATTGGCATTGTCCATTTCTTTGATGCATCCTGGATCG